>RCUH01000355.1_pt1 | contig 51671 bp, 43 predicted proteins | sample 2166191 | NCBI WGS metagenome assembly RCUH01 (sample SAMN09932848, study PRJNA488358) | compost metagenome | feature: garden; material: soil; isolation source: compost soil in an enriched community after 214 h of incubation | place: Germany: Experimental Botanical Garden Goettingen | collected... | reverse complement strand
AAGAGCTGTTCGCGCTGATGCTCGAACAGTTGTGGGCCAGCAGCGCGGCCAGCGTCGACGTTGCGTACCGGCCCGATCTGCCGCTGGCGCAGCAATTGCGGCAGCTCTTGATGCAGAAGCTCGAGCTGCTGGGCGATGCGAGTTTCATCGATCTGGCGCGGGTGGCGATGGCCGAGATCATCCATGCTCCGGACCGCGCGCAGGACATTGTTTGCCGCATGGACGAGAAGGGCAGCGGCGTTACCGCCTGGATACAGGCGGCCATTGCCGACGGGCGCCTGATCGACGCCGATCCCGGCTTCGCGGGGCATCAGTTGGAAGGGCTGGTGAAGAGTTTTGCTTTCTGGCCCCAGGTTACGTTGGGGCAGCCGCCGCTGGCCAAGGCAGAGCGCGAGCGGGTGGCTGATTCAGCGGTCGCCATGTTTTTGGGACATTACGCGCGGAAGGCTTGAGTCCGCGGCGCCGCGTTTCACGTGCCGTGCTTCACTTGCCGCGCTTTACGCGCGGGCTTCACCTGCCGGCCTCACGTGGCCGGTTTCACCGCGTAGGTATTGATGAGCGCGCCGTTCTCAAGCCGGCGGGTGTCGGTGAGATCGAGCCGCAACTCCCGGCCTGGCTTGAAGAACAGCGTGCCTTCGCCCAGAACCACCGGCACGATGCAAAGCATCAGCTCGTCGACCAAGCCGGCTTCGAGCAGGGAATGCGTGAGTTCGGCGCTGCCGAAGATATACAACGGTTTCGTCTCTTCGGCCTTCATGCGCGTGAGTTCCGGCACGATGTCGGCGCTGATCCGGCTGTTGTTCCAGTCCGCCGATTTCAGCGTGCGAGAGGCCACCAGTTTTGGCAGCGCGTTCATGTAGGCCGAGACGATGCTGGACTCGGCCTCGGCCGATGTCCAGTAGCTGGCCATGCCTTCGTAGGTCACCCGGCCGAAGACGAGGGCGGCGGCTTTGTCGCCGAATTCTTCGCTCAGCTTGTTTAATTCCGGACCCCAGGCAAGGTTGTGGAAGTCGAGGTCCCACTTCTTGGCGCCTTCGAAATAGCCATCCACGGACACCAGATTCCAGACGATCAGCTTGGCCATGAGCTTCCCCTATGAACCGCATGCGGATTTCAGTGCGTTCAGGGTACAGCCAAACCGATCCGATCGCGCGCCTGGCATGCGTGCGGGCGGCAGCCTTGCTTTCAGCGAGTCTGGATTCTTACCAGGGCGGTCACGGGCTTGCCGTCCACCAGCACGGGCTTGTGGTGATCGTCGGCCAGCAACACGCCGATCACGTGTTCGCCCAGGGGCGATGGGCAGGCCCCGAAGTTGGCTTGGATCAGCGAGCCGCCGACATCGCTGTTCATGCTGTTGTACGGCCGGCCCGGCAGGTTGCAGGTGTCGCCCTGGGGATCGATCTTCATGTGGATGTGGCCGCAGCGCGTGTCGGCGCCGCACTGGCCGGCGGCCATGAGCTTGAAGTTGCTATGGACGACGACCCCGATTGCGCCGTCGCTGTCCTTGCCCAGCGGGACGCTGGCGCCTTCGGGCGGCCAGGCGATCTGAAGGCTGGGAGGTTCCTGCGCCGCGGCTGGCGCGGCCGGCCAGACGAGGAGGGCGGTGATGGCAAGGGACAAGACCGGAAATCTCATGAACGTCTCCTTCGACGCGGGGGCAAGGCGTAATGTAATCACTGAATACATGACGTGCCGTACTATAGCGCAAAATAATCACCGATTACATTCACCGGAGCTTTCATGGCCGCCCGCACACCCGACGCATCGCAGCGCATCGCGTATCACCACGGCAATCTGCGCGAGGCGCTCATTGCGGCCGCCGTGGAGATCATCGAGGAGCAGGGCGTCGAGGGGTTGAGCGTTCGAGAGGCGGCCAAGCGCGCTGGCGTTTCGCCCGGCGCCCCGTTTCGGCACTTCGCCAGCCGCACGGCCCTGTTGACCGCGGTGGCCGAGCAGGCGACGCAGCGGCTGCGTGTAGACGTGGACGCAGCGCTGAGCCGCGCGTCGGGCGGTTCGGCGCTGGAGCGTTTCGCGGCCATCGGCCACGCGTACCTGGCGTGGGCCGCGGCGAATCCTACGCACTTTCGCGTGATCAGCGACCGCCAGCGCATTGACTACGACGGATCCGCGACCATGGTCGAGAACAACCAGGCCATCCGCGGCCACATGCAGTCCTTGCTCGACGAAGCGTTTGGCCAGGAGCTTGGGGACGCGCGTACCGCCCAGGCGCAGATTGCTGCGCGGGCGCTGGTGTACGGCCTGGCGCGAATGGCCGTGGACGGCCATTTCCCCGAGTGGAATCTGCAGGGGCAGCCGGTGGGAGTAGCGATGTCCGAAACCTTGGATTTCTTTATCGGCACCCTTGGCGGCCTGGCTGGCGGGAACGGGGCGGCAAAGACGCCGCAGCGGGTCACGCCATAGCCTGCGTGCCAACAGGGTCTGACAGCGTCTCAGCCGGACGATTGACCGGGCGCCGGTGCGTGCGCGCCGGGCTTCGGGGTCATCAGGTTCGCATCGCGCGCAAGCCGCCACTGCCCGTCGGGCTCCTTGCGCAACAGCGTCAACGTATAGCCTGAACGCCGCACGGCAGCCCCGCCGGGCGGGGTGGCGGTCATCTCGATCCGGTTGCGGATGAAGGCCCAGTCTCCCAGCACCTGGATTTCGACGATCTCGGAAGCGCCTTCCATCTTCATGCCCGCCATGCTTACCGAGGCGTCGGAAAACGCCTGCTTGCCGAACGGCTCCTGGCCGGGGACCATGAAAACCACATCGTCAGTCATCAGCTCAAGAACGCGGGCGAGATCGCCGCTGGTGCTTGCCGCCATCCATGTGGCGACGACTTGCCGGATGGAAATTTCGTCGTTGCTCATATGCGCCTCCGCTGTGATCGAAAACGTTCCGGACGCCGTCAAGGCTGGACCCAGCCGGCGTCCGCGCCGAGGGGATCATTGGTCGTCCCGCTGGCCGCCGTGTCCCGCAATCCCTTGCGCAGCTTGTGCAATCGCAGCGCGACATGCAGTTCAAGAAAGCGTCCTTCCTGCCGCCACCCTTTGAGCAGGTCGTCCACGGCCTCCAGGCGTTGCCGCAGCGTGTTGACGTGGATCCGCAGATGCTCGGCGGTGGACCGTGCGTTCTGCGCGTGTTCCAGATAGGCCAGCAGCGTGTCGGCCAGGCCGGTGTTGCGGCGCTGGTCGTGTGCAACGAGCTTTCCGACCGTGGCGTCGATGAAGCCGGCAACATCCGCCGCTTGCCGCTGTTCGAACAAGAGCGAATACATGGACAGCCCCGCCTCGGCCACGATTTCGCGTGATCGGCCCAGGGTGTTGAGGATGTCGATTCCCCGCTTGAGCGCCCGGTAGCAATTGGGCAGCGCGTCCACCCTGGCAAGCGGGGCAGAGATGACGCCTTGCGTGTCGAGGCGCTCGTCCGTGAGCAGGGTGTCCTGGAACGTGCGGTGCAGGTGGTCGAAGGCGCCTTCGGCGCAGATGGCGACGATGAATCCCTCGAAATTCTCCAGCAGCGTTCCGCGTGGAGTGCCCGGACGCAGCCGGCGCAATGCGTATTCGACGTTGCGTTCTTCGACGCTCAGGACCGCCATGCGCAGGGGCTCGGAGAGATTGAGGCCAAAGGGGCTGGCCCTGGATTGAAGCGCGGATAGGCTTTCCTGTTGCCAACTCACCAGCGCGCGGATCGCCGCGGCGGATTCGTTGCTGCCTAAAAGTTCGCGCCGCTCCTGCGACAGCAGAACGACGCCCGCGACCAGCGCGCTGCGTTCGAAAGTGCGGATCTGCGTGGGCGTCATGGGCCCGGCCGATGCGATCAGCATGGCCCCCAGCAGACGGTCGGCGCCCATGAGCGCGGCGGCGCGGACGTGGATGCCGCCTTCGCATTCGACTTCATGCGACCTGCCGGTGCGGCGGCATGCGGACAGGGCAAGATGGACCGCGTCCTGCATGCGCGTGTGCTGCAGCATGGCTTCCAGTTGGTCGCCGACGAGGGCGTCGGCGTTGCCCGCGCTGGTGCGCTGGGTCGGTTGCTCGGCCTCGTCCAGCAGGGCGATGTGGCCGTCCAGCAATGAGGCCACCATGTTCAGGAGGTCGAGCACGGTGCAGCCGCTTGCAACCAGCTTGGTCATCTGTTCCTGGGCTTCGGCCGCGGTCTGGATTTCGGCGGCCTGGCGGTGCAGCGATGCGTTGGCTTCGCTTGCGCGCTGCAGCGCCACCTGCGCCTCCTGGAACAGGCGCGCGTTCTCCATGGCGATGGCGGCCTGCGCGGCCAGCGTGGACAGCATCGCGATTTCCCAGGGCGCGTGGTGGCGCGGCTGCCGGTCGCAGATGCACAGGACGCCGATGCAATGGCTGCCCACCATGAGGGGCGCGCCCAGCAAGGATTGAACGCCTTCGTCCTTGATCGCCAGGTCGATCCCGCGGTCATGCGCGAAGCCGCCGTCCGCAAGATAGTCGCTGCAGTGATAGGGCGTCTTGTGCTTGAGGACGTGCCCGCAGATGCCGTGGTCCGGCGGCACCCGGACGTTCTTGAAGCGCTCGGAGATCGCGCCGTCGGTGGCCCGGATGTAGAAGTCGTTGCGGACGCGGTCGAAGTTGGTGAGGTAGCCGATGTCCGACGCGAAGATCTGCCTTGCGCGGCGGACGATCGCGCCCAGCACGAGTTCCAGGTCGCGGATGGCGGTCAGGTCGTTGACGCTTTCCAGCACCACCAGCAGGCTTTTTTCACGGCGCTGCTGCAGGGCCTGCTGTTCGCAGATGGCGATGGCCGTGCGGATGCTGCCGGCCAGCAAGGCGCGTTCGGTGGGGTCCGGCGTGGTGGCCTCCATGCGGGCCAGCATCTGGTCGTAGTCCCGGGCGCTTGCGTTGCGCTGGAGCATAGCCAGCAGCTCCGTGGCCGCTTGCGCCGTAAGGGCGGATTCCCGCATGTGCTTCGTCCTTGGAAAAGTTCAGTGAAAACCCTGAATGAATCAGGTGCTCAGCAATGGCGATGTGTTTAAGAGACACAAGAACATCTGGCGCATGTGTTTTTTCTACATGTTCGCCGGGCGTCTTAAACGTCATTATTCACTCACTAAAACATTATCAGTCTGAAGGCTGAGGAGACAAACCATGAAATCGCTAGCCAGAATCCTGGGCGTAGGCGCCGCCCTGCTTGCGCTGTCCGCCACGTCGATGGCGCAGCAAAGCCGTCCCGCCGAACTCAAGCTCGGCATGAGCACCTTCATGACGGGTTCGGCCTCGGTGCTGGGCGCGCCCGCGAAGGTGGCGGCGGACATGTGGATCGAGGAGTTCAACGCGGCGGGCGGCATCGATGGCGTGAAGCTCAGGCAGACCTGGATCGACGAAGGGCAGGGCGCGGAGAAATTCCTGGCCGAGTACCGCAGGCTGGCGCAGGAGCCGGGCGAAAAGCTGATGCTGTCGGCGATATCCAGCGGCTACTGCAATGCGCTGGCGCCGGTTGCCGAAGATCTGAAGATCGTCAACATCCTGTGGGAATGCTCCAGCGAAAAGGTGCTGGAAGCGCAGCGCTACCGCTATGTGTTCCGCACCGGTCCGAACGGCACCATGGAAATGGTGGCGGCCGTGCTGCACCTGCTGCGGACCAAGCCGGACTTCAAGACGATTGCCGTGGTGAACCAGGACTATGCCTGGGGACGCGATTCCTGGGAGATCTTCCGCCTTACCCTGCAGGCCTTGAAGCCCGACGTCAAGATCGTGGCCGAGCTGTTCCCCAAGTTCGGCGCGCCGGATTTCTCCAGCGAAGTGACGCGCCTGCAGGCATTGCGCCCGGACGTCGTGCTGTCGACCGCCTGGGGCGGCGACCTGGACACTTTCCTGCGCCAGGCATCCCAGCGCGGGTTGCTGAAGAATTCGCAGTTCGTGCTGCCGCTGGCCGACTCATCGCTGGAGCGGCTGGGCGACGCGGTGCCGCCCGGCGTCATCGTGGGCTTCGTGGGGGATGGCTATTTCGCGGATCCGGAGTTCGCTGACGACCCCGAAACGCGCGCATTCGTGCAGAAGTTCAAGCAACGCACGGGCGCCTATCCGAACTTTGCCGTGTATCACATGATCCAGGCCCTGAAGGCCTCGACGGGCGCCTATAAGAAGGCGCTGGCGGAGAACGGCGGGAACTGGCCAACGCCGGATCAGCTTGCCGCCACCTTGCGCACGCTGGAATACCGCGGGCTGTCTCGTCCCATCCGCATGCGGGAAGACGGCCAGGCGCTGCAGGGCCAGCTCTACGGCGTCACCCGCAAGGACAGTTCGCAGACCTTCCCGGTCGTGGGCGAGCTGTCGTTCTATCCGGCGGACATCGTGGCGCCGCCCGTCGGGCAGAAGTCGGTCGACTGGGTCAAGACGCTCAAGCCCGAGCTGTTGCAGAACAGCCAGATCAAGCGCGTCGGCAATTGAATCAACCCTAGCGGCAACCCCTAGTCATGGACTTCAATCTGCTCTTGCTGGCGGGCGTGGACGGCGTGTCCTACGCAAGCCTGCTGTTTCTCATCGCGCTGGGCCTGACCTTGATCTGCGGCGTGTTCGGCGTGGTCAACGTGGCGCACGGCAGCCTGTATGCCTTTGGCGGCTACAGCGCCGCGACGCTGCTGGGCTGGCTGGCGCCGCATGCACCATCCACGCCATTGATGGTGGCCGCGCTGTTCGTGGCCGCGGCGCTGGTTGGCGGATGCCTGGGGATGTTCCTGGAGCGAGGGCTGCTCCGGCACTTCCAGGATCGCGATCCCGTGCTTCAACTGCTGGTGACGTTCGCGGCGTTCATGGTGCTGGAAGACCTGCAACGCATGATCTGGGGGGCGACCCCCGTCAACGCGGGCGAGCTGGCGGCGCGCATGGGGACGACGGAACTGGTGGGCGTGACGTTCATGAACTACCAGTTGCTGTTCGTGCCGGGCGTGGCGCTTGCGGCGTATGCCGCGCTGCAGTTCCTGTTGAAGCACTCGATAGCGGGCCGTCAGATCGTCGCGGTGATCCACCACCGCGAGGTCGCCACCGCGCTGGGCATCAATGCCTCGCGCGTGGGCATGCTGACCTTCGCGCTGGCCGGCGCCCTGGGGGCGCTGGGGGGCGCGCTCTCGGTTCCGCTGACGTCCTTCGTGCCGGGCCTGGGCGCCGAAATGATCGTGACCTCGTTTGCCGTGATCGCCACGGCGGGCCTGGGCCAGATCACCGGCGCGCTGGTGGCGGCCCTGCTGATCGGCCTGGCCAGGGCCATGGCCGTCTATACGCTGCCCGAGCTGGAGGTGGTGATGCCTTATCTCATGATGGTCGCGGTGCTGCTGGTGCGCCCGCATGGCCTGTTTTCCGCCGCCACGGCCCGGAGGATCTGATGCAACGTTTCTTCATTCTGCCGGCCGCCGCGCTGGCCTTTCTGCTGGCGCTGGCGGCCTGCTGGTTCTGGCCCGGGCTGCGCGTGCCGGTCATCGGCTTCCTGTGCGCCGGGCTTGCCGCGCTGGGCTTGACCGTGCTGCTGCGGGCCGGCCAGGTGTCGTTCGGCCATGCGATGTATGCGGCGATCGGCGGTTACGCCGCCGCGTTCACCGCCCGGCTCTTTCCCGGCGCGGACGCGCTGGTTGTCGTCGGCGCCGGCGTGCTGGCCAGCGTGTGCGCCGGCACGATTGCCGCGGCGTTCGTCTCGCGCTATCGCGGCATTTTCTTCGGCATGCTCAATCTGGGGATTTCCATGGTGCTGTTCGCATTGGCCGGCAAGCTGTATGCCTGGACCGGCGGCACGGACGGCCTGCGCTTCGAGCGGCCGACGCTGCTGGGCATGACACTGGACCGTGGCGAGTTCGAGTTCGGGGTGCTGGCGCTGGCCCTGACGCTGGCCGTGGCGCTGACTTGGCTGATCCAGCGCTACTTCGAGTCGTCGGCCGGCCAGGTGATGGTGGCCATCCGGACGAACGAAACGCGGCTTGAATACATCGGCGTGTCGGCGCGGGCCACGCTGGCGCAGGGCTACATCATGTCGGCGGCGCTGGTCGGGCTGTCGGGCGCTTTGCTGAGCCTGGAGCAGGGCCTGGTGACGCCGGAAAGCGGCTACTGGATCCGGTCCGGCGAGTACGTCTTCATCGCCATCCTCGGCGGATCCGGCCACGCGCTGGGCGCCTTCTTCGGAGCGGCCGTGTTCGAGACGATCAAGCTCACCGCCGCCGTGTACTTCACCAATGCCTGGCAGATGCTGCTTGGCCTGACGCTGATCGCCGTGATCTTCTTCGCGCCCGCCGGGATGGTGGGCTGGCTGGAACAGGCTCGCGCGCGGCTTGCCACGGGAGGCGCCCGATGAGCTCGCTACACGGGGAACTGCTGCGCACCGAAGGGCTGACGCTGCGCTTTGGCGGCGTGAATGCCGCCGACGAGATCGACTTCGCGCTGAACCATGGCGAACATCTGGCGGTGATCGGCGCCAACGGCGCCGGCAAGACCACCTTCATCAATATCTGCACGGGCTACCTGAAGCCGTCCAGCGGCAAGGTGTTTCTTGAAGGGGTGGACATTACGCGCCACGGCCCGCGGCAGATCGCCAGGCTGGGCGTGGGCCGTTCGTTCCAACTGCCGCAGCTATTTCAGGACCATACGGTGCGGCAGTGCCTGGAGCTGGCCTCCGCAAGCCGGCAGGGAAGGCTGTCGCGCTGGACCTCGCTGTCCGATTCCGCCGACCAGAATGCGGTGGCCGAGATGCTGGAACTGGTGGAGCTGGACCGGTATGCGGCGCACCCGACGATGGTGCTGCCCGAGGGGCATCGCAAGCTGCTCGATGTGGCGATCGCGCTGATGCTGGAGCCCAAGCTGGTCATCATGGATGAGCCCACCAGCGGCGTGGCCTCGGAGGACAAGCACGGCGTCATGCAGACGCTGATGCGAGCGCTGACGCTGCGCAAGGTCACCAGTTGGTTCGTGGAGCACGACGTGGACATTGTCCTGAAATACGCGACGCGGGTCGCGGCATGGATAGACGGCCGCATCGCCGCCGACAGCGAGCCGCGCAAGGTCTTCGCGGACCCGGTGGTCCGGCGTGAAGTGCTGGGGGTGCGATGAGTCTGCACATCCAGGCAATGAATGTGGACCTGGCGGGGCATGCCGTGCTGCGCGGGGTGGATGTCTTGCTGGACGCCGGCCAGACCGTGGCGGTGGTGGGCAGGAACGGCGCCGGAAAGACGACGCTGCTGCGCAGCATCATGGGCCTTGCGAAGTTGAAGTCGGGCCGGCTGCTGCTGGACGGAGAGGACATCGCGCAGCGTCCGGCCTTCCGGCGGGCGGCCCAGGGCTTCGGGTATGCGCCCGAGGACCGGGTGATCCTGCCGACGCTGACGGTCGAGCAGAACATCACGCTGCCCTGCGACGTGCTGCGAGTGCCCGCCCCGGAAATCCGGCGGCGGCTGGACGCCGTGCTGACCAGCGTTCCGCAGTTGAAGGCGCTGCTGCCGCGTTCCGGCGCCGCGCTGTCGGGCGGGCAGGGCAAGATCGTGGCGCTTGCGCGCGCGCTGATGGTCGGCACGCGCTTCGTGCTGCTGGACGAGCCGTTCCAGGGCCTGGCGCCGGCATTGGCGCGCCAGTACGGCGATTCGCTGCGCGGGCTGCGGGCGTCGCATCCGCAGCTGTGCGTGGTGGTCACCGAGTCGAATGCGTCCTTGCTCGAGGACGTGCAGAGCAGAACGCTGTACATCGAGCGCGGACACGTGGGAACGGCGCTGCCGGACGCGGACGCATACGCGGACGCCTGCGCCGGCCCTGAAGGATCCGCCACGGAATTCCAGCGCATGGACACCGCGTCCATGGGCCTTGCATCGGAGGGAACGAAGTGAATCATGATCTGGCGCAACTGCCTTTAGGCGTGGGTCCCTTGCGGGGACTGGTGGTGATCGATGTGACGCGGGTGGTGGCAGGCCCGTATTGCACGATGATGCTGGCCGACCTGGGGGCCACGGTGATCAAGATCGAGAACCCGGCCGAACCCGACTATGTGCGGAGCTTTCCGCCGTTCGTCGAGGGCGCGCATGGACAGGCCAGCGCGTTCTTCGCGCAATACAACCGCCACAAGCTGGGCGTGAGCCTGGACCTGAAATCGGAGCAGGGGCGGGCGCTGCTGCGCGAGCTGGTCGGCAAGGCCGATCTGCTCGTCGAGAATTTCCGGCCCGGAACCATGGCGCGCATGGGGCTGGGCTACGAGACGCTGAAGGAATGCAATCCCCGGCTCATCTACGTGTCGATCAGCGGGTTTGGCCAGACCGGCCCCAACGCCAGGCGGCCGGCCTATGACAACAGCGCCCAGGCCACGGGCGGCCTGTGGTCCCTCAACGGCGAGAAGGGCAAGGCGCCGCTGCGCGTGGGCACGATCATCGGAGACCTGTCCGCGTCGTTCTATGCGGCCATCGCCGCGCTGGCGGCCGTCATCGACATGCGGAGCTCGGGCAAGGGGCAGCTCGTGGACGTGGCCCAGCAGGATTCGGTGGTCACGCTGACGGAGCACGCCATCGTCAACTACACGGTCGACGGCGTCATCGGGGAGCCCTTGGGCAATGACCATCCCTTCGTGAAGCCCTATGGGCAATATGCCTGCAAGGATGGCTTTGTGTTCTTCGGGGCCTATACGGACAAGTTTTGGGGCGAGGCCTGCCGACTCTTCGGGGAGCCGGGGCTGATCAATGATCCGGAGATCGCCACCATGGCCCAGCGCTTCGATCCCGAGGTCTACGCAAGGCGGGTGCAGCCCATCGTCCAGGGATGGTGCGGCGTGCGTACGAAGGCGGAGCTGGAGGCCATCGCCGGCGACATCATCCCGGTGACGCCCATCAAGACCATCGCCGAGGTGGTGGACGACCCCCACCTGCAGGCCCGGGACATGTTCGTGCCCATCGAGGTCGATGGCGCGGAGGTCCAGGCGTTCGGCAGTCCCATGAAGCTGTCCCGCACGCCCGTGCGGGCGCAGGGGGCGGCGCCCGGTTTCGGCGAGCACAACGAGGTCGTGCTGAAGGGCTGGCTCGGGGTCGCCGCCGCCGACTATGACCGCTACGTGGCGGAGGGAGTCGTCTGATGAGCATTTCCTATTCGGTCAGTGACGCCATCGCGCATATCCGGTTCGACCGGCCTGAAAAGTTGAACGCGTTGACCCTGGCCATGTACGACGCGCTGGCCCAGGCGTTTGTCCGGGCCAACGAAGACCCCAACGTGCGGGTAATTCTGCTGGGCGGCAACGGCGACCGGGCCTTTTGCGTGGGCGCCGACCTGGGCGAGTCCATTCCGGCGCTGGCCGAAGGCCGCTTCGACATATCGGAATGGGACGGGGCGCATCTGAAACAGGCGGGTTTCCATAAACCCGTGGTGGCGGCGATCAATGGCCTGTGCCTGGGCGGCGGCTTCGAGATCATGCTGGCCGCCGATATCCGGATTGCCTCGGACACCGCCACCTTCGCCTTGCCGGAGGCATCGCTGGGTTTCGTGCCGGCCGGGGGCACGCTGGTGCGCCTGGTGCGGCAGATTCCGTTCGCGCTGGCCATGGAGCTGATGCTGACGGCCGAGCGCTTTCCCGCGGCGCGGCTCGCTGAAATGGGCCTGTTGAATCGCGTGGTGGCTCCCGGCGAGCTAGAAACCGTGGCGCTGGAATATGCCCTGTCGATCGCCCGCAAGGGGCAGGTCGCCGTGTCGGTCATCAAGGAAGCGGCGCTGACGTTGGGGCATCTTTCGCTGGACGAGGCGTTCCGCCGCGAGGCGCTGCTGGGGCAGCGTGCGTTCACCAGCGACGAGGCCAAGGCGGGCCTGCGGCGTTTCATGTCCCGCGACCGGGCGGCCGGCCATGAATCGGGCTGAGCGCCCGGGCCGCCGCCGCGCACGTTCCATCCGCAAGCAACCATAACCATTCAGGAGATTTTCCATGGCCGATTCGCGCCTGCCCAATTTTCGTGCCTTGACTCCCGCCCAGCGCCTGGCGCACGTTGCCCAGGTAACCGGGCTTACCGACGAAGAGATTGCCCTCGTCGCCCAGCCCGGCGCGCTGCCGGTGCCGCGCGCGGACGGCATGATCGAGAACGTGATCGGCACGTTCGAATTGCCCTTTGGCGTGGCCGGCAACTTCCAGGTCAACGGCCGGGACGTGCTGGTGCCGATGGCGGTCGAAGAGCCCTCTGTCGTGGCGGCGGCCTCGTTCATGGCCAAGCTGGCGCGCGATACTGGCGGCTTTGAAACGTCCAGCACCGGACCCATCATGCGGGCGCAGGTGCAGATCCTGGGCGTCACCGACCCGTATGGCGCGCGGCTGGCGCTGCTGAAAGGCCGCGACCAGATCCTGGAGATCGCCAACAGCCGCGACAAGGTGCTGATCGGCCTGGGTGGCGGCTGCCGCGACATCGACGTCCACGTCTTTCCCGATACGCCGCGCGGACCGATGGTGGTGCTGCACCTGCTGGTGGACGTGCGCGACGCCATGGGCGCCAACACCGTCAACACCATGGCGGAGTCGGTATCTCCGCTGGTGGAGAAGCTGACGGGCGGGCAGGTGCGCCTGCGCATCCTGTCCAACCTGGCCGACCTGCGCCTGGCGCGGGCCCGCGTGCGCCTGACGCCGGAGACCCTCACGACCCGCGAGCGCAGCGGGGAGGAGATCGTGGAGGGCGTGCTGGACGCCTATACCTTCGCGGCCGTGGATCCCTATCGCGCGGCCACGCACAACAAGGGCATCATGAACGGCATCGACCCCGTCATCGTCGCCACGGGCAACGACTGGCGCGCGGTGGAGGCCGGCGCGCATGCCTGGGCATGCCGCAATGGCCGCTATACCTCGTTGTCCACCTGGGAAAAAGACACCTCCGGCGCGCTGGTCGGCACGCTGGAAATGCCGATGCCCGTGGGCCTGGTGGGCGGAGCGACCAAGACGCATCCGCTGGCCCAACTGTCGCTCAAGATCATGGACGTGAAGACGGCCCAGGAGCTGGGCGAGATCGCGGTGGCCGTGGGCCTGGCGCAAAACCTGGGCGCGCTGCGTGCGCTGGCCACCGAAGGCATCCAGCGCGGGCACATGGCGCTGCATGCCCGCAATATCGCGCTGGTCGCGGGGGCCGCGGGCGACGAGATCGATACGATCGCCAGGCAGATGGCCGCCGAGCACGACGTGCGCACCGATCGCGCCGTCGCGTTGCTGGAGCAGCTTCGCGGGAAGGGCCGCCAGGCGGGGTCGCCGCGCTAGGGGTGTCCGGTATGCGGGGCCGGGCCTTCGTATATTCCCCAGGCCTCCCTGGCGCTGGCGTCGCGATGGATCATCGCCATCAACGCCCGCACCACCGCCGAGGGATTCGCGTGCTGGTAGACATTGCGGCCGTAGACCAGGCCCACCGCGCCCTGGTCGAGCAATTCGCGCGACCGCTCGAACACCTGCCGCAGATCCTCCCGGCCGCCGCCGCGCACCAGTACCGGGCAGCGCGCCGCCTGCACCACGCGGTGGAAGTCCTGCGTGTTGCTGGTGGGGTCGGCCTTGACGATGTCGGCGCCCATTTCACGGGCAAGCCGCACCAGCGTGACGATCTTTTCGGCGTCGCCGTCCACCATGTAGCCGCCGCGCGCCGAATGGGGCGCCATGACCAGCGGTTCTATCATCAGCGGCATGCCATAGCGGTCGCAGTCGGCGCGCACGCGGGCGATGTTGGCGACGCACTGGCGGAACAGGTCGGGTTCATCCGGCAGCATGAAGAGGTTGACGACGACGCAGGCCGCGTCCATCTGCACTGCCGGCAGCACCGGGTCCTGCGTGTTCTGCAGCACCGCCCACATGACGCGGTGGGTGGTGGCGTTGTAGGGGTTGCCCATGTCCAGGCGCATCACCAGCGCGGGCCTGTCGCGGCCCGGACGCTGCTGCAGCAGGTCGGCCTGGCCGTAGTTGAGCTGGATGGCGTCCGGCCGCGCCGCGGCCAACTGTTCCATGACGGCCGGCATGTTTTCCAGCCCGTCGAGAAAGCCGGGTTCGTTGCAGACGCCATGGTCCACGGCGATGTCCAGGCAGCGCCCGGCGTTGAGCAGGCGGTTCAGGCGCGCTTCCTTGTTGTGCGGCATGTGGGGGTCCTTGGGGTTCAGTCCAGCGTGTTGAGATGGCGCGCGGCCGCCGCGTCGATGGCGGCAATGGCGGCAGCGTCCAGGGTCAGCCTGGCCGCGCCGGCGTTCTGCATGGCCTGTTGCGGCGTGCGCGCGCCGCACAGGGCCAAGCTGACCGCGCCCGGGCGGGTGGTCCAGGCGATCATCAGTTGGGCGGTCGAACAGTCCAGGCGCTGTTGCAGCGGCGCCAGGTCCTGGAAGAACGCCTGCAGCCGTGCGCGGTTGGCGGCGGAAAAGCGCGGATTGCCGGCGCGCTGGTCGTCGCCGGCGAATTGCCGCGCCGGATCGATGGGGCCGGCCAGCAGGCCCAGCGCCAGCGATGAATAGCCCAGAGAGGCCACGCCATGGTCCCGGCAGAGCGGCAGCAGGGTGGATTCGATGCCGCGGTCGATCAGGCTGTAGCGTTCCTGGATGGCGTCCACCGGGCCGTGGCGCAGGTATTCCGTCAGCGTGTCGGGCGTGATGTTGCTGACGCCGATGGCGCGGATCTTGCCCTGGCGCTTCAAGTCCAGCAGCGCGTCCATGGTTTCGGCCACGGGTGTTGCGCTGTCCTGCCAGTGCGTGATGTACAGGTCGATATAGTCCGTCCGCAGGCGGCCCAGGCTTTGTTCCACTTCATGAAAGATCGAGTCGCGGCCCAGGTGGCGGTGCACCGGCTTGCCGGCTTCGTCGAAGAAGTGCGCGCCTTGCTGGGTATGCCACACCAGTCCGCACTTGGTGGCGATGACGGCGTCCTGCCGCCGCCCCTTCAGCGCCGTGCCGACCAGGCTTTCCGCATGGCCCAGGCCGTAGGCAGGCGCCGTGTCGATCAGGCGCACGCCCGCGTCCAGCGACGCGCGGATGGCATCGACCGCCGCGGCGTCGTCGTTGCCGCCCCACATCCAGCCGCCCATGGCCCAGGTGCCCAGGCCGACGGTTTCGCATTCGATGCCCGAGGCACCCAGTGTCGTGGTGTTCATCGATGTCCTTTCTTGACGTTCATAAGATGGTCGACCGTGACGGCCCCCAGCAGGATCAGGCCCTTGACCACGTCCTGCCAGTAGGGCGAGACGTCCAGCAGGATGAGCGAGCTGGTGACGACCGACAGCAGGGCCAGGCCCAGCACCGCGCCCAGCACGGTGCCGGAGCCGCCCTTCAGGCTGGCGCCGCCGATCACCACCGCGGCGATCACGTTCAATTCCATGCCCAGGCCGAAGTTGGGGGTGGCGGCGCCAAAGCGCGCCGTGTAGACCACGCCGGCCAGGCCCGCCAGCGCCGAGCACAGCACCGTGACCCAGAACTTCACGCGGCCGGTGCGGATGCCGGAATAGAGCGCGGCCTTTTCGTTGCTGCCGGTGTAGAACACCTTGCGCAGCAGGGCCGAGCGCCGCAGCGCGAAGTCGCTGACGACGACAATGAGGGCGAAGATGATGATCACCGCGGGGATGCCCGCGATGGCGCCCTGGCCGATGAACTTGAACTGCGGCGGCAGCGAGAACAGCGATTGCGGCGTGCCCTGGGTGATGGCCAGCGACAGTCCGCGCACGATCACCATGAAGGCCAGCGAGGCGATGAAATGGCTCAGGCCGATGCGCGTGACGCACAGGCCGATCAGCGCGCCGACCAGGGCGCTTGCGGCGATGGCGGCCAGACTGGCCGACCAGGGGTCCACGCCCATCAGGAACAGCTTGCCGGTGATGACCATGGCCAGGCACACCACGGATCCCACCGACAGGTCGATGCCGCCGACGATCACCAGCAGCGTCATGCCGACGACGACGATGCCCTCGATGGAAAACGACAGCAGCATCGCGCGTATGTTTTCCCAGGTCAGGAAGTGGGGCGACGCGAAGCTCATGACGATGGCGAGCAGCGCGATGATGAGCAGCAGTCCGGCTTCGCGCATGCTGGCCAGCCGGCGCCTGAGACCGGGTCCGGAGGCGCCGGGCCTGGGCGCCAGGCCCGCGTCGGCCAGCAGGGCGGCGTCTGCCGCCGAGGAGGGTTTCAGTTCGGACATCGGATCGTCTCCTCGGCGCTCAGGCCGGATGCCAGCCGTAGCAGGCGCTCTTCGGTCATGTCGCTGGCGGCCAGTTCCCCGGCCAGACGGCCGTCGCGTATCACCAGCGCCCGGTCGCACAGGCCGATGATCTCGGGCAGTTCGGATGAAATGACCACCACGCCCACGCCCTGGTTCGCCAGGTCCCGCAGGATGTGGTGGATTTCGGATTTGGCGCCCACGTCCACGCCGCGCGTGGGCTCGTCCATCAGCAGCACGGCGGGCTGCGTGGCCAGCAGTTTGGCGATGGCCACTTTCTGCTGGTTGCCGCCCGACAGGCTGGCGGCGTCGATGGCCACGCCGTCCGATTTGAGCTTGAGCCGGGCGCCCAGGTCGACGGCCAGGCGGCGTTCGGCTTGGCGCCTCAGCAGGCCGAAGCGCGAGCTGATCCGGCCCAGCGCCATCGACGACACGTTCTGTTCGATGGGCAGGTCCAGGAATAGGCCCGCCGCCTTGCGGTCTTCGCTGAGATAGGCGATGCCGTGGCGCAACGCGTCGCCGTAGCGGCGCAGGCGCAGCGGCGCGCCGCGCAGCCGGACCGCGCCACGGCGCGCGCGGCGCAGGCCGCAGAGGGTTTCCGCCAATTCGGTGCGGCCAGCGCCCATCAGGCCGGAGATGCCCAGGATCTCGCCGCGCCTGAGCGTGAAGGAAATGCCGTGCACGCTGACGCCGTCGGCGATGTCCTCGACCTCCAGGATGGATTCGGCAGGCTCGTCGCAAGCCGCCTGCCTGGGCGGGTAATAGCTCCCCAGGTCGCGCCCGACCATGCTGCGCACCAGCGCATCGGGCGTGATGTCGCCGATGCGCGCGCACAGGACGTCGCGCCCGTCGCGCAGCACGGTGACGCGGTCGCTGTGCTGGAAGATCTCGGCCATGCGGTGGCTGATGTAGATGATGCCGATGCCTTGCGCCTTCAGGTCGTGCAGCACGCGGAAGAGGGCGACGGATTCCACTTCGGTCAGCGCGGCGGTGGGCTCGTCCAGGATCAGCACCTTGCAGTCCAGCGTCAGCGCCTTGGCGATTTCCACCAGTTGCTGGCTGGAAATGCCCAGATCGTCCACGCGCAGGCTCGGATCGATGCGCTGGCCCAGGCGCCCCAGGACCTGGGCCGCGCGCGCGTTCAGGCTGGCGTAGTCCATCCAGGCGCGTGGACGGGTGGAGATCTCGGGCATGAAGATGTTCTCGGCCACCGTGGCGTCGCCGCACAGCGCGATTTCCTGGTGCACCAGGCCGATGCCCAGGCGCATGGCGTGGGCCGGCCCGCCGACGGTCACGCGCTCGCCGTTCAGGCGGATTTCGCCTTCATCGGGCGCGTGGATGCCGTCGATGATCTTCATCAGCGTCGATTTGCCCGCGCCGTTCTCGCCGCACAGGGCATGGATTTCGCCCCGTTGCAGCGAGAAATGGACGCCGGCCAGCGCCCGCGAGGCGCCGAACCGCTTGGCGATGCCGTGCAATTCCAGCAACGGCGCGGGCGCGGTCATTCGTTGATGCCTTTCGTGCCGCGGCGGGCCAGGTACTTGTCCCAGTAGAAGTCGTCGGCGTTCGCCTTGCTGACGATGGACAGGCCGTTGTCCAGGAAGGGCACGGCCATCGGGTTGGTGCCGTTGCGCTTGGCGTCGTTCATCGGGTCGATGAGCTGCTGGTTGCGCGCGAGGAACAGCAGCATCATGCCCATGTAGCCCTGCACGCCCTGGTTCGGATTGACGGACCCATAGACCTCGCCCGACTTGATCATGTCCAGGATCTTGGCGTTGACGTCGCAGCACAGCACCTTGATGTTCTTCTTGGTCTCGATGCTGGCCTGCGCGGCGCCCAGCGCGGAGTTGGCTTCCGGCATGAACAGCGCGCCCAGGTTGGGGTTGGCCTGCGCCAGGCTCAGGGTGGCCTGGTAGGCCTTGTTCGGGTCCTGGTTGCTGGCCGCGCGGCCCACCAGCTTCATGCCGGGGTGCTGGGTCTTCATGCGGTTGATGAAGGCGGTGATGCGGCGGTCGTGATTGTCCTGCCCGGGGTTTTCCAGCACCGCGTAATCGCCCTTGCCGTTGAGCGCGGCGGCGATCGCATCGGCCGCCTGCGCGCCTTCGCGTTCGTTGTCGGAGGTGACGAAGGACACGCGCTTGGAATTGGGCGAGTCGGCCGCGAAGGTGACGACGGGGATGCCCATCGCGGCCGCGCGGTTGATGGGTTCGATGAACGGGTCGGGGTTCATCGGGTGCAGCAGGATGCCGGCGGGCTTGCGGGCCAGTTCCTGCTCGAAGGACGCGAGCTGCTTGTTGACGTCGTATTCCGGCGTGCCGGAATAGCGCGTTTTCACGCCCAGTGTCTGGCCCAACTGCTTCATCATTTCATACACCGGGAACCAGTACTCCACCCCGGACACCATGACGTTCATGACATAGACGTCGCTGTTCGCGCCTTTCAGGCCGGCCCCCTGGGCGGCGGGCGCGGCCTGCGCAAAGGCATTGGCTCCTGCAAGGCTGGCGCCCGCAGCGGCTACGGTCTTCAAGAATTCTCTTCTCATGTTGCGCTCCTTTTCCTCGCATTGGTCCGTGCCTGATGGCGTGGATACCGGGTGGGGGTGAGCCTGATAGACCCAACTCGTTGTTATGACATCGAGTGAACTATATGGCAGCCGAATTATTTCTTTTACTAGGGGAAACACTGCTATCCTGCCGAAAGTTTATGTAGACAATGTCATAACATGAAAGCCGACATATTCCTGGGTATCGACATGGGGTCCACCGGCCTGAAGGCAGTTGCCTTCGAGGCGGGGACGGGTGTCTCGCTGGCCGCTTCGGGCGGCGCGCTGCCGTATGCGCATCTGCCCGGGGGCGGCTGTGAGCTGAGCGCGGATGCGATCGAGTCCGCGCTGATGCTGGCGCTGCGCGGGGTGGCCGAACAGCTCGGTCCGCGCGTGGCGGACATCCGCGCGCTGTGCTGCACGGGACACGGCGCGGGGCTCTATGCGCTGGACGAACACGGCCGCTTGCTGGCAGGGCGGGCCGTGGCATCGACGGATCAGCGCGCCTCGGATCGCGCGCGGGCCCTGGCTGCGCGGCAGGGCGACGCGCTGTACCAGGAGGTCGGCTGCCGGCCGTGGTCCGGCCAGTCCAGCCTGGTGGCGGCGGAATTGTTCGACGCGCAGGCCGGCGGCCATCGCGCCATCCACAGGCTGCTGTTCGCCAAGGATTACCTGAGCTTTCTGTTGTGCGGCGAGATCGCCACCGATGCCAGCGACGCCAGCACGGCGGGTCTGCTGTCCCTGCAGTCGGGCGAGTGGTCGGCGCTGGCGTTCGAGGCGGCGGGCCTGTCCGGCCTGATGGCCCGCGCCTTGCCGCCCATCGTGCCCACGGGAACGGTAATCGGGCGTTTGCTGCCCGCCCGCGCCGCCGCCTGCGGACTGCCGGCGGGCTTGCCCGTGGCGATGGGCGCGATCGATCTGCTGGCGTCGCTGTCGGCGGTGGGCGCGGTGAAAAGCGGGCATGCGGTGGCGGTGTTCGGGACCTGGTGCGTCAATGCCGTCGTGGCGCCGGCAAGCGAGCCCAAGCCGCAGGTCGGCGCCATCGTGCGCCATGGTCCGCCAGGGGAGCGTCTGTATCTGGAAAACAGTCCGTCTTCGATGGCCAACGTGGCGTGGCTGGCGCGCACGCTGCAATTCGCGGACGCGGCGGCGGTGGTCGATTGCGCCATGTCCGTGCCGCTGGGCGCGGAAGGCCTGCGTTTTCTGCCCTTCATCAACGGCGGCGGCGTGGCGGCGGGGGCGACGGCCGGGTTCGTGGGCCTGAAGGGGCATCATGGGCGCGCGCACATGGCGCGCGCCGTGGTGGATGCGGTCGCGGCGCTGCATGCCTGGCATCTGAAGCGCCATGCCGCGCGCGGCCTGGGCGCATCAGGGCGGGTGGCCGCCTTGGGCGGAGGCGCGCGCGATCCAAGGCTGGTGCGCTTGTTGGCAAGCTTTCTGGGCCATGCGGTGGAACGCTGCGGCGACGACGAGACCGGGGCGCGCGGCGCGGCGGGCTATGCGGCGCTGTCGCAAGGGCTGCGCGCCGGCGACGCATTGCCGGTGCGTTGTGAAACCGTGACGCCCGAGGCCGGCGCCGAGCAGGCGCACGCCGACTTTTACGCGGGCTTTGAAGCGCTGATCGGCGGCATGGCGCCCGTGTTCGAACACCTGTCGAGGCCGGCGCGATGACGGCGCACACCTTGCCGCATACCTTGCCCTACGTGCGCGCCGCGTCGCTGGCGGGTCGGCACTTTTCCACCGTGATCGTCGGCGCCGGTATCAACGGCGCGGGCGTCTTCCGCGACCTGTCTCTGCAGGGTGTCGACTGCCTGATCGTGGACAAGGGCGACTTCGCCGCCGGGGCCAGCAGCGCGCCGTCGCGCATGATCCACGGCGGCCTGCGCTATCTGGAGAGCGGCGCGTTCTCGCTGGTGGCCGAGGCCACGCGCGAACGCAACCTGCTGCTGCGCAACGCGGCCCATCTGGTGCGTCCGCTGGAAACGGTGGTGCCGCTGTCCAGCCGGTTCGGCGGGCTGCTGGGCAGCGTGCTGCGCTTTGCCGGCTTCAGCGCGTCGCCCGGCGCGCGGGGCCTGTTCGTCGTGGCGCTGGGCCTGCGGTTGTACGACAGGCTGGGCCGCAGGCAGCGCGTGATGCCCGGGCACCGCATTGCGCGGCTGATGGCGGCGGACGGGGCGCTGTTCCGCGATTCGGTGCGCTGGACGGCCACGTACTTCGATGCATGGATCAGCCATCCCGAATGGCTGATCCTGGAATTGCTGGCCGACGCGCACGCAGACCAGTCCACGTCCGTGGCGGCGAACTACTGCCGCGTGACGGCCTGCCGTGGCCGCGCGCTGACCCTGCGCGATGAGATCACGGGAGACTCCGTGCAAGTCACCGCCGATACCGTGGTCAATGCCACGGGCGCGTGGCTGGACCGGTCCGCCGGCGCGCTGCAAGGCGCGGGTGCGCGCGTCATGGGCACGAAGGGCTCGCATCTGATCCTGGAGCATCCGGCGCTGCACGCGGCGCTGGGCGGCCGCATGGCGTACTTCGAGACGTCCGACGGCCGCGTGTGCATCGTCTATCCCTTCATGGAACGGGTGCTGGTGGGCTCCACCGACATTCCGGTGGACGATCCGGACCGGGCCGCCACCGAGCCGGCCGAGATCGACTACCTGCTCGATGTGCTGGGCGAGGTCTTTCCACGGCTGCGCTTCGCGCGCGGGGACGTGGTCTACACTTACGTCGGCGTGCGCCCGCTGGCGCACTCGGATGCCGACAAGCCCGGGCAGATATCGCGGGATCACGCCGTTGTCATCGACCCGCCGAACGCGGTGCGCGAGGTGCCGCTGGTGTGCCTGGTGGGCGGCAAATGGACCACCTTCCGGTCGCTGGCGGAGCTGGCGGCAAACCAGGCGCTGGCCTTGCTGGCAAGGCCCCGCCTGCGGTCGACGGAGTCACTGGCCATCGGGGGCGGCGCGGACATGCCCGCCGACACGGCCGCGCGGGACCGCCTGATCGACGGCATCCAGTCCCGTACCGGCCTGGCGCGGGCACGCATCGCTGTGCTGGTCGGCCGCTATGGCTCGCGCGCGGACGTGCTGGCGCGGGACTTTGCCAGGGCGGGCGACGCGCCGCTGCGGCATGCGCCGGACTATACCGAGGCCGAGATCCGCCATCTGTGCCAGGAGACCGGCGTGCGGCGCCTGGATGACCTGGTGATCCGGCGCACGCTGCTGGCGATACGCGGCCGCGTCGGTGCCGGCCTGCTGTCCGAGTTGGCCGACCTGGCCGCCGCCGCGCTGGGCTGGACGGCCACGCGCCGGCGCGAAGAGTGGCGTGCCTGCGCCGCCATCTTGCGCGACCGGCATTTTGTAGACCTGCCCGCGGACGAAGCGGCGAAGGCATCCGTCAAGGATGCCGCGTCGTCCACGGATTCGATTTCAAGCCCAATCACGACATGAGCAGCTCCATACCTACCCTAGACGTGCTGGACCGCAATGCCGGAGCCCCCCTTTGGACGCAGTTCCGCGACGTGGTGCGCGGCAAGATCCTGCAAGGCGAACTGGAGGTGGGCGCCAAGCTGCCCACCGAGGCCGAGTTCGGCGAACAGTACGGCATTTCACGCATCGTGGTGCGGGAGGCGCTGGCGGATCTGGTGCGCAATGGCCTGATCTACAAGATACGCGGGCAGGGCGCTTTCGTGTCGGCGCGCGAACGCGACGAAGACTTCGTGTCGACGGTGCTGGGGTTTTCGGACGAAATGGCGCGCAAGGGCCGCACGGTCCGCACGCAGGTGCTGGTCCAGGAACTGCGCGCGCCCACGGCGCAAGAGGCCGTGGCGCTGGCGCTGTCCGAGGGCGATGCCGTCGTGGCGCTCAAGCGGCTGCGCAGCGTCGATGGGGAATTGCAGTTGCTGGTGGAAACCGCCGTGCCGGCGGACCTGGCCCCGGGCCTGCATCGCGCGCGGCTGGAGAACCGCTCGCTTTACGATCTGCTGCGCCGCCAGTACGGGCTGCGCATCGTACGCGCGGAGCGGTGGATCGACGCCGTGGCGCCGGATGCGCTGACCTGCGAATTGCTGGGCATGGCCAGCGCGGAACCCTTGCTGCGCATCGAGTCCATCGCCTACGGCGCCAATGGGCGTCCGCTGGAATACTACCGGGCGCTGCACCGCTGCAAGTCGAGCCGGCTGCACGTGCAGACCACGGCCTGAACCGGCGGTCGAGGCGCGGGGCGCCTCAGAAAAGGTTCAGCGCCTGCGCCACCCACAACGCCAGGCCGATGGCGATGCCGATCAGCAGCGTCCTGCGCAGCCCGCCGCCGGCCGGGACCGCGCCGGGCGCCAAGGCGGCATCCGTGCTTGCATGGCCGGGTTCGGACGAGGTTGAACGTGCCGCGGCCGCATCCGTGCCTTCGGTTTCGATCGTGAATGCCGGCTTCGCGCCTTGGGCGGCCAGGGCGCCCGCCAGATCCTTCACGTCGATGCCTCCGTCTTGCAGCATGTCCCACAGGCCGTCCATGCCTTGGCCGTTGCGCAGCGCCTCGATGCGCTCGCGGTCGGCGCGCGGCACCTCGTCCAGGCTGCCGTAGCGGCGGCCGTTCACCGTGACGGCGCCGTCGTCGATCTGGACGTTGAAGGCCTCGCCGTTTTCGGTGCCCGCGTAGCTCCAGGATTCGCTGACCGTCACGCCGTCCATGCGGCCGTCCAGCAATTCCTCGATGCTCGCGCGCTGTTCGGGCGTGAGGTCCGTCGTGGAACTCCAGCTTCGCGTGGTCGTCGAACTGCGCCAGGTCTTCGTGTTGTCGGTCATCGTGGGGTCCGTTCGTGTTGTGCGCGACGCCGCGCCGGCTGCATGGGGCACGGGGCCGCTGCGCCCTGCATTGCTGCGCGAATATACCGAATCCGTTCACCCTGCTGTCAGAAAAGCCCGCTTTCGCGGGCTTCTTACATTGTCCTTAATGCAAAAGACTTTTTTATGTCAAGAAAATTGAACTGATATGGCCGATTGGGCGGATCAGATGCGTTTATAGGCGCATAATTCGGGCACCTGCTCTTACGTCCCTTTTCAAAGAGCAGTATTGATATTCAGCAAGAAAAGAGCGTGTTGTCTCTAGCTCGGCAGTTCGTGTTTCCAGGTCTCATGTTCGGGTAGCGCGCTAGGACAACTTGGAATATTCACGGAGATGTCTATGACAGAAGATGCAAAGCCGCGCCGGCGCTTTCTGCAGGCGCTGGCCATCGTGCCGGCGTCGACGTTGGCGGTAGGCGGCCTGACCGCCGGCTGTACCAACGCCGCCGACGGCAAGGTTGCGCAGGCGGCCAAGCCCTACGAGCCCACCTATTTCACGAAGCCCGAGTGGGCCTTTATCGTCGCCGCGGTCGATCACCTGATCCCGGCCGACGAGTACGGTCCCGGCGCGATCGAGGCTGGCGTGCCCGAGTTCATCGACCGCCAGATGGAAACGCCCTTCGGCCACGGCAAGCTCTGGTACATGCAGGGGCCGTTCCACACCGACCAGGTGCCGGAACTGGGCTATCAGCTCAATCAGAATCCGCGCGAGGTCTACCGCCACGGCATCGAGGCCTGTGATGCCTGGTGCGTGAAGACGCACGGCAAGGTGTATGCCGAACTGGACAAGGCCTTGCAGGAACAGATCCTGAAGGACCTGCAGGGCAACAAGATCAAATTCGAATCCGTTCCCGCCACGACGTTTTTCAACTTCCTGCTGGCCAACGCCAAGGAAGGGTTCTTTGCCGATCCGATCTACGGCGGCAACAAGAACATGGTGGGCTGGAAGATGGTGGGCTTTCCCGGCGCGCGCGCCGACTTCATGGATTGGACCGACCAGCCCAACGTCAAATACCCCTACGGCCCCGTGTCGATCTCTGGGGAGAAGGGTTAAATCATGGCGATCAAGAAAGATAAGGTGGATGCGGTGCTGGTCGGGTTCGGCTGGACCGGCGCGATCCTGGGCCAGGAGCTGACCGAAGCGGGCCTGCAGGTGCTGGCGCTGGAACGTGGCGGCATGCAGGACACGCCCAAGGACGCCGAATACCCCAAGGTGATCGACGAGCTGAAGTACTCGGTGCGCGGCTATCTGTTCCAGGACCTGTCCAAGGAAACCGTGACGGTCCGCCACGGCGTGGACGATGTGGCCGTGCCGTATCGCCAGAATGGTTCGTTCCTGTTGGGCACGGGCGTGGGCGGCGCGGGCTTTCACTGGAACGGCATGCACTACCGCGTGCTGCCCGAAGAGCTGGAACTGCGCACTCGCTACGAAACCCGCTACGGCAAGAAGTTCATCCCGGAAGGCATGACCATCCAGGACTTCGGCGTGACCTACGACGAGCTGGAGCCGTACTTCAGCAAGTTCGAATATGTGTGTGGAACGTCCGGCAAGGCGGGCAACCTGAACGGCAAGATCGTCGAAGGCGGCAATCCGCTGGAAGGCAAGCGCAGCAAGGAATTCCCGCTGGCGCCGCTGGCCACGACGTACGGCGCGTCGCTGTTCGAGAAGGCCGCGCGCGAAGTCGGCTTCAACCCGTATCCCACGCCGGCCGCCAACGCGTCCGGCCCGTACACCAACCCGTACGGCGTGCGCCTGGGGCCCTGTAATTTCTGCGGCTTCTGCGAGAACTACGGCTGCTATATGTATTCCAAGGCCTCGCCGCAGACGACCATTCTGCCGGTGCTGCTGAAGAAGCCGAACTTCGAACTGCGCACGCATGCGCAGGTGATCAAGGTCAACCTGGATTCGACCGGCAAGAAGGCCATCGGCGTGACGTATATCGACGCGCAGGGCCAAGAGATCGACCAGCCGGCCGATCTGGTGATCCTGTCCGCGTACCAGATGCACAACGTGCGTCTGTTGCTGCTGTCGGGCATCGGCAAGCCATACGATCCTAAGACCAATGAAGGCGTGGTGGGCAAGAACTATGCTTACCAGATGAACGGCGGGGTCAATGTGCTGTTGCCCAAGGGCACCCAATTGAACCCGTTCATGGGCACCGGCGCGGGCGGCGTCGGCATGGACGATCTGAATGGCGACCAGTTCGACCACGGCCCGCTGGGCTTTGTGGGCGGCGCCAGCATCCGCCACGTGCGTACCGGCGGGCGCCCCATCAAGCAGACGCCCACGCCGCCGGGCACCGCTAGCTGGGGCACGGCCTGGAAGGCCGGCGTGCAGGACGCCTACCAGCGCTACATGACCATCGGCATTTCCGGTTCGGTGATGTCTTACCGCGATGCGTACCTGTCGCTGGATCCGACCTACAAGGACGCATTCGGCCAGCCGCTGCTGCGCATGACGTTCGACTGGCACGACAACGAGTTCGACATGCTGGGCTACATGGGCAAGCGGATGGAGACCGTGGCGAAGGCCATGAATCCCGAGAAGTATTTCGTGGGTGTGCGCAAGAAGGGCGCGCGCTACGACACGCGCGTGTACCAGAGCACGCACAATACCGGCGGCGCCATCATGGGGTCCAACCCCAAGGAAAGCGTGGTCAACAAGTACCTGCAGAGCTGGGATGTGCCCAACGTGTTCGTGATGGGGGCCTGCGTGTTTCCGCAGAACATGGGCTACAACCCGACGGGCCTGGTCGGCGCCTTGGCCTATTGGGCCGCGCAGGCGATCCGGGAGCAGTACCTGAAGAACCCCGGCCCGCTGGTCCAGGCTTAAGGAGACGGCACAATGATTAAGCAGACCATTGTTGCGGCCTTCTCGGCCCTGGTTGCCAGCGCCGCGTTCGCCGCCGACGGCACGCCGGCATCGAACGATGCCCAGATGATCAAGCAGGGCGAATACCTGTCGCGCGCCGGCGACTGTATCGCCTGCCATACGGCGAAGGGCGGCAAGCCCTTTGCCGGCGGCCTGGGGATCGATTCGCCGCTGGGCATGATCTATTCCACCAACATCACGCCGGACAAGGAAACGGGCATCGGCGGATACTCGTTGGAGGATTTCGACCGGGCCGTGCGCCACGGCGTGGCCAAGGACGGGCATTCGATGTATCCGGCGATGCCGTACACGGCCTACGCCAAGGTCACGCCCGACGACGTGAAGGCGCTGTATGCCTACTTCATGCACGGCGTCCAGCCGGTGAAGCAGGAAAACAAGGATACCGACATCATCTGGCCGATGTCGATGCGCTGGCCGTTGACTGTGTGGCGCTGGATGTTCGCACCCGATGTCGCGGCGGCCCCCGTCACGGCGGACCTGAGCGGCGCCGACAAGCAGGCGCTGCTGCGCGGCCAGTATCTGGTCGAGGGCCTGGGCCATTGCAGCACCTGCCATACGCCGCGCGGCGTGGCCTTGCAGGAAAAGGCGCTGACGGACGCCGACGGCTCGGCGTTCCTGTCGGGCGGCGTGGTCGAAGGCTGGCTGGCCAAGAACCTGCGCGGCGACGCCACCGACGGCCTGGGCAACTGGAGCAAGGAAGACATCACGGCCTTCCTGAAGTCCGGCCGCAACGGCCATTCGGCGGCCTTCGGCGGCATGGCCCAGGTGGTCGAGGAAAGCACGCAGCACCTGACCGACGCCGATCTGAACGCCATCGCGGTGTATCTGAAGAGCCTGCCTCCGGTGAACAAGGATGCGACCAAGCCGCTGGCCTATGACGAGTCCGTGGCGCAAGCGCTGCGGACCGGCAAGGACAAGGGCGACGGCGCCATAGCCTTCCTGAATAACTGCGCGGCCTGCCACCGCAGCACGGGCAAGGGCTATTCCGAGACCTTCCCGCAGTTGGCGCTGAGCTCGACGGTGAATTCGGCCGATCCGGCCTCGCTGATCCACATCGTGTTGAAGGGCGCGCAGATGCCGGGCACGGCGGCGGCGCCCACCGCCTACGCGATGCCGGGCTTTGACTGGCGCATGACCGACAAGGAGGTCGCCGACGTGGTGAGCTTCGTGCGGTCAAGCTGGGGCAACAAGGGAGCAGCGGTCAGCGCCTCGGATGTGGCCAAGGTGCGCAAGGACATCGGCGCGGCGCCGCAGCCGGCACGGGCGCAGTAAGCCGATGGGTTGATCTGCTGCGTCAGGTGTAAGCCTGCGAGGACGGCGCCGGAAAGCCCAGGTTTTCCGGCGCCGTTTTTTTTGTCCATGGATCGTCAGGCAGGCGCTTCATCAGTCCAGGATCCCCCGCTTGCCGCGCTAGCGTTCGCGGTGCTCTGCACCTATGATGCCCGGGAGGCGTCCTCGCGCCGAGGTCGAGCCGGGTGGAGCCCTTCACGTCCTAGTGTCAGCCGCACAACCGCCAATCAGGAGGACCGCATGAACCGACTTACCGCCAACGACTTCCACCCCGAACTGCTGGAGCTTTACGACGGTTACGTGCATGGGCGCGTGAGCCGACGCGACTTCCTGGACCGCGCGGCGAAGTTCGCGGTCGGTGGCCTTACCGCGGCCGCGATCCTGGCCTCGCTGAGCCCGGACTACGCGCTGGCTCAGCAGATCGAGTTCACCGATCCCGATATCCTGGCCCAGTACATCCGCTATCCCTCGCCCAATGGCCACGGCGAGGTGCGCGCTTATCTCGTGCGGCCAGCCAAGGCAACGGGGCCGGTTCCCGGCATCGTCGTGGTGCATGAGAACCGTGGCCTGAACCCCTACATCGAGGATGTGGCGCGGCGCGTGGCCAAGGCTGGTTTCGTCGCGTTGGCGCCTGATGGCCTGAGTTCGGTCGGCGGCTACCCCGGCAACGACGAGCGCGGCCGGGAGTTGCAGCAACAGGTCAATCCGCAGAAGCTGATGAACGACTTCTTTGCCGCCATCGAATACCTGCGCGCCAGCGAGTTGGCCACCGACAAGGTCGGCATCACCGGCTTTTGCTACGGGGGCGGCGTCGCCAACGCGGCGGCCGTGGCCTACCCGGAACTGGCGGCGGCGGTGCCGTTCTATGGCCGGCAGGCCAAGCCCGAGGACGTGACGCGCATCCAGGCGCCCCTGCTGCTGCACTTTGCCGAGACCGACGCGAACGTCAACGCGACCTGGCCGGCCTACGAGGCCGCGCTCAAGGCCGCTGGCAAGACCTACGAGGCGCACGTCTATCCGGGCACCAACCACGGCTTCCACAATGACTCCACGCCGCGCTACGACGAAGCCGCCGCCAAGCTCGCCTGGGACCGCACCATTGCGTGGTTCCAGCGCTATCTGGGCTGACCGGACGCTTGGCGGGGTGAATCCGCAAGCAGGTGCCCCTGGCGGGCCCTGCTATGATAACTGGATAAATATCCAGTTATCCCGTTCCGCCGATGTTCCCCCCGCACCGTTACTACTATCTGCATAATTTCCAGCGCGCGCTGGCGTGGGTTTGCGCCCGTTACGCCGACTTGCTGGACACGGACGAACAACGCTTCCTGGCGGACTTCGCGGCGTTGCCCCAGGCGTCGCAAGCCCTGATGGTGCGCATGCTGATGCGGCGCGGCCCGTGGTTCCGGGCCAGCCGGCTGGTGTATGCGGAGATCGCTGGCATCGAGGCCGCGGCGGCACCCCTTGCCGCCCTGGGCTGGCTGGATGCGCAAGCGCCGATGACGCTGGATGAGCTGTTCGCCTTGCACACCAAGCCCGAACTGGTGCGGCTGTTCGCCGACGCGCCCGTCGGATCCGACGCGCCGTTCAGATCCGCCGCGCGCAAGGCCGACATGCTGGTGGCGCTGCGCGCCGCGCTGCCGGACGCGCGGCCCTACAGCGGCTGGAATCCGGATTCGGCCGAAGGCGTCTGGCGCGTGACGGTGGCAGACCGCTGCGAACGCCTGCGCCTGATGTTCTTCGGCAATCTGCACCAGGACTGGTCGGAGTTCGTGCTGGCCGACCTGGGCGTGTTCCAGTACGAAACCGTGCCGTTCGACGCCGCGTCGCGGGCGTTCCAGACGCGCGCCGACGTGGACTGCTATCTGGCGCTGCACGCCTGCCGCCAGGCGCTGGACGAAGGCGCCGACATCGACGCCTTGCTGCGGGCGGCGCACGGCTGCGCCAGCGGCAACGCCTGGCTGGAAAAGCGCCGCGCCAAGGTGCTGCTGCGTATCGGACAGGCCTGCGAACGGGCGCGGGACTGGGAGGCCGCGCAGCGCGTGTACGCAGGCTGCGCCTATCCCGGCGCCAGGCACCGGCGCATCCGCGTGTATGAACGGATGCAGCGGTTCGACGACGCGATGGCGCTGGCCTTGCAGGCGGGCGCCGCGCCCGAAAGCGAAGAAGAGAGCCAGCGCGTGGCGCGCATGATGCCGCGGCTGCGGCGCGGGCTGGGGCAGGGCGTGCCGGCGCGTCCCGCCGCGCCGGCCTTGCCGCGCACCGATCTGGCGCTGGCGCGCCCGGCCCTGCCGGCGTCGGTGGAATATGTGGCGCGCGACCACCTGCATCACGACGATGCACCGGTGCACTACGTCGAGAACGCCCTGATCAACTCGCTGTTCGGCTTGCTGTGCTGGCCCGCCGTCTTCGCGCCCCTGCCCGGCGCGTTCTTCCATCCGTTCCAGCGCGGTCCCGCCGACCTGGACGCGCCGGACTTTCACGCGCGGCGCCAGGCGTGGTTCGAGGACTGCCTGACGATGCTGGACACGCCGGCCTATCGCGACGTCATCCTGCGGCGCTACGCCGAAAAGTCGGGTGTGCAGTCGCCGTTCGTGTTCTGGGGCGCCTTGTCCGAATCCCTGCTGGCGCAGGCGCTGGATTGCGTGCCGGCCGCGCACCTGAAGCTGTACTTCACACGGCTGCTGCGCGACGTCAAGGCCAACCGTTCCGGCCTGCCGGACCTGATCCGGTTCTGGCCGGCCGAACGCCGCTACGAACTGATCGAAGTGAAGGGGCCGGGCGACAAGCTGCAGGACAACCAGATCCGCTGGCTGCAGTACTGCCTGGCGCACGGCATGCCGGTGCGGGTATGCCATGTGACATGGCGGGAGGGCGCGGCATGAGCTACACCGTGGCGGTACGGGCGCTGTGCGAATTCACGGCCCGGGCGGGCGACCTGGATTTGCGCTTCACGCCGGCGCCCTCCGGCCTGGAAGGCATGGCGGGCCATTCGGTGGTGACGGGCCGGCGCGGACCGGACTACGAAACCGAGGTGCCGCTGTCGGGCCAGCACGAGACCCTGCTGGTGCGCGGGCGCGCCGACGGCTTTGACCCCGCCGCCAATCAGCTCGAAGAGATCAAGACGTACCGCGGGCAGTTCGACAGCGTGCGCGAGAATCATCGCGTGGTGCATTGGGCGCAGGCGCGGGTGTACGGCCATCTGCTGTGCCAGTCGCGCGGGCTGGAACGCTTGCGCGTGGCGCTGGTGTATTTCAACGTGGCCACCGAAGAGGAAACAGTGCTGGTCGAAACGCACGAGGCCGCCGAATTGGCTGTTTTCTTCCAGGAACAATGCGGGCGGTTCCTGGCCTGGGCCAAGACGGAACTCTTGCACCGGCAGGCGCGCGACGAGGCCCTGGACAAGCTGGCGTTTCCGCACGGCGAGTTCCGTGCCGGGCAACGCGACCTGGCGGTGGCCGTGTACCGCACGGCGCGCGACGGCCGCTGCCTGATGGCCCAGGCGCCCACCGGCATCGGCAAGACGCTGGGCACGATCTTCCCGCTGCTGAAGGCCAGCCCGGGCACGGGCCTGGACAAGATCTTCTTCCTGGCGGCCAAGGGCTCGGGCCGCGGGCTGGCCGTGCAAGCGCTGGACACGATCAATGCGCAACCCGCCGCGCCCGCGCTGCGCGTGCTGGACCTGCAGGCCCGCGACAAGACCTGTGAGCATCCCGACCTGGCCTGCCATGGAGATTCCTGCCCCTTGGCCCAGGGTTTTTACGACCGCCTGCCCGCCGCGCGCGCCGCCGCGCTGGCGCACACCCGCCTGGATGCGCCGGCGGTTCGCGCCACCGCGCGCGAGCACCGGGTCTGTCCGTATTACCTGTCGCAGGAGCTGATCCGCTGGAGCGACGTGGTGGTGGGCGACTACAACTATTACTACGATTCCACGGCGATGCTGCACGCGCTGACGCAGGCGCACCAGTGGAAGGTGGCGGTGCTGGTCGACGAGGCCCACAACCTGGTGGACCGCGCGCGCCGCATGTACACCGGTGAACTGGACCAGAACCGCCTGACGGCGGCGCGCCACGCGGCGCCCAAGGCGCTGAAAAAGCAACTGGACGGCCTGCACCGGTCCTGGAACGCGCTGAACAAGAAGCAGGCCGAACGCTACCAGGCCTACGACGCCGCGCCGGCGGGCGTGCTGGCCGCGGTACAGAAGGCGGTCGCGGCCATCACCGAGCACATGGGCCTGTCGCCGCTGCCGCAGGACGATCCCTTACTGGGCTTTTACTTCGAGGCCCTGCATTTCATGCGGCTGGCGGAACAGTTCGGCTCGCACGCGCTGTTCGACGTGACGCTGAGCGAGGCCGGCGCCGCCAGCGCCAAGACGCCGCCGTCGACCCTGTGCGTGCGCAACGTGATTCCCGCGCCCTATCTGGCGGGGCGCTATGCGGCGGCGCATGCGACCGTGCTGTTCTCGGGCACGCTGAGCCCGCAGCAGTTCTATCGCGACACGCTGGGCTTGCCCAAGGACGCGCCCTGGATCGACGTGGCCGCGCCGTTCCAGGCGGAGCAATTGGCCGTGCGGGTCGTGGGCAACGTATCGACGCGCTATCGCGACCGCGAACGCTCGCTGGCGCCCATCGCGGACCTGATCGCCCGCCAGTATGCCGAGCGGCCCGGCAATTATCTGGGTTTTCTGAGCAGCTTCGACTACCTGAAACGGGTCGCCGACCTGATGCGGCAGCGCCATCCGCAGGTGCCGATCTGGCTGCAGACGCCGGGGATGGACGAGCCGGGCCGCGCGGCCTTCCTGGCGCGCTTCACCGAAGCGGGCCAGGGCGTGGGGTTCGCGGTGCTGGGCGGCGCGTTTTCCGAAGGCGTGGACCTGCCTGGCAAGCGGCTGATCGGGGCCTTCATCGCCACGCTGGGCCTGCCGCAGGTGAACCCGGTGAACGAAAACATGAAGCGCGCCATGGACCAGCGCTATGGCGAAGAGAACGGCTACGACTACACCTATCTGTATCCGGGCATGCAGAAGGTGGTTCAGGCGGCGGGCCGGGTGATCCGCACCGAACAGGACGTGGGCACGGTGCACCTCATCGACGACCGCTACCGCCGCGCGAAGGTGCGCGGCCTGCTGCCGGGATGGTGGCGCGTGGACTGAGGCCGCGCCGGGCTAGGCGGAGCGAAGCTCGGTCAGGGGCTGGTGGGGATCGCGCGAGAGCTGGTAGCCATACCAGAGGCTGCGCGCCATGCGCTTGGCCATTTCCTGCGCGGCGTCGCCCAGCGCGCGGTTGGGCAGGGCGTCGGTGGTTTCCCCGAACAGAACCAGCCAGCGTTCGAACAGCTCGGCCTTGAGATTGGGCATGGCCGCGTGCTTGGGCATGGGCATGCCCGAGAAACGGCGGGTCCCCAGCAGCACCGCCGACCAGAAATCCGACAGCGTGGCCAGGTGTTCATCCCAGTCGTGGATCGTGCCGTTGAAGATGGGGCCGAGCGCGTCGTCGGCGCGCGCCTTGCCATAGAAGGTGTGAACCATGTCCTTGATTTCGGCTTCGGTGCAGAGGATGGACGTTGCGGTCAAGATCGTCTCCGGGCTGGGGCAGGATGCGATGTTAGGGCGGGCGCGGGCGCGCGCGGTTTGATCTGGCGCAAGCGCCGACGGCACGAGCTTTTAGGTAATAATGATATCCATTCTTATCTAAGCGAGTCTTGTCGGAAGTGGGATGCACATGCGGAAACTGAGCGGTATCGAATGGCGGGTTTGCGTGCCGGCGGCGGCGCTGGCCTGGGCGGCGGCTGGCATGTTGCCGGGTATCGCGGCGGCGCAATCCGGTCAGGGCACGGTAACGGCCCGGACGCACGCGGACGAGCGGATCACCCTGCAAAAAGGGGAGTTCCTGGCGGGCACCTGGGCCGCGGACAGTGGCGTGACGCTGGACCTGCTGGATGCCGCCGGCGGCCATGTGCGGCGGCTGAGCGACCGTGAAAAACCGGCCGGCACGCTGATGCTGGTGGCGCCGGCCGACGGCGTCTATACGGTGCGGGCGCAAGGGCAGGGCGCGTACCAGTGGGCAGTGACCGAACGCCTGCCCCTGTCGGCGCAGCAGGCGCCCGGGCCCACGATCGCCAGTCCGCGCCTGGCCGCGCTGGCGCGGACGGTGGCGCGGGGCGGCACGACCGCGGCCTTCTGGGATGAGGTGGCGCGCGAGGGCACGCCGCTGGTCGAGGCGGTGGATGCCACGCATGACCGCGTCACCTTCCTGTGGCGCGGGGCCGAACGCAATGTGCGCCTCTTTGGCGGGCCGTCGACCGACCATGCGCAATTGGCCCGGCTGGGCGATTCCGATGTCTGGCATGTCAGCTTCGTCGTGCCCAGGTCGACGCGGCTGTCGTACCGGCTGGCCCCCGATGTGCCGGAGCTGCCGGGAACCGGCATGGCGCGGCGCCGCGCCATCCTGGCCACGGCGCAGTCCGATCCCCACAACGCCCGGGTGTATCCCGCGCCGGGAGCGGACGCTTTCCAGACCTACTCGGTGCTGGAGCTGGCCGACGCGCCGCCGCAGCCGTGGGTCGAGCCGCGCGCGGGCGTCACGGCGGGCGCGGTGGAAACGCGGGAGCTGCGCAGCGATATCCTGGGCAACACGCGCAAGATCCATCTTTACCGCCCGGCCGGCTGGCGGGCGGATGCGCCGGAAAACCATGTGCTGGTGCTGTTCGATGCGGGCGCGTACCTGGGCCGGGTGCCCACGCCGACCATACTCGACAACATGATCGCCGCCGGCGTCATTCCCCCCACCGCGGCCTTGCTGATCGACAATCCCACGGCGGACTCCCGGGCCAGCGAATTGCCGCCCAATCCGGACTTCGCGGACTTTCTGGCGCGCGAGCTCATGCCGTGGGCGCGCAAGCAGGGCATCGGCGCGCCGGCGGCGCGCACGGTCATCGGCGGCTCCAGCTATGGCGGCCTGGCGTCGGCCTACGCCGCGCTGCGCCACCCCGAGGTCTTCGGCAACGTGCTCAGCCAGTCGGGTTCGTATTGGTGGGCGCCGCCTGGCGAAGAGGACCAGTGGCTGACGCGGCAGTTCGTCGCCGTCCGCAAATTGCCGGTGCGCTTTTTTCTGGGCGCCGGCTTGTTCGAGTCGGGACGCGGCGGCCAGCCGGGCATCCTGGAGACCAACCGGCACCTGCGCGATGTGCTGCGCGCCAAGGGCTACCTGGTGACGCACCGCGAGGTCGCGGGCGGCCATGACTACCTGAGCTGGCGCGGCACCTTGTCGGACGGGCTGCTGGAGCTGATCGGCACGCGCCAGACCGCCAGCCGATAGCCGCCAGCCGCTTGCCGCTTGCCGCTAGCGCGGTTTGCGGTGGCGCCGCCCGCGCGCGGTCCGGCCGATCACGGTCCGGCCCATCGCGGCGCGACCCAACGCGGCCCGGCCGATCGCGGCCCGGCCGATCGCGGCCCGGCCCATCGCGGCCCGGCCGATTTACGTAGTATTGTCGGCGTGCGCGGGCGGCAGGCCGCCGCGCTGCCCGATGACAATATGCGCGCCCGGCTGTCCCGCGGCGCCCCAAGGAGACACAAGCATGCCCACCGCCGCCCCGCTGAACGAGATCGTTGCCCTGTCCGCGCACGCGCTGTCGGACGCGATCCGCAACCGGCGCGTGTCCTGCCGCGAGGTGATGCAGGCCTACCTGGCGCATATCGACCAGGTCAATCCCAGCCTGAATGCCATCGTCGCCCGCCGCGGCAGCGAGGAGCTGCTGCGCGAGGCCGGCGAACGCGACGCGCAACTGGCCGCGGGGCAGTGGCTGGGCTGGCTGCACGGCATGCCCCAGGCGCCCAAGGACCTGACGGCCGTGCGCGGCATGGTCACCTCGATGGGATCGCTGGTCTACAAGGATCAGGTGACGGCGCACGATTCGATCATCGTCGAGCGCATGCGCGCCGCCGGCGCGATCTTCATCGGCCGCAGCAACGTGCCGGAATTCGGCCTGGGTTCGCACACGTATAACAAGGTCTACGGCACCACCGGCAATCCCTACGACGTCACCAAGACGGCCGGCGGCAGCAGCGGCGGCGCGGCGGCTGCGCTGGCCGCCCGCATGCTGCCCGTGGCCGATGGCAGCGATTTTGGTGGCTCCCTGCGCAATCCGGCCGCCTTCTGCAACGTCTACGGGATGCGGCCGTCGGCGGGCCGGGTGCCGCCCGGTCCGTCGCCAGAAGTGTTCCTGAAGCAACTCTCCTACGAAGGGCCCATGGGGCGCACGCCGCGCGATGTCGCGCTGATGCTGTCGGTGATGGCGGGGTATGACAAGCGCGCGCCCCTGTCGCTGACGGACGACCCCGCGCAGTTCGCGCTGCCGCTGGACGCCGACCTGTCGGGCAAGCGCGTGGGCTGGCTGGGCGACTGGGGCGGCTACCTGCCGATGGAGGCGGGCATCCTGGACCTCTGCGTGCAGGCCCTGAAAGACCTTGAAGCGACGGGCTGCCGGGCCGTGGACTACCAGGTGCCGTTCGCCGGCGACCGTCTGTGGCGCATGTGGCTGGTCCACCGCCACCTGATGGTGGGCGGGCAGTTCCAGGCACTGGTCGAGAACCCGGAAACGCGCAAGCTGGTGAAGCCGGCGCTGATCTGGGAGGTCGAGGGCCTGGACGGGATGACCGCGCGGCAGGTCTACCAGGCCACCGAGGAACGCAGCGCCTGGTACCAGACCGTCCTGCGCATGTTCGATGACGTGGACTATCTGGCCGTGCCGTCGGCGCAGGTGTTTCCGTTCGACGCGGCGCTGGATTGGCCCAAGGAGATTGCCGGTCGGCCGATGGACACCTACCACCGCTGGATGGAAACCGTGACGCCCTGGACGCTGGCGGGCTGCCCGGTGATCAGCGTGCCGGTGGGATTCAATGCGGCGGGCCTGCCCATGGGCATGCAGCTCATCGGACCGCCGCGCGGCGACCTGGCCGTGCTTCGGCTGGCCCATGCGTACGAACAGGTGCGCGACTGGGTGCAGGACCGGCCGCCGCAGGCGCTGTGGGCGTAGATTGCCCACGAATCCCCGGCCCTACGGAAGGTCACGATAAATCACAAGTCCCTGTAAGCGAACTTTGCGTTTTTCTGACGAAAAGGCTTTGTTTTCGGGATTTCCCGTATTTGTCATGGCTGTGGGGCGGGTCCTTTGTAATAATTGTCGAAAATTCCCGCATCCCGGACAGGGCCGTTGGCTGTTTTTGCGCCAACGCGGCAAGAATTGAGGGGCGTCCGGGTCGGGCGTTGACAAGTTGATACAGTGCAAAGGTCTCCCGGTATGAAGAATCTGACGCTCCGCCAGCGCATCCTGGCCAGTTTCCTGGTCATTTTGGCCATCATGACGATGATGGTGGTGGTGGACTACCGGCGCCTTCTGCACGTAGAGGCGGAAGTCGAAATGATCAACAACGATGCCGTGCCGGGCATCTACTACAGCACGTCGATCCGGTCGGCATGGTTTGGCGGCTTTGTCGTGGTGCAGGACGCATTCAATAGCGGCAGCGACCAGGAGCGCCGCCAGGCGCTGGAGGCCCTGCCCAAGAACGACCAGTTGCTGGACGAGCACATCGACTTCTATCGCCGCACCGTCTCCCGTCAGGAGGACCGGCAGATGTTCGATGACTTCCAGAAGGAACTGCAGCAGTACAAGCGCATCCGCGCCGACATCCTGGCGCCCGCCATGCAGGCGGACCCGGCCCGCGCGCAGGCGCGCATCGGGTCCGAGTTGCGGCCTTCGTTCTACCGGGGGCGCGACATCCTGGCCAAGATGGTCACCGAAAACAAGACCCAGGCCGACGACGCGGCGGTCAGCATCCGGCGCGCGGTGCAGGCGGCCCAGACCGGCATGCTGGTGTCGCTGGCGCTGGCGATCGTGGCCGCCATCATCTGCGGTTTCCTCTTGATGCGCGCCATCGCCAACCCGATGCGCGATATCGTGAAAACGCTGGAATCCACCGGCGGAGGCGATCTGACCCGCCGCCTGAAGCTTGCGCGCCAGGATGAGTTCAACGCGATCGAAACGGGTTTCAACGGCATGGTGGACGAGCTGACCACCCTGGTCGGCAAGACGCAACGGTCGGCCGTGCAAGTGGCCACCTCGGTGACCGAGATCGCGGCGACGTCCAAGCAGCAGCAGGCGACCGCGTCCGAAGTCGCCGCCACCACGACGGAAATCGGCGCCACGTCACGCGAGATCTCGGCGACGTCGCGCGAACTGGTGCGCACGATGACGGAAGTCTCCGGCGCCGCCGAGCAGACCGCCACGCTGGCGGGCAGCGGCCAGGTGGGCCTGGCGCGCATGGAAGACACGATGCGCAACGTGGTGGGCGCGGCCGGGTCGGTCAACGCCAAGCTGGCCATCCTGAACGAGAAGGCAGGCAATATCACACAGGTCGTGACCACAATCACGAAAGTGGCCGACCAGACCAACCTGCTGTCGCTGAACGCCGCCATCGAGGCCGAGAAGGCAGGCGAGTACGGCCGGGGCTTCGTGGTGGTTGCCACGGAAATCCGCCGCCTGGCGGACCAGACCGCGGTGGCGACCTACGACATCGAGCAGATGGTGCGCGAGATCCAGTCGTCCGTGTCCGCCGGCGTGATGGGCATGGACAAGTTTTCCGAGGAAGTGCGGCGCGGCATGGCCGACATGCAGCAGGTGGGCGACCAGCTCTCGCAGATCATCCAGCAGGTGCAGACGCTGGCGCCGCGCGTGCATATGGTGAACGAAGGCATGCAGGCGCAGGCGACCGGCGCCGAACAGATTAATCAGGCCCTGCAGCAGTTGAGCGACGCCGCGCAGCAGACGGTGGAATCCCTGCGCCAGTCCAGCCTTGCCATTGAAGAGCTGACGCTGGTGGCCAACGACCTGCGCAGCGGCGTTTCGCGCTTCAAGGTGTGACCGCCGTCATGACAGATCCTGCCGCCAGCGGCGCGCCGGCCGCGGCCAATGCGGGCGCGGGACGCCGGCTGTACCTGCTTTTCCGCATCGGCGCCGACCGCTACGCGTTGGATGCCGGGGACATCGTCGAGGTGCTGGGACTGCGCGCATTCAAGCAGGTGCCGGGCGCCCCGGGCTGGGTGGCGGGCATGACGGACCGCCGTGGCGCGGCCGTGCCGGTCATCGACCTGAGCGCGCTGGCCGGCGAGGGCGCCGCCGCCGCCGTGTCCAGCACGCGGCTGGCGATGGTGCGCTACCGGGCCGGCATGCAAGCCGGCGAACAACTGCTGGGCCTGATCCTGGAGCAGGCGACCGAAACCGTCCACTACGATCCGGCGGCGTTCCGGCCGCATGCGCTGGACAATCCCGATGCCCGCTATCTGGGGCCGGTGCTGAGCGATGCGCACGGCATGGTCCAGGCCGTCAGGGTTGACGACCTGCTGCCCGGGCACGTGCGGGCGCTGCTGTTTCCGGCCGCGTCCGGCACGGCGGCGGACAAGGCGCGGCCATGAACCTGATCGGTGAATTCAGCGGTTTGCTCAAGCGCAGGATGGGGCTGGACAGCGGGTCCATCGGCCAGGCCGCCGTCGAACGCGCGGTCCGCCATCGCATGCACTCGGTTGGCGTGCTCGACGAGCCGGACTACCTGCTGCGGGTTCAAGCGTCGTCCGACGAAATGCAGCAACTGATCGAGGCCGTGATCGTGCCGGAGACGTGGTTCTTCCGGTACGCCGAATCGCAGGCCGCCATGGCGGCGCTGGCCCGGGAACGCCTGTACGCCGCCGGTGCCGAGAACCGCGTGCTGCGGATCCTGAGCGTGCCCTGTTCCAGCGGCGAAGAGCCTTATTCCATCGCCATGGCGCTGCTGGACGCCGGCGTGCCGCCGCAACGCTTCCAGGTGGACGCGGTGGACATCAGCGTGCGCATGGTCGAATTCGCGCAGCGCGCCGTGTATGGCCGCAATGCCTTCCGGGGCGACGATCTGGCGTTTCGCGACCGCCATTTTTCCGAGACGGCCGATGGCCATCAACTGGCCGCGCAGGTCAGGGAACGGGTCCGGTTCCAGTCCGGCAACCTGTTCGATCCGCACCTGCTGGCGGGCGTTGCGCCCTACGATTTCGTGTTCTGCCGCAATCTGCTCATCTACTTCGACATGGCGACGCAGGAGCGCGCGGTGCAGGTGCTGCGGCGCCTCGCGCGCGAGGACGGGCTGATCTTCGTCGGCCCCGCCGAAACCAGTATCCTGACCGGACGCCGCCTGCCCTCGGTGCCCATCGCGCGATCGTTCGCGTTTGGCACCCGGCCGGCGCCGGCGGCGGCCACCGTGCCCGCGCTTGCGGCGCGGCCCCTCGTGCCGGGCTGGACGCCGCCCAGGCGCGCCGCGGCGTCCGCCGCCCGCTTGCCCTTGCCGCGCGCGGCGGTTGCCGCTCAGCCAGCCATGCCGGCCCGCGAGGCGCCGGGACAGGCTGCGCAGGCGTCCCTGCGCCGTATCGCGGCCCTGGCGGACCAGGGCAGGGTGCAGGACGCGATGGCGCAGTGCGGGACCCATATCGACCTTCATGGCGCCAGCGCCGAGGCGCTCCATCTGCAAGGCCTGCTGCTGGATGCGGCGGGCAACGCGCGGCAGGCGCAGGCCGCCTACCGCAAGGCGCTGTACCTGGACCCGACCCATCGCGAGGCCCTGCTGCACCTGGCCGCGCTGATCGCGTCCGATGGCGACCACGAAGGCGCCCGCCGCCTGCAGGCGCGCGCGGCGCGCGAGGAGGCCCGACGTGAGTGAACCGGTCGCGGCGCTGGCCGACGTGGACGATTGCTGGAACCGCATCGGTATCCAGGGCGACAAGCGCTGTCCGCAATTGCCCGAGTATGTGCATTGCCGCAACTGCCCCGTGTATTCGGCGGCGGCCAAGCGCATCCTGGATCGGCTGCCGCCCCGGATGGATGCCGCCGACGACGCCGTGGCCGGGCATGTGCAAGCCAATCTGTCTTCGCTGCTGGTGTTCCGGCTGCAGCGCGAGTGGCTGGGCCTGCCGACCCGGACGCTGGACGAGGTCGCCAGCACGCGCGGCATCATGCGCCTGCCGCATCGCCGCGATCCGGCGGTGCTGGGCGTGACGAACGTGCGCGGCACGCTGACGGTCTGCGTATCGCTGTCCCGCCTGCTGGGCCTGGACGCCGCGGCGCCGGACGCGCGCGAGCGGCCCGCCACGGCGCGCATGCTGATTTTCGGGGGCGCGGGGCAGGCGGTGGTGCTGCCGGTGGACGAAGTGGAAGGCATGCACGCCGTCAACCTCGACGCGCTGGAACCGCTGCCGGCGACGGTGGGGGGCGCAAGCCTCAAGTATTCGCGCGGGATGGCCCGCTGCGGCGGCCGTGGCGTGGGGGTCCTGGACGAGACCTTGTTGATGCAAGCCTTGGAACGGAGCCTGGCGTGAACCCGGATCAGATGCGCGACGCTTCGCTGATGGAGCTCTTCCAGCTAGAGACCCGCACGCAGGTGCAGGTGCTGAACGACGGCCTGCTGGCGCTGGAACAGGACCCCACGTCCGCGCCGCGCCTCGAGGGCTGCATGCGAGCCGCCCATTCGCTGAAGGGCGCCGCCCGCATCGTGGACCTGTATCCCGCCGTGCGCATCGCGCACGCCATGGAAGATTGCCTGGCGGCGGCCCAGGAAGGGCGCACGCGCCTGCAGGCTGCCGATATTGACGCCTTGCTGATGGGCGCCGACCTGCTGCAGCGCGTGGCCACGCCCGGCGTGACGCTGGATGTGGAGATCGACGATCTGGTGGCGCGCCTGAGCGGCGCGCCCGACGCGCCGCCCGCGCCACCGCCGCGCGCGCCCAGACCGTCGGACTTTCTGCCGCCCATCGTGCGGCTGGAGGACGAGCCGCCGGCCGTCGCGCCTGAGCCCGCGCCGGCTTCGGCGGCCGCGGCGCCCACCCCGTCGCGGCGCAGTTCGGACCGTGGACTGGGCGAAGGCGAACGCGTGCTGCGCGTTACCGCCGGCACGCTGAACAAATTGCTGGGCCTGTCCAGCGAGACGCTGGTGGAATCGCATTGGATCGGGCCTTTCAGCGCGTCGATGCTGCACCTGCGGCGCATGCAGGCGGGTGCTGCGCGCGCGCTGGACAGCGTGCGCGCAGCGCTGGCGGAGCAGCAGCTCGATGCGCGTTCGCAAGAGGCACTGGACGATGCGCAGCGCATCGTCGACCAATGCCAGCGGGAATTGACGGAACGCGCGAGCGAAGTCGACGAATTCGGCTGGCGCATGAGTCACCTGGCGCGGCGCCTCTATGACACCGCGCTGGCCTGCCGGATGCGGCCCTTCGGCGACGCGCTGAACGGCATGGCGCGCATGGTTCGGGACCTGGGCCGTTCGCTGGGCAAGCAGGTGCGCCTGGAGGTGGAAGGCGAGGACACGCAGGTGGACCGCGACATCCTGGAAAAGCTGGATGCCCCGCTCATGCATCTGCTGCGCAACGCCGTGGACCACGGCATAGAAATGCCCCAGGCCCGGATCGACGCGGGCAAGCCGCCGGAGGGCGTGATCCGGCTGTCGGCCCGCCATGCGGCCGGCATGCTGCTGATCGAACTGGCCGACGACGGCGGCGGCATCTCGCTGGACGGGCTGCGCGTCGAGGTCGTGGAGCGCAAGCTCACCAATGCCGAGACCGCCGCGCGGCTGACCGAGCCCGAGCTGCTTGAATTCCTGTTCCTGTCCGGTTTCAGCACGCGCGACGAAGTCACCGAGATCTCGGGGCGCGGCGTGGGGCTGGACGTTGTGCAGACGATGGCGCGGCAGCTTCGCGGCGCCGTGCGGATCCACCAGCAGGCAGGCGAGGGCACGCGCTTCGTGCTGGAGATGCCCTTGTCCCTGTCGGTGGTGCGCAGCCTGCTGGTGGAAGTGCAGGGCGAGATCTACGCGTTTCCGCTGGCCTATGTCAGCCATGCGCTGCAGGTGCGGGCGCAGGACATCGAACAGCTCGAAGGGCATCAGCATTTCCGCTTCATGGGCCGGCAGATCGGCCTGGTGTCGGCGCGGCAGATTCTGCGCGCCGGCGAGCCCGCGCCGGCCGCCGAGGCGCTGCCGGTGGTGGTGGTCGGCGACCACGAGCGCAGCTACGGCATTGCCGTGGACCGCTACGTGGGCGAGCGCACGCTGGTCGTGCAGCCGTTGGATCCGCGCCTGGGCAAGGTGCAGGACGTGATGGCGGGTTCGCTGATGGACGACGGCACGCCGCTGCTGATCCTGGACGTGGAAGACATGCTGGTGTCCGTGCAGAAACTCGTGGAAGGCGGAAGCCTGGCGCGGGTGGAGGGCGGCGGCGGGGCCACGCAGGCCCGGCGCCGCAAGCGCGTGCTGGTCGTGGACGATTCGTTGACGGTCCGCGAACTGGAGCGCAAGCTGCTGCTCAACCGAGGCTTTGACGTGGCGGTGGCGGTGGACGGCATGGATGGCTGGAACATGTTGCGCAATGAGGCCTTCGACCTTGTCGTGACCGACGTCGACATGCCGCGCATGGATGGCATCGAGCTGGTGTCCCGGATCAAGGCGGATCCCAGGCTGCAAGGCCTGCCGGTCATGGTGGTGTCGTACAAGGACCGGGAAGAAGACCGGCGGCGCGGCCTGGATGCGGGCGCCGACTACTATCTGGCGAAGGGCAGCTTCCACGACGATGCGCTGCTCGATGCCGTGGAAGATCTGATCGGACGGGCGCGGACGTGAGAATCGGGATCGTCAACGATATGCAGATGGCGGTCGAGACGCTGCGGCGCGCGATCGCGCTGGAGCCCGGCCTGGCGGTGGCGTGGGTGGCGTCCAACGGCCTGGAGGCCGTGGAGCAATGCGCGCGCGACCGCCCCGACGTGGTGCTGATGGATCTGATCATGCCCGTCATGGATGGTGTCGAGGCCACGCGCCGCATCATGGCGGAAACGCCCTGCGCCATCGTCGTGGTGACCGCCGACGTGGCGCGCCATACGCCTCGCGTGTTCGACGCCATGGGCCATGGCGCGTTGGACGCCGTGGACACGCCTGTGGTGGGCGGCGCGGATATGCGCAGCGCGGCGGCGCCGCTACTGCGCAAGATCCGCAACATCGGCTGGCTGATCGGCCGCTACGGCAGCCGTCCGGCCCTGAGCCCGCTGGCCAAGCCTGCGCCGCCGTCCGGCGCGCGGCGCGTGCTGGTCATCGGCGCTTCGGCGGGCGGGCCGGCCACGCTGGCTCAGTTGCTGCGCGATCTTCCGGTGGACTTTCCGGCGGGCATCGTGCTGGTGCAGCATGTGGACGCGTCGTTCGCGGCCGGGATGGCCGACTGGCTCAACGATCAGGTGTCGCTGCCCGTCAGGCTGGTGCGCGAAGGCGAACGGCCCTTGCCCGGGCAGATCCTGCTGGCGGGCACCGACGACCATCTGCAGCTTGTGGCCGATGGTACGCTGCGATACACGGACACCCCCAAGGAAAGCCTTTACCGGCCTTCCATCGATGTTTTTTTTCACAGCGTGGCGCAGCACTGGCGCGGCGAGGCGGTCGGGGTGCTGTTGACCGGCATGGGCCAGGACGGCGCGCGCGGGCTGAAGGCCCTGCGCGAACGCGGATGCCTGACCATCGCACAGGATCAGGCCACCAGCGCCGTCTATGGCATGCCCAAGGCGGCCGCGGCCATGCAGGCGGCGGTGGAAATCAGGCCCCTGGAACAAATAGCCGCCCGCGTGATCCAGGCGTTTGCCTGAGCAGCGGGCCGCAGGCGGATATCAAGGACTTACTATGCTCCCTCTCACGGACGGCACGGCCTCGGCGGATCTGAATTCGCACGGGGCGATGGTGTTGCTCGTCGATGATCAGGTCTTGGTCGGCGAAGCCATCCGGCGCGCGCTCGTGCCGGAGGCAAACATCGATTTCCACTATTGCTCCGATCCCCATAACGCCTTGAACGTGGCGATACAGACCCGGCCCACCGTCATCCTGCAGGATCTGGTGCTACCGGGCGTGGACGGCCTGAGCCTGGTGCGGGAATACCGCAATCACCCGGTCACGCGCGACATCCCCATCATCGTGCTGTCCACCAAGGAGGACCCGGCGATCAAGGGCGCCGCCTTCTCGTCGGGCGCCAACGATTACCTGGTGAAGCTGCCGGACTCCATCGAACTGGTGGCGCGCATCCGCTACCATTCGCGCTCCTATATGGCGCTGGTGCAGCGCGACGAGGCCTATCAGGCCCTGCGCCAAAGCCAGCAGCAATTGCTGGAAAGCAATATGGAGCTGCGCCGGCTGACCAATTCGGACGGCCTGACGGGGCTGGGCAACCGGCGGTATTTCGACGAGTACCTGAACGCCGAATGGCAGCGCGCGCGCCGCGACAGCCGCGAGATCAGCATGCTGATGATCGACGTGGACCACTTCAAGTCCTACAACGACACCTATGGCCATATCGCGGGCGACGAAGCCCTCAAGCGCGTGGCCCACACCATCTTTTCGAGCTGCGACCGGTCCACCGACCTGGCGGCGCGCTTCGGCGGCGAAGAGTTCGCGCTGGTGCTGCCCGGCACGCCCGCGGGCAGCGCCCGTCTGGCCGCCGAGAAACTGCGCCGCGCCGTCGAAGCCATGCAGATTCAGCACCGGGCCGCGGGCGCCGGTGCCTGGCTGACGGTCAGCGTGGGCACGGCCACGGCGGTGCCTCATGCCGACCAGCCCTGCACCGATCTGATCCAGGTCGCCGACAGGAGCCTCTACGAGGCCAAGCGCCAGGGACGCAATCGCGTCGTGCCGGGCCAGCTTTGAGACGCGGCCAGCGCCTTCGCAAGGCGTCGTGACCGCGTCGCGCATTCCAATTGGCGGTCACGCCGAAGGGTATGCCAGCGGCATCGCAAGTGGTGATTACGGTCACGCCGGTGGGAAATGCGCCGCTCAGCCGCCCGTCTTCTTGTCCTTCCGGTGCGTCCGGAACAGGAGATGGGTGGCGGCCAGGTGGAAGCGCATGGCGATCTGCGCGCATTCGGGATCGCGGGCGCGCAGCGCGGCGATGATCTGGCGGTGGTGCTCCACGCTGCGCAGCATGTCATCACGGCCGTAGAAGTAGAACGAGCCGATGATGATGGGCATGTCCAGCAGGTTCTCGACCATCGAACGCACCCTGGCCGACTGCGCGGCCTCCAGCAGGGTGTGGTGGAACAGGTTGTTGAAGTGCTGCACCTGGGCGATGTGATCAGGGGCGTCGGAATTGACCGCGTCGAGCATGCATTGGTTGATGCGCTCCAACTCCAGTATCTGTTCCGGGGTGGCGCGCTCGGCGGCCGCCTGGGCGGAGTAGGGCTCGAGCAGCATGCGCAGCTCGAAGGCCTCGTCGATGTCGCGGTCTTGCCAGCCAAGCACCACGGCGCCGCGCCGGCCTTCGCGCGACACCAGGCCGTCCGCGATCAGGCGTTCGATGGCGTTGCGTACGGGCGTGCGGCTGACGGAGAGCTGGCTTGCAATGTGTTCTTCGCGCAGGGGTTCGCCCGGCAGGAAGGATCCTGCCATCAAGCGGCGACGCAATTCTCCGTATACAAAATCACTGGCGCTCGACATGAAGGCTTGCCATTCCTGGTTCTGAACACTCGACTATACCAACGGCGGCCGGCGGCATGGCGCGCCCCGCTGGTCTGGCCCAGGCGCTTGACGAGCGAGAGCAAGAGGGCGAACCGCCGCATGGTCTGGCGCAAGGCGTAACGCTAGAGTCCCGAACATCCCAGGGCGCCAAGCCGGGCATCGATCCAGGAGGTGTCCAGCGTTCCGGCAGCGATATCGGCCAGCATTTTGGTCTCGAGTTCGTGCTTGGCCGACGCGGCCTGGTAGATGGCCTCCGCCTGTGCGTACGGCACCGCCAGCAGTCCGTCGTCGTCGCCGATGATCAGGTCGCCCGGGGCGATGGTCATGCCGTCGAGCGAGACGACGCAATTGATCTCGCCCGGCCCGTCCTTGTACGGCCCGCGGTGGGTGACGCCGGCGGCGTACACGGGAAACGCACCGCGGCGGATCGTGCCGCAGTCGCGGATGGCGCCATTGATGATGATGCCCGCGATGCCGCGCGATTGCGCGTAGCTGGTCATGATCTCGCCGATGATGGCATTGGTCAGGTCGCCGCCGGCGTCGACCACGATGACATCGCCGGGTTGCGCCAGATCCAGGGCCTTGTGCACCAGCAGGTTGTCACCCGGCCGCGTGCGCACCGTGAGCGCGGGGCCGGCCAGCGGATGGCCGTCATGCATGGGGCGCAACCGGGCGCCGCCCGCCGTCATGCGCGACATGCAGTCGCTGACGTTGGCAACCGGAACGCGGCTGAACTTATCGACCAGTTCCTTGCTTACGGCACGCTGGCGGGGGTGGATTTCAAAGCCTATCATCATTGCTCCTGATCGCTGGGGATATGCGGTTCTGATTACTGTTTGGGAATGCCGGCTTCCTGCACGACCTTGCCGAAGGCGTCGTGGTCCGCGCGATGTTGCCGCGCCAGGTCCTGCGGCGAGCCCTTCATGACGCTATAACCGGCGTCTTCCAGCTTCTTGATCAATTCCGGGTTCGATTGCACCTTGCGCAGCGTGTCATTCAGGGTGGCAATGACGTCGTCAGGCGTTTTTCCCGGCGCCATCAAGCCCCACCAGATCGACTGGTTGATGGTCTTGAAGCCGCTTTCGGGGAAGGTCGGAACGTCGGGCAAGGCAGGCGAACGCTCATTGGCGACGACGGCGAGCGCGCGGACCTTGCCGCCGCGGATTTGCGGCAGCAGCGACGCCACGGATCCCACATACATATCGATGCGCCCGCTGGCCAGGTCGGGGAATGCCTGGCTCCAGCCGCGGTAGGGCACGTGCATCAGCTCCATGTTTGCCGCCTTGCGCCACAAGTAGCCGGTCAGGTCGCCGGTGCCGCCGATGCCGGGGATGCCGAGCGAGACCTGGTTGGGCCGCGCTTGTGCGGCCTTCACCACGTCGCCCACGGTCTTGAAGGGCGAATCCGGCAGAACCACGAAGACGCTGGGCGAGGACGCCACCGGCCCCACCGGCTTGAAGTCCTTGAACGTGTCGTAGCTGAGCTTGCTGTAGAGCCAGGGGTTCAGGACGATGTTGTCGGTCTGCGCCATGACGAGCGTGTGGCCATCAGGGTTCGCGCGCGCCGTCGCGTCCAGCGCCAGGTTGCCGCCCGCGCCAGGTTTGTTCTCCACGACGATGTTCCAGCCGGCTTCCTGGCTGATCGCCGATCCGATCATGCGCGTCAGGGTATCGGTGCCGCCACCCGGGGGAAAGGGCGAAATCAGCGTGATGGGGGCCTTGCCCAGGTCGGCGGCTTGCGCGGCGGCGCAACCCAGCACCAGCGAGACGGCCAGCAGTTTTTTGTACAGTTTCATTGTCTTCCTCTCATTTTCTATTTCGGATTGGGACTGCGCTCTATGGCGCAGTTGGCGCTGTCGGGGGTTGTCGGGGGTTGTCGGGTCTATCAGGCCTGGCGGGCCAGCGTGGTCAGCCAGGCAAGGCGGGCTTCCACGGAATCCGGCACCTCGGCCTGGCCGTTCGCGCGCGCGGCCTCGATGCCTCGCGTGGTTCGCTCAAAGAGCTGTTCGACGCCGTTCAGCACCAGCGGCTCCAGGCCGGCTTCGTGCAATTGGTCACGGGCTTCGCGCACTTCGGCCAGCCGGCGCGGCGCGTGCAGGACATGCGAGCGGACGAAGGAATCCATGAAGGCCGTGAGCGGCGTGCGGTCGATATCGGCCAGCACTTCGTAAAGGGACGCGCGCAGGCCCATGCGCTCGGCCGCCACCATGCATTCGACGGCCAGGCTCTCCATGCCCTTGGTCATCACGCTGCGCAGAAGCTTCAGGCGCACGGCGTCACCCGGGGTGCCGTCGATGATGCGCACGGGCGCGCCCGCGCTTTCAGCCAGCGCGGTCACTGCCTGCGCCCCGTGACCCGCACAGAGGAGCGGCGTCTTCTCCGCCAGCAGGGCAATGGCGCCCATGATGGCCACGTCCATGAATTCGATCGGCCAGGCGGCGGCAGCGGTCGCCGCGGCCTGCATGTCCGGGGCGCCGGCAGTGGTGAAGTCCGCGTAGACGGCGCCCGAACGCATGTGGGGAAAACTTTGCCGCGCGACTTGCGCCGCGTTGTAGCCATACACCGCCGACACGACGACGTCCGCCTCCGACAGCCACGGCCCGGGCTCGGCGTGCAGGCTGGCGCCAGCGGTTTGGGCGCGTGCGCTCATCTCGCTGTCTTGCCGCAAGTCGCAGATCCCCACGAACGTATGTCCGGCCGCTGTCCAGGCGCGGGCGTAGCAGTGCCCGACTTCGCCACATCCAATCAACGCGATCTTCATATTTAAAAACACATAAAAAAAACAATACGTGTTTATAGGGCCCAGATTATCTTGGGAAAAGCTAGTGATTACCCGTATTTTTCAACTGTAAAAGTACATAAAAAAAACAAAACTGGCTTGGGACTTGGCCGGATCCGGGTGGTCCGGGAGCACGGATTGCTCACGATCCGGCGCGCGCAGGTCACATACCGCAATGCATAACGCGGCGCTCGGCGCTATCGTCACCGGATGCACGACGCGCCTGCCCGGTCGGCTGGAACACCAGAGAAAGAGGCACTCCATGACTTACTCGAGCTATCACAAGAAGGACATCTTCGGCCGTCCCCTGCACGCGGAAACGCAGATGATGTCCTATGGCTACGACCCCTTTTTGTCGGAAGGGGCCGTCAAGCCGCCGGTGTTCCTGACGTCGACGTTCGCCTTCCGGTCGGCCGAGGACGGCGCCGCGTTCTTCGACCTGGTGTCGGGCCGCAAGCCCTTGCCGCAGGGGGAGACGGCGGGGCTGGTGTATAGCCGCTTCAACCATCCGAACCTGGAGATCGTGGAAGACCGGCTGTCGTTGCTGGATGGATCCCAGGATGCCGCGGTGACCTCCAGCGGCATGTCCGCCATCAGCGCCGTGCTGATGGCCTTTTTGCGGCCGGGCGATCAACTCGTACAGTCGGTGCCGCTCTACGGGGGCACCGAGACGCTGATCGGCAAGATCTTTCCGGAGTGGGGCGTCGGCTCGCATCCGGTGCAGGATGGCTTGTCGTCCAAGAGCATGCGCGCCGCGCTGGAAGACGCGGCGGCCAAGGGGCCGGTCAAGCTGTTCTATATCGAGACGCCCGCCAATCCCACCAATGCGCTGTTCGATTTCGAAGCCCTGAAGAACGAGCTGAATGCGTTCGAGACGCGCCATGGCTACCGGCCGATCTCGGTGTGCGACAACACGCTGCTGGGCCCTATTTTCCAGAAGCCGGCGGAACACGGCGTGGACCTGAGCGTGTATTCCCTGACGAAGTATGTGGGCGGCCACAGCGACCTGGTGGCGGGCGCGGTCACCGGCGGCAAGGAGCTGATCAAGAAGGTGCGCGGCATCCGCAGCGCGTTCGGCTCGCAGCTGGACCCGCATTCCTGCTGGATGATCACGCGCTCGATGGAAACCGTGGTGCTGCGCATGAAGCAGGCGGCCCGCACGGCGACCAAGGTCGCGCAATGGCTATCGGGCAACCCGCACGAGAGGGTGCGGATCTTCCATCCGGAGATGATCGATGACCGTGCCTACCAGGAGGTCTACAAGCGCCAGTGCACGGGTCCGGGCTCGACCTTCGCCTTCGTGCTGGAAGGCGGGCGCGAGCGCGCGTTCCGCTTCATCAATGCCCTGCATCTGTTCAGGTCGGCGGTCAGCCTGGGCGGGACGGAGACGCTGGTCTGCCATCCCGCGTCGACCACGCATTCCGGTGTGCCGGCGGCCGAGCGCGACGCCGCGGGTGTGTCGGAAGGGTTGATCCGGATCTCCATCGGCCTGGAGCACGAGGAAGACCTGATCGCTGACATGGACCACGCGTTTCGCAACGGCTGAGCCGGGGCCTTGACCGCCTGGCAGTGCGCCGTTCGCGCCGCGCCCGCGCTCAACCCGCTGGCGTGGGGCGGCGCGCGCGGTTCAACAGCACGAAGGCGGCCGTGGCCAGCAGCATGATGGTCGCGGTGGCGATCACCGCGGCATAGCCGGTTTCGAATGCCGTCCTGGCCAGGCGCGTCAGCGTGGCGGCAAGTTCCGCCGGCAGGCTTTCGGCAACGATCAGCGCCTCGTCCAGGCTGTCGCGGGCGGCGGCCGTCTGGGCCACGCCAGCCGGCACGGCCAGCGACTGTGCGTAGACGCCCGACAGGATCGATCCCATCAGGGTCACGCCCAGCGCGCCGCCCAACTCGTACGACACTTCCTCGATGGAGGCGGCCATGCCGGCGCGTTCCGGCGTGGCGCTCTGCATGATGGTGCTGGAGGCGGCCGTCATGGTGGCGCCGATGCCCAGGCCCAGCACGCTCAGGCTGACCAGCTGCGGCAGGACGGCGCCGTCGTAGGTCAGCAGATAGCCACCCATGCCCGCGCCCGACACCAGCAGTGCCAGGAACAGCAGGCGCCTGCTGCCGACGCGGCCCAGCAGCAGGCCGGCCAGCGGGCCGGCCACGAAGGCGGCCAGGGGCAGCGGCAGAATGAAGAGCGCGGCCTGGATGGGCGACATGCCCAGCACCAGTTGCAGCCGCTGGCTGAATACCAGTTCCATGCCCAGCAGCGCGGCGGCGGCGAAGAGCGCTGCCGCGACGGCCGAGCTGAAGGCGGCGGTGCGGAAGATGGCAAAGTCGATAAGCGGATAGGGCCGGCGCCGCTGGCGGCGCACAAAGATGGCCAGCATGGCGGCTCCCGCCACGCAGGCCAGGCCCGCGTGCAGCCAGGACGGGGTTGCACGGCCCAGTTCCTTGAGCGCGTAGGCGCACAGGATCAGCCCCGCCATGACCTGCAGCGACCCGGGCAGGTCCCAGGGACGCGATGCGTCCGGCTGGCTGGGCGGGATGAAGCGCCATGCCAGCGGCAGCGCCACAAGGACAATGGGCACGTTGATGAGGAACACCGAGCCCCACCAGAAGTGCTCCAGCAATATGCCGCCCACCACCGGCCCCAGCGCTGCGCCGCCCGAGGCCACCGAGGCCCAG
>RCUH01000351.1_pt1 | contig 52271 bp, 45 predicted proteins | sample 2166191 | NCBI WGS metagenome assembly RCUH01 (sample SAMN09932848, study PRJNA488358) | compost metagenome | feature: garden; material: soil; isolation source: compost soil in an enriched community after 214 h of incubation | place: Germany: Experimental Botanical Garden Goettingen | collected... | reverse complement strand
CCGGAAACGGTGCTAATCCTAGGCAGCTGGTGAACCGCAATACGAAATAACTGGGGCTGGTAGACCCCAGATAGTATGAAGAAGTACAATAAATACTCCAAACGTCGAATTAAGTATCAGGAGTTCGACGGTTGGAGTATTTTTTGTCCGGAGTGTAGATCTGTCACAAAAGTCCGCACTACTGCCTTGTCAAGGCATTGATTGCTCTACTGCATTGGAACCAAATCCAGCTGGCCTACTACACGAAAATATCTATGGTTGGGTAGAAACAAGGAGAAGTGAAGAAATCAACAGCAGATGATTGATTGATTTCTTAGAGAACAAAAAAAGTTTTACTACCGCACCGACCTCAAATAGAGGTGCGAAATTTACTGATAGCCAGTCATGGAGTTGTTATTTTAATAAATCAAAAACTCACCGAAATGCCCTATTTTTAACGAGTCTACCAAATGTGAGAAGAAGTGGTCGCGCCTGATAAAGCGAAATTATTTACGCGCGTTAGAATGATTAGATACTCGGTAGAAATAAGGGATGAGATTGAAATGTGTTGAGCCAACGCCGATCGGATTAGATGTCGTGGGAACTAAAATATTATAGCCCGACTCGAATAAATAAAAACCCGCGGTATCCTTGAAACCAAATTATATATTCTAGACTCTCCGTTGTTTTATAAAATAAATTTGTTAATCAAGATACATAAAAGCGTGAAACTAATGGTATATAATGGTTGTTATTAATTATGTTACCATTTCCATTCAGAGGGGGTGTATATGGAAAATTTAAGCAAATGGAAAGAGTGGCTTAGTGTTTTGATTTATCAACCAATATGGAGGGATTAATATGAAGAGAAAGTTCTTTTGTATACTAATGATATTAACATTGGTTCTCAGTTTAACTCCGACGATATTTGCTTCTCCTGTTCAAGATATTAAAGAAACACGCATCCAACAGCTATACGATCAAAGGGCAGCTGTATTAAATGAAGAAATAGTAGATATGAACAAAGTGGATAATATTGATAAACAACTGAAGTCTCTCGGGGTGGAATTTATTACCTCCGAACAAGTTAGAAAGCAATTTCACAATGAAAACATGTCCCCTAACGTAAGCTTACCTCAACAAGATAATGTGAGTTGGTCTACTTATCGAACAGAGATTATTAAAGATGGGATAACATATGAGGTACAAAGACTAATTGCTCAACCGAATTCAAAAAGTTCAAACTTAAAGGCAAAAGGTAACAAGGCACTGAGTTCCACATAGCAGGAAGTCAAAACGTCATCAAATCGATAGCTAACGGTGCTCTTGGTGCAATACCAGGTACATCTATTGCTCTAACCGTTTATGATGCAGCTAACGGTTTTGTTACTGGTATAAGCAGAGAAACGAACATTGAAGATGCTGACATAGTATATTCCTGGTCTCAAGTTACTACCGTGATGTTTATGTATGTTAAAAAAAAGGGGCAGACTGATGATAATCAATACTGCACATTTATAACAAGTAAGGTGTTGGCATCAGTAGGTTGGCAGTTCCCTGGTTTTACTTATACGAATTCGAGTGGTGGCTCTACAGTCGTTAAACCGAATGTAGTTCAAGGAAATCGGGACATTAATTCAGTCCCGAAAAATTATGATAGTGCATTCTATGCAGTAGATAAATATGGGAACGGGTCACTTGCGGCTAGAGATACTGTTGATGCGGTTACGATCACGGGGATAGAATCGAAAAGTGTGTCCACTATTTATCCCGTTTCACCTCGTAGTACTTTTGACATTTATTAATTAATTATTAGTGTTGATCATCGGGGGGATCAAATGCATAGTTCAAACAAAAGGTTAAAAAGATTTCTTCTGGTGCTTATCCCCATACTTATTGTCATACTTGGATTCATAATCCTGTATGACTTCCCCAAGGAAGTCGATATCGAATATCCCGCTGTAGAATATGTGGGTGGTGATAAATTATCTTCTACAAGCACAAACATCCGAATCAAAGGGACCTTGAGCAGGCCTCTCTGGCGTGACTCCCGCTTTAGTGGCCAGATCATAATTGATCAATATAAATTTACGGAGAGCTATGACCTCATTGATATTGAATTTAATAAGAAGATCTTGAATGGGATGGGTTCTCTGTCATATACCCAGGTGTTTAACGGCAAGCCTGATCTGCAAATGCTGGGCACGATTTGGATTTCAGGTGATTTTGATAAATTAAATATCTGGGTTAGCAGAAAGACAGGTGCATCTGATAAATCATCATCCTATCCCATTATCTCGGCCCCTGCCAGAACCTATGAAGATGCCGTATCCATTAACAGCTTGTTTCACTAGTCTGGGACCCGTAGTCCCAAGACCAATCCCTCAAAAACAAAGTGGCTTGACGGTACTCCGTCAGCCACTTTTATTTTGGGTACTCTTTTAGACGCTAAAGAAGTTCCAGCTGTACAGATAGATCACAAAAGCCACCGTGGCCGTTACGAACAGAACCTGCGTAACCGTAACGCGCTGCTTGCGGACAATCCTTACGATCAGCCTGATGGCCAAGGCGATCAGTAAGAGAACTGGCAGGTAGAGGAACAGGTAGGACCACGAAGGTATCCCATTAACGAACATTTCTGAAGTCGATATGGCAAATAGGAAATAGACGATAAATAAGACAGAGATCAGGGTGCTAAGCCAATCGAAGCGGGCCTTCTTATGACGCAGCAATCCCACCAGCCATAAGATCAGAGCAAGGATCACCTGCAAAGGATAGATCAAAGCGAAGCCAAGAAGAATGCCAATATTCAAGGTAGGATTATAGATTGGCGAGTTCTGGCGCTCGTACACCATCGTAGGGATGGAGCTTAATGATAGAGTATGATGCTCGGTATCCACATAGATCAGCTCCTGGGAGCTTTCATTACGAAAGAGATTAGGCTCGACCTCCAGATAACGCTGATCTTTCATGGTAATCACACCGTCTTCCACTGCCTTCACGGGAACCGCGGACAAGTTTTGCCCGAAGTTAAACGGACCTTGAAGATGCGCACGGTTGGGAATGTAGTAGCCTTCAATGCTCTTCAATTCTTGGACGGTTGCCGGATTCGCGGCTCGCGTTAGCTTATGATTGTCAGGGTAGAACCGATCCAGATAAGCGCTGATAAGCTGCTCTATCACGTTAGTTCCTTCCCCTGAATTGGTCGAAATAAAAATGCCTGTCTGCTCAGAAGGAAGCAGATACATATACGACTCGAATTCGTCAATGCCGCCGTCATGCTCGATCAGCCGCAGTCCATTCTGATAACGCTCATAGAAGCCATAGGCCATCCCTGGCATGTTCTTATTCATGGTGAACTGCGTCTGATGCATGAGCCCTGCTGTCTTGTCCAAGAGAATACGGCTGCCCTCATATTGCCCTTGCTGGAGATGGGCGATCATATAATGGGTCATGTCCTCAGCCGTTGAGTTCAGTGCCCCGGCAGGGAGGTGGTTGATATAGGTATAGGGGGCAGCCTTGTAGGTATCCTTGTCATACGAATAGCTTCTTGCCAGATTGGGATCAGATTCTTGGAAGTGGAAGCTCGAATGATTCATTTGAAGCGGCTTGAAGATGCGCTCACGGATCACTTCCTCAAATGGCTTACCCGATAACTTCTGCACCAGGTAACCGGCTAGCGAGATCCCCTGATTGCTGTATGCAATCTGTTCCCCGGGCTTCCGGCAAAGGCCGGGCAGACGGGTCTTTATCGCTTCCTCTAACGATACCTGCTGATCCTTATCTCGTCCTACAGAATAGATGTATTCACAAAAGCCTGCCGTATGGGTCAGCAGATTATGCATGGTGATCGGACTATTATCGATATAGGATAACTTAAGATCCGGAATATACTGCTTAATGTCCTTATGAAGGTCAATCTTCCCTTCCTCATACAGCTGCATGACCGCCGTAGAGGTAACAGACTTCGAGATGGACCCGACACGGAAGATCGTCTTGTAGGGGTCGGCTGGCACCTTCTGCTCAAGATTGGCATATCCGTACCCCTTCATCAGCTCAGCCTTACCGTCCTGCACAACCGACACCACCGCACCAGGCACATGATACTCCTTCATCTTGCTATTCATAAAATCGTCCAGAAAAGTCTCAAGCTGTTGCTTGTCTGGAGCGGACGCGCTTACGGAAGCAGGAAATATGGAGCATAACAACGCTGCGAGCAGCAGCCATCGAACGAATCTTAATTTGATTAACAAGAGAAACCCTCCCATAGATGAACCTAGAAATAATTAAGTTCAGTCTACCAGACCGGTCTTTCCCGTACCTGTCAGAATTCTTAAATCTACCTTAAGTTCGGTTGCAGGGCCGGTTCCTCTACAGCTCCTATACGAAATCCGGTCTAACACGACAAAAAAAGGTCATGCCAATTGGCATGACCTACTTAGCCCGGTGAACCGTCAGATTGACCTTGTTGGTCTCACACATAAATGTAGAGAGATGAACAGGCTCATCACTTGCGTCAAAAGCGATTTTCAAAATCCGAAAAAGATTGGCCCCAATGTCACATTCCAGCAATTTCGCATAATCCTTGGTCGCCCCAATGACATCGATAATCTTATCGTTGCTCACGATTTCGGTATGATATTCCTCTGCCAGGATTTTGTAAGTCGATTCGTTCATGGCAATCTTCTTCTCGAGGTCAGGGAACCGGGTGAGCGAATAGTGGGCAATATCATAGAATAAAGGGCGATCATCTACATACATAAGCCGCTCCAGCTCCAGAACGGGGCTGCCTTCTTCAATAAGAAGATGCCCGGCCACCTCTTCAGACGCCTGGATCACTTCACTTCTCAATATACGCGAGTTCGGGATCATGCCCAGCTGATGACTGAACTCGGAGAATCCGCTTACAGACAACAACTCATTATGGAACTTGTTCGAGGTAACAAAGGTACCTCTGCGGGGAATTCGCGTCAGAGTTCCCTCCCGCACTAATTCCTCAATCGCTTTCCGAATGGTAATCCGGCTTACATTATAGATGTCACACAGCTCCGCTTCCGTCGGGATCTGCTCATCCGGTTTATATCGTCCGTGCTGAATATCATTCTTCAACATTTGCCTGATCTGCATATACAGCGGTTGGGGGGTTGAAGGATTTAAATTCATACTGCATTCATCCCTATCCATCAATGATTATTTAATTTGTATTATACATTGATGGACAGTTCCAGTCACCATGCGCCAAAGTACCCGATCGTCTTCGCAGCCCTTGCCGCACCAAGTTCCAGGCAATCAGGAATGGAAAGCCCTTTCAATATACCGGTGATAAACCCCGCTATGAAGGAATCCCCTGCCCCCATGGTATCCACTACATTAACCTCACCGACTCCGTAGGTGTAGAATTGTTCACCATCAAAGGCAAGCGAACCGTTCTCCCCCAAGGTCGCCACAGCAATTTTAGCGCCTCTTCGCTTCACATCCACCAAGAGCTGCCGGATATATTCGTCGTCCCGGGTATAAGAGAAGAACGGGTAATCCACATGCGGAGTTAGCGTCTGCACTAGTTCGTCTTCCAGTTGATCTGAGAAATCAAACGAGGTGTGCAGCCCTTTTTCTTTGAAATAGGGAAAATGCTTATCCGCGTGCCCCCATATCCCCGAGTGTACCAGCTGGTATCCTTCGGCAAAGCGAAGCTCTTCCGGCGTAAGAGTGAACTGTGCCATCACACCCTCGTCATAATCGCCGAACTTCCGGTCATTCCCGATCATCTCCACTTGGGTAACTGCCGTTCTGCCTTCTTTTCTGGATATATGGGAAATATCTACGCCCTTGCCCTCAATGGCCTGAATCATCAATTCGCCGTAAGGGTCGGTGCCCACCCAGCCTATATAAGCCGTATCCTCGCCTAATTCGGATAAATATACCGCCACATTGACGGGATTGCCTCCAGGATAAGCCTTCCCGCTTGATTGATAGACATCCATGCAGTTATCTCCGACTGTCACAATTCTCATCTTGCTCCCGCCTTCCCTGCTACTTGAAGAATGAGCACTACGAAGTAGTGCTCAGCTCAGCTTAATATTCCATTTTGCGATAGTATCTTCTAAGCGTTAATGGATGATTTCTCTCCCGCTCCATATAGACGCTGATACGACTGAGTACAGACCAGTTGATACTTACGGCAAAATGCTTTCTGAACTCTTCACTGATGCCTTCCATCGTGAAGTCTTTGGTATCAATCACGGTCAGCTGCTTCGTAATTTTCTCAGCAAACCTCTCTACGCGATCCGTCAGAGGTCTTGTCTCATCTTCACCTTTCAAGAGAATGACACTGGTGTCCTCAACCACAAGCTCAAGCGTGCCGTGGAAGAATTCTGCCGCATGGATTGACTTTGCGTGAACCCACTGCATCTCTTCAAGTACGCACATAGCGTAACAGTAAGTATTCCCCCACAAGTTGCCAGAACCAACCATCATGTGGTAGTCGGTATCTTTATGCTTAATCGCGAATTCCTCTGCTTTCGGGTCAAAGGTCTTCACCGCATCCAGAATGGCGCGTGGCAGCAGGGCAACTTCCTTAGTGAACTGCTCATATTGAGGGAACTCATTGTTGTTATACATAAAGCGGAACACGACCATATACAGGAGCATGAAGAACGTATCGAAGGAGTGCTTTTCAGAGCCGGTTGTGATGCAGTAATCTACAATTTTGGTTAATGGCGTGTCCGCCTCAGCTACCAAGGCAAAGGTGGTCGCTCCCCGTTCCTTACAGAACTCGGCTGCGGCAACGGTCTCCTGGGTGGTCCCGGATACGGAGGTGAAGATGCATACCGAATCCTTGCTGAAATGTCTGTTGTTCATGACCATGAATTCAGAAGCGATCTCCGCGTGCACATCAATGGTTGAACTCGATTTCAAAATATACTCATAAGGATACATCATGGCGATTGTACCGCCCGCGCCAATCAGGAAAATGTTGCTGTAGCCTTTCTTGGCAATACCGTCTACAATCTCTTCAATTTGTCCCCGGTAGGCCAGTCCCTCTTGTTCCACAAGCTTAAGGAATAACTGTTCGTCAAAGTTCAACATTTACGTTCCCTCCCTATACTGGAGTGTTTAGACTCCAATATCATCCATTTTATTTGTTATATCTTGTATTATAGTCAGACGTTACAATTTGTACAATTGTTTTTTGTTCTCATTCGAAGGAAGTCGGCAAGGAAGAACCAACTCCCTTCATTCATAGGTTCAAGCGACTATATCGCTGCTGCTATTGTTGCTTTTGGAGCCATATTTCCTCTCCCAGTAGTAGTACACGGGCAGACCTGTGGCGATGACAATCGCCGCGGCAATCATGCCTTGCACAGGAGCCCATGTGAAGGTTCCCCACGCAAGCCAGCCCGCCCCAGCAATAGCCAGGATCGTCGTGACTCTCCATATCGGCATCCGATAGATCGGGTTGTAGTCCTCTCTCTTCCGGCATTTATAGACCGCAGCAAAGTCCAAAATGTTAATGACCAATTGGATGAGTGTAAAGTAACCCAGCAATTCGGTTAAGTTGCTGAAGAACACAAGAATACAGGCAAATGTAACCTGAGCAAGAATCGAGAAGCTTGGTGTTTCGAATTTGGGATGGACTTTCGCAAAGCGCTGGAAGAACAGCCCATCCTTCGCCATGGCATATTCCAGGCGAGGCTGAAACATAATGCAGGAGCTCAAGGAACCCAGTATGACGATAATCGCCGTAACAGCCACAAAGGATGAGGCCATGCCCGATAATCCGGGGATATATTTGACGGCATCGGAGACAGCGGAGCTCGAGCCCATCAATTTATCAAACGGCATCAAGCCAGTAACACAAACGGCAAGCAGTGTATATAGACCGAGTACAATCAATACCGAACTAATTAATGCCTTCGGGAGAACTTTCCCTGGATTTTTGAATTCTCCAGCCATAAAACAGATGGCCGCCATTCCCGTGTAAGCCCATGTTGTAGCAGATACCCCGCCTATTAAGCTTGAGCTTGTCGCGCCTGCCGCAGGCGTATAACTAAAGTTGTCAAAGTTCATGTACATGAATCCCAGGACAATAACAATGATGAAAGGAATGATCTTGACCGCTGTAATAATGACCTGGAAGCTTCCGCCTGCCTTTACACTTCGGTAGTGGATCGCCGTGATGATCAGAATGATCGCTACCCCTAGTAATTTGCCGGCGATCCCTGCGAAGAACGGGAAGAAGCTTGCCGTGTAAGCCACAATGGCTAAAGCCATAATCGAGATGGACGGAGGATCTAGCGCCCAGAACGTTGCCCATCCGTACAGAAAGGCCAAGGGCCTCCAGCCCGCTTTATTCAAGTATACGTAACCGCTTCCATTTTGCGGGTAAGCAGTCGACAATTCAGCGAGTACCATGACCTGCGGAATCGCAATAACTCCACCGATAATCCAGGCCAGAATTGAAATCGAAGGTATACCCGCAGCTTTTGCAACATCCCCGGAAGAGACGAAGATTCCGGAGCCTATCGTAGTTCCAACAGCGATGGCCAGGGCCGACCAGAAGCCCAGTTTTCGTGTAAGTGAGCCATTACTACTCATAGCGAGTTCCTCCAAATCAAGATGATAGGACTTCCAAATTCCTTATTTTCCTGATTGATTCCATAAGCGCTTCCTGCGGGTTCTGATAATAATGGAACCCCATGATCTCAAGAGTACATGCCCCCTCGTAACGATGATTCTGCAGACTTTCTAAATACCCCCGCCAGTTCAGCACCCCATCATCCAAAGCCAGATGTGCATCGGATTGCCCATCTCCGTCGATTAGATGGAAATGACACATTTCGGGAAGAGCCGAGAAGTAATCTTCCGGGGTTTCCCCCGCCAGCTGCATGGCCACCGTGTCAATCATCCCTTTTAACGACGGGGACCCTACTTCCTCAAGCATCCGCTTAACCCCTTTGGAATCGATAATAAGATTCGACTCGAACCGGGTTAGAGGCTCTAATGCAATCGTCATGCCTTCCCGCTGCGCCACCTCACATACCTGGTGAATGGAGTCACTCGCATATTTCCACGACTCCTCCTGAGATACAGCGAAGTCTCCTATTCCGGAGGTCATCAGCATCATATCCGCCTCAAGCTCAAGCGCAGCGTACAGATTATCGATGAAATAATCGACACTCTTCTTCCGTAAGTGGAGGTCTGAAGCCGCAATATTATAAGGATAGACACACTGTTCGGGTGTATAACAGACCACCTTGATATTACGGGACTTTAACTGCTGCCTGATTCGTCTTAGGTTGCCAAGGACACTGCGGTAGACATACAAATGAGGCTCACCCGCCCACAGCTCGATATGGTCAATCTCCAATTGGGTCATAGAGTCCAGGAAGTGCTGGAATGGAAAATGCCTGTACGTAATATTCATGCCTGCAAGTTTCAGCTGCTTCACCCCCTTCTCATGAAAGCGTTTTTTTATTTGTTATGTTTTGTATTATAACTAAGGGTTACAAAGATTTCAATCCATATTTTAAAAAAATAAAAAAACAAACCAAACGCGCGCTTATTCGCTCGCCCAGCTTGCTTGTAAAGCCAATGTTCAAGGGGCTACCTTGCTTGCAAAGCACCATGTATTCAGCAAGATCGAATTCCCGGATCTGAACCGCGGGGAATGTGTGCAGCTTTGCTCCGAAATCTTGGCCCAAGGCTTTAAAATTTATTCAGGAAGCCCCTACAACTTCCTTGCGATTCGCCGGAAAAATGCTCAAGATCATACCTGGACCGTAACTGATCAGCCTCTCTTAAGCAAACATGTTAAAGTGCTGAAGGTGCGGAATCCGAGGAAGTTCGTATGCCGAGAATAGCCATGCCGCGCTATCATAAAAACCAAGTCCACTCTACATGAGTGGACTTGGTTAACTCTACGTATGGGCCCATGTCAGAACTATATTTGAAGAGCGGAGCTCCTCTCATCCCATGAACACTAACGAGTAACGGAGCAGCATCTCCGAAAGTCTCCTCCGGATCGCCTCTCTTAGTTCCGCCGGTTCCTCCAGGACGGCCTCATCCCCCAGCCCAATGAAGAATTCCGCATAAAAGGGAATATCGTCACGGGATACGTCCCTATCGATCACCCCGCTTCCGTCTTCGCGCACATGCATCATAGAAGCGAGCCACAGCTCGCCCTCGCAGCGCTGAACACCGGCTCGGCTCAGCTCCGCACGAAGGCGTGCCGGCTCCCTCGGCCCGGCAGCATCACGCCGACTGAGCCGAACATCGCCCAGCTCGAGCGGCTCCATCCCGGACTCGTCATAGGCCGCCTCTCGAATCCGATCACACCGAAACACACGATAGCCCTGGCGCAAGAAGCAGTAAGCCGTACAATACCAGAATCCGTTATTTGCATAGATGCAGACCGGCTGAATCCGGCGGCTCCGCTCCCCCTCCTCCTTGGACTCATACCGGGTGACAAGTAACTTCTGGTGTACAGCCGCTTCGAGAAGAAGGGCCAAGTGCGGAGCATCTCCCCGCCTCGTCGGTGTAATAAAATCGACTCGGTTCTTCATACTGTCGATGCGATCCCTTACGTCTCCGGGCATATGGAGGTAGAACTTGCTCAGAGCCGAGGCCGACTCCGCCTCGAACGGTAACGAGGAATAGTGGCGCAAGGCATGCACCGCAAAAAACATCGCCACAGCCTCTTCTTCTGTGAATGCAATAGGAGGCAACACCCTCTCCCTTACCACTTGATAGCCTCCATGCGGACCTACTTCCGAGTACAGAGGCACCCCCAGTTCGCTTAACTCCTGCAAATCCCTCAGGATCGTACGCTTAGAGACTCCGAATTCGTCGGCAAGCTCCTGAACTTTGAACCGCCTCTTCCGATTGACGGTCATCATCAGTTCCATCAGCCTCTTGGACTTGGGCATGGCGACCACCTCTCTTTTAAATATTTCATGGGTTGGTGACAGAATATGTCACTATTATCACTTACGATAGCTGCAGCAGCAACAATAAAGCTATAGGAGTGATTGACCATGCGAAAATACACTGTACTCTTCTTCCTGATCATGTTCATGATCGGAACCGATACGTTCCTGATCTCCCCCCTGCTCCCCACCCTGCAGACACAGTTCGGCGTCCCGACAGGAATCGCCGGATGGATGCTCGGTGCCTACACGCTTGGGTCGGCCCTCTTCGCCCTGATCGCCGGGCCTTTGTCTGATGGCTGGAACCGGAGAACCGTTCTGCTGTGCGGCTTGCTGGGCTTCGCTGTCTCTACCACCCTGTGCGGCTTCGCGGATAGCTTCTGGACCATGTTCCTGTTCCGCTTCCTTGCCGGCGTAAGCGCAGCGTTCACCGCCCCCCAGGTATGGGCATCCATTCCTGCGGTTATGCCAGCGTCCAAAATATCCAACACCATGGGGATCGCCTTTGCTGGATTAGCCGCTTCCCAGGCATTTGGCGTGCCGATCGGCAGCTGGCTCGCAGCTGCCAACTGGCCCGTTCCGTTCTGGACGATTGGAGCTGCCTCCCTGGTGCTCATGGCGCTTGCCTTCTTCTTCCTGCCGGACATGAAGCCTGATGTCAGCAAGGGTGACCGGACATCAATCTTTCGCCGTTATATTCCGCTGATGACTAGCGGTAAGGCAAGAAGCGGCTTCTTCGCCTACCTGCTCCTTCACCTGGGGAGCGGAACTTCTTTTGCCTTCGTGGGCAAGTGGATGTCGGATCGCTTTGAGCTTCCCATTGGGAAGATAGGTACTGTGATGATGTTCCTTGGGCTTGGCACTCTGCTGGGAAGCATGATTAGCTCTTATTCCACTCGTAAGCTGGGCCATGTCAGAGCCGTGTCGGCAGGAATGTTGATGCTCTTGGTCCTATACACGGTTATGCCTCATCTAACGAGCCTTCCCACCCTGACGACCATCTACCTGATTATCTTCGCAACGCTGGGGATCATCTTCCCCATTGTTATGGAGGCCCTGACATCGCTGAACGCCTCTATTCGGGGGACGATCTCAAGCCTAGCTAATTCGACCATGAATACAGCGAATACGCTGGGTGCATGGGTAGCCGGACTACTCTATGTCCAATTCGGCGGATATTCTTCAATCGGTCTCTTCTCAGCCGCCTGCCTGGCGCTGTCGCTGGGAACCTTCCTGCTCGGCGGCGTCCTTAGAAGACAGACGGCTTACACAGGCCAGAAATCGGCATCCGAGATCTGATTCATCAATAAGCTCATTGCAGCCGGGCTGTTCAGGCTAATCCATGCAAAAAGGACTTCCCATTCGTGAAGTCCTTTTTGCTTTCTTTTATCGGCAATAGCTGTTAGAAAATTACGTATGTAGGTAGAGTGTCATGCTTATTCTTCTGAGCGTTGCTTCGTCAGGAATTGGCTGAATTTATTAGAGCTCCATATCTCGTGTGTTATGAACTTGCCATTATAGAACAAGCCAAAAGTGGTCCAAATAATCGGCACGTTCTGCGCCTCTTCCCTCGTAGTGATCCTGTAAGCCTTAAAAGGGACGCCTTGATCTTCTGCTGCTTGTCTTAGCTCTTCCAGCATGCCCACAGCAAATGGACACTGGGCGGTGTAATAAATGGATACACCTTCATCATTAGGAGAAGTTACTGCCCGGTTAGTAAAAGACGGGACTGCCGCTTGCTCATTCCATTTCCATGCCGCTAATTGAAAGTAAGGTTCAGCTTGATCTACAATCTCGAACCCCATATGTTCAAAGAAACGTTTATCACTTAGATACGGGTAATTCTTCTTCCCTACGATATGAACAATCCCATCCATACCGCGCTCTACTGCATCTTCCCTGCAATAGTTCAGTAACTGCTTGGCATATCCATTATTTTTATATTTTCCCGAGACCCACAAACAGTTGATATACATATAATTGGGGGCATCAATAGGAACCCAGGCGCTCTCGGCAGGCAGATATTCAATAAATACCTTTGCCCGTTCATCCAGGCGATACAATACTAATCCCTCATCCATTCGTTCCGACAACCACTTCTTCTTCTCGCTAACTGCATTCTCATATTGTTTGGCACCTAACGCGCAGCATATATGCTCAGTCTCGATATTACTCTTGGTAATTTGAATAAACCCCATTTCTCCCACCTCCAATTAAAAAGTATATACGATGATCTCCCTCTCCATCTCATTTCGACAGGCACTTAAGTTCATTATATTGCTGAGGGTAGGATAACTCAACTGAGCAGGAAGCTTGCCTTGATCGGGTTTTTGGGTGTCAGAAAAATGATTTGTCCAAATAATTAATATGCGATATATTGGTTTTATGAAAAAAGACCTCATTCAACCCATTAAGCGTTTGTCACTTAGAGATGAAGTATATCAAACATTAAAGAAGTCGATTATCACTTTGGAATTACCTCCTGAACAACGTCTGAATGACAAGGAATTAGCAGAGAGTTTTGGAATTAGCCGGACCCCGGTTAGGGAAGCACTTAAAAGGCTTGAAGACGAGGGACTTGTTGAATCATTACCAGGTTCAGCTACTTATGTAGCACCCTTAAATTTAAAGGAGGCGAAACATGCTTTCCCTGTTGTAGCCGTCTTACATGCTTTAGCTGCGCGACTTGCATGCCCTTTTCTGAAGGAGACGGATATCGAGATGCTAGAGGCTGCCAATCGCTCATTACAGCTTGCTATCGAGGATCGTGAAGTTATTACCGCCATTGAGGCAGATACCCATTTTCACAAAGTTTTCTTAGATGCTGCCGGGAATCCGGAGATCGTAATGGCATTAGAACGCAGTGTACCCAAAATTCAGCGATTAGAAATCTCCCAATTTAACACGCTGAAAGGGTTAAAGTCAGTTGAACAGCACCATCAAATCATTACAGCTTTTAGAAATAGGGAATATGAACAAGTTGCCCGGCTTGTAGAAGTGAACTGGCTAAGTCTTGGCGAACTGCTGACACAGCAAGATGAACCGGGGTGAAGTACAGTTGAAACCCATTATATTCGGCTGCTCTGCCTCGTTCTTTTTCGCTTTTACCTTTGTTCTCAATTCATCAATGCAATTGTCTGGCGGCAGTTGGATTTGGAGTGCTTCGCTGCGGTATATCTTCATGGTCCCGATTCTCTTAGGTATGGTCCTAGTAAAACAACAACTGCGTCCACTCCTACATGAAATGAGAAGAAATCCGGGAACATGGTTACTATGGAGTTCTGTGGGGTTCGGCTTGTTCTACGCTCCCCTATGCTTGGCAGCTGCGTATTCACCGGGTTGGCTTATTGCAGGTACATGGCAGCTCACGATTATTTCAGGAACCTTACTTGCTCCACTATTTATGGAGACAAGAAGTACAGAAAGTGGGACGATCCAGACCAGAGGGACAATTCCTGTTAGAAGTCTACTTCTGTCTCTCATCATTCTGATGGGTATTGTCCTCATGCAGATTGAACATGCGAAACACCTCTCCATCGAACATTTATTATGGGGGGCCATCCCTGTACTGATTGCTTCCTTTGCCTATCCTTTAGGTAATCGTAAAATGATGGAGCTCTGTGAAGGGCGCCTGAATACCTCTCAAAGAGTGCTGGGAATGACTCTGGCAAGTCTCCCCTTCTGGTTCCTGCTTTCCTCGTATGGCATGTATACGGCAGGCTTACCCAGCAGGGGGCAGAGCCTTCAAGCTTTGTTAGTTGCGCTTTTCTCGGGAGTCGTAGCCACTGTATTATTCTTCAAGGCAACAGATATGGTGCGAGGAGATATGCGAAAGTTAGCTTCCGTAGAAGCCACGCAGTCGATGGAAGTCCTGTTTGCACTCGCCGGAGAGCTATTGTTTCTGTCGATGCCGCTTCCTTCTTTTCTCTCCTGGTGTGGGGTTATTGTGGTGGTGCTTGGCATGATATTGCACAGCTACGTCTCGAACAAAAAATAGGATCATAATTAGCGGCTGAACGAGTAGATCGATTCAACAGGCGGCCTAAAAAAGTTTCACGTGGAGCAATCTCTCGATTCGGTTACGCTAGTGCCTCAACTCTTGCCTTCTCCACGGCCTCTTCCCGGCTATTCACTTGCAGCTTCAAGTATATCGAAGATATATAATTTCGGACCGTCCCCTCCGACAGATACAGCTTCTGCGCAATTTCTTTATTACGAAGTCCTTCCATGAGGCACCGAAGAACATCGGTCTCCCGCTCGGTCAGCTGATACGGATTCGGCGTCTTATCCCCGATCTGGTGCTGGAACAATTGATGGGCTACATCCTGCGAGATCATCGTCCCTCCACCATATATGAGCCGTATGGTTGCGGCTAATTCTTTAGGGTGTATCGATTTCAACATGTAGCCTTCCGCACCGATCCGAAGCGCCTCAGCCGCCAGGGAGACATCCTCTATACTCGTGATCATAATAATCCGAATGTCCGGCCACATCTCTTTAATCCTCTTTGTAGCTGTTATACCATCCATCTCCGGCATACTGATGTCCATTAATACAATGTTCGGAAGCTCCTTCTTGCAGGCTTCGATGGCTTGCTTGCCATCCCCTGCAACCCTTACTTCAAAGTCCTGTTCTTCTCCGAGCAGCAATCTCAGACTTTCACGGACCAAAGGCTGATCATCCGCCAGCAGTATATTGATTGTCTGTCCACCCTCGTGAGAAGAATTCGGGATCATACAGGTTACCATCGTACCCGCATCCGCTTGTGAATGAATGTAGAGCTTGCCCTGCAATAGGGCCAGACGCTCCTTCATGCCTGTAAGACCGAATCCATATTGGAGGTTATCCGCCCCCTTGCCATTATCCTGTACCTGCAGCATCACCTGGGTATGATCATATTGCAAAAGCACTTGTATCGTACTGGCCTGCCCATGACGGCTGGCGTTAGTCAGAGCCTCCTGCAGACAGCGATACAAGGCAAGTTTGGCTGGCTTCATTACAGGATAAGGCTCACCCATTGTACGGAATACAATCCGAATCCCGGTGTTCGCCTTGAACTCATCCATAATTTGCAGCAGCGACCGATCTAACGGCAGCGCCTCCTCAATGGGATCCATCTGATGCACCTGACGGCGAATGTCGTCCAGACCCGTTCTCGCAAGCCCAAGCATTCCCTGCAGCTTGGCTTCCCCCTCCTGTGTCTGAATATGAGACTTCAGTGTCTCCATTCCCAAAATCATGGAGGTAAACGTGTGACCGATCGTATCATGAAGCTCACGGGCCATACGGTAGCGTTCCTCTAACAATGTCATTCTTTCAATTTGCGAGGAATACTGCTCCAAGATCGTATATTGCTCTTTAATCATCGCGAGCTTCTGCCTGATGGCATTGATCGCCACGGCCCCTTTTTGCAGCGCATAGCTTGCCGCGTAGAGGAAGAGCGCATCACTCAGGCCTTTCCATATGACAGGGTATGACAACGATGAGCTAACGGAATTCCCTGCGCTGAGCGCAAACAACATCACAGCGATAGGCAATGAGTACCAGTGGGCTCGGCCACGGCTATAGAACGCAATCGTAAAGAGAGCTGGGAAGAACAGTCTGATCAGGCCAAGATCATAAGCAAGAAATAAGGACATGGCACCGGCAAATAAGCACTCGGCGATCAAATAACGGTAATAATGACCGTTTACAAATAAAAAGGGGACTAGATTGCATAGCACAAGAGGAACAAATACCCCCCAAAAAGGAAAGGCAGGCTGATCCTGATACATCAATATGATCACGGCGACGATCCATAGCATACGTATGGTCAACATGGTCCAGTCCTGCCATGACCAGCGAATTAAGTTAAGAAAACGCATGTATAACAACTCCGTTCCAACTTATTGAAACAAGCGAAAGACGGCCTGTACCGGCCCGGTTCTCCTTGTCATATCCAGATGATGACTCCTTGTCACTCGGCTTTATGACTACCGCCCTGATAGTGTGGGGATAGCTGAGAGACCTCTAGAATATGGAAAATTATATCTCATTCTAATTCCCAATAAAAGGAGTGGTTGCATTGTCGCTGCTGCAAATTCGTGGCCTCACGAAAAAAATAGGAAACAAAGTCCTTGTCGATCAGCTGACGCTGGATATGGAGAAAGGAGAAATACTAGGCCTCCTCGGTCCGAACGGAGCCGGCAAAACAACGACGATTCGGATGATCGTCGGCCTAATGTCCAAATCCGCAGGTCAAGTCATCATTAACGGTACGGACACGCATTCAAATTTTGAACAAGCCATGAAGCATGTAGGGGTAATTGTGGAGAATCCGGATTTGTACAAATATTTATCCGGCTATGACAATCTGGTGCACTTCTCCCGCATGACTTCAGGCGTTACAGAGTCAAGAATTCGGGAAGTCATTGCCCTCGTGGGATTGGAGCATAGCATCCATGACAAAGTAGCCACCTACTCCCTGGGCATGCGGCAGCGCCTGGGATTAGCTGTCGTCCTAGTCCACAAGCCCTCCCTGCTTGTGCTCGATGAACCCACCAACGGACTCGATCCGGCTGGCATCCGCGAGCTGAGAGGCCATTTGAAGCATTTGGCTCAGCAAGAAGGCGTTGGCATCATGATCTCCAGTCACCTCATGTCCGAGATGGAACTGATGTGCGACCGCGTTGCGATTGTTCAAAAAGGAAAGCTGGTTGCCATTCAGAAGATAGCGGATATGGCGAATGACGAACGAACCGAGGTCCAATTCGAGGTCGATCGGCCAGATCTGGCTGTGCAAATTCTGCAATCGGTCATGTCAGGCGATGAAATCACGACCGATCAGGGGCATATTCAAGTACGCATCCCCAAAGCAAGGATTCCGGAGATTAACCGGAAACTTATGGATGCAGGGATCAACGTTTTTAACGTCAATACGGTCAAGAAGACACTGGAAGACAAATTCATGGAGATAACGGGAGGAGAAGACCATTGATTCCATTCATTCGCAATGAAAATATGAAAATTTATAAGCGGAAACGCACATGGGTGATGATGGCTATCGCCCTGCTGTTCGTACTGCTCCAAGTCGTGAATATTAAGACGGCCGGAAGGGACACTGTAAGCGGCAATTGGAGGGCCCAGCTAGAACAAGAGAACGTGAAATTCCATGAGGAAGCCTCCAAGCCGGACGCGCTGAACATTGAAATCAAGCAGGCGGAGAAGCACATGCTGCTGAACCAATATTATTTGGACACAAACACTCCGCCCAGCACGAATGCATGGAGTTTTGCTGTGGGCCAAGTGCGAAATATTATTTTTGCGGTATCCCTGATCTCCATCATTATCGGGGGTGAGATCGTTGCCGCTGAATTCGCATCCGGCACAATTAAGCTGTTGTTGACACGTTCGGCGAGCCGCACCAAGATTTATTTCTCCAAGTATATCGCTGCCATTCTATTCGGTCTTCTGCTAACTGCGGCGGGCATACTGGCATCCATCTTGGTTGGAGGCCTCATATTTGGTTTTGGTGGATTAGCGGACAGTTACTTCTTTGTAAAAGATCAAGCCGTAGGCCAAGTCCCGATGCTGCAGGCTTTACTGGCCGGATATGTACTGGGTATCCCTTTCTTGCTAATCACGATTACGCTGGCTTTTATGATCTCGGCTGCTTTTCGGAGCACGACGTTCTCCATCGTAATCTCCCTGATCGTATCGTTGGCCGGGTTTGTTATTGCGATCGCTATGGACGGCTGGACCTGGACGAAATACTTCGTCTTCTCACATACGGATCTTTCACTGTTCCTATATGGAAATCCGTCCGTTGAAGGAGTAACAATAGGCTTCTCTCTCGTATTTATCGGGCTCCATCTGGCACTTCTGCATCTGATATCCTACCCTTTGTTTGTCAAACGCGATGTAGTCTGAGAACAATTTTGCAAGGAAATGGGGGAATACAAATGAATAAGGTAAAAAGAATCCAGGCCGCTATGCTTATCGTGTTATTGCTGTTGATTTCAGGCTGCGGAGGGCATGAGGAATCAGCTGCGAAGAAGCTGGAGCTGCCTTCATCCGGTCTGACCAAGCTTGTCATTGACCATAAGAATGGAGGCATCAAGATTACAGGCCGTTCCGATTCGGACATGATCGAAGTCGTTGCTTCCGCTAAGGCTAACGGGGTCAGTATGGACAATTTGGAGCTAAAGCTGGAAGCTCGGCAAGATACCGCATATTTAGATGCCCGGTTCAAGGCGCAATTCCTCTCTATGGGGGTGGGGGCTGTCGACCTGGAGATCAAAGTTCCAAAGCAGCTTAACCTAGATATTACGTCACATCGTGACGGCAATATCCAAGTCTCGGATCTATCGTCTAATGCCAAAATGGACAACATCAATGGTGACATTGAAGTATCTAAGCTATCCGGCCTACTAGAGATCAATAATCGAGACGGCAACATCAATATTCACGATATCGGCTCAAACGTAATTATTAACAATAACAATGGTCATATTGTGGTCAATCGGATAGGTGGCTCAGCTGAGATCCATGTAGGTGACGGCAGTCTGGATATCGACCACGTGGAGAAAGATGCGACGATTACGCAGACCGGTAATGGAGAAGTTAAAATGGGTGAAATCAAAGGAAAGATATCCCAGAACTTATAAATGAGCATCTGCATAATCCAAAGATCTTGATACACAAGGGCTTTCGGGCATAAGGAGGGACTTCAACCCCAAACAGAAAAGCAAGGCGGCTTGGAGTTTGTCTCCAAGCCGCTTTGTATAGGTGTTCCTGTCTACATACCTTGAATAAGTTCCTTGACCCTGCTGTCACTCTTTAAGGCGCGAAGGATAACGGTTATGGCTTCAGCGCGAGTGGCTTGGTTATCGGGTTTGACTGTAGAGGCGGTCACGCCTTGAATCAGACCGGCTGCGAAGGCTTGTCCAATGGCATTCTTAGCCCAGTTGTCGTTGCTGACATCCGTGAAGGCAGCCGGAGTACCGGTTGCCAGTCGGTCGAGATCAAGAATTCGAGCCAGGATCGTCACCATCTCCGCACGAGAGATACTGGAGCCTGGTCTAAAGCTTCCATCCCTATATCCGTTGACGATCCCTTTTGCGGCTAACGTACGGATGTAGGCGGAAGCCCAGCTCGACGCTGTATCGCTGAATGACTCTGAATTCTGACCTGCTTCCAGTCCAAATGCACGGCAAATCATGGCCGCGAACTCAGCTCTCGTCACCGAGACATCAGGACGGAACGTTCCATCCTGGTAGCCACCCACGATACGCAGCTTCACAGCCAGTTCAATGTCATTGAGGCCCCAATGCTTAGAAATATCGCTGAACATGATGTTCTTGTTCTTCGTAGCGGCAATCGAATCGCTGATCGTCTTGATCACGTTCTCCTCGTTAATCACCTTATCCTGGAAGGGGTTAGCCTTCGGATCTTTGGGATTTGTGCTTATTGGAGGTGTAGTTCCCGTATTTGTTGTTGGAGTCGTGGGCACTGTGCTTGTTGCTGGTGGAGGTGTAGTCCCCGTACTTGGAGCAGACCCCCCCGACTGGCCACCGCCAATTGGAGTAGACGCGGCTTCTCGCTTTACCGTTACCGTGTAAGTCTTCATCGTGCCGTCCTGGGCCTTCACTACGATGGCGATTGAGTTGCTGCCTACGTTCAGAGCAATCGCTCCGCTGGCCTGACCACTTGCAACCGGCGCTCCATTCACCGTGAGCGCCGAGCTGCTATCATATACCAAAGCCGTTACACTCGTGTTGGTTACCCCGTTCGCTACGCTAACGCTATACGAAGTGGTCCCAGGTCCGAAGGCCGGAGTCAGCGTACCGCTCGACAGCGTGAGTGCCTTCAGGTCGGCATTGCTGGAGACTACCGTCATCGTCTTGGCCTCCGTGGCAGTCCAGGTTGCCCCCGCATCTCCGGAGAACCTCATGACGTAGTCCCATTTTCCGGTTGTTCCTGGAACAAAACTTGCTTGATAGACATCATTATTATCTTTGTCTGCGGAATAAGCCGCATTCACCCAGGTGTATTCCGTGTCAAGCCTAAGCTTGTATCCTAATTGAGCAAGGATATGCACGCCACGGCCTACATAATTGGTCACGTTCCCGGAATACACTTCCGCCGTAATGTCGTCGGTTTTTTTGCCTACGGTTTGATTGTTGGTCAGGGCAGTCAAATTCTCAGCCTTGGCGATAGAGATTTTCGGCAACTCCCCGTTTGGAGTTCCGGTTCCTGCTGCTTTATCAATGGTATACTCGTCAAGAATATTGCCATTCTCCTCAAGTACTTTGACTGTCAGCTTGTCCCCGTTAACATTCACCGTCAGATAGTTCGTATCTTCTGTATCATTCTTATAATATGCATCCCATACTTGCTTGGAAGGATCGTTGTAGTTTTTATTGCCCGAACGACCGGTAATATAGTACACAGTACCTTTTGACGGACTGTCGACAAAGTTATTGTTGTAGATTGGATAAGTTCTTGTGATCGTATGATCATGGGCACCGAATACAAGGTCTACATGATATTTGTCCATAACCGGCTGGAATGCCAATTTCACCTTTTCCGCATCGGCTGCCCGGCTGGCACGGCTGTAATAGGATGCTTTATGATAGAATACGATTTTCCACTTCTTCGTCGTGTTCTTCAGATCCTTATCCAGCCAAGTCGCCTGCTCTGCCAAAATATCGCCCATATCCTGCGTTTGGTTCGCATTAGCTTCCGTTTGCTGCGAGTTCATTACTGCGATATGCACATCTCCATAATCGTAAGAGTACACCAGCCCTTTCAGCCGCTCCGGTCCGTTCTGCGGAAGATTGAACTGCATCTTGAAGTTGTCAGCTTGTTCGTTCACATTATAGGTAGAATAATATTCGTGGTTCCCAGGGACAGGCATCTCTGGAATGTTCCCGATCACGCCTTCTGCTCCTTCAAACCATTTGTGCCAATGCTCATAGCTCCCCTTCTCCACGATGTCTCCGTTGTTGACCATGAATTTGGCTTCAGGGTTGGCCCGATAGGCGGTGTTGACCGTTTCTCCCCATTTTGCGTAGTCGGACTCCTCCTGCCTTCCGCTTTGACTATCGCCAAAGATTAGAAATTGAAAGGAACCGACAGTGGTAGCTTCCGTCGTAAAGGTTGCGACATCGCTCCACTTCGTACCCGCTCCGACCCGGTATACATAGGCGGTGCCCGGCTTCAGGCCTGTCAATGTCGCAGTATATACATTCGCATTGCCGGTGACATATTGGGTCATGTATGCTTTTCCTTCTGCCTTGACGGAGGCATTCAGGCCAGGGAAGGCAGCTTCATTGGACTTCTCCGCATACTGAACATAGCTTTCAGCAACATCCGAGTCCGTTTTCCAAGTGATGGTCTGAGTTGTTTTTGGATCTTGACTCCACGTCAGCATGACATCGAAGGGCTTGACAATGGTGTCGTTGTCGAAGAACTTGTTTACCTTGTAGCCCAGTATTTTCTGATCCCACGTGAGTCCGTTGTCTGCTGAGAAGCGCATGGCATAATACCACTTCCCTGCCCGATCAGGCGTAAACTGTGCTTTGAAGCGGTCGCTGCTGCCCACATCGTCTTTATATTCTGCGTTTACCCAAGTATAATCCGGGTCCGTCTCGTACCGGTATCCAAGCTGGGCAACAAGGTTACTGCCTTGGCCCGCTGTATTCGTAATATCCTCGACCTCAACTTCCCCGGTAATTTCCGGAGTCGGTTGGTTAATCAGCAGCCTGTCGTTCAGGTCTGTCAGATTGGCCACCGATTTCACTGCCGGAACAGGCGGAGATTCGACTACAGCCAAGTCAAGCGTGGCACTGATTCCTTGATAAACTCCCGTCAAGGTCACATTTCCAAGCTTAGCATCGGAAGCTACCGAGAGCACTCCATCTTTTATCGTGATATAGGACGGCTCCGTGCTTGTCCAATCCACATCTTTAGTCAAGTCAACCTTGTTGCCGTCAGCCAAATAGCGATACGCTTCCACTGTTGAACTTTGCCCCGGCTGCAGCTGCTTCTGCAAGATGGCAAGCTTCAAATAATAGACCGCGGTATTTCCGCCAATTTTCGGACTGGCATTCAAGGGGTCCGCATAATCTCCTCCCGTCCAAGCTGCTTGCGGAACAAATTTATATTGGACTACTCCTCCTGTCTTATTGAAATCCTCTGCTTTCAGCTTGTAAGAAAACACGTTTTGCTGCACACCGTCCACTACAGCATTGCCCGTCAAAGACATAGGCATAAAGGTTTTCCAGTCCGTAAAATTGCCGTTGATGTACATTTCGCTCTTGAGGGAATTGGTCTGTACAGTAACTGTTCCATCCTCGTTAAATACCGGACTTGTTAAGGTTGCACCTTCATCGGCTGCATGAACCCGCTGCCAACTCTCTTGCCCAAACATTCCAGATAGAATAATCATGACCAAAACCATAACAGATACCTTTCGAAACCCCAGCTTAATAAACAAAACCTTGTCCCCCCGCCTATTGAAATAAATGTCTTTCGTAGAAATAAGCTTTGTTACGACCTTTTACATTTAGTGCAAACGATTGCGCAAAATGATAAAAGCCTCCCTCTCTAAAATAGTCTAGATTTGTTTGCTGAATATGAACGGGATGTTGGTATTTGTAAGAAATTTATCCGCTATATTCTTAGCCAGATATCTTTAACATGATGAACTAATTTAACCATTGATTTTGGAAACGATCATTGTCACAATAGGATTACAGACAGATATTACGGAGTTGTTACTTTTTAAGGCAGGCAAAGACCTGAGAAGAGTCATGTTCGACCGTTCTTGACAAGAAGGGTCGATACTTGATCCTATGAAGGTCTTTTTTATGTTTTTATAGGAATGCCCCACAGGTTGAATATGTTGCTGGGGCAAATAATTGCCGCTGGGCAAAATGTTGGGAGGCGCTTCAATGCCCGAGGAAAGTACCCGCCCGAAGCAGGATATAATGGCCGCGAAGGAGACGCGCGGCTCCGCGAGGGAGTTGGCTGTACGTCTGATTGAGCTGTCCGGAGGCATCAGCAATGTGTCGGAAGCCGTTCACTGTACAACGCGGCTTCGTCTTAGATTGCGGGATAACACCCGGGTGGATGAAGCCGGCCTCTCCGGCATAGAGGAGGTTCAGGGCATATTCTTCCGGACAGAACAGCTGCAAATCATACTGGGATCGGCGAACGTCTTCAAGGTACACCGGCAGGTTGTCCGCATCCTTCAGGATAGCGTGCCAACTCAGCAGCGCGAAGAGCCCGGCCCTCCTGTGTCTGCTGAACCGCTTAACCAGGACAGTACCACCAGGTCCGTCCGGACGCTGTTGTCTTTGTTACCGGGAGTCCGAACACGTAGACCATCGATGCCGCCAGAGGACAACGGTGATTCGCAGTCCAAGGAGAAGCGGGGCGTGGTAAAGCCGTTTGTCGATGCGGTCAGCTTCTTTTCCGATATCGTCGTGCCCATGATTCCGCTCTTTGTCGGGGTTGGCCTGCTGCTCGGCTTGCTCAGCATGATGGAGGTTTTCGGCTGGGCACCCGAGAACAGTGTCTGGTTCCGAACCTTGTCCTTGTTGACCAGGTCGGCCTTTCAGATCTTGGCGGTAATGTTTGGTTATCATACGGCCAAGAGATTTGGAGGCACCCCGTCCCTCGGCGCCGCAATCGGCATTGTCATGACCCATCCCGATCTTCTGCGGGTTACCGGATTCGGCGGGGCACCGATAAGCTCTGCAAATTCACTGGTCACTCCGCAATTCGGTTACCAAGGTACCGTGATTCCCACTATTCTCGCGGTATTACTGATGACGCTAATCGAAAAGGGGCTGCGCCGGATTCTTCCGCCGTCGACTTCTGTTATGCTGATCCCCTTTCTAAGCCTTGCCTTTGGGGGGACCCTTGCTATACTGGTCATTGGACCGCTAACCTATGAACTTGGCAGCTCCCTCAGCAGCATGCTGGAAATCGTGTTCAAACATGGCGGTACGATTTTTGGACTGCTGCTTGGCGGAATCTACAGTTCTATCGTTGTGAGCGGGCTGCATCACGGAATTCAGGCCGTTGAGATCGGACTGATTACCAATCCGAACATTAGCGTCAATTTTCTGCTCCCCATCTGGTCAATGGCAAATATCGCGCAGGGTGCAGCCGGATTGGCTGTGTATGCCAGAACCCGGGACAAGGCTCTGAGGAGAATAGCGCTGCCCGCCTCAATCACCGCCTTTTTCGGGATTACCGAACCTGTCACTTTTGGCGTCAACCTGAAGCTTGGCCGCCCCTTCTTGGGCGCTGCAGCAGGAGGAGCCGCAGGAGGGGCTTATGTAGCCTTCCATCAGGTAGCAGCGGATTCGTTTGGTCTGACCGGGATTCCGATGATCGCCTTTATTGTCCAGCTTGGGCAGATGAATCTTGTCCATTATTTAATTGGTTTCCTGCTGGCAGCTGTAACAGCCTTTATAGTTACCTGGATCCTTGGTGTTGACCGCCCGTCTGCCTTAGGAACAATACAGCATAGGAGAATGACATGAAAATCAAAAAAATTCTGAACAACAACGCGGTTGTGGCGAACGACCTCGGAGAGGAAAAGATTGTCATGGGTTCCGGTATTGCTTTTCAGAAAGGGAAGAACGATATTATTGATCCTTCCCTTATCGAGAAAGTGTTCATTATGGAAGATCCGGATCAATATGGTCATCTGCAGGAAATGCTGCGAACACTGCCCGAAGAAGAGATTGCCGCATCGGAGCAAATTATCTCTTACGCAGAACAAGAACTGGAAGTGACGTTCAATGAACATGTACATATTGCGCTCACGGATCACCTCTCATTTGCTTTGGAGCGAATCAATAAAGGAATGATGATCCAGAACACGCTGCTGGATGAAATTCGCATTTTGTACCCGAGAGAGTTCCAGATTGGACTGCATGCCAAAAGCATAATTCGCAAAACTTTGCAGATCGATATTCCTGAAGACGAGGTCGGCTACATTGCCATGCACATCCATACCGCCTGGAAAAATGCCGGGGTCCGCGGGGCGAGTGCCGAAATGGCGGCCATGATTCGGGATATTGCCGAAGGTGTGGAACAGGCCGCCGGCATTACGCTAGAACGGAGTTCTGCCAACTACGAGCGTCTGGTGACCCAGCTTGAAAATACTCTGCAATCCGATGAAACCGGCAAGCTGCTGAGCGAACTGAACCCTGAAATCGTACGAATTGCCAAGGAGCGCTATGCCCAGGCCTACTTGCAGGCCAAAGAGATCGGCGATCAGGTGGAAGAGGATTACGGTTATACGTTAATCGACAGCCAGCTGGTATTTATCGCTATGGAGATCAACCGAATAAACACCCGATCGAAAGATGGGAATGTATTGTAACCCGATATTACGGGTCTATAGACCCTTGATATCATTTGGAAATAACGAAATGTGCCCGAATCAGCCTAAAACAAAACAGGAGTTTCAGTCTATAGCCATTATCCGTTACAAAATTATAGAATTAACGCGACAACAAAATATGTCGGGATTGTTACTGTTAAGCAGGCAAGACCTAAAAATCCGTTTGGGAATCGATACTTCACGTGTCCCTCATCGGTATTTTTAGGTCTTTTTTCTGTTTAAGAGAAAAAATTTGAGCCAGAAAAGGAGACAAGAAGTATGAATATCAGAAAATTTGTAAGAAGAGCAGCAGCAGTAACCTTTACTACAGCTTTAATTGCAGGTGGCGGGACTTCAGCTTTTGCCAAAGAAAAGGATAGCCAGGATTATAAAGAAAGCTATGGCTTCTCCCACATTACCCGCGCTGACATGTTGAAAGTACCGGAACAACAAATGAGCCAGCAGTTCCAGGCTCCTTCATTCAATGCATCCACAATCAAAAATATCCCTTCTGCAAAAGGTGTAGACCAGTGGGGCAATCCTATCGATATTGATGTCTGGGACAGCTGGCCGCTTCAAAATGCGGACGGTACAGTTGCCGACTATCATGGCTACCATATCGTGTTTGCCCTGGCGGGAGATCCAAAGAGAGGATGGGACACGTTCATCTACATGTTCTATCAAAAAGTGGGCGACACCTCTATTGATAGCTGGAAAAACGCCGGCAGAGTATTTAAGGACACCGATAAGAATGTGCCAAATGATCCGATTCTGAACAAAGAAGCTGAAGAATGGTCTGGTTCTGCAACCTTGACGAAGAGTGGCGATGTCCGCTTGTTTTATACCAATCGCCAAGGCTGGGACCCGGAACACGGATTCTTCGGGAAGCAAACGTTGACGACAGCTCAAGTGAATTTGTCAAAGCCAGATGCAGATACGCTGAAGGTGGATGGCGTGGAAGATTTCAAATCGATCTTTGACGGAGACGGCAAGACCTACCAAAATGTAGACCAGGCATTCGGTGGAGGCGATTATGCGGATAACCACACCTTAAGAGATCCTCACTATGTTGAAGACAATGGTCACAAATATCTTGTATTTGAATCTAATACCGGAACGGAAACAGGCTACCAAGGAGAAGCTTCGCTGAACAACAGATCCTACTACGGAGGAAGCAACGTCTTCTTCCAGTCTGAGAGAAACAAACTGTTGTCCAGTCCCAAGAAATCTCTCGCCACATTAGCGAACGGCTCACTGGGTATTATTGAATTGAATGATGACTACACGCTAAAAAAAGTAATGAAGCCGCTCATTGCCTCCAATACTGTAACAGATGAAATCGAACGCGCCAACGTATTTAAAATGGATGGTAAATGGTATCTATTCACCGATTCCCGTGGCTCCAAAATGACGATTGATGGCATCGGCGCCAATGACGTATACATGCTGGGTTATGTAGCGGATTCATTGACCGGCCCTTATAAACCATTGAACAAAAGTGGACTGGTACTGCACATGGGTCTGGAGCCTAATGATCTTACCTGGACTTACTCTCACTTTGCGGTCCCTCAGACGGAAGGAAATAATGTGGTGATCACAAGCTATATGACGAACAGAGGCTTGTTCGCCGACCACCACTCTACTTTCGCGCCAAGCTTCCTTGTGAACATTAAGGGCTCGAAAACTTCGGTTGTCAAAGACAGCATTCTTGAACAAGGACAATTAACCGTCAAGTAAACCACTTGAGCACCAATAATAGAGTACCTCGGCGGCCTTTCCTTATATGCATCATTGGACTTAGCCTGATCATCCTGATAGGATTAGCGGCTTACTATTCTGGAAGGAACGGTACCCAGGGGGCTGCTAATTCCCTTCCACACCAGACCTACCGGGCAAGCTATCATTTCACAACGCCCGATAAGTGGAAGAACGATCCTCAAAGGCCGATTTATTTGGATGGGACATACCATTACTATTATCTTTATAACCGGGATTATCCCACCGGAAATGGCACCGAGTGGCGGCATGCGACATCCACAGATCTCGTGCATTGGAAAGACGAGGGAATCGCCATTCCCAAGTATACGAATCCTAATGGCGATCCCTGGTCAGGGTCGGTTGTTGTAGATGAGGCTGGAACGGCGGGTTTTGGAAAAGGCGCTCTTATCGCGATTGTGACGCAGCCCACTGCTGGCGGCAAACAGCAGGAACAATATTTATGGTATAGTACCGACCGCGGATATACATTTAAAGCTTATGGCAAGGCTCCCGTTCTGCATAATCCAGGGACGACCGATTTTAGAGATCCGAAAATTATTTGGGATCAATTATCCCGTAAATGGATTATGGTCTTGGCAGAAGGCACGAAAGTAGGCTTTTATGAGTCTCATAACTTAAAAACTTGGCGCTATATAAGCGGCTTCGTGGCAAAGAACATTGGACTCGTGGAATGTCCTGATCTTTATCTGATGCATGCGGACGACGGAACCTACAAATGGGTGCTTGGCGTCAGCGCCAATGGCAAATCTTCAGGAAAACCTAACACCTATGCCTACTGGACGGGAGACTTTAACGGAACGAAATTTCTTCCCGATCTAGAGGAACCACAGTGGCTGGATTATGGCTTTGATTGGTACGCTGCCGTAACATTTGAAGATGGAACAAGCAGTGACAAAGCCAGGCACCGATATGCTCTAGCTTGGATGAATAATTGGGACTACCCCCATAACACTCCGACGCTACAGGAAGGATTCAATGGAATGGATTCGATTGTTCGCCAAATTGAACTGAGACGGGCAGTCAAGGGCAGCTATCATCTCGTCTCTGAGCCTCTTGAAGCCTTAAGTCAGACGTCGAAGGCTGCTGCTGCCTATGAGCAGCTCACCCTGAATGGATCTAGAACGCTTCCTTTCACAGGGAAGTCATACGAACTTAACGCCGATATCACTTGGTCTGAGATCAAGAATGTGGGATTAAGGCTTCGAGAATCAGCTGATTCAAGACATCATGTGGATGTCGGGGTTTTTGTAAAAGGCGGGTACACTTATGTCAATCGGGCTTACACAGGAAACCCCGACAAGACGGGGAGATATCTGGAGAGCAGGGCCCCTTTTGATGTAAGTAAGAAGAAGGTTCACTTGAAGATTCTTGTCGATACAACGAGCGTCGAAGTCTTTATTGATGATGGGTCCGTCGTTTATTCCAATGTCATTTTCCCGGAATTAAACGATCAAGGGATTACTCTCTTCTCAGACGGCGGCACCGCAACATTCAGCAATGTTGTGATCAAGCGCTACTAATATGTTTCCTTAGCAAACACCCGCTTCCATTTCAATTGGAAGCGGGTGTTTGCTGTGAATTTTATTATGATTATGTGAGGCTTGCCGATTTTGACCTACGGGAGTATTATAATAAACTAAACTATATAAAAAGGAGCTTAGCATGATAATTTTGAGCACGATTCTCGTAGCCCTCGTTGCGATCGAGCATGTATACATATTAGTTTTGGAAATGTTTATGTGGACTACGCCAAGAGCGCAGAAGGCGTTTGGGACCAGCAAGCAGTTTGCACAGGACACAAAATCACTCGCTGCCAACCAAGGGCTGTATAATGGCTTCCTAGCCGCCGGTCTAGTGTGGGGCTTACTTCATCCGAACGGTGAGTTCCGGCTTCAGCTCCAGTTATTTTTTCTGATTTGTGTCGGCGTTGCTGCTATATACGGCGGCATCACTGCTAAGAGATCGATTTTGTTGGTTCAGGGCCTTCCGGCACTTGTGGCTATCCTGGCCGTTCTCTTGGCGAATTTGTAGATCTACTCCATACTTTTCATTTGCGAACTGTCTCCGAAGCTTCATCGGGGTCAGTTTTTTTGTCTAGTAAGAAGCAGCATAATAAAAGAAATGACAATCATGGAGCACGCCCATGCCCATGCCATCGTCGTATTGCCTGCATCGACCGCCACGTATATGGCTGTTGGAATGGTCTGCGTCTTACCCGGTATATTCCCTGCGATCATTAACGTTGCCCCAAATTCGCCAAAACCACGAGCAAATCCGAGAATGTAGGCCGAGATCAAAGAACGGAAAGTCAATGGGAGTGTGATGTATTTGAAGACCTGCCATTCATTTGCACCGGCTGAGCGTGCGGCCCCCTCCATATCGCGATCAATAGAGGCAAATCCAACCTTCATCGTCTGATACACAAGTGGAAAGGCCACCACGATCGATGCGATCACGGCAGCCCACCAGGAAAATATGATCGGTGCGGCAAAAAGCCATTCAATCCATTGCCCAAACCAGCTTTTCCGGCCTAGTATGACTAAAAGAATAAAGCCAACTACGGTAGGCGGAAGAACTAGCGGAAGCATAAGAACCGTTTCAAGAATTGTTTTGCCTTTAAAAGTTCTCCGTGACATCCACCAGGCGGTACCCACACCAAGTAATACAACTACCAGACTGGAAAGAATGGATACTTGCAGCGAAAGCCTGATCGGCGTCCAAAATTCATGCCAATTCATAGCAGCCGCGATCAATTCAGGATGGAGAATCCGTATTTAACGAAGACGTCAAGCGCTTCTTTTGACTGCAAATACGTGTAAAAACCTTCGGCTTCTTTACTATGCTTTGTCGCCTTTACAATTCCGATGGGATACACAATCGACTTATACGTTTTTGGATCTACTGTGAAAGCGACTTTTACTTTTTGCGAGGTCAAGGCATCGGTCTTATAGACGAAACCGACATCTGCATTTCCTGTTTCTACATATTGAAGAACTTGTCTTACGTCTTTCCCTTGAACCATCTTGGATTGTAGCGAGTCCCAAAGTTTCAAGCCTGTGAGTGCTTCTTTGGCATAGCTTCCTGCAGGAACACTCTCAGGAATGCCGATTGCAACGTTCTTCACATCGTCCTTGGACAAGTCCGTTACGTTCGCGATCTCCGCTTTCCCATCTGTGGATACAACAGCTACAAGTTCATTACCGAGCAACTTTTTTTGCTGATTGGTATCGATTAACTGCTTATCTACAAGTGCTTTCATATTCTTCGCTGAAGCGGAAAGGAATAGGTCAGCAGGCGCCCCCTGCTCAATTTGATGCTGTAATGCGCCGGATGCACCAAAGTTGAAGTTCAATTTGATATTAGGGTTCTTAGTTTCGTAAGCCTTCTGGATGTCCTTAAGGGCATCGGTCATACTGGCTGCCGCAGACACAGTCAATTCAACGGTTTCAGCCGGTTTAGAGGTTGACGTACTTTCACTTTGGGCTTGAGTATTTGCGTTGCTCGTTGCAACCGTATCTTGGGTCGTACCACAGCCTGCTAATGCTACCATCAAGGCCATGACAATTGATAAAAACATACTAATTTTCAATTTTTTAAACATGGTTCCCTCCAAAAGTAATGTTTAATTATAATTAAATAAATTATAATAGAATTTTTTTATTTTTTTGTGACCTCAACAATCTAATTATATCTAATTCTAATTAATTAGAATGAACCGTTTTTAACAATTGAGCGAACAAAGATGCAGTCTCCGCTCTTGTCATTCTGGCTTGAGGCATTATCTTTCCATCACTACTTGGGAAGAGGCGATTTTTAAGAGCAATAACAACCGGGCGTCGTGCCCATTCGCTAATAAGGTTATGGTCAGAATAATTGGATTCCAAGAGAGCCTGGTCGCTCTGCGTTACATCCATACTCAGCTTCTTCGTCTTATCTAACGCCCTCGTAATCATAGTGATGGCTTCCTCGCGTGTTATATGGGTGTTCGGAGCAAAGATATTCCCCCCATTTCCCGATACGATTCCTTGTTCATAGGCCTTGCTTACTTCAGAATAATAAGCATCACCCAGGTTGATATCGCGAAAATGCGCCTTCTCTTCGCCTGAATTTGTAATTTGAAGCGACTTCACGAGTATGGAAGTAAATTCTGCACGGGTCATTTCCTTCTCCGGCTCGAACCGATCACCTTCAATACCGCTGAAGTAACCTTTAGCGGCTACATTCAAAATATCTTGCTTATTTGAGAGATTGTCGATATCGGCAAATGATTTTCCTTTGTTGACAGTGGTTACTCGTATGCTGGAAATATCCCTGACAAACAATGAATTGGTTTTCTCAGAACTGGAAGATTGTCCGATGAAGAATCCTAACGCCTCATCTGTCTGGAACTTATCCGCAGAGGAGGAAATACTCCCCGTCCAACTGGTCGATATCATGGCTGGAACCGAAACGGCTTGTTCTGGATCATTTCCCTTTGGGTAGTAGTAGCGCTTGCTAAACACATCTTGAGCCGAAAAGGTTTTGACATACTGATCGGTGGCGATAATTTTAACATTATCCATATCCTCTTTTTTCAACGCAACGCCAAAAGCCGGTTTTGTTAACAGCTCCTCCAAAGTAACCCCAATTGCAGAATAATAGCGAGTTTGCCCTGACTTATTATTGACAGTGGAGTAATAGACAGGGGCTGGCGTCAGACTGTCACTTCCACGGAGGTCACTCGCCGAGATCGTCTTCACAAGAATTCCATCCACGTATACCTCTAATGAATTGGTTTGAGCGGAGGAATGATCCGGTTGCATCCCAAAGCAAGCGAACAAGATTAGAACGATGGCACTATACATTGCGAGCTTCCGGATAATTGGGTGTTTCATCCCATCTTTTTCTATCACAGCGGCATATCTCCCCTTCACTTTTTGAATCCGTTTTTCTATGTAAAATGAACTGACCGCTTAAAATCAGCTCATCGATTTTAAAACCCGGCCATGACAGCCGTATTCGACTTTCCTTATTTCAACTATGTTATAATTAGGCTCGGAAACTAAGCGACAGCTAGCTGGGAGGGTTCTGATATGTCCAACGACATGTCCTATACAACCGAGGAAATCGCCAAACTATTAAAAATATCCAAGCTTACCGTCTATGATCTGATCAAAAAAGGGGAATTGCCCTCTTATCGGGTTGGCAAGCAAATGCGAGTAGACGCCTCCGACTTGGAAGCTTACAAACAGCGGGCAAGAATGGTACCAGCAGCAGACCGCCCAATCCCCACTCATGCCCATGTACCAGCTCCCGCCAGCCCGAATGGCTCGGTCGTAATAACCGGTCATGATATTGGACTCGATATTTTGGCCAAGCATATAGAGAAGAAGATCCCCGGCATTCGCCCTCTACGTTCATTTGTAGGCAGCCTGGACAGTTTAATTTCTATGTACAAAGGCGAGGCCGACATCGTTAGCACGCATCTGTTAGATGGAGATACCGGTGAATACAACATCCCCTATATTAGGAAGATCCTCGTAGGATCATCTTATGTAGTCGTCAACCTGCTTTCCAGAAATGCCGGACTATATGTCAAGCAAGGAAATCCGCACGAGCTTAAGAACTGGTCAGATTTAGGCCGTCTAGGATTACGATTCGCGAATCGGGAAAAGGGTTCCGGAGCCAGAGTATTGCTGGACGAACAACTTCGCATTCACGGAATCAAGCCCGGGCAGCTTGCCGGATATGACAATGAACAAACCAATCATCTCGGTGTGGCCACGCAAATCGCGTCGGGCGAAGCTGATGTGGGTGTAGGTATCGAGAAAACAGCCTCTATCGTCGGGCAAATACAATTTATCCCGTTAATCCAGGAGCGGTATGATCTTGTCATGCTCAAAACTCCGGGAAATCAGCTCTGGATTCCTTCTCTTTTGCAAATCCTTCAGTCAGATGCCTTCAAGAAAGAACTTCAGGCGATTTCAGGCTACGATCTATCACGTACCGGAGAAGTCTTATTTGAAACCTGAGTACGAGCACATCTCATCTGGAAGATACACATTGCTCGATCTGCCGCAGAAATTGTTCAAGGAGCATGACACACTTATCGATTCGCTGCGATGAATCCAGCAGCATCTCATCCGCCCTCTGAATAAATGCAGCTCCGGTAACTTCATCACCACAATTACTCAAGATCGACCGGATATTATCCTCCAGCATTTCAAAGTGAAATTGGAAACCAAATACGGTATATCCCGCTGTGAAGGCTTGGTTCCGGCAAGCTTCGCTGGATGCGAGCAGCGTGGCGCCTTCGGGCAAATCGAACGTTTCGCCATGCCAGTGAAATACATCGTGCTTAGTCGGAAATGACTGGAAGAACGGTGTACTTAAAGCTTCCTCCGTCCACTCAATCGGGAACCAGCCGATCTCCTTTTCTTCGTTCAGATACACTCTGGCCCCCATCGCTGCTGCAATTAACTGTGCGCCCAAGCATATGCCAACAACATATTTGTGATTTCGGATCGCTTCCTTGAGATATATTTTTTCTTCAATAAGCCAAGGGTACTCATTCTCATCATGAATGCTCATTGGCCCTCCAAGAATCAATAACATGTCCCAGGAAGTCATTGGCGGCAGAGCTTCTCCTTCATATAACCGAATAACTGTACACTCATGCCCTCGCTTCATTGCCCATTCAACAATTGCCCCCGGGTTCTCAAAAGGGACATGCTGGATACACAATAGGTTCAATTCAATCATCCTTCCCCTACCCAAATCCGCATCATTTGGGCCTTTTACCCGATCCATCGCGCTCTTCGCTCGATCCATTCGGTTATATTTAGTTATAATTAGATTGGTTTAGATATATTTAATATATATCGTATTACGATTAAATTCAATGTATATGGAATGAACTAGAGAGATTAACGTAGGTTGTATGGCTATTCCTGTGAAATCAGCAATGAGCGTATGCAATCTTTAGTTCAATCCAGGTAGATATTAAAATTCAAAAAAACCTCTTCACCATGAAGAGGTTTCATCAAACTGTGTCTTGCTTAGAACCCACATCTCACTTTATTAGTGATCAATCAATTACTTTTGTTCGGATGATTAACCGTTTTTTTTCTCTTCTGTAGCGCTTTTATCGTTGAGGAGATGCCTTCTTGGAACGACGTTGTAATAACGGGTCCAATTAACCTTTGATACTTGTCACGGCTTAGTGTCAGCGGCTCTTCGGTCAAATAAAGCATCTTAACGACTTCCTTCATAACGGGTATCCCGATTCCGAGCAGAGATAAGCCCAGCTTCTTCAGTGGAATTACCGGTTTGGCGCTTCCGCTTGCTGCTTGCGCGATTCTCACTATGTCCCGCCCGGCTATCAACCCGGCCCCCGGGATATTCCAGTTCTGCTCGTATGCGAAGTCTCTACCTGCCACCTCAACAATCATCGCTGCCGCATCGGGCAGATAGATGAATTCACGGGGGGTATTCATGTTGCCGATGAAGAAAGCCATTTTGCCGGCTGCAATGGCCTCCAGGGTTGAACCTAGATACGAGGCTTCATTGGCCGTAGGTCCGTAATAATCGGGCAGCCGGGCAATCAAGACCTTGGCCTTGTTCCACCGCTTGCTGAACAACATCCGTTCATAGTCGAGGCGAACTTTTCCTTTCTTGGTATGGGGCTGCTTAGGATGCTCTTCAGTCACAAGGTCGGCCTGCCTCTTCCCATAAGGATAAATGCCGTCAATCGCTACAACTTTGATTGCTAACCGCTGTGCTGCCTCCATCACCGATTCGCCCAGCGGGATCAACTTGCTCTCCATCTCATGATAAGGAACGTTCGCGCAGTGAAATAGTACGTCCGCACCGCCCGCTTGAGCTACGATATCATCAGGCCGCATCGCATCCCCTACAGCAAGCGTCAAGTGTGAAGGATTGCCCATCCTGCTGGCGAACTGCTCCAATTTGTGACGTGAACGTCCAAACGCAATTGTCCGTATACCGCGCCGCACTAGCTCTTCCGTAATCGCTGCTCCCGTTCCGCCTGTTGCTCCAATAACCAACGCTTGTTTCATAGTCATCTCATCTCGACCTCTTTTCTTTTACTTTGTGATTGACCAATCACTAACTTAACCATATCCTACCACGATGTTAGTGATTGATCAATCACTAATTTTATTAAGCCTCATATTAATTTTCTTTTCATAAGAATCTCCATATGTTACACTTTAGATACCGATCGGTATCTTTTATACTGCACTGATCGCGAGCGAATGTATATTGGGAAGTGTCCCAATAAGAAGGAGGAGAATAGCTATGCTATTGAATCAGATCTTGGAGGAAGCCAAGAAGCAATTTGTGGCCAAAACACCCGAGGATTTTCACGAGGAAATATTCCGAATGATTCGTCAGCAGCAACAATCCGGCATTGTGTACGGTGTGCAGGAGGGACAACAAGCTAAAGACTTCACCTTAAATAATTCCGTAGGCGTCCCTGTGAATCTGTTCGAACAGCTTTCCAATGGTCCTGTCGTGTTAACGTTCTATCGCGGAGGCTGGTGTCCCTTCTGCAACATGCAGCTGCGGGCATACCAGAACATTTTGCCGGATATTGAAGCGCTAGGTGGCCAACTGATTGCTATAAGTCCGCAATCTCCGGATCACACGCTCTCCCAACAAGAGAAGGAAGGCCTTGGCTTTCAAGTCCTCAGCGATAGGAATGGTCTAGCGGCTGCCTTGTATCATGTGCTATTCGATGTTCCGCAATATATACAGGAGGCTATGACGAATCGACTGAGTCTGAACCTGGCGGAATACAATGCTGCCGATCGCTGGATCCTTCCTATTCCCTCAACATTCATCATTGACCAGTCCGGCGTTATCCGCTTGGCTTACGTTAATCCGGATTTCATGAAACGGCTGGAACCTCAGGAGATTCTGAATCAGTTAAAAGGCATTTGACCTGATAAAAAAAAGACCGTATTTACACGGTCTCAGGCTTTGAATTGCAGATTTGATTATTTCGCTCTTAATGCGTTTCCACTCTTACTCTTCTTTCACAAACCTGTATCAATCCAGCTGTCCCCGGCCCGTGCTGCCAGTTGTTCCATACTGAAGCTTTGGACGCCGTGGTCTGCGATCAATTCGCGTGCAGCTTGAAGAATGGCTTGGTTGGACTGTTCATTGCGAGGCCGTCCTGGTCTGCGGGTCGGTTGATCTGTACTCATGCGCCGAATCTCCTTGCCTATATTTTTGATACGACACGGTGTCGTATTCTATTAATATAGTATTTCACCTCATGCAGCAAGACCACTGTTCGACCTGTTCCGAGGCTCGTTATTATTTCTAAGGTGCGGGTAAAATTGATCGCTATATACGTGGATTCAACACGTTGTCGATCGACTGGGAATTATCTCACTCCCGGCACATATATAAGCGAAAGAGTCCGCTGCTCATACGAACCCTGTCGCCCTTAGGTTGTTACATTCCTCCGATTAAGCTGGCCGGGGCACTTGCCAGAAATGGTATCATCAGCATGCATCCGTATATTAGCCAAAGCCACTCCTAGCCATGGAGTGGTTTTTGTATGCCCTCAAGCCGGACTCTTACAATTTCATAAAATTAGTAAATACATAATTGACCCTGAGCTAGTAGTCTTATACACTTTAAGTAAATAAATGGAATAAAAAGGGAGAAGTGTGATGTATGCTATCAGACTCTGATCAAATCGTAGAGCCGATCGAAATAGATACATTGGTAAGTATGCTGAAAATGGCCTATTCTTTCGAAAACTGGGACAAAGTCATCTCCATCTCCGTTGACCTGAATAGGGCCGCCAATCGTATATACAAAGAACACATCCAACACACGTCTTTTGGCAGACAGATCAGTCATGAGAAAATGGAAAGATCCCTGGTCTATTATTTCGGTTATAGCTATCTCATGAAAGGATTGGCTTTTCAAAAACTAAAATTATATGGCAAAGCAAAGGAATGTGTAGCTTATTACTCGGATCTGAATTGGCTTGATGATTCAAGTGAAGTGAGTAAGAAGGCGATATCTGATTTTCACTTTTTCGCAAGGGCCAATATGCTTGCTCTTGAGGTGCTTACAGGCAACTTGGATTTCCTCCCTGGTTATGTCGATTTCCTGCTGAATAACCCGAAGGAAGTGCTTCCTGGCCTTATCACTATTATCGAAACTGCGATATCGAATGGATTTAATGTGGACGCCGAAATAGATTTGCTTACTAGCATCACCCTGGATTTTAACATATACGAAAACCGTGTCGATTCTGCCAACTATTTATTTTTTAAATATTTATTGGCCCTATACCAATTTAAGAATGAAAACTATAGTGAAGCTATAAATTATACTTTACAAATTTTTACATTATCTGATAAACTAGGTGATGATAAATGTTTTAAAAAGGCGATGGTCTTGTTTGAGGCATTTAGAAATCACGCATCAGTCTCTCAGATGGAACAGTATTTGGCTATCCAAAAAACTATTTTTAAGGGAGCGATTGAGGATGAAGAAGGTATTGATCTCAGCACTAGTTTTGGTAGGGATTCTAAGTAGTCTGCCGCAGATTTCTTCAACAGGTGAGCCTACGGTTGTTAAACAACTGAATCATGGTGCAAATTACTGATAAATGAGCGCACTCGAATAGCGAATTACGACGACTGTCGTGACTCGCTATTTTTGTTTCTGAGTGAAACTCACTTCGATTAAAGGCAGCTACAGCACATTTAGCCTTATAGTTTCTGGAAAGCACCTATACAAGTGGTTTCACATTGGCATAAGTGTAGTTATTCAATGGTGTTTTTCGTTGCCTTGTACATATTCTCTACGTGTTCGTCGACTTCATCTCGTGACATGCGCAGGCGATTTACAGAAGTGCCATATCCAATTTCCTTTTTACCCTCTTCTAATCCTTTGAAAATTCCATCTGCGAAGGCATCTAAAGGTTCTCCATGCGTATGCAACCCCGCTCCACCTAAATCTGTATTCACTGCCGGAGGAGCAACTTCAATTACTTCTACAGACGTATCAGAAAGTTGGTGTCTTAGACTCACTGTAAATGAATGAAGCGCCGCCTTTGTTGCTGAATAAATCGGAGCAATCGCAAACGGTGTAAAAGCTAACCCGGATGTCACGTTAATGATCGCCGCCTCTTCTTTTGTCGCAAAAAATGGAGCGAATAGCATAGAGAGATGGAACGGTACTTCAATGTTGGTTGTGATTTCTTTACTGAAATAACTCCAATTGTCCTTCGCATCCGCTTTGAGAACATTAAAACGTTGTTGAATTCCCGCGTTGTTAACTAGCACGTTCACTTCGGGATAGTTCGCTGTTACCCAATCGAATAATGCAGCGCGCTCGGATTCAATATTCAAATCACCTACACGAGTAATAAGGCTAGGGAATTTTTCTTTCGCATTTTGAAGTACATGTTCACGTCGCCCACAAATAATCACTTTATTCCCAGCTTTTAAAAAGCGCTCTGCAAAGGCTAATCCTATCCCAGTACTTCCGCCTGTGATAAGTATTGTATTTTCCGAAAGTTTCATAATAGCACCTCTTCTCCATTATTTTGTATGTGCAAGCGCAGCGATCACATCGGCAACCAGCCGGTCGGCTCCCGCGATCAGACCATCTGGGTGATGGGATTCGCCGAGTCGTACTACGACCAAGTGCTGTGAAGGCACGATGACAACATGCTGCCCCATATTGCCCATAGCGAAAAATGCATCACGCGGCACATGGGGCATCCCCCATGGAAGACCATATGGTGCGTTGCCGCTTGTTGTAGAGTTTATCCAAAATCCAGCTCCATAGCCGGTGTTAAGCGTCTGTGAGGACGAATATTTAACCCACCCTCTCGGCAGGATGCGGTCAGTACCTGCCATGCCGCCTTGCAGGTACAAAAGCCCAAAACGCGCCCAATCGCGCGCGGAGGCTAACATAGACATTGCACCGTTTGGTGTGCCGGTGGCATCGAACTCCAGCGTCACGTGTTTCATGCCGATCGGCCCGAATAGTTCACGCTGTGCAAACTGTCTTACATCCGAGGCATGGCCACCAACGGCGTCGCGGATGATGCGAGAGAGAAGGATGTAGTTGCCGTCGGTGTATGCCCACTCTCTTCCAGGCGGAGCAGCTAGTTTGGCATTCTCGGCGAAACCCGCCATATCTCGTTCGAGAAATACCATTCTTGATGCAGGATCGAAGCCAGAACTGGTTTGTTTAAGAGCGAGTCCGCTTGTTTGCCGTAACAATTCATCTATCGTGATCACGTGGCGCGGATCGTCGTCATTGCTCCAAGCCGCAATTGGAGCGGACTGGTCGACATTCAGTTTTCCCTGCCGGACCAGAATGCCAATCAATGCGTTAGTCACCGATTTTGTCGCTGAAAATCCGAGCAGCTGGGTGTCCACTCCTATGCCCGTAGCATAACGCTCGGCAACGATCTTCCCGTCTTTGACCACGACGATCGCTTGAGTTCGTATATAGGGCGGTTGCTCACGCTCTGTAAAAGCCCGATCTAGCGCGGCGCGCAGTTGTTCGTTCCTGGGCACAACTACAGCGAGTCCCGCTATCTCGGGAACCTGTGAATTCGATGGGCCAACTGGGGAATTAAAATCTGCTGTTGCAGCCAGATTGCCATCCTCTGGTCTATGCACCAACATACAGCCCGTTCCCTCACCGTACGCCGCCTGAGTTTTGTACAATCCCGCGATTGTCGTTGTTACTTCGCGTTTCTCACGGTTAACGTTGAAGTGAATCAAAGGGCTAATGTATCCAATCGCCCCTTCTGGCTTGACCATGTCGGCGTACACTTGATCAGGATCAAGGCCTGAGACAAAGGTTCCAGAACAGATTTCCTTGCTGGCATAACCGGAGGCAACCATCAATGGCTGATAAAGCAGGACCCCTAAGCAGGTGGATAGTGCCAACAAGGCTGCGATAGCAAGCAAAGTAAATCTGCGTTTAAATTTACTTTGAAGCAGGATCGGAAAAGGATTAATTTTGCGGAATCTCAATGCGTGAACAACCCCTCACATTTTAAGTATACACCGTATACACGGTATTATAAGTATACAGTGTATACTCGTCAACTTCTTTAGGATATACTAGGGTTATATTTATTTTTTCGGGAGCGACGAACTGTGGACCACAATAACAACGATCAAATACCTGAAGGTACCCATAACCGGAAAAGCCTTGTTCGCCTTAATCGAGAGGCCGTTGTGGGGCTGGCATTACATATTGCGGATAGGGAAGGAATTGGCGCGGTGAGTTTCCGGCGCTTAGCCCAAGACTTCGGCGTAACACCCATGGCCGTCTATCGGCATGTACGCAACAAGGATGATCTTCTAGATGCCATGACCGACTATATGCTGGCTTCATTCAATACTTCGGCAGTAGAGGAGACGGATTGGCGGGAACAGGTAAGAGGGTTACTATACGCATTTCGTCAGGTGTTGCTTGTGCATCCTTCGGGCAGATACTTGCTATCCAGGCGATCTCTGCCTGAGACCAACAGGCTCAAAATTTTCGAGATCTCGCTTGGCATCCTTCGCAGCGCCGGCTTCGGGCCCCAAGAAGCGTTCTTAATTTTTGAACACCTTCTGAATCAAGTGGTATCGTTAGTTGTGACGGGAGATGGTTATGTACAAGGGTCGGAAGAAGAACGCCAAGTGTGGGGGAGTAAATTGATGGAGTTCTATGGCGGCCTTCCGCAGAAAGAATATCCTTGGCTCGTAGAAGCAGCCCCGAATATTGCAGCTTGTGTCGATACGGACCGCCACTTTAAGTTCGGCATAGACCTCCTGATGGCTGGAGTGGAGGCCATGGCGGAGTCCGTACGATCAAGAAATCTGTAAGGAGTCCCAGCCGCCTTCGGAGTCAAATTTGCGTCATTTGTCGTATGGTTCAGAGCAATTCTGTGGTAAAGTAACGCGGATAGAACCTTTATGAAGTTTAAATCGAAGGGAACGGAAAGTCATAACTTCTCCGTCCAAGTGATAAGATTCCCTTATCTAACTCCCCGGTACTCGTTAGGGCATTCACCCACTCTAGCGGCAATAATTACAGACAGGTAATCTTGTATCATTTCTCGGGTAACGTTCATTTCTATAAGATATAAGTCAGCCAGTATTTTCTTAAATCGTAGAAGCGTTTCTCTATCATCTGCATCTGTTGGAACCGGTGTATATTCCACCAAAAAGACAGTTCTTGCAACATCATACAAAAAATCTCCATGGCACACATTCATGAAGTCTATTACCATTGTAAGCCCGTTTGAAAGTAATATATTACCTGGATGAAAATCACCATGACAAAGTGTATCTCCATCTTTCAATCTATCCAAGATTTCTAATACTTCTTCTTGTTCCATTAAGTTAGCCGATGGCGCGTTTAATATATTGGATTTTAAAAATTCTCTGTAATCCGGTACATGGCTAACTCTGTTCTGAACAATTGTCTTATGCAGCGTTGCCATATATTCCGCACATCCCTGGAGGTCACCTGTTTTCAAAACCCAATCCAACAGGGTTTCACCCTCCACTCTGTCATATATAATCCCCATTTGTTCTTCGCAACAAATTATTTCATATGCTTTTGGCTTTGCAAAGTTCATACCGTTGATTGCCTTGGCGTTGAGAAACTCTCTTTCTACCGCGTTTTTTGGATAGCCATTAACGAAAAGCTTAAGCACTGTACCTTCTTCCCATTCATATACAGTTGCCGTATTGCCCTTACCTATTATTTTCCCATATTTCATTTGTGTCCCTCTCCCCTTCAAAACCATTTTCAAAGCCGTTTTGACATGTGTCATTTCCTTATTTTCAATACCCCTACAATCTCCTTTAAACCACTCAGATACCGTCAGGTAACCATTTGTGATCCTCCCGAATATAAGATTCGTGACCTGGAGCCAAGACCCCTTTTCGAAACAAAGCAATACATTGTCATTTTTTATCGCGCGGAAATGCATCCTGTGGCGCTCCTCGTCCATGTAGGATTACTTCAACCAACTAAGTGTTGAACTGGAGGACGAAGTTAAAAAGCGAATTTCGCTTGGGCAAGAACGGTCACATCGTCTCGCTTGAAGCCCGTCTGGGTGATGCTCACTGCCATGGCTCCTTCGGGAAAAGACAGCGGGCACGCGAGTGGTCAGGATGTCAACCGATGACGGAGAGGTGAATCGCCGTTCAGGGCATTCGTACCCAACCGTAAAGTCAGAATAATTTATGTGTTGACCATATACTGTTTACATTATATACTGTGTTCATAAGTTACAGTTTAAACCATAAACAGTAAGGAGTGGTTTTTAATGATTAATGCAACTTCTACCGACGTCAAGCTGGCAGGCCGCAGGGAATGGATCGCACTTAGCGTGTTATGCCTTCCCTTGATGGTCGTATCGATGGACGTCTCCGTCCTTTTTTTCGCCGCACCGGACATTGCCGCGGATTTGCGTCCGACCGCAACTGAGCAGTTATGGATATTTGACATCTACGGATTCATTCTCGCCGGTCTGCTGCTGACCATGGGAGCGATCGGAGACCGGATCGGACGTCGGCGGCTGTTGATGATGGGCTCTGTGGGATTTGCCCTATGTTCGCTGTTCGCCGCATTCGCCCAGACAGCCGAATCCCTGATTCTAGCCCGCGGCATTCTTGGAATTGCCGGAGCGACCCTCATGCCTTCAACGCTGGCACTCGTTCGCACGATGTTCCAGGACCCTAATCAGCGAACCAAAGCGATGTCGATATGGAGCGCCGTCATGGCCAGCGGCGTCACGGTCGGGCCGATCATCGGCGGCCTGCTTATCGAGTCCTTTTCTTGGGGATCTGTGTTCCTCATTAACATCCCCGCGATGGCCTTACTTCTCATCATTGCACCCTTCCTGCTGCCGGAGTCCCGCAGCGCTGCCCGCACCCGAATTGACTTTACCAGCTCTCTTCTTGCTCTCGCTGCCATCCTGCCTGTTACTTACGGCGTCAAGACACTCGCCGAAGACGGATGGGCCACGATTCCTGCCGTTATTCTCGCGGCCGGTCTGTTCGCCGGAATCGTCTTCGTTCGCCGGCAATGGACTATCCCTAACCCTCTAATCGATGTCCATGCGCTGAAGGATCGGCGAACCGGTGGCTCAATTCTCATTAACCTGATCGCCACATTCGCCCTTATGGCCAGCGCACTGGTCAATACCCAATTCCTCCAATCAGTGCTTGGGTACTCCCCGTTCGTTGCTGCCCTTTGGAGTATGCTGCCTTCGGTAGTCGTCGGAGCAGCGGCGCCGATTGCCGCCAAGCTGTCCATCTCGCACGGAAGGCCGCGCATCATGGCCGGAGGCTTCGTATTATCAGCGATCGGATTCATTATCCTGACTCAGATACGGCTCGAAGGCTTCTCCCCGCTGACCGTCATGCTTGTCGGAGCCGGGTTGGTCGCGGCAGGAATCGTGTCCGTCATGACCCTTGTGACTGATTATGTCGTGGGCGTGGCGCCAACGGATCGGGCAGGAGCAGTCGGAGGACTCATTGAAACTTCCAGCGAGCTGGGAGGCGCCTTCGGCATCGCGCTGCTCGGCTGTGTCCTTACAGCGGTCTACCATTATAGTGTATCGCCTCTTCTTCCCAAGGGCCTCTCGCCAGAAGCAGCTTTAGCGGCTGGCCAGACTATCGCTGGCGCGTCCGCCGCTTCACAGCAGCTGCCCGCCGTATTATCATCTGGGGTCATGGCTGCATCCCGGGAAGCCTTCATGACCGCCATGCACGTCACCAGTCTCGCAGCCGGCGTACTTCTGCTGATTACCTCCGTAATCACGGTAGTGATGCTCCGCGAACAGAAGAAAGCTGCCCAGAGCGCCGCCTAGGCTTTAGCAATCAAATAAAAGGCTATTTTTAAGGGTCTATGACCTTTAAAAATAGCCTTTTATTATTTCGCGATACTGCTTACTTGTCTGTTCCGCCGGTCTTTTTACGATCCAAATATTGCTCGATTCCGTCCAGAATCCGCTGAAGTCCGAATTCTATATCATTACCAACGTTACTTTCACTTTCATTCTCTCCGGTATAGGCGCCGGACATAACGACCGGATGCAGATTCGGGTATTGTTCCGGCTTGACCAGAGCCTGAAGCGCAGCCGAATAATGGAGCCCACTGAACGTCTCTACGCTGGAACCGGCCTGAACTGCCCGGTTGATGTCCCTCTGCAGCATCCCGCTGGAACGGGCATAGCCGCTCAGTAGAAGAACGATGGACATTTTCTCATAATCATTCAGCGGCAAGTCCCGCAATGGTCGAAGCGCCCAGTCCACGATGCGCAGATTATTAGGCCCAATAGGTATACTGGAGATCGGGATGTCTCCATACCAAGGATGCTTGCTAAAAATATCAATCGTGCCCATCACGTATTCACGCAAGCTCTCCCGCCATTCGTGAGGGGGTCTCTCTGCGGGCAGCGGAATATTGCATGCCACATCCTGCATGAGGAGCAGCAGATCATCCTTGCTCGGAATATAGCGGTAGAGAGACATCGCAGTAAAGCCGAATTCCGATGCCACCCGGTTCATCGAGACAGCTTCCAGACCGTGCTTGTCCGCGATCTCGATGGCCTTCTCTACAATCTGGTCAATGCTCATCTCCCGTTTAGGGCCGCGCTGAGGCGGCTTCACGAGCCCCCAGCCAAGCGCTGCGCCGGCCGGAAGCAGCTTCCCCACTTCTGCTTCTTCCGGTGTAATGTCCTTTTTAGTCATCCGCTCTAAACCTCCCTGTTGTTCGAAGACGGCTTGTGAAGGTGTGCCACAGTAAAGCCGTCCAGAAAATGCTTATATAATAAACAGTATATCATAATTAAGAACAATTAAAAAAAGAATCCGTCTTTGCACAAGGGGACCGAACGCTGCGGCCTTAGATCGCAAATCAAAAGGCACCCTAATTAAAGAGTGCCTCTGGCAGATATCTCCGCTCCCCTTGGGTGATACGCGCCCCTCTAAGCCTGTGCCCCAATGCCGCTTTCCGGAACGGAAACCGGCTTCACAAGTGCTTTCTTCTCCCAGGCTCGGCTTCTCCAGCGAAGCAGCATGATGACCCCGCGGAGCCATTCATCCACCGCAAACGCAATCCATACGCCAAGCAGTCCGATCCCGAAATGAACACCCAGCACATAAGCAAGCGGCACCGAGACTCCCCACATCGAGAGTACGCCCATCAAGACAGGAAAACGCGCATCCCCGGCGGCGCGCAGCGAATTGATAATGACAATATTGAAGGTCCGGCCGGGCTCAAGTACGATGGATAGCAAAAAAATACTTGCTCCGGCGGCAATGATATCGGGGTCCTTCGTGAACATGCCGATCAGCGAGTGCCGGAATATCGCTGCCGTACCGACAAGGGCGAGCGTCAATACGAAGCTGATCCGCACGCTTCTCATCAGTCTCCGGTATGCCGCCTTCATCTCCCCCGCGCCAACCATTTGTCCGACTATGATCTCCGTGCCCGCCCCGATCGCCATCGCAAGTGCCATGAAATAATTCGAGACATTCATGACATACACATGGGTGTTCAGCGCCGTAAGGCCAATCATATTGACAAAACTTATGATCATGAGATACTGCGACTGCCAGGAGAGGTGCTCACCCGCAGCTGGCAGGCCAACGCTCATAATCTGCTTCACATACGAACCGTTCCAGGTAACGTAATCTTTACGGCGAATCGGTGCAGGAATTTTGCGGTACAAAATCACGAAAAGAACGATGATGCCGAGCAGGCGGCTAACGACCGTTGATATGGCCGCTCCCGTAACGCCCCACTCAGGAAAGCCATAGTTTCCGAAAATGAGCAAATAATTACCCGTCATATGGATCACATTGACGCCTAAGGTCACAAACATAACGCTTTTCGTGTGTCCACTCGACCGGATAACTGAAGAAACGGCGTAAGAGAGCGCCTCGATCCAGATAAATCCGCCGATGATCTGTAAATAATGGCTGGCGATTCCGATTTGCTCCGGACTGAGGTTCATCAGCCGCAGGAGAGGCTCCCCAAAACTAACGAGTATGATGCTTACGATAATCCCGAAGATCAGGTTAATCGTAATGGCGAGCGCAGAGATGCGGCTTGCTTCCTTCTCCCGCCCGGCACCGATATATTGGGATACCGCAACGCTGGTGCCGATTCCGACAAAGCCGAACATCAGAATGCAGAAGAAAATAATTTCGTTGGCTAAACCTACCGCTCCTGTCGCCTTGTCGGATATGCGGCTTAACATAAACACGTCCACCGTGCCCAGCATCATGCGAAGCACAGAATCGACGAAAATTGGCCATGTAACAGCAAAAAGACTAAGTTTTCTCCATGATGGAATGTGATCTGATATGGTCACGGTTTGTATGCTCCTATTATGCCTATTTACTTTCACTTACCCTAGTGTAGCGCCCGTGAGCAAAAACGTCTATGAGGCTTGCAATTATATTGATGCCACTCCAGTTATCTATTGTTCAATACGTGAACCGGTTGAAAATCTAATTATGAGGCAGTTCTTCCCTGACATACAGATGTCAACAAGGGTAGCTTATGATGGGCTCAGATGATTGTTCACCAATCAATTCAGGTATAAGAAAGGAATGAGAGCGTATGAGAAACAAACTGACAGCCATCGTTGGAGGGCTATTGCTTGCAATTCTGATGGCGTCCATGGACAATACGATTGTTTCAACGGCGATCGGCACCATCGTCGGAGAGATGGGGGGACTCGACAAGTTCGTTTGGGTCACTACAGCGTATATGGTCGCAGAAATGGCCTGCATGCCGATCTTCGGCAAGCTGTCCGATATGTATGGGCGCAAACGTTTTTTTATCTTTGGGATCATTGTGTTTATGACTGGTTCCGCGTTGTGTGGAATGGCACATTCCATTGTAGAGTTAAGTATCTACCGGGCTGTGCAAGGGGTTGGAGCCGGAGCAATGGTATCCATTGCGTTCACGATTTTGTTCGATGTCGTGCCCTCTAAGGATCGCGGGAAGATGATGGGAGCATTCGGAGCGGTATTCGGTTTGTCGAGTGTGGTTGGTCCGCTGCTCGGCGGGTTCGTCACCGATCACCTCAACTGGTCGTGGATCTTCTACATCAATCTGCCGCTTGGATTCATTGCCTTGCTGATGATTTCCTTGTTCTACAAGGAATCGGCTGAGCATTCGCAGCAAAAAATCGATTGGGCGGGTTCGGTTCTACTCGTAGGGGCCGTCGTCTGCTTTATTTTCGGTCTTGAGCTCGGCGGCAAAACATACGCCTGGGATTCTCCGCAAATTATCGGGTTGTTCGCAGGATTCGCGGTTCTTGCTTTCTTGCTTGTCGTGGTTGAGAAAAAAGCCGCAGAACCGATCATCTCGTTCGGCTTGTTCCGGAGCAGACTGTACACGACGAGCAATCTGGTCGCCATGCTCAGTGGCGCAGCATACATGACAGCGGCAATTTTTATTCCGATCTATGTACAAGGTGTGCTTGGCGGTTCCGCCTCCAATTCAGGGTTGACCTTATTGCCGATGATGATGGGTTCGGTTGTTACTGCGACGCTTGGCGGATTTCTGATGACGAAGCTGCAATACCGGACAATTATGATAGGGACGCTGACGATGCTGCTGATAGGCCTTTTCCTTCTCTCGCAAATTACGGTAGAATCTTCTAGGCTGGCCATTACAGGGATTATGATTCTGATTGGCCTTGGGATTGGTGCTTCCTTCTCGGTTTTAAGCACATCTGTGCTTCATTCGTTCCCTGCAGCGCAGCGCGGGGCGGCAAGCGCGACTTTGAACTTCAATCGCTCGCTAGGCATGGCGCTTGGGATTACCATTTTCGGGATTATACAAAGCTATAGCCTGCACTCGAAGCTCACCGAATCGCTTGGCAGGGGCGACATAGCGGTGCCGGCCGACTTGAACTTAAGCGATCCCCATTCGCTGCTGAATCCGGCGTTTCGCCAAACTGTCGATCCTCAGCTTCTTGATACCATTACTGCCGGGCTTTCAAGCTCCATTGGAGCAACCTTTGCCTGGAGCCTCATTCCCGCCGTCTTGGCGCTGATTGCGGCATTCCTGATGACGAAGAATAAAATGGATCCGGTTGCCGAAGGCGAAGAGTTCGCAACCGCACACTAATTCATATATCGGCGAGCGGCAGCATGCCTAACGTAGGAGAGATGACAATGAAACTTGAACGGTTGATGACCATTACGATTTTGCTGCTCAATCGGAAGCGGGTACAAGCGCAGGAATTGGCGGACCAGCTTGAAGTGTCTCTACGCACCATTTATCGCGATCTCGATTCGCTCGGTCAAGCTGGCATTCCCATCGTCTCCTATACCGGCATGGAAGGCGGTTATGAGATTATGGATAGCTTTCGGCTGGATCGGCAGCTGCTATCCTTCGATGAGCTGACCGTCCTCTCCACTGCGCTTCGCGGCCTTGAATCTACGAAGGCCTATGAACGCTCAAATATGGATCTCCTCCTCAGTAAAGTTGGCGCGATGGTGGCCAAGGCCGAGCAGGGCCGGGCAGGAGAAGGAGACCGTATTCATATTGATTTTACCCCATGGAAAAATAACGAAGAGGACCAAATCCGGTATGACTCGCTTCGCCAAGCCGTGAATGATCGGAAGCTCATTCGATTCAAATACACGAGTAGAACGGGCGATGAACGAGCGCGCGAGGTAGAGCCGATGGCGCTTGTGCTCAAGAACTACGCGTGGTACCTTCACGGCTATTGTCGCTTGCGCGGCGATTACCGCATCTTCAAGCTGACGCGTATTCGGGAATTGGACATACAAGCCGGCACCTTCATTCGCCGAGAGGAGTCGCTTGCGCAGCTGAATGACAGGTGGAAGACACCTGAGAAGAATGAGGTGATCTCAGCTGTCCTTCAGTTTAACGCATCCGTTGCTGTGTCCGTGATGGACCATTTTGATGAAAAGGATATTGAACGCTTGCCGGATGGACAGCTTATTGTGCGAACGAACTACTCGAGCGAACGTTGGCTGATCCGTACTGTGCTCCATTATCTAACCGATGTTATTGTGCTTGAGCCTGCTTATATTGCCGCAAAAGTAAGGCAGACAGCTCTGGATATTGCGGAACGGTATGGCGTATTGGATAAGGAATAACTTCAGGAAGGGAGGATTGCTCATGATGTTCTTACATGGAAAAGTGGCAATTGTCACCGGGGGTGCTCGGGGGATCGGGAGAGTGACGTGCATTCAGTTGGCCAGGCAGGGAGCGAAAGTTGTTGTCAGCGACTTTGGAAACGAGTCGACCGCTGAATCCGTCGCGTCCGAGATTATTGCAGCTGGTGGTGAGGCCGTGGCGATTCCGGCGGATGCTCGTAGTAGGGAGCAAATGGAACAGCTCGTGGAAGCTGTGAAAAAAGAATTCGGACGTATCGATGTTCTCGTATGCACTGCGAGTAATGGTGCTACAGCCACGACCTTTGCCGAGCTCTCCTGGGAACCATTTGAACGGCAGCTGACCGATGAACTGAAGGCGGCGTTCGAGCCGACGAAGGCAGTCATCCCGGCCATGATGGCACAGCAATTCGGCCGGATCATCTATCTGTCCAGTACGGAAGGCAAAGATCCTACCCCTCAATATATCGCATTCGGTACGGCGAAAGGCGGGCTCAATACGTTTGCGCGATATATTGCACAAGAATTCGGCCCCTGCGGGATCTGTGCCAATGTCGTCGCTCCTGGTTTCGTTAGAAGCGATGAGCCTTTTACGATATCTGAGGAAGAGGGCCAGGTGATAGGCAGCTTCACACCGCTGGGCCGGATCGCCGAGCCGGAGGATGTGGCGGGGGTTATTTCTTTCCTCGCCGGAGATGGCGCTCGGTTCCTAACAGGAACATACACGCCCGTTACGGGCGGGCTTGTCATGGAGTAAGTGTATCCGTGGCAAATTTTAAGGCCATCCTTTGCGGGATGGCCTCTCGTTTTAGATATGATTTTGACTAGTGAATTCGAGAATCTCATCGACAGCTTGATGGTACCCACCTGATCTCTGAAAGGATTCCCTCATACTTGCTGCGGCCTTCTTGAAAGAAGAGATGCTTAACACATGATCTACGGCTTCGCGCAGCTCATTTGCAGTCAAGCTTTGCATCTGTAACGCAGTGCCTGCTCCGATATTGGCGACTTGCCTCGCAATGATCGGTTGATCGGCGCTTTGTGGGATTACAATGAGCGGAACCCCGTAATAGAGACCTTCATGTGTACTGTTCATTCCACCATGGGTAACAAATAACTTGGCGTATTGCAGTACATCGATTTGCGGGACATAATTCTCTACGATGAAGTTATCAGGGATTTCCCCTAAATCAGAAATTTGGACTTTACTCCCGATAGACATGACAATTGTATGATCCGAGTTCCCCAATGCCTCAAAACAAAGCTTATAGAAATCAGTGGCTTGATTAAACACTGTGCCCAGTGAAATGTAAATTGGGTTCTTCCCCTTGATTGCAGTAAGGTCGAAGTGGTCCCCAGTTAATCGCGAAGAGAGGGATGGACCAACAAATTTATAAGTCTGGTCGAATGCTTCTCCATAAGGTTGAAACTCCCTTGTTGTATACACGAGGGTAAGTGGTGCAGGATTACAAAATACCTCGTAAGGAGAATGGATCCGCACGCCGTATTTCTCCTTCACCAGTGCTGTCAGGCTTTCAAATTTATCATTTATAGATTCAACTATCTCTGCAGGGGCTTCTATAAAAGATCGTTCCAGTATTCTGTCGAATGATACTTTTGTATGCGCAAAGGAAGTACAAGAGTTGATTGCAGGAAGCTTAAGGATCTGGGCAATTAGACGCCCGCAGCCAAACATGGAATCATGAATGATGTAATCAAAATGCTCATCTTTGATCTGTTCAAGCACGCTCGGTATGACGATATCTGCCGTAAGTAGTAAACCGTTAACTCTCTCGAGTAAATAATTCCTTCCTCCTGAGATAAAGGCTTTAATAAATTTTTGATCGTCAAAGGTTCGTACTGTTGCTCCCGTCTTCTCAATCCGCTCCCGAAAAGCTTCTGTACAAAAGTACACGACCTCTTCTCCACGCGCAATAAGCTCCTGCACAACGCCCAAGCTTGGATTGATATGCCCCTCTGATCCACCATTAATAAATAAAACACGCGCCATTTATACCACTCCTTAGG
>RCUH01000348.1_pt1 | contig 52551 bp, 48 predicted proteins | sample 2166191 | NCBI WGS metagenome assembly RCUH01 (sample SAMN09932848, study PRJNA488358) | compost metagenome | feature: garden; material: soil; isolation source: compost soil in an enriched community after 214 h of incubation | place: Germany: Experimental Botanical Garden Goettingen | collected... | reverse complement strand
GTGGGGAATGACGGATTCGAACCGCCGACATTCCCGATTGCTACGCATCGGGACGCTCTGAACCAACTGAGTTAATCAGTTTTTGAATCTTAATGCGGGATTTCCAAGCTTTAATTTGTTTTTCAAAAGCAAGAGCATCTTGCTTACTTTCAAACGCTTGTAGGAAAACGATCTTCCAATCACTGGATTGATTTGTAAAGCCCTTATTTTTATTATTGTGCTTTTTAATTCGTTCTTCCGGATTTTCAGTAGCGCCGATGTAGTATTTGTCTTTTGATAGGGAGTAAAGAATGTAAGTATAAAACATGAATAGTAAGTTTCTACAAACAAAAAAGCCTCGCAAAATTTGCAAGGCTTTCGTAGTGGTGGGGAATGACGGATTCGAACCGCCGACATTCCCGATTGCTACGCATCGGGACGCTCTGAACCAACTGAGTTAATCAGTTTTTGAATCTTAATGCGGGATTTCCAAGCTTTAATTTGTTTTTCAAAAGCAAGAGCATCTTGCTTACTTTCAAACGCTTGTAGGAAAACGATCTTCCAATCACTGGATTGATTTGTAAAGCCCTTATTTTTATTATTGTGCTTTTTAATTCGTTCTTCCGGATTTTCAGTAGCGCCGATGTAGTATTTGTCTTTTGATAGGGAGTAAAGAATGTAAGTATAAAACATGAATAGTAAGTTTCTACAAACAAAAAAGCCTCGCAAAATTTGCAAGGCTTTCGTAGTGGTGGGGAATGACGGATTCGAACCGCCGACATCCTGCTTGTAAGGCAGGCGCTCTGAACCAACTGAGCTAATCCCCCATGCTTACCGTTTTCTGAGCTACCGTTGTTACTCAAACGCGGTGCAAAGATATGTCATTATTTCGTTTCTGCAAGCGGTTTTTGAAAAAATATTTCAAAAAAATCATGAACCAAAAAGAACGAACCGAAAATTAAAATCGTATCCGCTTTGTTTGCAGATTCTTGCGCGGCCTTAAAGGCGTTTAAGGGAGAATTAAAAAAAAGTTTTTTTTCTATTAAAGAATCGGTTTTTTCCTTCAAATCTTCCAATTTAATGCTCCTTGGGTTGGAGAAAGTGGTGAAGTAAAAACGGGCATTTTCCGGAAATTTGTTCAAAATGGCATCCAAATCTTTATCTGAACTGGTGCTGTAAACGCAATGAAGTGTCCCTTTGTTGAGTTTTTCAACGGAATTGAAGAGTGCATGAATCCCCTCCGCGTTGTGTGCACAGTCGACAATCGTGAGTGGTTCCCTCGAAATAATTTCCATTCTGCCGAAGAAACCGGTGTTCTGCTTTAGATTTTTGATTCCTTTTTCTCTTGTCAGCTGATTGCATGAAAATCCCCTTTCCTGCAAGTAATCACAAACTGCTGCAACGACCTGGTAATTCCCAATCTGGTAACCGATAATTCCGTCCGGGAGCATGGTTTTGGTATTGGGAAGGAGAATCGGAGAATCCAGGTTGTGGGAAACCGATTCAAAAACAGGAAACGTTTCCGGATCAACTTCACCCAAAACAACCGGAATTCCTTTTTTAATGATTCCAGCCTTTTCAAATGCGATTTGAGCGCGCGTATCTCCCAATATGTTCACGTGGTCCAAACCAATGTTGGTGATCACGGAAATAAGCGGCTGAATGATATTGGTTGCGTCCAAACGGCCTCCTAAACCCACTTCAGCAATAACAATGGAACAGTTATTCCGGCGGAAGAATGAAAGTGCCATCATCCAGGTAATCTCGAAGAAGGAAGGCTCAATATTCCAGGTGTGATTTCTCACTTTTTCGCAAAATTCAATCACAAATTGCTCGTCGACCGGAACTCCGTTGATGCGGATTCGCTCTGTAAAGTCGAACAGGTGAGGGGAAGTGAATAATCCGACCTTTTCACTGCTTTCAGTCAGAATGGAAGCGAGCATATTGGAAACCGATCCTTTTCCGTTGGTTCCGCCCACGTGAACGAACCGTAAATCCTTTTCCGGATTATCGAAAAAGGCGCTGAGTTCTTCAATGTTCTTTAAACCGGGATTGTATGCCTGTGCGCCTAAGTTGTGATAAGCGGGAAATTGCTGAAACAACCAGTCAATGGTTTCAGAATAGTTCATGGAAATTACTGTGCTTTGAAGTAATACGTGATGGTTCCTTCCTGGATCGGTGTGTTTGCGTATTCAAACCGCGATTTTTTGGCGTAGGCGAGGGCCTGGTCCACACAACAGGGATTTGCGCCTTCGGGTGCCTGGGATTGCGCCCAATACACATCTCCGTTGGAATTGACTTTTACTTTTACAACGATCTTTTCATTGACACCTTTTCCGCACATATATCCCGGGATTTTGATGTAATCCGGGTTATTTTGGTGTGGCTTGCGGCCGTTCATATTCCATTCGGCGAGGGTTTTTCCCTGTGTCCCGGAATTGGAACCTACATTTCCACCCACACCGCCTTCTTGTTTCTGCTGTTGTTTTTTCTTTTTTTCCTCTTCGCGCTTGCGCTTTTTCTCATCCATTTCTCTCTGGATCTTCTCGCGCTCGGCTACACCGCCTGTATTGGCAAACATTTCCTTTTCGAAATCGTAAATGGATTGCTCTGCAGTCGTGGGCTTTGTTTTTTCAGGTTTTGGTTGGGGCTGTTCCTGCGCCGAAGGACGATCTGTTTCCGGGTTGTTTTCCGGTTTTTCTCCTCCGTCCTGGGCTTCTGGCATTCCGTCACCGTTATCACCTTTGTAATTGAATTGAGACGGTGGTGTTTCTATGTTTTCATTGCTCAGGGTAAACTGGGTTGTATCCGAAACCTCGCTGAAGGTCATGGTGTTCAAACCTTCGTAATTATCAACGATGACTTTGGTATAAATGGCTGCAATTCCCAAAACAACTGCGCCGATGAGTACATACATTAAGATAACCGGCTGACGGGCTCTGATTTGATATGCCCCGTACCGTTTGTTCCGGTGTTCAAAAATGGCTTTAAAATTTTGTTCGTGAAATTCTTCCCATTCACTATTGTCCACATATTGATACAGCGAAAAAATAAGGATCAGTATGACCAGAATAAATACGAATACCATAAACCTCTTTGTAAACCAGTTTAAATCTACAAGTAAAAAATGAAGAAATGATTATTTTAAACGACTTTAACGAAAACTAGTTGGCGATAATACGGATCGTAATCGCTTCCTTCATATTCTTGGTCGTTGCTACCTTGTTGAACCGTGCCTGGTTCTTTACGGCATTGATCACCTGGTTAATCAGGACCATGTCGTTGGTAGTAGAACTGCTTTTTACAAAAGTGGGTTTCCCGATAATATTCCCGCTTGGATCAACCAGTACAGACAAAACGATCTTACAGTTTTCATCTGATTTGATGTTTGTTGTATTCGGTTGTTCAACCAGCCATCGGTTTACATTTCCTCCGGATCCCGGGCCTGTTCCCGGACCTGTTCCGTCTCCGTCATCATCCCCGATCCCGCGCCCGTTTCCACGACCATCTCCGCCACCGCTTCCGCCTGTACCAAACGGGTTATCGCTGGTATTTCTCCCGGTTGGAGGATTGTCAGTCGGTTTATTGGTATTGGTCATGTTGGAATTCCCCGACTTCACGCTTGTATTGCTTTTCGTCTGGGTTAGGATTTGTTCCATTTGAGGCGGAGTTTGATCTGCCTGTTCCACTTTAGCCGGGGTTCCGGAGCCACCCCCTCCGCCACCTTTCGGCAGCTCTTCCAGTTCAAGCGGAATCAACTCCATTTCCATATCCTGATACAATAATTGCTCGGGAAGAGGTGGAGTAGGGATGCGGTATCCCAGGAAATGAAGAATTGCCAATAGCAATACAAACGCAGAGGCTGCAATGATTCCGGCAACTTTCCGATCTTTAATCTCTTCGGCCTTTACTGTTTCAAAAGCAAATTCTTCCATGTTCTTCTTCTTTATTTTTTCAGTATTGCGGGCAATTACCAAAATTGATCACTCAACCAAGTATTGTAATTTACGACTCAATCTCCAAAAAGTTCATTTTTTTGATAACTTTTAGCAAAACTAGTTCGTAAAATAATTTAGAAAAAAATTATCCGGCTTTGGTAGCAATTACAAACTTCAATTGGTATTTCAATCCAAGCTGTAATAAGTCTATCAACTCCTGAACATCTAAGTCATACGCAGGACGTATCACTACGGTTTCATCTTTTCGTAATTTTGTTTCCTGCAATAATCGTACCTCCAGGTTTTCAGGAGTAACTTCCTCTTTGTCAAGATAGTATTTTTTATCGCTGGTAACTGTTAAAGTTAAGTGCTGCACGTTTGTCTGACCGGTATCCTTCGCATCGGGAAGCGGTACCTGGATCACGTTCGGGTTTGCCAATGTTGAGATGATCAAAAAGAACAAAAGCAAGAAGAACATGATATCACTCATGGAAGAGGATTCAACCCCTGCATGAAAGCGTTTTTTGCGTTTTATTGCCATTTTCCTGGACGTTGAATGATATTAATAAACCCTAAGTTCGTTGACTGGATTTTCAATGTATAATTGTCGATCATGGCATTCAGGATGTGGTAAGCCGAGTAAGCAATGATACCTACAACCAATCCGGCACCCGAACTGATCATTTTTTCGTACAAACCTCCGGAGATGTTACCGATACTTACGTTTTCAGAGATCGAAATGTTGTAGAAGATCTTAATTACCCCTGCAATCGTACCGATGAACCCGAATGTCGGAGCAATACCTGCGATCAATCCTAAAATTCCCATTCCTTTTTCCATCTTCCCGATTTCAATATTGGCAACTTTCTCCATATTTGATTCGATTTCTGAAACCGGTCTGCCGATTGTCTGGATTCCTTCTGCAACTACCGAACCGTATGCAGTCTGGTCGCGTTGTACCGTATTCAATGCATCCTGGATGTTTCCTTTTTCCAGGTTCATGCGGATGTCATTCAATAAATTGGAATTGTATACAGACATGCGTTTGATGTAGCGGTAACGCTCAATAACTACGTACAAGGTGTAGAATAACAAAATGATAATCGGGATGATGAAAACCCCTCCTTTCATAACGAATTCCAGTGCAGAAATTTTTTCTCCTGCTTTTGCCGCCTTTTCTTCAGCTTCAGGCACGCTGTCTTTAACGATTTGTGCCACGCTCAACAATGGAGTTGCCAAAAATAAAAATGTAAATATTGCTGCTTTTCTCATCTGGTTTATAAATGAATACATGAATCAATTTCCAAAAGTACGCCCCAAAAACAGATGATTTTCCCTTTAACTAAAGAGATATTCACAGTATTTTGTTTATAGGAGTTTGTGATTTTGAGAACTGAGTGTCTGCTTTAAATAAGTTCCCAAGGAGAATTTGGTTACAGGAAGGAATTAATTCTTCGGGATTCCGGTTTGGTTTCTGAAGCTGAATTTAAGCCACAGGTAACCAATGGTTCCTGCCAACAGCGAAGAAACAAGGATCGCAAACTTGGAATCATTGACCAGCTGCTTATCTGCAAAAGCCAAAATAGTAACGAAAATAGACATCGTGAACCCGATTCCGCCCAAAATACCAACTCCCAGCAATTGGTTCCAGCTTGTTCCTGCGGGTTTTTCAGCCAGTTTGAGCCGAATGGAAATCCAGGTGAAGAGGAAAATTCCGACCGGTTTCCCAATGACAAGTCCCAGCAAAATACCCAGGCCTGCATTTCCGAATAAGGCTTTCTCCCATTCCGGATCAATCGCAATAGCGGTGTTTGCCAATGCAAATAAAGGAAGGATAACGAATGAAACGGGGTAGTGGAGGGCTTCCTGGAGTCGGTGTGAAGGCGAAACTTCTGATTGGGGTTTGCTGAAAGCCGGAATGGCGAACGCAAGCAAAACTCCTGTAATCGTGGCATGAATTCCTGAATGGAGCATGAAGTACCACATCACAATTCCCAACGGAATGTAAATCCAAAGTGAAGTGACTTTGAGCCTGTTCAGTACAAGAAGTGCCCCGAAAATTCCAAGTGCAATAGCAAAATGGAGCCAGAAAATGGTTTTGGTGTAGAAAATACCGATGACTGCAATGGCTCCCAGGTCATCAATAACAGCCAAAGCTGTCAGGAAGACCTTAATCGAAAGTGGGACTTTATTTCCCAGGAGAGAAAGTACTCCAAGGGCAAATGCAATATCGGTAGCCATGGGGATTCCGAAGCCCGAAGCGCTTGATTTTCCCCAGTTTATGAAAATGAAAATTCCAGCGGGGATCAGCATTCCGCCCAGCGCACTGAAAATCGGAAGTGTGGCTTTTTTTAGCGAAGAAAGTTCTCCGACCAGGAATTCGCGTTTCAGTTCCAGTCCCACAAGGAGGAAGAAAACAGCCATTAAACCGTCATTGATCCAATGGTCGATCTTCATTCCACCCAGCTTTATTTCCCAAAACTCGGTGTAAACGTGCTGAATGGAAGAGTTGGCCAAAACAAGTGAAACAACAGTGAAAGCAATCAGTGTCAATCCACCTGATTTCTCACTTTCAAAAAACTTTTTGAATAAACTGCTTGTTGATTTTAGTTCTGTCATGAATTTTTTGAAAAAGTTTAAAAGGTTACTTCGACTTCGCTCAATCACCTTATGCTAATGAAGCAGACTGAGCGGAGTCGAAGTCTGAACTTAAACCAACTGGTTCAGTGCTATTTCAAATGCTGCTTTTGCAATTCCTGTTTTCGAAGCGTTGGAAGCGTGTGCTTTCTTCAATGCGTCACCGATGATCTTGCTTGTATCTTCAAAAATTCCTTGGTCAGTCAATTCTTTCAGGTCGTTGCTCATCAGGTAAGCAAAAACGCGTGCCATTCCACAGTTTGAAATAAAATCAGGGATTACGGAAATGTGATTGTCAGCATAATCAGCAATCGGTCCGAAGAAAATTTCTTTATCTGCAAACGGAACATTTGCTCCGGCAGCAATCACCTGTACACCAGCTTTGATCATGCGCTCTACCTGCTCTTGTGTAATTAAGCGGGAAGCTGCACACGGAATAAATACATCTGCCTGGATATCCCAGATTTTTGCATTGATCTCATCAAAAGATTTCAGGTCCGGGTGAATGATCTCGTTCCCGTTTTTGGTCAGGAATAAGTCTTTGATCTCTTCCAGGGTAAATCCGTTCTCGTTGATCAAACCACCAACACGGTCAATGATCCCAACGATTTTCGCTCCGGATTGTGCCAGGTAATAAGCTCCTGCCGAAGCTACATTTCCCCAACCCTGAACGATTACTTTCTTTCCTTCAATGTTTCCGCCCCAAATGTCATAATAATGAGAAACAGACTGGGCAACACCATATCCGGTGATCATATCCGCAACCACGTATTTTTTCGCTACGCTCGGGCTGTATTGTTTGTCTTCGATTACTTTCAGAACTCCTTGTCTCAACTGACCGATGCGGTTGATCTTCTGAGCTTCTCTCGGTTGGAAGTGTCCGTTGAAAACACCTTCCTGGGGATGCCAGATACCGCAATCTTCCGTAATCGGAATCACTTCGTGGATCTCATCTACGTTCAAATCTCCTCCGGTTCCGTAATAATGCTTCAAAAGCGGGGTTACAGCGGCATACCAGCGTCTCAGAACGCCTTCTTTGCGCGGATCTTTCGGGTCGAAGTTAATTCCTGATTTTGCTCCACCGATCGGGGGACCTGCAACCGTGAATTTCACTTCCATTGTTTTTGCAAGACTTTCTACTTCACGTTTGTCCAAACCTACACGCATACGTGTTCCTCCGCCTGCTGCACCGCCGCGTAATGAGTTGATGACAACCCATCCTTCCGCTTCTGTTTCAGCGTCTTTCCACTCAAAAACGATCTCGGGGCGTTTGTTTTCAAACTTGTGAAGTAAATCTTTCATCTTATTATAATTCGATTATTAGCATTCAAAATTGAGGTGTAAAAGTAGGAATTATTGGGCTTTCGGAGTCAAAAAGATGTGAATTCTAACCGAATCTTTTCGATTGATTGGGATTCTTAGGGCAAATGATGAACACCACCGATCACATTTTTGGTTGCGCCGGTAACACTGGAAAGGCAATTCGGTTCGTTGTTCAGGTTCAGCGCACCCAACAGACCGAAGATCAAAGCTTCCTTGTAATCAACCAGTTCCTTTTCAACTTCAATGATTTCACCGGTGTAATAGCGTTTCAAGCGTTCGATGAGGAACGTATTCTTTGCCCCGCCACCGGTAATCATAACGCGTTTCAGGTCGTTTTTGGTGCAAATTTCTCCTATTTGGATCGCAATGTGTTCCACAACCGTTGCTAAGTTGTTTTCAATGTCTTTGTCGAATTTCAGAAGCGGGTAGAAGTGTTGCTCAAGCCATTCGGTCCCCAGTGATTTCGGTCCTTCCTCTTTGTAATAATCCAGGCTGTTCAGCAGGTCGAGCAGGAAATAGTTCAGTTCGCCTTCCCGTGCGAGGTTCCCGTTCTTGTCGTATTCCAATTGCCTGGAACGTGCCAGTTTATTCATCGGGAGGTTTGCCGGGCAGATATCGTAAGCCTTCACAATTCCTTTTTCTTCAAAACTGATATTTGCAAAACCACCGATATTGATAAATCCGTCCGCTTTCGAACCAAACAAGTACACATCGCCGATCGGTACCAGTGGAGCTCCCTGTCCGCCATAAAGCACATCTTTTGTTCTGAAATCACCGATTGTGCGGATCCCGGTTTTAACCGCGATCACTGCCGGATTTCCTATTTGGGTGGTAAACCCGCGCTGTGGCTGATGGAAGACCGTTTGTCCGTGTGAAGAAATTGCATCGACGGCTTCTTTGGAAATTCCGTTCTCTTCAATAAACTGGTTGATACAGGTAGAAAAGAACACTCCCAGATCGTGGTTTAAAGTTGCCAGTTGTGATCCGGAGAGTTTGCTTGCTTCGTGCAGGCTAGAAAGCAGGATTTCAGTGAATTGAAAGGTGTGAGACGCGTGAATTTCAAATTCCCAATTCTTGTCAGAAACTTTCGTGTAAGTTGCATAGGTGATATCAACTCCGTCAAGAGAAGTGCCTGACATTAAGCCGATTATTTTGAATGAATTCATAAAAGACGAAAATTAAGTTTTTATAGGTACATTTGTCTCCTGAACAAATATAAAATAAACTGCGATACAGATGAATTTCGAATTGACAGAAGAACAACAAGCGGTAAAAGAAGCTGCACGTGATTTCGCTCAAAACGTTTTAAAACCTGGGGTAATAGATCGAGATAGAGATCAAAAATTTCCTGTTGAAGAAATGAAACAACTTGGTGAACTTGGATTCTTAGGAATGATGGTTGACCCGAAATATGGTGGTGGAGGTATGGACACGATGTCCTACGTATTGGCAATGGAAGAGATTTCCAAAGTAGATGCATCCACTTCAGTTTGTATGTCAGTGAACAATTCCCTGGTATGTTGGGGATTGGAAAAATTCGGTAACGAAGAGCAAAAAGAGAAGTTCCTGACTCCACTTGCAAAAGGTGAGAAGATCGGAGCGTTTTGTTTGTCAGAGCCGGAAGCAGGATCTGATGCAACTTCCCAGCGTACAACCGCTATCGACATGGGTGATTACTATTTGTTGAACGGAACGAAAAACTGGATCACAAACGGTTCAACGGCTTCCACTTACATTGTAATTGCTCAAACCAATGCTGAATTGGGGCACAGAGGGATCAATGCTTTGATCGTGGAACGTGGAATGGAAGGATTCATCGTTGGAGCGAAAGAAGATAAATTAGGGATTCGCGGAAGTGATACACATACTTTAATGTTCCAGGACGTAAAAGTTCCGAAGGCGAACCGTATCGGTGAAGATGGATTTGGTTTCAAATTCGCAATGAAAACACTTTCCGGCGGACGTATCGGAATTGCTGCTCAGGCTTTAGGAATTGCTGCGGGAGCTTTTGAATTGGCAGCTGCTTATTCGAAAGAGCGCAAGGCATTTGGAAAAGAGATTTACAAGCACCAGGCAATTGCATTTAAGATCGCAGACATGGCTACAGAAATTGAAGCTGCCCGTTTGTTGGTTTACCGTGCTGCTGCTGATAAAGATGCGGGAAGAAACTTCGATCAGTCGTCTGCAATGGCGAAATTGTACGCTTCGAAAGTAGCAATGGAGCAAACAGTTGAGGCTGTTCAGATTCATGGAGGTTACGGATACGTAAAAGAGTACCACGTAGAGCGTTTGATGCGTGACGCGAAGATCACTCAGATTTACGAAGGAACTTCCGAAGTACAGAAGATTGTTATTTCAAGAAATATTTTGGCTGATTAAAAATCAGTTCTGAAAAGAGTAAAAAAATGGGGCGAATTTTTCGCCCCATTTTTTATTAAAATTATCCGGTCGGGACGCGACGTTGGTACGCGATGCATCGTGTACCAACCATCTAGAGATATGGAATGACTTTTTCCAGGGAAATTCCTCTCGATCCTTTCAATAAGATCAATAGGTCAGCCGGAGGGTTCTGTGTAAAATGCTCAATCAACGGCTCAGTCGATTTCAAAAAGATCGCATTCGGATGCGTTCCTTTGAATTTCAGGAATTCTTCCCCAATAAAGAACCCGCTTAGACGCAAGTCAATCGTTTGCTGAACAACTTCCTCGTGGACCATTGGAGCATCGTCACCCATTTCGCGCATGTCTCCCAGGATGAAAATCTTGGCGTGGTTATCAATTTTTGCGAAACTGGATAGGGCAGAGCGCATACTGGTTGGGTTTGCATTGTAACAATCCACGATCAGTGTGTTTTTATCCGTTTTAGTGACCTGAGAGCGATTGTTGGTCGGTTGGTATTCGGAAATGGCTTTGTTGCAATTCTCCGGGCTGATTCCGAAGAATCTCCCGATCCGGATTGCTGCCAGGAAATTGATGAAATTGTATTCGCCTACCAGCTGTGTACTGATTTCCGGGCTGGTGTATCCATCTTCACTCCACTTCATATTTACGAACGGGTCCAGGTTCAGTAATTCGCCATGTAATTCGGAAGCATCGTTGTAGAAATGGTTTTGTGTGGTTGCAGGAAGCTTTCCCATGATGATCTCATCTTGCCTGTTGGCAAAAATGTGGCCTTTTTCCTGCGCCAGGAAATCGAACAATTCGGTTTTGGTTTTAATGACTCCTTCCAGTGATTTGAAGCCTTCCAAATGCGCCCTCCCGATGTTGGTAATGATCCCGTGAGTCGGTAAAGCAATTTCAACCAGTTCTTTGATATCTCCTGGTTTATTGGCGCCCATTTCGATCACCGCAATTTCATGCGTTTCATTTAGCTGTAAAAGTGTCAGCGGTACTCCGATGTGATTATTGAAATTCCCCTGTGTAAAATGGACTTTGAATTGAGTCGCCAAAACTGCAGAGATCAATTCTTTGGAAGTCGTTTTTCCGTTGCTTCCCGTAATACCGATAAATGGGATGTGAAATTGTTGTCGGTGGTATCTTGCCAGGTCCTGCAGCGTAATCAGTGCATCGTCGACCAAAACCGTTTTCCCCTCCATGTGGTATACGGGATTGTCGATAACAGCTGCAATAGCTCCCAGTTTAATGGCTTCTTCTGCAAAAGTATTTCCATCAAAGTTTGCTCCTTTGAGGCAGAAGAAGAGAGAGCCTTTTTGAATCTTCCGTGTATCGGTTTCAACACCGGTACTGGATTGAAACAGGGTGTAAAGTGTTTCCATAATCAATAAAAAACCCTGACGTTCCTTTTGGGAAGCCAGGGTTTCTAAAAATCAATAAATATTATCTTTTCTTTTGTTTCTTTTTACCGTAGTTGTGACCAACCGGGCTTCCTACACGATCCATCGCACATCGGAATCCGATAGTACAAGTTGACTGAGCTTCGTCAAGGAATCTTCTTGAACCTGCATTCAACCAGTATGCGCGATCTCTCCATGAACCTCCTTTGTATACTCTGGATTTATCAGAGATCAAAGTTGTTGGCCAGGATGTTCTGTCTTCCGGTTTGATCGGTGTACCGTTCAAGTCGTAAGTTTCATACTCATTTTGGTACATGATCAATTGTGGATCACGTGTTGCTTCGTTGATTCCATTCTTACGATCATCATTGTCGTAGTAGATGGAGCTTTCGATATCACCGTCCAGGTAATCAATGTAGTCATCTTTACGGTAGTTCAAACGACCGATATTTTCTTCTTCCGTTACATTTCGGTACTTCAGTTTACCTGGAGTACTGATGATGAATTGGTTGAAACCTTCACGGATCATCGGGATGATCTCGAATGAATATTCTTCGTCACGACCTTGTCTTGTTGTTTCTGCAAAGATTCCTTCAAAGATCTCATCTTGTACTAAAGAAGATGCTTCGATATCGTATTTGTCATTTTTATCCTGGATTGCACGGTCTAATACATCATTAATTCGTGCGATCAATGCCAATTCCACTGAATCTTTCTTTTTCCCGTGAGAGATATAGTAAGGATCCGGAGCAACACCACGCTGGTAACGGTGCTCAGCTTGATTGTGCATTTGAATTCCACCAGGGATTACTGAATCATTCGGGTTGTGGTTCGCAGCAGATACACGTTGGTAACGTACGCGCTCAAAAGCATTCAGGTATTCTTTCATTCCATGTACATCGTACATTACCTGTTGGTCTTTTTGCTCAACGATTCCATCGTTATTCAACACTTTCGTTTGGAATACATTTCCACGGAAAGGACGGAATTCATCGAAATCTTCGGAAGTTAACGGACGGTAAACATCCATTACCCACTCAGAAACGTTTCCTGCCATGTGGTATAAACCATAATCATTCGGCCAGAAAGATTCAACCGGAGCAGTTACATCGGCACCGTCATTCAGACGTCCTGCAACCCCCATGTAATCTCCTTTTCCTCTTACGAAGTTGGCACGGATAATACCTGTGAATTCTTTGTTGTCCTGACGAACGAAGTGACCGTTCCAAGGATATTGACGACGTTCTGTAATTACTTCCGTACCTTCAGACAAGTTTCCGATCAAACCAAGTGCAGCGTATTCCCACTCTGCTTCGGTTGGGAGACGGTATCTCGGAAGAAGGATTCCATCTTCCATTCTTACGATACGTTCGCCTAATTTCTTACCGTCTCTTCGAGTCGGATCTGTATCTTTTAATTTTCTACCTCCTTTTTCAGGATCTTGTTCGAACTGTCCCATCAAGTATGCGTCAGTATCGAATGTTTCAGCATCTGCTGCATCAATATCCCATCCCAAAACTCCTTCACGGATCAAAATGTATTCGTTTACACGGTCAGTACGCCACTTACAGAAGTCAGTTGCCTGCAACCACGAAACTCCAACTACAGGATAATCTCTGTAAGCAGGGTGACGCAAGTAGTAATCAACGTATTTATCCATAAATGCTAACGGACTTCTCCATGCAAGTGTATCCGGTAATGCATTTTTATAAACCATTCCGTACTTTTCATAGGATCTTCTCAACCAGTACAAGTATTCCAGCCAGTGGAAGTTTGTTACTTCCGTTTGATCCATGTAGAAGGATGAAACAGTAACACGTGCCGGACGGTTGTTATAATCAAACATGACATCTTGTTCAACCATACCCATCGTAAATGTACCACCTTCAACCAAAATAAGTCCCGGACCAGTTTCCTGATCTACGAATGGAACTTTTTGAAAGCCTCCGTGGTTTACATTGTTGTAATCCCAACCTGTTGATGAGGAGGAATCTCGACTACACGAAGCTATTGCAACACCTGCAACCGCTAAGATAAATAAACGCAACATTTTCATATGCTTGGTTTGTTTTTTCATTTTTTGGGACACCAAAGTTAAGTTTATAAACGGATTATCAACAAAAGGTTACAAAAAATATTTAGAATGAAGGACAGGAAATGGTTTTGAAGGTTTTCACAGGACCTTTACACTTTGTAAAGATTCCCAGAGAAACTTCATGCGAACCACCCGAAACCCCATTGTTTAATCTTGAGACAGTAACATCATAACTATATCCGATTCTGAAAGAAGGAGTCGTTACACCTAATGTAAGGATAAACGCATCTCTGTTTCTGAACCATACACCTGCGTTGAAAGCACCGTATTTAATATAGGTACCAATATTGATTTCCTGGAAACCTTGCTGATATTGGTAGATGATGTTTGGCATGATTGAAGTGGTGTTCTGGTACTTCGATTTTCCACCCAGTGGAATCTCAGCTCCCATATGACCTGTAAATCTCATAGGCATCGGCGAGTTTCCGATGATCACGGATTCATTTGGCATATTTAAGTGATGAACAGCTCCTCCAAAAAAGAAGTGTTTTGAATAACCTACAAAACCTGCAGATGCATCAAAGAAACCTCTTGATCCGCCTCTGCGTAAATCTCCTGTCTGGTAAATGAAACCTCTTCTCGGATCAATCTGATCTCCGAAAGTCAGTTTATCCCAATCAAGGAATTTTTGGTACCAGGCTGCGCGAACACCGAATAACATCGCAAATTTTCTGTTTACCTTTAAGTGGTAGGAGTAAACAAGACCGAGCATAGATGTGTTGATAGTACCTTGACCTTGCATATCGTGAGTGGCTAAAATGCCGATTCCTCCTGAAATGTTTTTGAAGTATTGGTCATAGGATGCGCTGTAGGTTACGTAATTCCCTGAGAGACTTGGCCATTCGTTTCTGTAATTCATTGCAAAACGAGCACAGCCGTGTGATCCGGCGAACGCTGGGTTCAGGTACAGAGGGTTTGCGTAAAACTGCGTAAATGTTGGATCCTGCGCATAAATTTGATATGAGCCTAAAAGGCATCCAACAAACGCTAATAGTTTAATATTTCTCATTCGGTTAAGAATATTTTCAAGCTAATTGTAGCATTGGTTCGCCAATGTTACGAAAAAAAAATACAATGGTTACGACTAAATCGCCGAAACACAAAAATAAAAAAAGAATTCATACGTTTGATTGAACATTCATCTAGTTTTCGAATTTTGTGCTATGAAAAACGACAAAACACAAGCAAGTTACATTTTTAACATTTTTTACAAACTCATTGTTTTTATATTATTCGGTCATTCAGCTGTTGCTCAGGATGTTTCTGTAGAAATCCAATGGGGAAAACCACGTGAAGTGACCATTAATGGGGTACAAATGATGGTCCCTTTTTTAACTGGAGAGGATTTTGAAAACCAACTGCCGGTCCATTCTTTTCAGCAAAAACATAAATCAGGACAGTACCAGGTGGAAGTTTTGGACGTAATAACCGAAGCTGTGAGTGCTTACGAAACCAATTATTTGAATAGTGTAGGAGGGGCAGTGCCAACTTCTGCTCAGATTGAAGCAAAGGTGGCGAAAGCAAAAAATGAGAACTTTTTGAATGCGAAGTGTATTCCGTATTTTAAGACTTCTGCAGGATATCAGCGAATTACATCTTATAAACTCCGGCTGACTCTTTTAGGGAATACAGTTGTCTATCAGACGAAAAGCTATGCTGCTAATTCGGTGATGAATAGCGGTTCCTGGTATAAGATCACTGTTGCGAATGACGGCGTTTTTCAATTAAACAGGAATTTTTTCCGAAGTATGGGGTTAGACATTGAAAACCTGGATCCCCATACCATTAACCTGTATGGAAATGCCGACGGAAGACTTTCGGAATTAAACAGTGCTCCGTACAAGGATGATCTGATCAAAAATGCCATTCAGTTCGTAGGAAATGCAGATACCTTATTCGATGAGAATGAATATTTTATATTCTTCGGAGCTGGGCCCAACAGGTGGGATCGCGGTTTGGGAGCAAATTATACCCGGAACCAGCATATTTACAGTAGTGTGAATACCTATTTCGTTCACATTGACGATTCGGATGTGCCGCTGCGGATCCAGAATTTACCGGAATCCCCATTGCCTTCAACGCAAACAGTTAGCTCGTATACCTATTATGATATTCATGAAGTTGAAGCTGTTAACCTGGTACAGGGAGGTCAGCGTTGGTATGGAGAACAGTTTGATGCAACCTTAAGCCAGTCGTTTAAATTCAACGTTCCGAATATCGATTTAAGCACACCTGTCCAGGTTCGTTATGCGGTAGCGTCCAATTCAAGAGGTCCTGGAAACAGCTTTAGAATTACTTATAACGGAAGCCAGGTTAACCAGCTCCCTTTGAGTTCAACAGGAGCGGATTATTTCCGGGATTCCGGGAATTTTGGTTTTAACCCCGTTTCATCTTCACTGGATCTGAATTTGACGTTTGACCGTTTGAATGCATCTGTCAGAGCTTATTTGGATTTCATCCAGATCGTAGGAAGAAGGAACCTGGTGTTTTTCGGTAGTTCCATGCTATTTAGGGATGTGAATTCCGTTGGTGTCGGAAATGTGAGTTTGTTCACCGTTTCCGGAATTACTTCCACAAGCCGAATCTGGGAGGTTTCTTCCAGGACAAATCCACGCGCTGTTGAAGGCAATTTGACCAACGGGGTGTTTTCCTTCAAGCAGAGTACAGATACGCTGAGAGAGTTTGTGGTTTTTAACGAGAGCAACCTGTCTCAGCCCGTTTTTGTAAAGCAAGTGGACAACCAGGATCTTCATGCACTGGGGCAATTTGATTACATCATCATCACTCCGAAACAATTTATGAACCAGGCTGTGCGCCTTGGGAACCTGCATGACGCTAACGGACTGTCAACAGTGGTGGTGGATATCGAACAGGTTTATAATGAGTATTCTTCCGGAAACCAGGATGCAACGGCAATCCGGCGTTTTGTGAAGATGTTCTACGATAGAGCGGCAGGAAACCCGACGCTGCAACCGAAATACCTTTGTTTGTTTGGAGATGCAACATACGATCCAAAGAACCGGGTTCCGGGAAATAATTACATGATCCCAACCTATGAATTTATGAATTCGGAAAACCACATCGCTGCTTTGGTCTCGGACGATTATTTCGGACTATTGGATAACAATGAGTCCATCAGCGGATCTGATATGATGGATATCGGTGTGGGGCGTTTACTGATCTCAAATTCCCGGCATGCCCAATCGCAGGTAGATAAGGTCGAACATTACATGCGAAACGGGATTAACTCGCCGTTGGTGTCGAATGACCCGAACAGCTGTTGTATCGGGGAAGCTGCAACGATGTTCGGTGATTGGCGCCAGGTTTATACCAATATTACGGATGACGAGGAGTACGGGCATTTTATTACACAGGATGCCGAACCTGCTTTTAACCAGGTACAGGCTGCTGCAAACGAAATGAACTGTGAAAAGATTTATTCGGATGCGTACATCCAGGTTTCAACAACCGGCGGACACCGTTATCCGGATGTATTAAACGCAATTACCGACCGGGTTGAAAGAGGAAGTTTGATTACCAATTATGTTGGACACGGCGGTGAGGTCGGAGCAGCTGATGAGCGAATTATTACCATTCCACAGGTCAATGCATGGAATAATTTGAACCGGATGGGACTCTTTGTTACTGCAACTTGTGAGTTTACGAAATTCGATGATCCTTCAAGAGAGTCGATCGGGGAATTGATTTCTTTGAACCCGAAGGGAGGTTCGATCGCATTGATGACCACTACCAGATCGGTTTACATATCGATTAATACGACTGTGGTTCAGGCCTTTTTTAATCATGTAATAGCAAGGGATGCAAACTTTGATGCGCTGACATTCGGAGAAATTATGCGCAGGACAAAAAATACGTCCGGTGTTTCGGATAACAGAAGATGTTTCAACCTGATCGGAGATCCTGCGTTAAAAATTTCTTTGCCGAAATGGAGAGTCGTAACCGATTCGATTAATCATATTTCGGTTTCGCACGGTGCAGATACAGTTCGTGCATTGACTAAAATGCATGTTGTGGGACATTTGGAAGATTATAGCGGAAATAAACTGACTTCATTCAACGGGGTGCTATCACCAACCATTTTTGATAAACCGAAGAGTGTTCAGACGCTTGCGAATGACCCGATCACTCCAACCACTCCGAACGGTTCTCCTGTTATTACCTTTAAGACTCAGAAGAATGCTTTATATAAAGGACGGGCAACAGTTTCAAACGGAGAATTCAAATTTGAATTTATCGTTCCGAAAGACATTGACTTTAATTACGGAAGAGGGAAGATCAGCTACTATGCGGATGATAAACTAATCGATGCGGACGGTTGGGATACTACCTTTGTTGTCGGAGGTATTAACCCGAATCCATTGGTGGATAATGTGGGGCCGGAATTAAAAATCTACCTGAACGATGATTCATTTGTAAACGGAAGTATTTCCAGTTCCAGTCCGTTGTTGGTTGTGGAAGCAAGTGATGAATTCGGGATCAATACAGTAGGAAACGGGATTGGTCACGATATTACAGCTGTTTTGGACGGAAATACCGGTAACCCGATCATCTTGAATGAATATTATAAATCGAACCTGGACAGCTATCAAAGCGGAAAAATCGAATATACGCTCCGGAACCTGTCAATTGGTCAACATACACTGGATGTGAAAGTTTGGGATGTGAACAATAACTCAAGCACAGTCCGCCTGGATTTTACCGTAACAGAAAACCAGGAGGTTCAGCTGGATCACGTGTTGAATTACCCGAATCCGTTTACAACGAATACCGTATTTATGTATGAACACAATCAATCCTGTTCTTCACTGGAAACTCAAATCAATATTTATACTGTTTCCGGGCGTTTGGTAAAAACGATCAATGAACTGGTTCCTACAAGCGGATTCCGGGTGGAAGGTATTTCATGGGACGGGAAAGACGATTTCGGTGATCAGCTTGCCAAAGGAGTTTATGTGTACCAATTAAAAGTTACCATGCCGGACGGGAAGAAGGCTCAAAAGATGGAAAAATTGGTTCTTTTGAGATAGTTGCACAATAAAAGTCCTAGTTTTACGTATTTTTGTCACAATTAAAACTGAAATAGATTCATGTTATCTCATAAAGTACTGATTTTTACACTTTTTGTTAGTTATCTTTCATTCGCTCAGCCGGGTGGACAAGGAGTGACCCAAAACGATATCCAGTTAAATACAATTACAACTGCCTTGCCATTTTTAGGAATCAATCCGGATTCAAGATCCGGTGCGATGGGGGATGCCGGTACAGCTTTGAGCCCGAATTCTTCTTCTGTGATGTGGAATACGGCTATGCTGAATTTTTCGGAATCTAAGGGAGAGCTTGGTGTAAGTTATACGCCTTGGCTTAGACAATTGACAAACGACATGCACTTGTCTTACCTTTCAGGATATACACGTATCGGAACGAAACATGTGATCGGTGGTGCTTTGCGTTATTTCAGTCTGGGTGAGATCACGTTTACTGATAACGCAGGAAACTATATCCGTGAATTCAAGCCGAACGAGTTTGAGCTGACTTTGGCTTACTCTTTTAAATTGGCAGAAAAGCACAGTATCGGGGTAAACGGAAAGTTCGCATTGTCTAACCTGACAGGTGGTTTGGTAACTGCAGGAACAGAAACAAAATCTGCTATTGCAGGTATTGCGGATATCTCGTATGCTTTCAGAACGGAAGACATCGAATGGTTTAAGGTTCCCGGAGTTTATTCATTAGGAGTGGTTATTGCCAATGTAGGTAACAAAGTAGCTTACTCTGCAAATGCACGAAGAGATTTCTTGCCAACGACCTTGAGAATCGGGAATGCGTATACGGCAAAAATTGATAAATACAATAAACTGACAGTGAGTTTGGATGTTTCCAAGCTATTGGTTCCAACTCCAGGGGTTTATGCAAACATCAACGGAGAAAGAACCCTGGTTTCAGGAAAAAGCAACGATGTAGGTGTAATCGCCGGGATGATTCAATCATTCTACGATGCGCCGGGAAGAGTTTTGGAAGATGATAACGGCGATCCGATCGCGAATGCTGACGGAACTTTCCAGGTGAAAAAAGGATCTAAGTTCGGTGAGGAAATGCGTGAGATCATGATCGGTTCCGGGTTGGAATATTGGTACAACGACATTTTTGCGGTTCGCGGAGGTTATTTCTATGAGAATATCTCCAAAGGAGGCCGTCAGTTCTTTACGATGGGAATCGGGTTTAAATACAATGTATTCGGCTTCGACTTTTCATACTTAGCAGCAATGAGAAGAAATAACCCGTTGGCAAATACGATGCGCTTTACACTTCGTTTTACATTAGGAGAGAAAACGAAAGCGACGAAGATCGAAGAATAATGGATATCCGCATCGGTTTCGGAGTAGATGTTCATCGTTTGGAAGAAGGACGTGAATTTTGGTTGGGAGGTTTAAAACTCCCTTCTTCATTTGGTGCTGTCGGGCATTCGGATGCAGATGTCCTGATCCATGCAATCTGTGACGCATTACTGGGAGCATTGAACCTGCGTGACATCGGTTTTCACTTTTCAGATACCGATCCGCAATACAAAGGAATTGATTCCAAAATCCTGCTGGAAAACGTCATGAAACTGATCAATGAGAAGCAGTTTTCAGTAGTGAACATCGATGCAACGGTAATCCTTGAAAAGCCGAAAGTCAATCCGCACATCCCGGAAATGCAAACGATCCTGGCAAAATTACTGCAAGTGGAAACGGACCGTGTTTCGATCAAAGCAACAACACATGAAAAAGTAGATTCCTTCGGAGCCGGTGAAGCTGTGAAAGCTTATGCGGTTTGTTTGGTTTCGAAGAACGTTCAATAGTTCAAATGTTCAAATGTTCAAATGTTCAAATGTTCAAATGTTCAAATGTTCAAATTTTTTGTTTTAAACTTCTCACTTGAACTTCCATCCAGTACCATATCATAACGGTGCATTCCTTCTTCGTAACCGTTTTCTGTAAACTTCACGGTTTTAAATCCGTACTTTTCAAAGAAGGTGTAAGAAAATTGAGTTGTATCGAGAATAACCTGTTTAGCCGGAAACCGTGTTTTGATTTCTTTGATCCGGAATTGTAAAAGCTCTTCCCCGTACCCTTGCTTGTGGAAATCCCGATGAACCAGGCCCCAGGTAAAAGTAACGGCAGACTTTCCGTCTATTCCTTCTTTTTCCATAAATCCGCCGCAACCAATGAGCTCATTATTCAATTCCAATACATAATAAGGTGTCTGGTTTAATTCTGCCGGATCAGCTAAACGGTCCAGGAAACGCTCAAAATCTCCCACTTCGCCGTACGTGAAAAACTTTGGAACATTCGTTTGGAAAGCGTTCATGCAAGCAGTTTTGTCTGAAGGTTGGTATGTTCGGATAACTGGTTGTTGGTTCATGTGTATGATCTGAATTTAGTAATTGTGGTCGCTGCGATTATCAATAAAAGAAATCAGTTCGATAGCGTTTCCGGTAATGCGGTATACTAAAGAAGTTTGGTCGGAAATAGTACACTTCCTGACGTTTAATTTTTTTAGTTCCGGACATAGTTTAAGGTTGGAAGATAAATTGAGAAGCAATTCATTTGTTAGTGATTCAAAATATCCCACTTCTTTTAGCGACCATGTTTCAAGAATGAACAAAATGGACTCAAAATAGGAGATATCTGCCTCTCTTGTCCAATAAATCGGATAAGATTTAATCATGAATTGCGCCCTAATAACTTATCAATCTTAGCTTTCACTTCAGTATGTGAAACGAAACGTCCGTTATCTGCATCTTCAATACCACGTTGAATGGATGCTTTGGCTTTTGGTGAAAGGTTTTCATACCAATTGGTATCACTGCTATCAGCTTCGGATAAGAGGGCATAGACAGCTTCCAGCAAAGAAGTGTTTGTTGTTTTTTGAATCAGTTGTGCAATATTTGATTTTAACTCAGCTGTGCCCATACTATCAAAGATAAGAAAAAAACACATTAGTTGGTGTGTCGATTGAGGGAAGAGTATCTGATTGATTTTGAGAGAATATGGTTTCTTTTTTAGACAAGTTGCTCTGAGCAATCCTGGATTTCCTGTTAAAGGAATAATTCCCTGTTAAATCCCTGTTCATAATTTCAAAACACAAGTAAGCGCCACCTTGGGCAGACTTCGTATATTTGTCGTTATAAGAACTCATACATGAAAGTAAACCCAGCATACAATACGAAAGAAAGTTTATTGGAATTGTACAACAAACCTTTGTTAGAACTGGTGTTCGAAGCAGCAACGGTACATCGTCAGTTTCATAACCCGAGAGAAGTTCAAATGTCGTCCCTGTTGAGTATCAAAACAGGTGGTTGCCCGGAAGATTGCGGATATTGTCCGCAGGCGGCGCGTTACCATACGGATGTGGAAGCTCACAAATTGATGACCGTGGAATCGGTAATCGAGCAGGCTAAAAATGCACAGGCAAACGGTTCTTCCCGTTTGTGTATGGGAGCTGCCTGGAGAGAAGTCCGCGACAATAAGGATTTTGACAATGTAATTGAAATGGTTGCAGCAGTAAACGATCTTGGAATGGAAGTTTGCGCTACGCTTGGAATGATGAATGAGAACCAGGCACACCGTTTGAAAAATGCAGGTTTGTTTGCATACAATCACAACCTGGATTCATCCAAAGAATTTTACGGAGACGTGATTTCCACGCGCGAATACGAAGACCGCCTGAATACCATCGACAATGCAAAAAAAGCAGGTTTGACGGTTTGTTCCGGTGGAATTATCGGAATGGGAGAAGCAATCGAAGACCGTGTGGGTTTATTGATGAGCTACATGGAAATGGAGAATCCGCCGGAGTCTATTCCGATCAATGCATTGGTTGCTGTTGAAGGAACACCTTTGGAGGACCAAAAGCCGATTGAGCAGTGGGAAATGATCCGCATGGTTGCAACAACCCGCATTGCATTCCCTGAATCGGTGGTGCGTTTGTCTGCAGGAAGAACTAAAATGACCATGGAAGGTCAGGCTTTGTGCTTCATGGCCGGAGCAGGATCCATTTTTGCCGGAGATAAATTGTTGACGACTCCAAACCCGGAGTTCAATGAAGACAAAGAAATGTTTGCCATTTTGGGATTGATGCCGAAAGAAGCGTTTGCTGACGGTGAGCAGCCGGTTTCAAAACCAGATCCGATCATCGAAGCAAGAAAAGAAAAAGAAGCTCAACGCGCAAAAGAACTGGCAGAAGCTAAAATTCCATCAACAGGATTCGTTCCGCGAAAAGTGACTGTTTCATAAGAGAATGAACTTGAAATTTCAGCGAAATTTAGAAGATAGAAAATCAAAGGGGAGTTTACGCTCCCTTTTATCGTTTGAAAACCACGTGGATTTCTGGTCGAATGATTATTTGGGGCTTGCCCACACTGCTCAATCAATAGAAGTGAAGGGAAGTACCGGTTCCAGATTGATTTCGGGAAATTCCCCAAAGGTAGAAGCCGTAGAAAAGCAACTGGCTGCTCACTTTCAGTCCGAAGCGGTACTGGTCTTTAATTCCGGGTATGATGCAAACCTAGGGTTGTTCTCATCGCTTCCCCAAAAAGGAGATACGATCATTTACGATGAACTGGTGCACGCTTCTGTGCGCGATGGAATCCGTTTGAGTTTTGCAAAAGCGTTCTCATTTAAACACAACGATGTTTCAGACCTGGAAAAGAAACTTCAAAAGGCAGAAGGAACCGTTTTTGTGGCCGTAGAATCACTTTACAGCATGGACGGCGATTTGGCCCCGCTGAAAGAAATCAGTGAGCTGTGCACAAAATTTAATGCCTTATTGGTCGTTGATGAAGCACATTCCGGAGGCGTTTTCGGGGAACAAGGAAAGGGATTTTGCTACGAGTTGGAAATCAGTGATGCTGTTTTTATCCGTGTGTTCACCTTGGGAAAAGCTTACGGAGCGCATGGGGCTGCTGTCTGCTGTTCTGAAGAGGTAAGGCAGTTTCTGGTCAATTTTGCGCGCTCATTCATCTATACCACCGCGCTTCCGGAAGCAATGTACACCCACATGCTGCAGCAAATTGAAAGTAGCAGACCGGAAATACTGCGGGTGCAATTGCAGGAAAACATCACCCGCTTTGTTCGTGAAATCAAATCAACACTGAGTTCTCACCGATCTCCCATCCAGGTCATTGAATTTTCAGACCTGGAAAACTGCAAATTGAAAGCACAGCAACTGCAAGATGCCGGGATTGCTGTAAAAGCCATTCTTCCGCCAACCGTTCCGGCAGGTTCGCAACGCCTGCGTATTTGCATTCATGCATTCAACACCAAAGAAGAAATCAATCAGTTGATTTTTTTGTTACAATAAGCACTAAATTCATTCATGTTTTGACCCACAAGCCGTTAAATAAAAATTAAATTAGGAAATAACGGATATTTAATTGTACCTTTAACCATTCAATAGAAGATTGTTATCTCAATCAGACTGTAAAGTCAAATTTACACTCCAATTAATTTCACTTTTTTCCGTAAAAACTCCGTGCGAAGTGCGTACGGATAAGAATAATTATACCTGGTCCAAAAACGGACCACAATTTAAAGAATATGAATAAAGGAACAGTAAAATTCTTCAACGATGCAAAAGGCTTCGGATTTATTAAAGGAGAAAACGAACAAGATATATTTGTACATGCTACAGGTTTAAACGAAGATATCCGTGAAAATGATACCGTAACTTACGATACAGAAAACGGAAGAAATGGTTTGAATGCGGTGAATGTATCATTGGTAAACTAAGATTAACCAACATTCTTGAAAAGGGGCTTTCTAAATTTAGGAAGCCTCTTTTTTTGTTGCGCCTGTCTAGAAATCATTGCAATATCACTCTAAAACCAACATTCTCATGAAATTTTTTTCTTGAAAACGTTACATGCCTTTACAATCCTAAGTCTAACTGTTTTATCCTGTAAGAAAGATCAAATTGAGCCACTCGATCCAACCAGTTCATCCCGGGTATTTTCATGTGCACCCTGCCGGTCCTGATTGGGTTTATGACTGATATTTACACCTTTCTTTCTTTACTATCACCTACATAGAAGTATAGGATACATTGGTTTAGCGAATAATATTCTATGTGACCTATTTACCTATGTGGTTCATTTAATATGCTATGAGGCCCAACTATTTTTTTCATTATTTTGAAATAAAATTTGGAAACTTAACAGTGTTAAGTATATTTGCATCATCCAAAGATTTAAAATGGGAATCAACGAACGTAAGGAAAGGGAAAAAGAAGAGTTGCAGAAAAGCATCCTCACAGCTGCCCGTGAGGTGTTCCTGGAAAAAGGCTTTGACCAGACTTCCATTCGTTCAATCGCTCAGCGAATCGAATACAGTCCCACAACCATTTATTTGTACTACAAAGACAAGGACGCAATCCTGTATGCTTTGCACACGGAAGGATTTTTCCTCCTGGGAAGTAAGATTGAAGTGCTGAATTCAGTGGAAAACCCCTTGGAACGCGTAAAAGCAATGGGAAGAATCTACATTCAGTTTGCAATGGAATACCCGGATTACTACGACCTGATGTTTGTACAAAAATCCCCGATGAATAAACTGGATGAAGACCACGAAGTCTGGAAGGAAGGACAAAGTACTTTCGACGGATTGAAGTTTACCGTTCAGCAATGCATGGACCAGGGATATTTGTCTTTCGCGGATGTGGAGGCCGGATCCTATTTACTTTGGGCTACATTACATGGAATGTGCAATTTGTACGACCGCGGAAGATGCAAGGTTTTGGACGAAGAAAAGAGCGAACAAATCGTTGATTTGGCTTTTAATGAGTTCCTAAAAATGCTGGACGCGTTCGGGCGCTAATTTTTTTACTATTTACTTAACACTGTTTATTAAAATAACAATGGTTATTATGAAGCAAAAAATAATTTTTCTGACAGCGATCTTAAGTGTGTGCCTGCATACTTCCTGGTCGCAGGGAGCACTGGAAAACTACATCCGGCAAGGGCTGGATTCCAACCTGGTGCTCAAGCAACGTTCCGTTCAGCTGGATCAGGCACTTTTAACGCTGAACACTGCAAAGAGCAATTTTCTGCCTTCCGTTAACTTCAATGCTTCCTATACTACGGCTGAAGGCGGACGTTATGCGGATCTTCCCGTGGGAGACATGCTGAACCCGGTTTACTCAACGCTGAACCAAATGACAAATACCAATGCGTTTCCTCAAATTAAGAATCAGCAGATCAATTTCCTCCCGTCAAATTTTTACGATACCTACATCCGCACTTCGGTTCCGTTACTGAATATGGATATTATTGCCAATAAACGCATCCAGGAACAAAAAGTGGAGCTGAGCAGTTTGGATATGCAGGTTTATGCCCGTGAACTGGTCAAAAACATCAAGGTGGCATATTACAACGTAATCATGGCTTCGAAATCGGTTACAGTATACGAAACGAACAAAAAAGCCCTGCAACAGAACGTGGAATTGAATGAAGCATTGATCAAACAGGGAAAAGGGTTGAAAGTGAATTTACTGAAAGCCCAAACAGAGCTGATGAAAATGAATACTTCTATCTCAACAGCTAAAAATCAATTAAAGAACGCACAAGCTTACTTCAATTTCCTGATCAACAGACCATTGGATTCGGAAATTGTTTTGGAAGAAACCACAGAAACCCTTTCGCAATTGGAAGTGAAAGAAGAACGGGAAGAATTGCAGCTGATCAGCCAGTCGATTGAAGTGCAGGAATCGGTTTTGAAAATGAACCAAAATTACTGGGTTCCGAAGATCAATGCATTCCTGGACCTTGGTTCACAGGCAGAAAACTGGGAAGTCAGCAGGAAATCCGCTTATTATATGTTCGGTATTTCAGCTTCTATCCCAATCTACAACGGATCCCGCAATCAGCAGCAAATCAAACAAACGAAATACGAACTGGAGCATGCAAAACTGCAATTGGACCAGGTATCCCAGCAGCTGGAATTACAGCGAACACAGGCATTGCGCAATGTAGTCAATGCGAAGGAAAACTGGGAAACCGCCAAAGTTCAGTTAGAAGCATCCAAAGAATACTTTGCCCTGGTTTCAGGTGCAAACAGGGAAGGACTGACCAATCAACTGGAGTTTATTGATGCCTCTGACCAGGTAATCAATGCCGAATTGTTCGTCCTCATTCAATACCAAAATTACTTGAGTTCACTCGCTGAACTTGAGCGGGCAGCAGCAACATATCCATTGAAATTCAATCATTAAACTAATTGATCATGAAAAAAATAATAGGCTCGGTGATCTTTATGCTAATCTTAGCTTCTTGCGGATCAAAAGAGAAAACCACCAATGACATTCCGAAACAGGAAGTGATCCCGGTAAAACTGGAATCTCTAAAAGCCATGAATTCAACCGAAGACATCCATGTTTCCGGGCAATTTACTACAGACGATGAAACGTATTTGTCTTTCCTTTCAGGAGGTGTGATCCAGAAATTATATGTGAAAGAAGGCGATAAAGTAAGCAAAGGACAATTGCTTGCAACGCTTGACCTGACTTTTGTAAAAGCAACGGTAAACCAGGCAAAATTGGGGCTTGAGAAAGCAAAACGCGATCTGGAACGTGCGAAAAACCTCCAGAAAGAAGGCTTTGCAACCTTGGAACAGATGCAAAATGCCCAAACGGCTTTTGATGTAGCCCAGGAACAAGTCCAATCTGCCCTGTTCAACCTGAAATATTCGGAAATCCGTGCAGTTTCTACTGGGTTTATCCTGAAAAAACTGGCTAACCAGGGACAATTGGTTGGCAGTGGAACTCCCGTTTTTCAAACGAACGGTGCCGGCACGAATTCCTTCAAATTGAAAGTAGGAGTGAGCGACCGCCAGTGGAGTCAGATCAGGATCGGTGACGAAGCAGAGATCCAGGCAGATGTGTTCCGGAATAAAACCTTGAAAGCGAAAGTTTCCCGTAAGTCAGAGAGTATTGATCCTTACAGCGGAACTTTTACCGTAGAGCTGGAATTACAGGGAAAATTACCTGCTGGATTGGCAAGCGGTGTGTTCGGGAAAGCAACCATTCACCTTTCCGAAACTTCCGAGAATTGGAAAATTCCGTATGAAGCTTTACTGGACGGAAACGCGGACGAAGGCTTTGTGTTCATCTCGAATGACCGGAAAACAGTAAAAAAAGTCCCGGTTAAAGTAGCAAGCCTGAACCAGAATGTAGTGGAAGTCTCCGAAGGTTTGGAAGCATACAAATACGTGGTGGTATCCGGTGGACCTTACCTGAACGAACATTCTGCGATCTCAGTCAAATAATTCTTTCAAGATGAAAATAGCAACTTACGCAGTACGCAACTATCAGTTTACGCTGGTGTTGTTCGTCATGGCTATCGCATTGGGGATCAATACGCTCCTGACGATGCCCCGAAGCGAAGATCCTACGACCAATTCCCCTATGTTCCCGGTAATCGTGGTTTATCCCGGAACAAGTCCTTCGGATATGGAAGAATTGGTGGTGAAACCGCTTGAAAAACAGATTTACGGACTGGAAGACATCAAACGCATTAAAACACAGATTAAAGACGGTGTTGCGATTATGCAGGTCGAATACAAATACGAATCGGATGTAAATGAGAAGTTTCAGGAACTCACACGTGAAGTCAACGGGATGCGTTCCGAACTTCCGGCTGAGATCCTGAGTATTGAAGTCAAAAAACTGCTTGCTTCCGATGTGAACGTGATTCAAACGGCACTGATCAGTGAAAATGCTTCACGCAAAAGTTTGAAGAAAGTAGCGGAAGATTTGCAGGATGAACTGGAAAAACTTCCCGAACTGAAGAATGTGGAGATTCACGGATTGTCGGATGAACAGGTGCGCATTGACCTGAGAACGGACAAATTGGCTCAGCTGCACCTTCCACTGAATGTCGTTGTTGGAACACTGCAAAGTGAAATCGCCAATATTCCCGGCGGAAGCATTGATGTCGGTACGAAATCGCTGAATGTGAAAACCAGCGGGAATTACGTTTCCCTGGACGAAATTGCGAACACCATTGTTTATGCTTCGGAAGGAAAGACCATTCCGCTGAAGGATATTGCAGACGTATACTACGATTTTGCGGAAACAAAGCACATCACGCGCCTGAATGGCCACCGCTGTGTATTTGTCACAGCAGCACAGAAAGAAGGATTCAATATTTCGGAAACCCAGGAGAAATACCAGCAGGTATTGGATGAATTCGATCAGACTGTTCCTTCCAATATGGATATGGTGAACCATTTTGACCAGGGAGATAATGTGAACGATCGTTTGGGAGGTTTGGGAGTTGATTTCCTGATCGCCATTTTATTGGTAGCAATTACGTTACTTCCGCTAGGAGCAAGAGCTTCACTGGTGGTCATGATCTCGATCCCGCTTTCCCTGGCGATCGGGTTGGTGCTCCTGAATGTGATGGGGTACAACATCAACCAGCTGAGTATTGTTGGTTTGGTGGTAGCGCTTGGTTTGTTGGTGGATGACAGTATCGTTGTGGTTGAAAACATTGAGCGCTGGCTGCGTGAAGGTCATTCGCGAATGGACGCAACCCTGATGGCAACACAGCAGATCGGTTTGTCAGTTGTGGGATGTACGGTCACTTTGATCATTGCCTTCCTGCCTTTGGTATTCCTTCCGGAAGTTGCCGGGGATTTTATCCGAAGTCTCCCAATGGCAGTCATTGCCAGTGTGTTGGCTTCGATGGTGGTTTCGCTCACGATCATCCCGTTCCTTTCGAGCCGTTTGCTAAAGCAGCATGAGGGACATCACAGCGGGAATATTTTCCTGAGAGCATTGCAAAAAGCCATTTCCGGAACATATTCCGTATTGCTGGATAAAGCGCTGAAAAGACCATTGATTACGCTGACGGTTGCTTTGGTGATCTTTGTCGGTTCCTTGGGCTTGTTTCCGGTAATTGGGTTCAGCTTGTTCCCGGCTTCGGAAAAACCGCAGTTCATGGTGAATGTTTCGGCACCCTTGCAAACGAACCTGAACCGGACGAATGAAATTACGAAGTACGTAGAGAAGGAATTGAGTAAGGTTCCGGAAGTGGAATATTTTGCATCCAATGTTGGAAAAGGAAATCCCCCGGTTTATTACAACGTAACGCAGGAGAACGAACGAAGCGATTTTGCCCAGGTTTTTGTTCAATTGGAAAAGCACACGGGAGTAGAGAAGAAGCAGGAAATTGCGGATCATTTGCGCTCGATTTTTAACAAATATCCCGGAGCTAAGATCGAAGTGAAAAACTTTGAACAAGGCCCGCCGATTGTTGCCCCGGTTGAAGTGCGCTTATCCGGTGATAACCTGGATACCTTGCGGAAATTGAGCCAGGAAGTGGAGAATCTGTTGAAAGAAACTCCCGGAACGATGTACGTGAACAACCCCGTGAGTAACCTCAAGTCTGATTTCAAACTGGTGATCTCGAAAGAAAAAGCACGCGCTTTGGGTGTAAATACGGTAGACATTGACAGAACGGTCCGGTTGGCGATTGCCGGTGTGGACCTGGGTACTTTCTCCGATGAGAACAACGATGAATTTTCAATGCTGCTGACGACTCACAAGGGCGAACGGGCCACACTGGATGTCTTCAACCAGCTGTATATCAATAATCAGCAGGGACAAGCTATTTTGCTTTCCCAGATTGCAAGCCTGGAATTGGAAAGTTCACCGCTTTTCATCAACCACTTCAATAAAGTGAGAACGGTTTCCGTGAGTGCTTTTGCGCAAAAAGGAGTGTTGGTCGATAACCTGATCAACGAAGTGATCGCTAAGATGGATGCGAAGAAGCTGCCGACCGGTTATTCGTATGTGATGGGTGGAGAATTCGAATCCCGGAATGAATCGTTCGGTGGATTCAATACGATTATTACGATTACCGTTTTCTTATTCGTTGCAGTACTGATCCTGCTGTTCAAAACCTTTAAAAGTACGTTGATCGTATTATCTGTCATTCCGCTTGGAATTGTAGGAGCGGTTATTGCACTTTGGATGACGGGGAATTCACTTTCATTCGTTGCTGTGATCGGGTTGATAGCCTTAGCGGGAATTGAAGTCAAGAACTCGATCCTGCTGGTAGATTTCACCAATCAGCTGCGCGAAGAAGGACGAAGTCTCGACGAAGCGATCCGGGAAGCCGGGGAAGTGCGTTTCCTTCCGATCGTACTGACCTCGTTGACTGCCATCGGAGGTTTGATCCCGATTGCAATTTCCACCAATCCGCTGATTTCGCCTTTGGCCATTGTATTGATCGGTGGATTGATCAGTTCTACGCTGCTTTCTCGTGTGGTAACCCCGATTATCTACCGTTTGATCCCGCCGAAAGTAGAAGTCAAAAAAGCAGCAGAGATTTAAAGGCAAAGTCTCCCGAGGAGGAACCTCAAAGATCCGCAGAAAATAGATTGTATGATGAAGGCTATCCGTTATGAGATAGCCTTTGTTTTGTGATCTAAATTATAAGGAATACGGATAAAAATCCACGCTTTTCTGCGGGAATATTTTATTGTACCACTACTTTTTGAATATCCGTCTGGCCTTTGGAGATCAATTCCACAAAATAAACCCCTGTTTCCGGGTTGATCAGCTGAACTGTACCTTCATGCTGTTCGAAAGGAACCAATTTTCCCAGTTGATTGCGAACGGAACGGATTTGCAGGTCTTTTTCAAACGGGTAAACAGACCAGGTGCCGTTGTTTGGGTTCGGGGAAAGCGTTAACTTTTTGAAATCCGTATTGCATGTTGCGTAAAACGGATCATAGACTGTTTTCTTTCCGTCTTTATCCACTTGTACCAACCGGTAATATTGCTTGTTGTTTGCGGCTGAAACAGGAAGTTTGTATTCGTAATGCCTGGAGATAGAAGTGGTTCCGTTTCCGGGAATCTCTGCGATGGTATTCCAGCTGTCCGGCCCAAGCATTTGTTCGATCGTAAAATGGCTGTTGTTGGTCTCAGATTCGGTTTGCCAGTAAAATTCGATCTCATCATCCGAACACAAATAATAATAATCGCTTAAAGTAACGCCCAAAGCGGAAGAATTGATTAAAATGGAAGTACAATTCGTGGAACAGGTTCCAATCGATTTGACATAGAAAGTCGTCGGGGCGTTTACAAGAGTTGTGATCGTTGGACCGATTCCAACCACAGGCCCGTTACAGCTTCCGGTTGTCCAGGTGTAAACAGCGCTTCCGATCGCGGTTGTTCCGCCAACTTGAGTCAAAGTAACATTTTGCCCGGTTTGTATCAATGTACTTGAAGGAATGATCGACGTGGGAGCCGTATTCGTAAGAAAACTTCCTGTAACACGGTATTGGAGAGTAATTCCCCAGGTGACGGTATTTCCGCCGCTGCAATTATCCCCGGAAGCAGTTGCGGTATAAGTACCGATAGTGGTAAACCCGGTTGCGTTCAAACCACCGCTTGGGATATTCACCGACTGAACGCCTGTGTTTGCTTCCGTAAAATGAACAATGAACCAGCCGTCATCCTCGTAAGCACGCCAGCGGAAAGTGAAGTTGTCGGGAAGCTGGCAGTTATAATTCCTGCTTACAAATGTGTTGGTAAGAGCTCTTGTGCCGGGGCAGTTTGCAGAAAATGCATGGCTGGAACTACCAATACTGGTTGCTCCGTCTAATATTTCAAATTCCCATACAGGATCACTGGTTCCAAACCAACCATCCATGTTATCAATATTGCTGCTGACGGAAGAAATTCTGAATTCGATAGTGGCTTGGGCATTGGCAAACAGGCACACGAAGGCACATGCCAAGGTAAGTATTGGTTTCATCGCAAGAGTTATAAGTTGTGTAATCAGGCATAAAAATACCTTTAATACCACTTGGATAACTCGATTTAGTAGCGTTTCATGGAAAATTAACCTTTGTATAAAATTAAAGGGTTGTAAACGAGTAGCTTGAGATCTTACATGAAGAACGAGTAAGTTCAAAAACCATACAAGAAGGCGGTTTTCTGTTGTGGAATTCAGCTTCTATCCGCCATTTACTGGCTATTTACGCCGGTTGGTGCTTCTTCATTTCTTCCAATACTCCGTCCCATAATTGTTTGCGCATTTCAAGAGATCGAATGGAGTATTTCTCGGCTTCTTCCCATTTATCCGGATCATTCCCACATAGTTCGCTTACCATTTGCAAAGCTAAATGTCCGTGATGATCACCGTCTACTTCAATGTGGCGATCCAGGTAGAATTTGAACGTAGTCAACTGGGTTGGGAATTTTGCATTCAGGTCACTGACAATGTTGTGGAACATATTCGGAATCAGGTCTTCTCTTCCGAACGTAAAAACAGCCGCAATGAGGTGTGGCTTCCTGGTTGCAATGACTTCAAAAGTGAAACGCAGAAACCGTTTGGCAGCTTCCGGGATGGAAACTAGTTCGATCGCTTCTTCTACGGTTTTACCTTGTTGAATCTGGTTGAACAGCGAATCGATCCCTGCGCGGGAAGCCCCGGTTTGCTCCATGGCATCCAGGTACAATTCAAAATGGCTTTTGCGGATTCCATCACCGTTCTTGACATCTTCTTCCGATGCAAGATCGGATTCCTCCCCACAAACAATTTCATTGATGAGGTAACGTACCTCTGCCGATCCTACGGGAAACCACGGAACCTGCGTACAGGTCAATTGGTTTTGAAGTGCTTTCAGCAGTGACATAAAATCCCAAACCGCATAAATGTGGTGTTCCATAAAGACGCGAATGTCCCCAATGGATTGAATTGCGTTATAACTCGGGTGCTTAACAACTTCTCCCCGAACCGATTCCAGGCTTTTCTGGATGTGATGGATTTGTGTATTCATTTGTCAATCATTTTTAACTGGTGGCAAAATGAGGGTCAGATCCGGATGGAAGCTCCGACATTGGCAAAGATATTATACATTTTGAAACTGATCCCGGTAAAATCGGAAGGAAATACAGGTTGCAGTCCCCATTGCAAGTTGGCCTGGATAGTCCAGCGGTGACCGATGTAGATTCCTGTTCCGGCATCAATTCCATAATCCCAGCGGCGCTGTTCCTTAGAAAAATCAAAAGTTGCGTGGTCAATCAGCACCTTTTCGCCTAACGAATTGCCTTTCCGGATGTAACCGTCGGAAACATTTCCCTGGAATTTCGCATCCCATAAATAAGCTACATATCCACCCAAACGGAAAAACCAGCGTTCGCCCGGGGTCCAAACAGCATAAACCGGTAAGGTGAAATATACATTTCGCGCGTAGGTGCGATTGGTTCCGGAGAAATCACCTTCAAAACTCGATGTTTGCCCGTTGGCAGATTGCTGGATCGAGGTGTGAAAATAGACCACGCTGTCTGTGATCGACATGCCTTTGTAATCCACTTTTGCACTGAACCCAAGACTCCATTCCGGGGTGAAATGATGCAGGAATTCATATCCGAAAGAAGGGCAGAACTCCGGGTTGTATGCCTTGATTTTACGCACGTTTTCAGGAAGTGAAACAGGAGCCAGGGCACCGATATTCAAACCGAATACCAGGTTGTGTGAAAATTTCCGGGAAGCAAGTCTTTGTGCCCGCGTTTCTTTTTTCAGTTCTTTCGGTGATTCCTGTGCAAACCCGTTCAGACTGAGACACAACACAAGCAGTAAAATATAATTCTTCATTTTAATTCGGTATAATTCTTAGACTGTCTATAATCAGTTCACTTCCAACTGCGCCCCGGTACTGATCTCCCTCAAAGCTGGATGAAGCAACAATGGCTACCTGTACGTGTTCGCTTACATTGACACCGGGAAGATAAGTGAATGGGATGTCGAAATGCACAAAGCCGTTCGTCTGATTTCCATTTGAAAGAACTGCCCGGGCAATGACATTCGGTGACGTGTTGACATTGGCACCGTTTAAGCGCTCCGTTCCGTTATAGAAAACTGCATAAATGGAACATTTGTCCGTTTCAGAAGCAACGGGATTTCCGTTGGCATCCTGGAAAGTGGCTCCGGGTGTGTATTTGTAATATCCTGTAAAACGCGCCGGAGTTCCGGGATAAGGCTGACCGAATTCTGTTGCGGTGAGTGGATCTGTGAGTGCATTTGTGAGGCTGAAATCACCTAAGAAAATAGATCCCGGGATGAGGTGAATTCCTAGAATAGCCGAAAGTGTAGTTCCGGGAAGTGTGACCATTTTTGCTGCTAGTGTGCCATTCAATCCATCCGTTGTAGAACGAGTGGGATAAGAGCCCGGACTGTGATTGACTCCGGCTAATGCCGATCCCGGGTTCCCGCTCGACCAAACCTGGATTCCGTTCGGTTCAACCGGGTATTCGTATTGATCGTCTGCATTCACATTCCAGTCTTCGAAGTTAAATACCCATTCTCCAATGCGTACCACCACGATTTCATAGGTTTTCTTGTTTATTCCGCTTTCGGAGGTAACGGTGTAATAAACCGACTGATCAAAATCGATGTGCGTTCCCGAAGCAGGAGACACTGTTCCTCCTTTGGAAATTTCAACGATTGGAGTAACTCCGTTAGCGTAAGCCGCCGTATTCAGGTAAATAAAGATTTTCCTGCTCGATTCGTCGATCACGGTATTTCCGGTGATCTCGGAGTCATTTAAGCGGAATTGGATAATGTCGGCCTCCGGATTTTTGGGTGATTTTTTTATGCATCCCACAAGAACGAACAGGGCGAACACAGACAGGAGTAAATTTCCCTTCATAATGGTTTGATTTTGGATAAAACTAATGGAAAAATTCCAAATTTGACATATCAAGGATATTCTAATAGCTTAATAGATTTACTTAAACCACTTTGATCTTATTCCAGTTTCGAATAATCCATATACAAGCCATTCCAGCGGTGACCATCTAAGTCTGCGAATGCAAAACCATACATCCAGCCCTGGTGTTCTGCGGGATCTGAAAATACGTTTCCGCCGGCTTCTTTTACTTTCTGAGCCAATTCGTCTATTTCTTCTTTGCTTTCTGCGTCAAAGGAGATCAATACCTGTGCTGTTGATGAAGTATCGTTCATGTCCAGGCCGCCGCTGATAATTTTGAAAATGGAATCTGCAAACAGCATAACAACGGTTTTTCCTGCCAGGAAGCAGGCGCGTTCTCCGGGTGCGGATTGTTCCGGTTTGGGAGTGAATCCGATTGCAGTGAAAAAATCCCGTGAAGCTTCTACATCTTTCACGGGCAAATTAAGCCAAATCTCTTTCGGCATTTCCTTCAATGTATAATCTGATTGAAGATACGGAAAACCGGGCAAATGGCCATTAAAAATTTTTCCTGTGCAGAAACCGGGTGATTTCCGCACAGGAAAAGAAGGGTACTTTTTATTTCTTTTTAGCTGTAAAGTTACCGTGAGGCTGAATGATCGTGACTGTTTTTGCTTTTCCGTCTTCCATACCGAATTTCAGGCTGTAGCCTTTTACAATGACGAAATCGAAGGTGTCGTTTCCAACAGGAACGGTTTCGTAATCCGGCTGACCCGGAACAAGGAGCATCAAAGTTTTTCCTCTCAGGTAGATTTTGATCGTTGTACCTTCCAGGTCGTAATCGCCTACATATTTTGCCAGCGCATCACCTGAAAGGTCTATTTTTTGCGCGCTGCGCTGGAATACAGTATTCTTTCCCGGTTCATCCAGTTCCACGGAAACGGCGTCGATTTTTCCATCACTTGCACTGGTGAAGTTTAGCAGGAATTTGGAATTCGGATCATCGTCTTCGTCCTTCTCGAATGTTTCCAGGTCAAAGACATCGTAATGGTAATGTTTCAGCCATACTTTATCTCCTGCCAAAAAAGTTTTTAGCGTATCATTTTCGAGAATCACGGTAAAATCTCCATAAGCAGCATTGGAGTAATATCCGGCATAATCCTTCAGTGGATGAGAAGGCTGCGTGTTTTTAACCTGGATTGTATCCGGTTTGTTTTCCATTTTCTTTAACGCACTCTGCATTTCGTCCTGATCTTTTTTTGCATCTGCATTCCATGGAATCGGGGTAAGTCCGAATAATTTATCGGAGATGGTGTTGCGCACGATTTCAGGTACACTGGATGCATTTTGGTTTACCAATACCACAATTCCGATGGAATCGCTCGGATAGAACGCCACATTTGCAGAGAATCCGTCGATGTTCCCGCCGTGTTCAACCAAATAATGACCACGGTAAGATTCCAGGAACCATCCCAATCCGTAATTCATGAACTGGATATCGGAGTGTTTTTTGGGTTGTCCTCCGGAAACAGCCATTTGAGAGCTGGATGCTTCTCTGAGATAGGAAGAAGGAAGGATCTCCTGGCCTTTGAATTTTCCACCCATGATCCAGGTCGAAACCCAGTTTGCCATATCGTTTGAGCAGGAATTGATACTTCCGGCAGGTCCCATGCCATTGATATTGTAATAAGCTAGTTTCTTGATCTCCAGTTTTGAATTCACCGTGTAGGGAAGTGACGCATCGGCATCTTTTTCCACTTGAAGAATATCGGTATTGCTTCGGGTCATATTCAAAGGCGTGAAGAAACGCTCCCGGATGTTCTGTTCCCACGTCTTCTCCGTGATTTTCTCCGCAATCATTCCCTGGGCAAGGAACATCCAGTTGTTGTATTGCCATTTTTCGCGCAGTTTGGCAGTTGGTTCCATGTAGCGGATGCGCTCGATCAAACTGTCGCGGTTGGCTGTGTTGAAAATATACCAGGAATAATCGAAACGGGAAAACCCGGTACGGTGACACATCATATCGCGGATGGTGACCCCGGTATTCAAATAATCATACTTGAACTTCAGTTGCGGTAAATGCTGGGTTGCAGGATCGTTTAATTTCAATTTTCCTTCTTTCTCCAACTGACCTATGATCGATGAGGTAAACGCTTTAGTGGAAGAACCTATCGCGAAAAGTGTGTTGGGAGTGACCGGTTTTTTATTTTCCACATCGCGGTATCCGAAACCTTTGCTTAACAGGACTTTGTCTTTGTAAACAACTGCCACGGAAAACCCGGCAACTTGCTGATCGGCCAATACTTTTTCCAGTTCTTTTTCAATTCCGGAAAGGCGTTTGGCATAATCGGGTTTCTTTTCTTTGGTTTGCGCAGAAGCTGAGAAAACGCAGGAAACTGTAAGTAAAAGGGGAAGGATTTGTTTCATTCTTTGTAAAATTTATTCCAAAGTAAATGTAAGTAACTTCTGGAAAAGGGCTGTGAATATTGGGACTTATGGTTTGAAAGCAGGGACGAACTCTCGTTTTATGGAGATGTAATGGGGCTCCGGAATTCGATCAGACATAAAAACCTACCTGGATTTGGGATAGCCTTTTTTAATAAGCATCCAGCTCTGCGAAAAACAGCTTTGTTTTTTCATCAAAATGGCCTTTTTAGAGGTAGATCCTGGTTAATTGGATGATTTTCTTACAGGTTTTCATGCGGAACAGGAATGGGATTTTCAACTTTTCTTTTCCTGAAGATGGTATACAATATGTTGATCAGGAAAATGGCTTGCGCAGCTACTAAAACATACAATGCAATTGCGCCGTATTGAACCAGGTAACTTTCATCAGGCGGTGCCTGCAATTCTCCTTTCATACTATACTCCGTGGAGTTGGGAAGCGGTGTTTTTTCTTCCAGCATAACCAGCAAACCGATTATTCCACCGAGTGTGGCCAGGAAATGGAGTCCGAATAGGAACCTGTTCATGGGTTTGTTACTGAGCTCGAACAACAATGCAATTCCCCAAAACAGGATGAACAGGAACATCGGTGCGAGCCAGACAATGTTTTTGGAGATCACAAAAGAAATATTTGCAAGAACCACTTCCAATACTTCCGATTCTTCAACGAAGGCAAGGATACTGAAAACTAACGCCGTTAGCAGGTAAATGAGCGATATGAGGTAACGTCTTAGCATAATGCAACGGAGTTTAATTTATTGAATATAAGCATTTAAATTGCAAATTCCGAGAAATAATTGTCCTTGTTGAGTGGATTTCGAAGTTAGAAGGAGAATTTTTTAAAATTACCTTAACCGGATAATGGTAAGCTGAGAACTTTTGCCTTTTGCTCTGAAAAATGCCCGAAGAGCGATAATAAATAAGATCCCGAACAGGATTGTTACGGTAAAAGTTCCCAATGACGCAAGTCCTTTAAACAGTGCAATTATAGCATCTGTTTTCCTGTAACTTGAATGATTCGATGGGATTGTTCTGATTATCAAAACAAAGAAGTAAAGAATGGAAATAGTGACCAGTGCGCTGGCAGGGGCTTTGACAGACCTGCTTTTTCTTTCCGGCAGTGTTTGTGAATGGTGAAATTGCCCCAATAAGAATTCTGTGAATTCACTCATGAAAAGTGCACTGTCCCATTGAATATCAAGAGTGGAACCTGCGTCTTTTCCATACGCAAGCGTGGTGATTTTTTTATCCTGGTTAATTTGAATTTCCTGGAGATAGGATAAAGGAATAGAAATAAACCGCTTGATGATTTCCTGCGGATCATCAAGCGAACTGTTTTTCAACCGATTTAGTTTTCCAAAGTAAATAATCTCTTCTAAAACGAATACAGAATCTTTTTTACGATCGGCTGAAATCCATTGTCTTGTTATTGTTGCTATGTTCTTTGAGTATACTTCCATTTATTTTATTACTGTTTCAATCCGGTAATAATCATACTTCACATGTTCTTCGTGATACGAAATATTCGAAACGTAGAAGAAAGGGTCGTCGCTCCAAAAAGCAGGACCAATGGTGCAGAGCCATTTTCCTGTGAGGTCTTCAAAGGCTTTCGTCAGTTCAATGATTTTCACATATTCTCCGTTGAACCGTTCCTGGATAAAATAATGAAAGCATTGCTGACCTTCAAAATGACCGTTCAGTCGTTTCTTTTTCGATGGAGAAGAAATGATCACATCCGGGTTTCCTGTATCTTCAGTTTCCAACCCGTTTTTGAGGTTAAAACTGACATCGGTCGTATGTCCGCCTTCGCAGAGCAGGATGTCTTCTTTGGGGAAATAAGCAACAAAAAAGCAATCTTCCTTGTGAACCGGATTGTAGACTTTCCCGTTCCGGAATCGGATTTTTCTGACATTCTGGGAAAATTCTCCCTCCTCAAATTCAACAATCCCTTTGAGCAGTTTTTTCGCCTTTGAAAAATCAGTGATTTTTTCCGGTTTTTCTGTTTTTGAATTGACTTGGTTCCGAACCCGGAAGAATTCAAGTGAATCTACTTTTGTGAGCCGGATGGTATACTGCGGTATTTTTTGTTCCTGCTTTTCTACCGGTTTTTGAAGCGCCGGTTTGGATGAGTTGTCAATGGAATTTGCGGTTTTTTTTACCTCCGTAGAATCTTCACACGAAAGCAAAGCCATGAATACCGCAATGAAAAGGACCTTTTGTGCCATCAGATAAATTTAGGAAATTATTGCTGCATTTTTCCGGATGTCTTTCAGTCGTAAGGTGCGAAACTTGTGATTTTCCAGGTGCCATCTACTTTTTGAAGTGTCGGGTATGCTTCTGCGGAGCCAATTATCTGTTGGTCATTGACAAAACCGGCTACTTTTTTATCCAGTGTTTGGATTTCAATGAAGTGATCCGATCTACTGATTATTCGCACTACTTCATAGGAAAGAATAGTTGTTTTAGGACTTTTGGTATTCGGTTTTTGGTAGACAATTGTTTCCGGATCAATACAAACAGCCGTAACGTACCAATCCAGGTTGTTCCTGTCAATGTGAGAAAAAAAACGGTCACACTGCGTATACGGAATCCGGAATTCTTCTTTGTTCTTTTCCCAGGCACCACCCAGGTTCAGCAGGAATTTCATCCGGGGCCATAGTCCGGATTTTTCAGGGTGTGAATGAAGTTTCCATTCGGACATGAAATTGCTGATCCCAAATATTCCTCCTCCATGGCTCACCACAATTCCAGTATCCAGACAAGCTGTAAATGCTTTCAGGTCTTTTTTTCGGACGATTTCTCTCAATTCAGTAATGAACTGCTTCAAAGATTGGTCACCTGAACTTTCATCAACCGGAAGGATACGGGCTTCGCTTTCGTGGACTTTTAATTCGGGTGGTTCGGTAACTGATTCAGTTATTTGAAAGGAATCCGGATGTTTCTCCGGTTTGGTGGGAACGCCTTGTTGTTCGTTTGAACAGGAAAATAAAATTGCTAGGAATGGAATGAACAGTTTTACTTTCATTATACCTCTGCTTTCATCGATGTTCCATTCAATCCGGCTAAAAGGTTGTCAATTGCCAGGTTTAGCATGGCAATGCGCGTTTCGATTGTTGCCGAACCTATATGCGGAAGTATACAAACACGTGGCATTTTCAAAAGCGGGTTGTCCGGTTGCATGGGTTCCGGGTTTGTTACATCCAGTCCTGCGCCCCAAATTTGCCTGTTATCCAAAGCCTGGATGAGGTCGGGTTCATTGTGAAACCCACCGCGGGCTGTATTGATAAAGATCGCAGACGGTTTCATCTGCCCAAAAACTTCGCCATTGAAAATTCCGGTGTTTTCGGCAGTGAGGTTGGCGTGAACGGAAAGTACATCACTTTGAGTCACTAGTTCTTCAAAGCTCACTTTTCGGGCATCCAGTTCTTTTTCAGCACGGTCATTTGTACTTCGGTTGTGGTAGATGATCTCCATGTCGAAAGCAGCTTTGGCACGCTTCGCCAATGCAAAACCAATGCTTCCCAAACCGAAGATACCAAGCGTTTTTCCCCGCAGTTCAATCCCGAATTGCGTAATATCCTGGCTTGCCTTCCAGTTACCGGCACTGATCTGGTTACTCAGATAGAAGGCATTTCGAGCTACGGATTGCATGAGTAAAAAAGCGGTTTCTGCTGTGGCATCCGTTAAAACGCCCGGTGTGTTCCCAACTTTGATCCCGAATTTTTTCGCTGTTTCAATGTCTACGTGATCGTAACCTACCGAATGCAGGGAAATGACTTTCAGGTTTTGACAAGCTTCAAGAAATTTGGCATTCAACTGGTTGATTCCGGCATTGAGTAATCCATCTGCCTGTTGGCAATGTGAAACGAGTTCTTCCGGGGTTAAAGCCCGGTTTTCTTCCCATACAGTGACATCCAGTCCTGCTTTTTGAAGCCGTTCCATTCCGAAATCCATGATCGGGCGAGTGATAAATACTTTCATTGGTTCAATATGAATGATCAATTATTAATTATCAATGATGTTTTTCACGTGATAATTCAGACTTAATTCCTTGATAATTTTTCCAAAGCATCCGCCAACGTCTCCAGGAAATTCACCTGTTTTCCATTGTTGCTTTCGTAGATGAAATCCGTGATGCTTTTGGATGTATGTGCCGAAAAGTCACCGACGATTGCCAGTCGGATGCGGTAATTGGAGAATTTCTGGAGGATTTCTCCTGCCAGACCGTTCTTCAGGTCGAAAAAAGTGGGAGTGAGGTTCTTTTCATATACGATCATCCGGTCGAAGCCCTGGTAATAGACATTTCCGAGCAGATCCAATCCGTCTTCCGCAGTTTGTATGATGAGTTCATCCGAAATCACTTCTGCAATTTGGATGTCGTTAATGGTGTGTGGTTGTATGTGCATGTTTGAATTATTCCCGCGAATAACGCGGCTTTAGCAATTTTCCCGAAAAGGAATATTAATGAGTCGAAAGCCAGTTATTCTATCTTATTTGATCGGTACGATCACGGCTTTCTTTTTGATCTCGAATGTCTTGGCATTTACTTTTTGAGGACCGGCTTCGTAAGCTTCCCAGGTAATGAGCCTGTCAGGCCATTCAAATTCGATTCTTAAAGGCAATGACCTGGATTTTTCGTAAATCACGTTGTATGCATTCCCTTTGCAGTTTGCGAAGTACTCCGGGTTGATCGGGAAATCTGCGGAGCAATAGTAACGGCGGTAGGAAACCGGCCCGTCCTGTCCTGAAGGAATGATTTTCAGGATCACAACCTTGCAGGAATGCCCAAGGATCTTTTCTTCGTAGTCTTTTACCTCCACGTCCATGATATCCATGTCTGTAACAGTGCCATCCACGCGATAAACCGTATCCGATTTACTCAGTAACAGGTAATTTGCTGTTTGCGCCGTCAGGTATAAGTCGCCGGCGAAGTAGGCATCGTGATTGACAAATTTGTAATTCCCATTTTTATAATAGTATTCTGATTTTTTACCCAAAGCGATGTAATCAAAATTGACATCGTAGTTGTCTTTTTTCGCTTTTACGATGTGCCTGTACTTGATCACACCTTCAAATTCCTTTTGTGCCGTAAGGTTTACCGTGTAAAAAAAGCAAAGTGTTAGTAATGCAAGACGAAAAGTTGATTTCATAAGCGCATATTTAGTTATTTGATCGTATTCAAAGATAAGGGATTCGTTACAAGATGAAATTGTTTTCACATTTTTTTGATTTCTTGAAGAATGACCGGTGTTTGAATACAAAGGTTATAACGATTGAAAAGTTTTTGATTAAGCTTTCTTCAATCAACAATTTCATTTTTATACAATTCCACCAGGTTTTCGAATGAAATGCGGTTGGCTGCACGTGGAGAAGGCGAATAGAGTACAACCAGTTCAATGGTTCGTCCCTGGTAAAGGATTTCACTTCGCAGCGGTTTTTTTCCGGTCGGGAACCGATGCTTGATGCCCTGTGCGGCCAAGAATTCAAGGAACCAGCGTGCTGCGCTGACTTTACCGGAACTGCTGGTGAAAATGAGTTTTTGGATCGTTGGGTTCTCATCCAGGATTTGAAAAATATTCATGTACTCGACCACAGCCAGGTTTTCATCCAGGGAACTGTTCTCATGGCGAATGATGTGCTTTCCCATATCGGTAATTGCCAGGTGTAGCTGCCGCAGGATGTTCTTGCGCTCATCTACAGCCAACTCTCCGGCGTGGTGCTTCATTTCCGATTTCGCGATGTTTGAAATCACTTTCCAAAACAGGTTGGCTTTGTTCGGATAGAAAAAATCGAAAGACCAGTTGCGTTTAGTCGGTGGAAAAGTACCGATGATCAGTGCCCGGCTGTTTTCCGGCGCAAACCAGTTCCAGGGATGAAGTTCGTTTTCCATGCTTTTAAGTTACACAATGCGGGTGAGCAACGTTCCCGATTTTAGATCATTTGTGATTTTTACACTAGTTCACCAACGTAAACTTCCCGGATTTCTCTATGCAGTATTTTTTGATCGTTAATTCCGGCATTTCCGACCAGTAATTTTGTTCCCGGACTTCGATTTCTTTGACGGTGAGTTTACTTTCGGTACGGGACATCGATTCTGCAATTTCATCGTAAGCGATCTGTAGTTTGTCAATAACCTGGTAATCTTCCTTTCGATAAGTGACCAGGTAAGTCTTCATTTCATTTTCAATTGCCATGGTAATCGCCACAGCATCGATTCCATCTGAAAAAGCCAGTCGGTAACGGGAGTAGAAGTTTTCATAATCCGGTTCGATGTCTTTCAAATGCAGTTTCTTGATCAATTCTTTGGAAAGTGCTTCTTTGTCATCGAAATTGTCAAAATTGGTAGAGTCCGTAAGCGGTAATTTCCGGAAAGGAACAGCTGCCAGCAGGTCTGCTTTTTTCAGCGTTTTTTCAATATCCGGAGCGGTTTCGGAAGCCTGAGTGTTTTTTGACCGATTTCCGCTGCATGCCGCAAGGGAAGAGCAGATCAGCGCTATGAAAATGAATTTGAAATGCATAGACTATGGGATCACGTTTTTACTTTACTGAAAGTAGTGATTTATTTCGGAAGCGGAATGTTTGTTAAGAATTAATACGAGTAATTGCTTTAGCGACGGTAAAAGCTTTGATGTAACCGTATTTGCGGAGAATAATTTGTACTCTCAGCGTCATCAGCGGGAAATCCAACTAAATCGGTTTATCAGAGATTCCTACAATTATTCTTGGGTTTCCGCTTATTTCCGTCGTAATTTTGCAGCATGAAATACACTTTACTTGCATTATTGATTGCTTTGGGAGCTTCTGCTTCTGCTCAAACTGTTCCTGTTCGCGTGGTAGCATACAACCTGCTAAACTTTCCGAACGGAAGAAACGATTGTGGCGGAAGCAATGTCAACCTGCCTAATCGGGCGGATACCCTGCGCAAGATCATGCAGTACCTGAAACCGGATATTTTTGTGGGATGTGAAATCCAGACAGAAGCCGGTTGCGACAGTGTGTTGAAACGTGCACTGAATGTTTTCGGAACTACTTCTTACCAGCGTGCTCAGTTTCAGTCGAACTCGATGGGGGGAGATCTGCAAAATATGCTGTTCTACAACTCAGCAAAACTGACCCTGAAAGAGCAGCGCATCGTTCAGACAGCTCCACGGGATATCAATCATTACATCTTGTATGTGAAAGACAATACGCTGCCACAGCATCACGATACGTGTTTTATTGAAGTATTTATGTGCCACTTAAAAGCAGGGAGTTCCAGTTCGGATCTGAGCGCGCGCGCCGCACAAACAGCTTTACTACGCAGCGTTTTGGATTCCAGGCCGCAGGGAAGGCATTTATTTGTCTGCGGTGATTTGAATACTTACCGAAGCAGCGAAGTGGGGTACCAAAACCTGGTAAGCGGCGGAACAAGCCCTATGCGTGATCCGATCAACATGCCTGGAAACTGGACATCCAACAGTTCATTTTCAGCGATCCATACACAATCTCCGCGTGTAAGCGGCTCTACTGATTGTGGTGTAACAGGTGGACTGGACGACCGGTTTGATCACATTTTGGTTTCACAGAATGTGATGACAGGAGCGAACCTGATGCAGTATACGGCATCTTCGTATAAAGCTATCGGGAATGATGGGAATCATTATAACCAAAGTATTTTGTCGGGCGGAAACAGTCAATATCCCGATTCGGTGGTACGTGCACTGTATTATGCTGCCGACCATTTGCCTGTGAAACTGGATGCATTGGTTACCATTCCAACCAATAATGGATTGAACCTTACATTGAACTATGTGGGTGGTTCCTGCCAGACTGGAGGCACGAGCGTTACTGTTCAACCGAATTTGGGTCAGGCGCCCTATTCTTATTCCTGGAGTGTAAATGCGGGTTCCGTGACTACAGCAAAAGCTACTAATTTGCAGGCAGGAAGTTATTGTGTTACGGTAACGGATAACAACGGACTTTCAGATATCGTTTGTTTTGAAGTAGCAGCCAATAATCCGTTGGAAGGAAGTTCTTTTCCGGGATTGGATGACGGAACATGTAACGGGCAAACCTTTGTGGTTGTTTCAGGAGGACAGTCTCCTTATTCTTACCAGTGGAGTGATCCTCAAAACCAGGCAACAGCTACGGCAAGTAATTTGTGTGCAGGAACTTATACCTGTGTTGTTACAGATCAGAACGGATGTACGGTGAGCGTTCAGGGAGTGATCCAATCGGAGACCACTTCACTGGAAGAATTGTTTGCTGCAACAGCATTTTCTCTTTACCCCAACCCGGCATCTGAACATGTAATACTGCGTTACGAAAGCAAATTGGACCTGGGAAGTGTAGCATTACGTGTTTTGAGCGTTTCGGGGGAAGTCGTGTTAACCCAAAACGTTGATCTTTCAGCTGGAAAGGAAGTAACTGTTTCTTTGCGTGATTTGCAGAACGGTACTTACTTTGTGGAATTGCAGAAAGAAGGGGTTTCTTTTCAGAGAATGATTGTGAAACAGTAGTTTAAACCTTAAAGAGAAAGAGGTCGCAAAGGTATCAGCTTAACCTTTCCTGCGCCATAGTAAGATGCATGGAATAAGCCTGGTGAAAAAGCTTTGCAGAATCAGAAAATTTTCCTAACTTAAGAATAGTAACCATTACTGCTATTCAAAAATGACTGAAAACGAATTATCAACCATTATCATAGGAGCGGCCATTGAGGTTCATACCGAGTTGGGCCCTGGACTTCTTGAAAGTATTTATGAAACTTGTTTGTATCATGAACTGAAACAAATTGGTTTAAAAGTAGAAAGACAGGTTGCTCTCCCTGTGACGTATAAGAACATGGATCTTGAAACCGGGTTTAGATTGGATCTGGTTGTTCAGGATAAAGTAATAGTGGAACTTAAAGCTGTAAGGGAACTTTGTGACGTCCATGTTGCACAAACTCTAACTTACTTGAAACTGTCAAATTTTAAGCTCGGTCTGTTGATTAATTTTAATGAAGCCCGCTTGAAGCACGGCCTTAAGAGAATTGTAAATAACATGCATAAATGATTCCAAAAGTTTAAAGGATGTTATAGCATTACAAGTCTTCGCGCTCTTCTTTTCTTAGCAGTAAATAAAGCAGGAGTGAGGTTACAGAAGATATTCGTGAAGTAGTAGCATGATTTAAACCGCAGAGAGAAGAAGGCCGCAAAGGTGTTAGCTATAAATCTTACCTGCGTTCTTAAGAAGAATGAGTAGCATTACCTAAGAGAATTGTAAATAACATGCATAAATGATTCCAAAAGTTTAAAGGATGTTATAGCATTACAAGTCTTCGCGCTCTTCTTTTCTTAGCAGTAAATAAAGCAGGAGTGAGGTTACAGAAGATATTCGTGAAGTAGTAGCATGATTTAAACCGCAGAGAGAAGAAGGCCGCAAAGGTGTTAGCTATAAATCTTACCTGCGTTCTTAAGAAGAATGAGTAGCATTACCTAAGAGAATTGTAAATAACATGCATAAATGATTCCAAAAGTTTAAAGGATGTTATAGCATTACAAGTCTTCGCGCTCTTCTTTTCTTAGCGGTAAATAAAGCGGGAGTGAGTTTACGGAAATTAGTCATGAAGCAGTAGAAGGATTTAACAGCGATATTAAGATGTTAGGATATTAAGATATTAGGACCGTTTTTGAAATTTAGTCCTAATATCTTTCATAAAATCCTGTTATCCTTAAGCTTCGATCATTCGTTTCATGTTTGCCAAACCTTCCTCGAAATCTTTTCCTATTAATTTTTCCATGTTTACGAACAGCATGAAGGCATTGAACGGCCATGGAGTTCTGCTGGTGAATCCCCAGGCAACTTTCGTTTGGTTTTCGCCCGCTTCGGCAACTGTGAAGTATGCATTTGCAATGCTTTTCATTGGTTTCATGAAGCGCAGTTCGTTTTCGATCCGCTGGTTCGGGATGAGCTTTTTGATTTCCTGTTCTCCTTCACCAACTTGTTTGTTCTGACTTTCCCAACGGGAGATGAATCCAACTGTTTTGTCCGTACCGATGTAGGTTTTCTTCATATTCGGGTCGAGTTGTGTCCATTTACTCCATTGGTCCTGGTTTTGTAGTGAAGTCAGGAAATCGTATGTTTCAGGCAGTGGTTTGTTGACTGTAATGGTGCGTTCTACTGCAAAATCTTTCTTGCTAAGCGCAGCAATAATCAGTACTAGGGCGATGATTCCTCCAAATGCTCCGAGAATAATCCAAACAATCATCATAAGCTTCAAATTTTAGGTAAATAAACAACTTTTTTTGAGAAGACAAAATAGAGTCAGTAGACAAGAGTCTGGACTTGGAATTGAAGGGGCCAAATAAGTTTTATCTCCTGATTTATGACTTTTAATATCTTGGTTATAAATTGATTAGATCTAAGCTTATTTTTCCCTTTGCAGCCAGATCATTCCTTCAAATGCTGCAGCATGGAGGATGGTTGCGTGGTCTTCTTTTTTGAATTCCCGGAAATTCAATTTTTTTTCTTCGACTTGATAGTTCAGGTATTTGGCAAGCGTTTTGGCGTCTTTTACCATCACCTGGTGTTCTTTTCCAACTGAAAGAAAGACTTTTGTTCCTAGTTCCTTGTAGCGATTTGATTTTGCTTTGAACTGACCCAATAACGATTCTCCGTCCCACCACAAACTTGGACTCACAATCAGGTATTTGTTGAACAAAGCCGTTTTCTTCAATAAAATCTCACTTGCCACTAATCCTCCCAAAGACTGGCCGATGATCGTGCGTTGGTCATTGGTTTTGTAATAATTCTGAACAAACGGAATGCACTCTGTTTCCAAAAAGCGGATGAATTCTTCCGAATGGCCTGTTGTTGGAAAATCTTGCTGGTCTTTTTCGATTTTGGTTGGAAATGTAAAATCGCGTTTACGGTCCACATTGGCGATTCCAACTACGATACTCGGAGTCATTTGCTGGCTCATGACCAAAAACTGTACGATGCCCGTTAAATGAATGAAATCTTCGTTCGCGGAGCCGTCCAGGACATAAATAACCGGGTAAGTTAGAGCCGAATCAGGCCGGTATCCTTCCGGAACATAGATATTCAAAATACGTTCTTCGTTGAGTACTTTGGATTGAATGCGTTCAATTTTAGCTAGGAAAAGTGAATCCTGTGCGAAGGAAAATCCTGAAATAAAAAGTGTTAAGAATAATAGAAGCTTCATGAGTTGAGATTTCTGTTGAGTAAATTTATACCAAATAGCACACGAGTGTTTGCCTTGTTTTTCTGCGCAAGTAAAAATAGCGTTATTAGTGTCGAGTAACAGGGTAACACAAACAATACTTCTCCACGGGATGAGCCAGCGCAGAAATATTCAGGTTGTCCGAGGCCTTGGAAACATCAATCGTTTGGCCATCTTTCATGAGCAAATTGATAGTCTGCTTCACCTGGCTGTATGCATTGTTCGACAAAAGTTCGGAGTACACAAAATAGTCGATTTCTTCGTCATTCAACTGGAATTGCGTTCGAACCAATTCTTTTTCCATCAAAATGCGGTCCGGGCTGAATGGTTCCTTTGCAATTTCTACCTTGTGCAGGTTGCGGTCTACTAAATTCCTCGAAAGGATCGAAAGCACCTTATCGGGATGGTTTTGCCACACTTTTACAGCGCCCATGATGTCGAAATCATCCAGTTGTGCAAAAGTTTTCAGTATTTCCGGATCTGTTTCAAAGTCTACTTTCTGAATATCACGTCCCATAAAAAACAACAAAGCCGGGCTTCCGAAAAGCGTTTGGCCTTCACGGATCAGTTTTTTTGCCCTGCGCAGGATATTGATGAGCATGAATTCTCCCGAAACCACTGTTTTGTGCAGGTAAACCTGCCAGTACATGACACGTCTTGCTACCAGGAACTTCTCAATGCTGTAAATTCCCTTTTCGTCAATCACCAGCTGGTCGTTATGTACGTTCAGCATTTCTATGATCCGTTCGGTTCCTACAATTCCTTCCGAAACTCCGGTAAAAAAACTATCGCGAGTCAGGTAATCCAGTCTATCCATGTCCAGCTGACTTGAAACCAGCTGATACAGGTATGTTTTGTGGTATTTGTTCGCAAAAATCATCAGAGCACGCTCCAGGTCGTCTGAGTTTTCAGGGAAATCCAATTTCAATGCCTGGATAAAGTAATACGAGATCTGTTCGTGGCTGACATTCTTCACAATGTCGTATTCCAATGCGTGGCTAAACGGCCCGTGCCCAATGTCGTGCAGCAGGATCGCAACCAGAACCGCACGTTCTTCTTCATCTGTGATTTCATGGCCCTTTCTCCGGATCACCGCAACGGCCTGTGACATCAGGTGCATAGCCCCTATTGCATGGTGAAAACGGGTGTGCAAAGCCCCGGGATAAACCAAATGAGTCATTCCCAATTGCTTGATACGTCTCAATCTTTGAAAAAACGGATGCTCTATCAGGTCGAAAATAAATTCGTCAGGAATTGAAATAAAACCGTAAACGGGGTCGTTGATGATTTTCTTTTTATTATTTCGATGTGTGTTTGTGCGCAATTGAATACCTTTATAAATCAAATATCAAAGCTAATTAATCTTTAGGATATGCAAGCAAAGATTCTGTGGGCAGACGACGAAATGGAGTTCCTTAAACCGCATGTACTCTTTTTGGAAGCAAAAGGATACAGTGTGGAACTCATTAATAACGGTAGTGAGGCTGTCGAAAAATGCCAGGAAAATAATTATGACATTGTCTTCCTGGATGAGAATATGCCGGGCATTTCCGGGTTAGAGACTTTAGCTCGGATCAAGGAAGTTACCCCGATGACCCCAGTTGTCATGATTACCAAAAGTGAGGAGGAATCCATCATGGAGGAAGCAATCGGGAGTAAGATCGCCGATTATTTGATCAAACCGGTGAATCCGAACCAGTTGCTTTTATGTTTGAAAAAAAACCTGGATCACCGCAAACTGGTTTCCCAGAAAACGAATTCGAACTACCAGCAGGAGTTCCGCCAGTTGGGAATGCAGTTGAACGGCCGTCTGGACGCAGAAGAGTGGAAAGATGTGTTCAAAAAGCTGACTTACTGGGACTTGGAGTTTAATGGGATTGAAGACCAGGGAATGCGTGAAATCTTGAATGCACAGCGCAAAGAGGCGAATGACCTGTTCTGCCGTTTCATTGAAAATAATTACGAAGATTGGTTTAACGGTCAGGAGGAAGCCCCCGATATGGTTCATCATTTACTGAAAGAACAGGTTTTCCCCTTACTTAATGAGCGTATCTTTTTGATGGTGATCGACAACCTGCGTTACGATCAGTGGCAGGTATTGAAACCGGTTATTTCCAATTATTTCACTATCGAAAAGGAAGAAATTGTCTATTCCATTTTACCCACAGCAACTCATTATGCCCGAAATGCATTGTTTGCAGGCGTAATGCCTTCCGAAATCGAAAAACGTTTCCCGAACCAATGGCTAAACGAAGAAGATGAAGGTGGGAAAAATATGCACGAAGCAACTTTCCTGGAAGGAAATTTGAAGCGAAACGGGAAGAATGTAAAATGGTCCTATCACAAGATTACCAACCTGGAAGCAGGAAAAAAACTGGTAGATCAGTTCCATACCTTATTTGACAACCAGTTGAATGCGATTGTTTACAATTTCGTTGACATGCTTTCTCATGCCCGCACCGAAATGGATATGATCAAGGAATTGGCTGCAGATGAGGCTGCTTATCGCTCTTTGACACTTTCCTGGTTTGAACATTCGCCTTTACAGGAGATGTTTAAGAAAATTGCCGAAAAAGGAGGGAAGGTGATCATTACAACCGATCATGGTACAGTTCGCGTTACCAATCCGGTGAAAATTGTGGGAGACCGCAGTACAAACACCAATCTCCGTTACAAAACCGGTCGTCATTTGAGCTACAAGGATAAAGAAGTTTTTACGATCAAACACCCGGAGAAAGTTGGTTTGCCAAAATCCAGCCTTTCTGCCGAATTTGTATTCACCCGCGAGCAGGATTATTTTGTTTATCCCAATAACTACAATCACTTTGTAAATTATTACAACGATACGTTCCAGCATGGAGGTATTTCGATGGAAGAACTGTTAATTCCTTTTGTAATTCTCCAGTCCAAGTGAAAGAATTGATTGCACATAGTTTAGAAGATATTCCATTTGTTGCCAAGGAACTTTTGGAAAGCATCGGTAATAAGAAAGTTGTTGCATTTTATGCCGAAATGGGTTCCGGGAAAACAACCCTTATTTCAGCTGTTTTACGCGCAATGGGAATTGAAACTCCCGGAGGTTCGCCTACGTATTCCCTGGTGAATTCCTATGAATCTCCTTATTATGGAGAAGTGATGCATTTCGATATGTACCGCTTAAACTCACTGGAAGAAGCCGTAGATGCAGGAGTGGAAGAGCTATTGTATTCGGGAGCTTATTGCTTTGTGGAATGGGCAGAGATTGTAGAACCTTTACTTCCGGAAGAGGTGGTAAAGGTTCGAATCACAATTAATGCGGCCGGAGAACGACTGGTGCTTATAGACTAAGCCTTTTCGGAATTCCGTTTTTTGCGAATTTCGCACTCGTACATTCAACTTATAAATGCAACTTTTGGTTAAACATTTCTATTGGAGATCTA
>RCUH01000347.1_pt1 | contig 52658 bp, 53 predicted proteins | sample 2166191 | NCBI WGS metagenome assembly RCUH01 (sample SAMN09932848, study PRJNA488358) | compost metagenome | feature: garden; material: soil; isolation source: compost soil in an enriched community after 214 h of incubation | place: Germany: Experimental Botanical Garden Goettingen | collected... | reverse complement strand
TCATTTAAAATATTTAGGCAAAGTAAAAACTTCTGATAGGAAAATTTATAAAATTATGAACTCGGTTTGGATTTGGGGATTGTCGAAAAGAGCTACAAATAGAATATTAATATTTAATGAAAAAAACCAATATCTAGGAAACTATAAAGTGTCTGTTGATCTTGATTTACCAACTGAACTGCACAATGGAATTTTGATTTTTAGAAATTTGGATTCTAATTGCGATAAAAAAGTTGCATCTAAAATTAATCTCAAAAATGGTTTACCTAAGGAATTTTTCAGAGAATGTAAAAATAAATCTGGAGATATTTATGGTTTTGATGGAAGCAATTAATACATCTTCGTCTTCACACAAGTCACATTTTTAATAGAAACTGGTTTTCCCACTTTTTTCAACATTCCGGTTTCCATATTTCTTCTGAAAACCGTTACATTTTGAGAAATAACATTGGTCACAATAATAAATTTCCCAGTTTCATCTATCGCAAAAGTTCTTGGATGTTTTCCTTTCACAAATTGATAACCGATTGATTCCAAAGTTCCATTTTCCTTAATTTTAAAAATCGCAATATTGTTTTCTTTTCCTCTGTTGCTCGCATAAAGGAACTTTCCGTCTGGCGAAATGTGGACATCGGAACTTTCAAAACCTTCTTTGATTTTGTCTGTATGCGTCGCAATTCTCTGGATTTCTTTCAGTTTGTTTTCCGAGAAATCGTAAACCGAAATCATTCCAGCCAATTCCTCAATCGAGTAGGCCAATTTTCCATCTTTGCTGAAAGTGATATGTCTTGGTCCACTTCCCGGTTTAGTATTGATAAATGTACTTTGGCTGTCTATCAAAGGTTGTTTCAGATTAGCATCGAAAGGATATTGTAAAATTTTGTCAGCACCCAAATCTGCAACGAGCAAAGTCTTGTAATCTGGCGAAAAAACAGCAGAATGCGTGTGCGCTTTGCCCTGTCTTTTCGGGTCAACACCGCTTCCTTCTGTGAATGTAAAATGTTGCGCTATCGAATCTATTTTTCCATTTTCAAGAAGTGGGAAAACCGAAATCGTTGGAATGTTGTAGGTCGCATTGATGAGCCATTTTCCACTTTTGTCAACATTAACATAAACTGGATTTTCACCACCTGTTCTCTGTTGATTAAGGAAAGTCAATGATTTTTTATCAGCATCAAAAGCGAAAGCGCTTACAGTTCCGCTTGGCATTTTGGCGTCGGACGAAGCATAAACATATTTTCCATCATTGGAAACTGTGATATAACCGGGATTTATGACGTCAGAAGAGGACGCAACTTTGGTTAGTTTTCCGGTTTCATTGTCAAGTTTATAAACATAAACAGCTTCTGAACCTTTGTCCCAATTGTAAGAGCCAAAAAATACAAATTGTCTTTGTGAATATAGACTTGTGAAAATTAAGAAACTTAGTAATAGAAAGATTTTTTGGAATTTCATTGCTGAGGAATTAATGTGACAATTAAAGATTTGCAGAATTAAATCTGCCTTGTCACAAATTTCCTAAAAATTCGCCTGAAAACCAAACTGAACCCCGAATTTTCTAACCTGAGAAGTCGGCGTGTTGTTATTAAGATAATTTCCTCGCCAATTAAAATCCAGTCTCAACAATCTGAAATTGCCCCAACCGATATTCTCAATTCCGAAACCATATTCATAATAAGGTTTTTCCGGAGCGGTCAAAGCGATGTTTCCAGCGTTCATATTGATGGAACCTTGTTTCAAACTTCCAACGCCAGAACGGAAAAAGGCAACTTCGCGCAATTTCAATTTTTTGATTAATGGAATCTGCGACAAGATCTTGCCGTTGAAATGATGTTCCAAAAACAAAACAGCATAAGAATCTGCTACGAATTCATAATAATTCATCAAAGAAAAAACGCCTCGCACCAAACCGTAAGACTGGTTGGCGGGCAAAACATTTTGCAAAGCCAAAGGCAAAGATTCAAAGTTTTTACCAGCCTCTACATTTGCAAACAACCTTCCCCAATTTCCAAAAAGAATCGGCTGAGCGTAGTAAAATTGAAGTTTATTATATCCAAAATCTGAATTGAAAACATCTTTGAAACCTCTTGTATATTTCAAAATGAAAGTTGGATTCGTGGCCAAAGCTGTCATTTCATAACGCTCAACGCCGTAAGTAGAGAATTTTGCTCCAGGTCTTGCCATCACGCTGAAAACCACTCTGGAATCGTCCAATCTGGAAAGAACTTGTCCATTTTTTATATAATTAATATTAAACAGATTAGAATCTGCCGAAACGATCGTTTGCTGAGTCGCATCTACTCGAAGTTGGATGTTTTTCCAAGGCTCGATGCTGGTGTAGAAATTACTTTGGTTCACAGAACTCATACTGGTCGTATCACCACTATTCAAAACGGAAGAAGATGCGAACGAACGGGTCATAATTCCTTCATCCGTTGTCAACTGTACGCCAAGCTGTAGAACATCTTGTCTGTGGCCGATACCAATTTGGAAACGGTCGGTTTTGTTGAACATATATTTTGCCTCGCTACCAAATTTCCACTTTTGGTCGCGAAATCCGTAAGCGCCGTAGCCTTGGATTCTCCACATATCGTGCTTTCCTCGGTAAGTACGGAAACCGCCTCTCAGCCTAACGCCCTCGATGTCATTGTAACCAAAGCCCTGAAAAATATTACCTAAGTCCAAACCGCTATCTCCAATGTGGATATAGCCAGAATTTCCAATTTCTATGATTTTTACAATTTTTTTGTACTTCGGATTGTCGGCCAGCTCGTCGTACATTTTGTAAATATTTCGGTCGTTCTCCGTCAGCACTTCGGTTCTGTTGGTTTCCCAGAAGGCTTCGTCTTTTGCAACAGCTTCATCTTCTGGAATGATGATTTTGTTCAGAAAGTCGTCTGAGATTCCTTTGTCAAATTCGTATTCAGAATAATCTGCAATTCGCCGTGCAATGACAGATTTTGCATCTTCCTTATTGTTGGTGACAAGCTGAAGAATCGTTTCATTTCTGGTTGGGATGAAAGTCGAATCGTCTGGATTGTCAAATTCCAAATCGGTCGAAATGTTTTTGACGAAGTTGATATTAATCTTTTTATTCGTCTGCATTTCAACTTTCATCACATTGTACTTGTCCATAGAAATATACAATCTGCCTTTCAGAGCCAATGCGTCAGGATTCTTAGGCGTAAATCTAATCTCGTAACTTCTGACGGTGTTGATTTCAATCGTATCCGTAATGTTATAATCGAAAACACCAAAACCGTCGGTGGAAACTGGACTCACGAAACCGATATTTAGATAATTAATTGTATTATCATAAATATTGATGTCCCTGTACATATTTTGAATCGTCTTGGAAACGATCTGATTGTTCTTAAGTCCGGAAAGTCTTGTGGCAATCAGGTCTTTTCTTTCTTTCTTCGGGTCGTTTTTCCCATAAGTTTGGAAAATACTTTCTGTGATGAAAATTGGTAAAACCGCTTTGCCAGCAATTTCGGAAGAATCATTGTATTTGAAAAGAGTAGTATCCAAGCCTTTGAAAACTCTTTTTTTGGTAAAAGCGCTGTCAATATTATCCAGTCGGAAATCTATTTTTTCGTAAGTTTTGTATTTGTAATCCTTGTGAAGAAGTAATCCATTGGATTTTTTCTTTTTCCAAACTTCGCGCATAATGGCGTAAGCTGGATTCTCTTTTTTGTTTTTGTATTTCTTAACGCCTTGTATGACAACGTTTTCGATTTCGTTTTCTTTTTCAGTCTGTGAGAAGAACAAACTGGTTACAAAAATCAAGAAAAAAGAGAGAATAAATTTTTTATCAAGCATCGATTTCATCTGGCATTAACCTTTTAATAACTGTTTTTTATTTTAAATATTGTATCGATGTAAAATCTATTTTCCTTTTTCATAAAAGATGACATTTACAGGACTGCAAACTGGAATCGATTTTTTGGTTGGTGTCAAAATTCCGGTTTTCAAATCGCGTGCAAAAATATTAATTCTATTCGTATCCTGATTCGCAATCAAGATTAATTTATTGTTAGGACTGATGGCAAAATTTCGAGGATTTCTACCAGTTGTTTTAATCTGTTGGATTTTCTTGACCGTTCCATCTTTTTTTCTTTCAAAAACGGTGATGTCATCAGCGTCGTCACGATTGGTGATATAAACAAATTTCTCATTATCAGAAAGATGAATGTCTGCCACGCGGAAATTGAATTTCACTTTTCTTGATAACAAAGTTTCTTCCTGAAGCAGATTAATTTGTCCATCAATAAAACTTAAAACAGAAAGATCGCCACTCAATTCGTGAACCAGATAAATGAATTTTCCACTTTTATCAAAAGCAAGATGTCTGGGTCCAGAGCCTTTTTTCGCTTCAAATTCACCAATTTTTTCTAAAACTTGCTCACCGTTTTTGTGATATTTGAAAATGTAAATTTTATCTAATCCCAAATCGGTCGCCAAAAGAAACTGATGATCTGGCGAAAATTGAACTTGGTGAATGTGCGATTTTTCCTGACGTTTTGGATTCACGCCAACACCTTCGAATTTGATGTTCTGAAAAACCTCAGACAATTTTCCATCCGCCAAACGTTTGAAAACATTGATGCTTCCGCCCGAATAATTGGCTGTAATCACATTGTCCTCGTCAGAAATTAGGAAACAAGGATCTTCGCCTTGGGTTTTTCTTTCGTCAATCTTGGTCAAAGTTCCTTTGGGTTCATCAATAGAAAAAGAAGTGATTGTGCTTTTATCACCATTTTCATTCACGGAAAAGAGAAATTTCTTATCCGGGCTCAAGCTTACAAAACTTGGATTGATGATCTTTTCTGTTTGGAATTTAAGTTTGTATTCGTATGTATTTTCATCAAAATCGAAAATATGGATTCCACCGCTGTTGCACTTTTCACTGTTGGTGTAAGTGCCTACAATTATGGTATTTTGTGCTGAGGAATTGATCATAAATACGATTGAAAAGATAAAACTGATGCAGATTTTCATTATTAATGCGACAATAAAAAGGTATATTTTTCGCGAATTTATTACATATAAAATTAAGCCAAACGATATTTGTGATTAATTAACTTTATTTGAAGGAAAAGTCATCAGATTTGCATTAGTCGATTTCTAAATTTAATTTTGCTTAAAATCTTGTTATGACTTGGACAGAAGTTTTGAAACCTATTAAAGAAAGTACTTATTTCATCAATCTTTGGGAGAATGTAAAGTCGGAATTTAATTCCAAAAAATGTTTTCCACCAACGAAGCAGATTTTCCGTGCTTTGGAACTCACAGAGTTTGAAGATGTGAAAGTGGTGATTATCGGGCAAGATCCTTATCATAATGATGGTCAGGCAAACGGACTATGTTTCTCGGTTTCAGAAAATGTAAAAGCACCACCTTCTCTCAAAAATATTTTCATCGAGTTGAAAGATGATGTTGGTGTTGACAGAAAAAATAATGATTTGCAGGATTGGGCAAAACAAGGCGTTCTCCTTCTCAATGCAACTTTGACCGTCCAAGCGCACGAGCCAAATTCCCATAAAAATATCGGCTGGGAAACTTTCACAGATTTTATCATTAAACAAATTTCTGCTGAAAAGGAAAATGTGGTCTTCGTACTTTGGGGCGCATTTGCACAGAAAAAAGCGTCACTGATTAATGAGAAAAAGCATTTCATCATTCAGTCTGCGCATCCGTCGCCGTTTTCGGTTTACAGAGGATTTTTTGGGAGTAAACCGTTTTCTAAAATTAATAATTATCTTTTTGAGAAAGGAAAAAATCCGATTGTGTGGGGATGATCGAGTTTGAGAGTATGAGAGTTGGAGTATTTAAATTAATTCTCCTTTTCGTATTTCAAAGTCAAAGATGACTTTTCCGGTTTTGCGCCAGGTTGCGGTTTTAGACTTTCCAAAGAAAATTTGTAACCTGAAAAACTGAAACTATTCACAATATTATTTTGAAGAAAATCTCTGGTTCCAATTTTAAAATTTGCTTTCTCAGTTCCAGATGTTGCTTCCATTTCAACAACAGCAATGCCTTCCCATACGCAGGTCACATCCACAGGACAACGGCTGTCCTCAATGACGTCATTAAATTTCAAACTGATTTTCGAATTTGGAATTTTAACCTGTTTTTGATGATTGATTGTAATCGTGTTATTAGTTGAAACAGTTGTGCCAGTTTGTTGTGATTGCGTTTTGCAATTGCTCATCAAAAGCAAAAGTGGAAGCAGGCAAAGTGTTTTGTAATTTATCATTTTTGTATTTAAAAGAATATATAATAGCCAACCACCAAAAACATTGCCAGCCCAACCATTAGGTTAAATCCGGTTCCATAAATAAATCCAATCAGGGCACCTTTTGTTGAATTGAATGCTTTTTTTGTATCACTAAAATCGTGTAGCAATTCGCCAACTAAAACGCCTAAGAGCATTCCAATCAAAAACCCAAATGGAATCGGAATGAATATCAATCCCACGATTGTTCCCACAAAAGAACCGACACTTCCATATCGCGTTCCTCCATATTTTTGGTTTGTTTTTGCTGGGATCACGTAATTTAAAACCGTGGAAACGATGGTGAGCAATGCAAATATCCAAACGTAAATCATAGGCATTTCGTTTTCTGTCCCAAATTTGAAAATCAAAAGTCCACAAATGCTCAGCAGTAATCCTGGCAAAATAGGTAAGAATGTGCCCAAAAGCCCTACGAAAAGGAGAGCTAATGATATGATGTTGATTAAGGTAGAATCCAATTTTATAATTTTATTAAAAATACAGTTTTCAAATCTAAGCAGAAAATTTATTATCCTTAAATTTGTTGAAATATTTTGTCTTAATGAAAAATGAACTAAAAGATTACAAAGATTTTCTGCAACTCATCAGCGATGAGATTCATTTTTTCTGCAAAGATTTCTTTCCTGATGAGTTTGTTCTTACAACCCAAATTACCTTTAAGTTTTTATTTTTGATAATTCTCCTTTTTGTAGTTTCATTTATCTTGAGAAATGGTATCAATCTCACATTCAGATTCTTTTTTGATAAAGAAAAATATCCTGTGATGAAGTCCATTTACAATGCGAGAGTGACCAATTCCGTGGCCAATATTTTATCATTGGGCTTTGGTAGTTTTGCATATATTTCAATTTTCTACAGACATCCACAAAGTAAGATTTTCCTTGAGAGATTAATTGGTATTTTACTTGTGCTAGTAATCGCCAATATGGCTTTTCGTTTTATTAAAGTTTTACAAAATTATTATCTGATTCAAAAAGATTATTACAAAATAATTGCTATCAACTCGATATCTCAAACGGTTAGGATTTTTGGGACATTTATATTTAGTGTGATTGCAATTTGCGTTCTGTTTGGTATCAGTGGAAGTACAGTTTTAGGAAGTTTGGGAGCAATCACTGCTGTGATGGTTTTGGTTTTTCGAGATACTATCTTGGGCTTTGTTACAGGTATTCACGTGGCAACTTCAAAAAACCTAAAGGTCGGAGATTGGGTCGCAATTCCTAAATATACTATCGAAGGTAATATTGAAGATATAGACCTTCTTACAACCAAAATCAGAAATTTTGACAAAACACTTTCCACGATTCCGACCTACGATTTGCTAACCACGGAAATCAAAAATATGCAGGTGATGTCTGAAACCAACACCCGAAGAATCAAAAAATCGATTATTTTTAATATCAAATCATTCAAATTTCTGGATGATCAATTGTTCGGCGAGTTGTTGAAAATCAATTTGATTCACGATTATCTTCTGGAGAAGAAAAAAGAGATAGAGCAGGAGAAAGCGAACTTGATCAATTCGGATGAAATCATCAATGGACAACAGCTTACAAACATTGGAACTTTCAGAAAATATGCGATGAGCTATCTGAAAAATAATCCGAATATCGACCAAACAGGAACCGTAATGGTGAGGCAGATGGAAATCACGCCCCAAGGAATGCCTTTGGAAATATATTGTTTTGCAAACGATTCGAAATGGGAGCATTTTGAGCAGATCCAAGCAGATATTTTCGATCATCTTTTGGTAGCGTCCAAGGAATTTGACCTTGAGATTATGCAGGTTCACAAAATTTAAATTAATTATCATTCAACAATAATCAATTATGACAAAATTAAGTGTCAATATTAATAAAATTGCAACCATCAGAAATGCCAGAGGTGGCGATGTTCCAAGTGTGACGCAAGTTGCTGTGGATTTGGAAAGATTTGGAGCGCAAGGAATCACGATCCATCCCAGACCGGACGAAAGACACATCACAAGAAAAGATGTGTACGATTTGAAACCTTTGGTGAAAACGGAATTTAATATTGAAGGCAATCCGCACAGACCATTTATCGATATGGTTTTGGAAGTGAAACCGGAGCAAGTAACTTTGGTTCCGGATGCTGATAATGCGATAACATCTAATGCTGGCTGGGATTGCGAAAAGAATCTTGACTTTTTGAAATCTGTTATTTCTGAATTCAAAAATGTTGGAATCAGAACTTCAATTTTTCTCGATCCAAATCCTGAAATGGTGAAATTTGCCTCCGAAACTGGTGCTGACAGAATCGAACTTTATACGGAAGCTTACGCAAAACATTATCTTCAAAACAAAGAATTTGCAGTAGAATCTTATTTTAAAACCGCTGTTGTGGCGAGTGAATATGATTTGGGTATCAATGCTGGACACGATTTGAGTTTAGAAAACCTAAAATATTTCGCAGACAACATTCCGAATCTTTTGGAGGTTTCCATTGGTCACGCTTTAATTTCGGAAGCACTTTATCTTGGTTTGGAAAATACGGTTCAGGCTTATTTGAAGAGATTGGCGAAATGGTAAAAATAAATAAAAATTAAATGCAAATATTACACTCAAAAATATACGGAGAAGAGAGAACAGAAACGCCACTTTTGGTGTTTCACGGGTTGTTCGGGATGTTGGATAATTGGGCTGGCTTTGCGAAGGAATTCGGGGAATTGATGCCGACGCACATTCTGGACCTTCGGAATCACGGGCGCAGTTTTCATTCAGAATCGATGTCGCACGACGATTTGGCAAATGATATTCTCAATTATATGGAATTTCATAAAATCGAAAAAGCCAATCTTTTGGGACATTCGCTTGGTGGAAAAGCGGTGATGCAATTCGCTATCAAATTCCCTGAAAAAATAAACAAATTGATCGTTGTTGATATTTCTCCAAAAGCATATCCGCCACATCATCAAGGAATTATCAAGGCTTTGCAATCTGTAGATTTTACGAAAGTTGAATCCAGACAAGATGTTGAGAAAGTTTTGGGTGAATATATTCCTGAGAAATTTGTAATCCAATTCCTGATGAAAAATCTGTATTGGACGGATGATAAAAAACTGAATTGGAGATTCAATCTAAATACTTTAGCGGAAAAATATACAGAGTTTGTTTCGAATGCCATCAAGTTTGGGATTTTCAACGGGCCAACTTTATTCGTTGCTGGAGCCAATTCCAATTACATTTTGCCTCAAGACGAATTGCTCATCAAACAACAATTTCCAGATTCCAAAATCATCAAAATCGCTAACGCAGAACATTGGGTTCAGGCAAATAACCCGGTTGATTTTAATTCTGCTGTGAAAGATTTTATTTTATCATAAATAATTGCATTTTAATTCAGATGTGATAATGGTATAAGCCTTGTATTACCGGATCTGAATTAAAATTGCTCTTATGAAATGGAAGTTGTCCATCATCTTGATTTTGTGTTTAACGTTTTTCAAATCTCAGAACACGATTTCCGAGGTTATGAAAATTTCCGATGTTACTTACAAAATATCTGATTCCATCGCTCACAGACTGGATATCTATCTTCCTCAAAAATCCGATAAAAAATTTCCTGTTCTTATTTTTCTTCACGGCGGTGGCTGGATTGGTGGCGACAAAGCTTTTCCTGAGAAATTTTATATGAACGATTTCATCTTGAGATTTGTTCAAAACGGTTACGCTGTTGTGAGTGTCAATTACACTTTGCTCGATAAAAATACAAACTTCCCAAAGCCTGTCGAAGATTCCAAAGAAGCTGTAAGATGGATTCGCGCAAATTCGAATCAATATAATTTCGATGACAAAAATATTGGGATTTGGGGTGCTTCAGCCGGCGCACAAATTGGAATGTTGGCGTCTTATTCTAATGACGATCAGTTTTCAGCAAACAGCAGTTTTCCAAATTATTCCGCTAAAGTCAATTACGTGATAGATTATTTTGGACCGTCAGACCTCAACAAACTTTTGAGAACAGAAGACGCTGGTTTTAAGATTTTTATTTTTAAACTCATCTTTCCAAAGATCTATAAAATGCGAAACGATATGATCCGAGGTTTTACAACTAAAGATATCAAAGAAGAAAAAGAAGAAGCCATTGATGGTCTGAAAGTTTATTCTCCAGTGACTTACATTAATGAAAATTCCGCTCCTACATTGATGATTCACGGAAATAAAGATAGAATTGTTCCTTTTTCTCAGTCCGAAATATTGAAGAAAAAGTTGGACGAAAATAATGTAAAAAATGAGTTGATTCCAATTGATAAAGGAGATCACGGACTGAATGAAGAAGCTGGTCACAAGTTAATGCTGGATAAGACATTGGAATTTGTGAAACAAAATACACATTAATTTCCTGACAGATTTCAAGGTCTGAATAAGAGATTTTTTCCTGAATTAAATTATCTTTGTAAAAATCTATAATGAAAAAATATCAGGAGACTATTTACAAGGTCATTTTGTTTTTTTCGGTGCTTGTCAATCTATTTCTGATAGGACTTTTGTTCTTTGTTATCAGAGATTCACTTTCCGGACGAGGAAATTATTTTTTGATTTTGGAAGGCAGAAGTTTGTGGTATTTTGTTGGGATCATAGTGGCTTACACGATTGCCAATTCCTATCTTTTAATTCAGTTTTTCAAAAAACCGATAGAACTTGAACCTGAAAAATCCCCAGAAGAATGATATTAATTACAGGTGCAACCGGAATTTTGGGACGAGTGATCGCCTTGGAACTTTTGAAAAAAGGAAAGAAAATCCATGCAACAAAACGAACAACCAGCAATCTGGAAGACGTTCGGAAATCCTATCAATTTTATACAGACCAACCAGATTTTTATTTCGATCAAATAGAATGGGTTGATATTGATTTTGAAGACCACGATTCTTTGGAAAATGCTTTGAAAGATGTCGAGGAAGTTTATCATTGCTCGGCGAAAGTCAGTTTCAATCCGAAAGAAGAAAAAAGTCTTTACAAAAATAATTCTGGAGCAACGGAGAAATTACTGTTCGCCATTGATTCTTCAAAAATTAAAAAATTCCTTTTCGTAAGTTCTATTGCAGTTTTGGATGGTTTTAATGAAGCTGGCGAAATGGACGAAAATTCCGATTTCAATTCAAAACTCGATCATTCCAATTATGCGATTACAAAATATCTTTCCGAGATGGAAGTTTGGCGCGCGTCAGCAGAAGGTTTGAACACAGTGATCATAAATCCAGGTTTGATTATCGGTTCTGGAAACTGGAATCACAGCAGTGGAAAACTGTTCAAAGAAATGTCCAACGGTTTCACTTTTCCGGGATCTACAGCTTATGTTGATGTAAGAGATGTGGCGAAAATTGCTGTTGAATTAATGGAAAGATCAATCTTCGGACAAAGATTTATATTGACTTCGGAAACAATTAAATACAAACATATCGCAGACAAAGTTCGAAAATATTTCGGCAAAAAACCTGCGAAAATAATTTCAAATTCCATTCTTGACTTGCTTCCGTTTTTCGCTTCGATTTTCGGTTGGTTTATTCCAATTCTTAAATTGGGAAACAAGACCAATGTCGAAACCATCAAATCCGATTCGAAGATCACCAACAAGAAAATCCGTGAAACTTTGAATTACGAATTCATTCCAATCGGTGAAAGTGTGGATTTTCATCTGAAAAATTATGCGCAAAGCATTTCAAAATCAAATTAATGAACATTGCAGAATTTCTGAACAAGAACACCAAAAGATTTCCACAGAAAGCCTCTGTAGGATTCAAAAAAAATAATGAGTGGAAGGAACTGACTTGGGCACGTTTCAAGCAAATGGTTTTCAAAACAGCCAATGCACTTGTAGAAGCTGGTGTCAAAGAAAATGATAAAGTCGCCATCTACTCAGACAATTCTCCGGAATGGATGATTATGGATCTCGCTGTTTTGTCCGTTGGCGCAATTACAGTTCCGATTTATTCAACAAACGGAACGGATCAGGTAGAATATATCATCAACCACGCAGAACCAAAAATTATTTTGACGGGCGACCAAGAGCAATACGAAACTTGTCATCAATTACTCGATAAAACCACTGGCGTTGAGAAAATTATTTCAACCAAAAAGACATTTACGCTAAAAGATCGCTCCATATTTTTAGAAGATTTCATCGCAAACACTTCTGAAAAATTTGAAATCGTTTCGAAGACGGAAGACGATTTGGCTACGATTATTTACACATCTGGAACATCTGGAGTTCCGAAAGGTGTAATGTTGACGCACGGCAATTTCCAAAAAGCATTTGATGCACACGTTGCTTTTTTCGATTTTAAGGATTTTGAGAAAGAACAATCGATGGCGTTTTTGCCACTCAGCCACGTTTTCGAAAGATGCTGGACTTTGTTTTGTTTTTCTCAAGGTGCCAAAGTTAGTTTCCTCGAAAATCCAAAACTGATTGCAAATGCCCTTCAGGAAGTGAAACCGACGACAATGTGTTCGGTTCCAAGGTTTTATCAAAAGATTTATGCAGGTATTAATGAAATGCTTGTCACCGCTTCTCCAACAAAGAAAAAAATATTTGCCTGGGCGATTGAAACAGGAACTCAAGTTTCGGAAATAAAAAAAAATCAGCAAAATGTTCCTTTTTTATTAAATCAAAAATATAAAATTGCGAATGCTTTGGTCTTTAATAAAATCAAAACAAAGTTAGGCGGACGACTTTGGTTTATGCCTTGCGGAGGCGCGTCTATTTCTCAGGAAGTGACTCAGTTTTTTGATGCGATGGGAATCCACATCACGGTTGGTTACGGAATGACGGAAACCACTGCGACCATCACGGCTTTTCCTTTTACAAAATACAAATACGGAACGGCTGGAAAACTGATCGGAGATTCTCAAATCAAAATCGGCGACAATGACGAAATTCTCGTGAAGGGAAGTGGCATAATGAAAGGCTACTACAAAAATCCTGAAGAAACAGCGAAAATTTTTAATGAAGATGGCTGGATGAAAACTGGAGATGCAGGGATTTTTGATAATGAAGGAAATCTTACTATTACGGATAGAATTAAGGATTTAATGAAAACTTCAAACGGAAAATACATTGCGCCTCAACCGATTGAAAATATGTTTTCCAATAACAGTTACATCAACCAAATCTTATTGATTGCAGATGATAAACCATTCGTTTCTGCTTTGATTGTCCCAAATTTCGAAACACTCGAGGAAAAATTGAAAACGATGAATATTCCTTTCACAAGCTGGGAAGACATCGTAGAAAATGAAAAAGTGAAATCGTTCTACCAAGATCTGATTGACGGCATCCAAACCCATCTCTCTGGTTTTGAGAAAATAAAGAAATTTATCCTAATGCCAGCGGATTTTGAAATCCAAAGTGGAGAGATCACACCAACCTTAAAAATCAAACGAAATATTGTAATCGAAAAATATGCAGACAAAATCAATTTGATTTATAATAAATAGCTTTTGAAAATATGTTTTCGGTAACGAATGATATTGTAACGATAGATTTTATCAAATTTTGGAGCTAACAGATATTTCTAAAATTGATTAAATTTACAAACCTTATAATAAGAATCTAATTTGAAGTTTTATAAATGAATACACAACAATTCGTAAATCGTCACATCAGCCTTAATGAGTCTGATAAAGCGGAAATGCTGAAGAAAGTAGGAGCAGGAAGTATAGAAGAATTAATCTCACAAACCATTCCCGATGCCATCCGACTGGAAAAGGACTTGGACATCTCCGAGCCACTTTCTGAGTACGAGATGCTTTTGCATTCCAAAGAATTGGCATCCAAAAACCTGAACTTCGACAACTACATCGGTTTTGGTTATCACAACACAATTTTGCCTTCTCCGATTCAGAGAAATATTTTGGAAAATCCAAGTTGGTACACAGCTTACACGCCTTACCAGGCGGAGATTGCGCAGGGAAGATTGGAAGCTTTGCTTAATTTCCAAACTGTCGTTTCAGATTTGACTGGTTTTCCTTTGGCAAACGCGTCTTTGCTTGACGAATCTACGGCGGCGGCAGAAGCGATGCATATGTTCTTCAACAACAGAACGAAAGACCAAAAGAAAGGTAACGCTTCGAAGTTTTTCATTTCGGATTTGGTTTTGCCACAAACGATTTCAGTTCTTAAGACAAAGGCAGAAGGTCTTGGCATCGATGTGATCGTAGGAAATCATATTAATCATCAGTTCAACGATTCTTATTTCGGTGTTCTGTTGCAATATCCTGGGAAAAACGGAATTGTTTTAGATTATACAGAAAACATTACTTATTATAAAGAATTCAATCTTCAAGTGGTTGTGGCTTGTGATCCGATGGCTTTGGTAAAGCTGAAATCTCCGGCTGATATGGGCGCAGATTGTGCGGTTGGAACTTCCCAAAGATTTGGGATTCCGATGGGTTATGGTGGTCCTCACGCGGCGTTTTTCACTTGTAAGGAAGATTATAAAAGAGACATTCCGGGAAGAATTATCGGGGTTTCGCAAGATATGTATGGGAAACGTGCGTTGAGAATGGCGCTTCAAACCAGAGAGCAGCACATCAAAAGAGAAAGAGCAACTTCCAATATCTGTACAGCTCAAGTTTTATTGGCGGTAATGGCTGGGATGTATGCGGTTTATCACGGACCAAAAGGTTTGGAATTTATCGCTGATCAAATCCATTATAAAACCAATGCTTTGGGCGATGCGCTGAAAGTTTTGGGTTATGATATCGTTGACGAACCAGTTTTTGACACCGTGAAATTCAGATTGCACGAGGAGGAAAAATCTTCTTTGAGAATGAAAATGAGAGATCAGAAAATCAATCTTAATTATTTCTCTCAAGGCATCATCAGTATTTCATTAAACGAAACTACAACTGTTGATAAACTAAATCAATTGATTGAGGCTTTTGCTCAATTCAAAGGGAAACAAGGTTACAAAGTGACTTTGAAAGAAGAATATTCTATCCCAGCAGAATTGTTGAGAGAAGATAAAATATTAGAAGAAGAAGTTTTCAACAAATACCATACTGAGACGGAATTGATGCGTTATATCAAACGTCTGGAAAGAAAAGATCTGTCATTGACACATTCTATGATCTCGCTTGGATCTTGTACGATGAAACTGAACGCCGCAACTCAAATGATCCCTTTATCTTGGGGAGAATGGGGAAGTGTTCATCCATTTGTGCCAACGGAGCAAGCAGGTGGTTATCAGGAAATGATCAAAGAATTGGAGAAAGATTTGGCAGAAATCACTGGTTTCGCTGGAACTTCTCTTCAACCTAACTCTGGCGCGCAAGGCGAATATGCTGGATTAATGGTCATCAGAGAATATCACAAGAATAGAGGCGAAGGCCACAGAAATATTGTTTTGATTCCTCAATCTGCACACGGAACCAATCCTGCTTCTGCGGCAATGGCGGGAATGAAAATCGTGGTGGTGAAAAATCTTGAAAGCGGCGAAATCGATTTTGAAGATTTCAAAACTAAAACGGAGTTGCATTCTGAGAATTTATCAGCAGTGATGATCACTTATCCTTCGACTTATGGATTCTTCGATGCGAATATCAAAGAAATTACACAATTGACACACGATCACGGCGGACAAGTCTATATGGATGGTGCGAATATGAATGCGCAAGTTGGATTCACAAGTCCGGGTAATATCGGGGCAGACGTTTGTCACCTGAATCTTCATAAGACCTTCGCAATTCCTCACGGTGGTGGTGGTCCTGGAGTTGGTCCGATCTGTGTGGCTGAACATTTGGTTCCATTCTTACCTACCAATGCGAATATTTCAATCGGTGGAAAAGAAGCCATCGAAGGAATTTCTGCAGCACCTTACGGTTCTGGGTTGATTTTGAATATTTCTTACGCTTACATCAAAATGTTGGGAACTTCAGGTTTGAAAAAAGCAACGGAGCACGCCATCCTCAATGCTAATTATCTGAAAGAAATCTTAGCTGAGCATTTTCCAATCCTTTATGCGAACGACAAAGGCAGAGTAGCTCACGAGTGTATCGTAGATTTCCGTCAATTCAAATCTTTGGGAATTGAAGTGGCTGATATTGCAAAACGTTTGATGGATTATGGTTTCCACGCACCAACAGTGAGTTTCCCTGTAGCGGGAACATTAATGATAGAACCAACCGAGTCTGAAAACAAAGACGAGATAGATAGATTTGCGGAAGCGTTGATCAGCATCAAAAAAGAAATTGATGAGATTGCAAATGGTGAAGCAGACAGAGAAAACAATGTCTTGAAAAACGCACCTCACACCGAGCAATTGGTGATCTCGGATTCTTGGGACAAACCTTATGGAAGAGAGAAAGCCGCTTATCCATTGGATTGGGTGAGAACTCATAAATTCTTTGCAACAGTTGCGAGAATTGATGAAGCTTATGGAGACAGGAATTTGGTTTGTACTTGTGAGCCGATTGAAGCTTATATGTAATTAGGCAATTGATAATAGACAAGAGATGAAAGATATTTGATTCTCTTAAAATTTTATAAAATTATAAACCCCTCAAGCGATTGAGGGGTTTATTGTTTGTTTTTGATTTATGAAGGATTAAGTATCGGTTTTTATCAATGTTTATCAAGGAAACTGGTTAGATTCCTATTTTGAATAATTAAAAATAATAGATATTTATTTTTATTGGTATGGTAATTGGATAAACGTTCGCACATCAAGTAGTAACCCTTTATTAATCGTGGAATAATAACATTTGTTCCGGTACAACTATTTGTGAATAAAACGTAAATAAACAATTAAAATTATTTTTATGAAATCAAAATTAGCTATTTTGTCGTTGGCCTTGGCGTGCCCGGCAGTGATGTTCTCGCAAGAAATGATGCAGACAACTTCAACTACAGAAGTGGTGGAAACTACTCCTCTTAATTCTGGTCCAAGATTCAACAGCTGGTCTGTTTCCTTTGGTGGAGGTGTTCCATTGATGCAAAATGCCGATCTAAAATCTGTTAGTAATGGTAATACATTAGTAGGTTATTCTGCTTACTTCAGTATTGACAAAGCAATTTCTCATTCTTTTGGATTGAAATTACAGTACGACCGTGGTGAAACAAGACAAGGTTATTTTAACACAAAAGATGCAGCACCTGCAAACGCAGCAGCTAATCTTCAAGTTGGTGGAAGAACTCAATATGATGCAATCTCATTATTAGGTGATGTTAACTTCTCCAACCTTTTGAGAAGAGTTGATAGCAAAGCAGATTACAGATGGGCTATCCACGGATATGCTGGTGTAGGAGTTTTAGCTTACAGAGCTTATCAGAAAGACGAATTCGGACAGAGAATGATGACTGAGGTTAAACCATTTAAATTCAATTCATTGTTTGGGCAAGCTGGTGCAGGTTTGAAATATAAAATCACGAACAGAGTAGATATTGAAGGTAGATTGATGTATGTCGTGACTGGAGATGATGCATTTGACGGTGGCGGAAGCGATCAATACAGTGCTATCAACAGAATCAGTGCTAAGACTTCTGACAATTTCTTCAACGGAACTTTGGGTCTTACAGTTCATTTGGGTAAACACAGCTCTAGCCTAATGTGGCATGATCCTTTGGAAGAGGTTTACAACAAAGTGGATGAATTGGAAACTAAAATCGATAACATCAAATTGTGTAAAACAGGTGATGCTGACAATGATGGCGTTTGTGATGACTGGGACAGACAACTTGATACGCCAGCAGGTGCAAGAGTTGACGGTTCAGGTGTAGCATTGGACGTTGATTTGGATGGCGTGATCGATCTTTATGACAAATGTGTGACGGTTCCAGGACCAGTTGAAAACGAAGGTTGTCCAGTGGTAAGCAACACTGCTGTCTCTACTGACGAAACTATCGCAAACGGTGTTGAATTTGATTTGAATTCTGATAGAATCTTACCAAACAACACACCTATCTTGAACAGTGCTATCAGCTATATCAATACTACTGGTGGAACTTACACTGTAGTTGGTGCGACTGACACAAGAGGAACTGAAAGTTATAACCAAGCGTTGTCTGAAAGAAGAGCAAACAACGTAAAACAATATTTGATCACCAATGGTGCAGATGCATCAAAATTGGAAGCTCAAGGAAATGGTAAATTGGATTTGAAATATCCAGAGTGTGACCCAGCATCAAAATGTCCTGAGTGGAAAAATAAAGCAAATAGAAGAGTGTATTTTAAAGCAAAATAAATTTTAACAATTCTATCTCCCGAGACTGCCAATTTTTTGGCAGTCTTTTTTTATTTGATAATTTGGATAAATAAAAAACCTCTCAAGTGATTGAGAGGTTTTGGGGTTTGAAATATTAACGCCAGCCTTAGATTTATGAAAGACGGCGGTAACTTTGGCTTCGCCAGTGGTTACTTTGAGATTGCCAATGGGAGTTTTGTGAAAGACATCGCTAACTTTGACACGGACATCGCTAACTTTGAGGTTGACCGCGGTAGATTTGCAAACGACAGTACTCACTTTGACGTCGCCGTCGCTCACTTTGAAATAGCCGGTGGGAACTTTGCGAGTGACGGTGATTGTTTTGTATTAGTTGTTGCGACCTTTGAACTCGAGATTGCTTACCTGGGCGTACTGCGGGCTATCTGCACCGAATACGCTTTTGACATATAATTTGACTTCTCTGGAAATCTGAACCAAACCAGTAGTGGCATTATACAGTGTGTTGTTTCTGCTTATCATCGCCACGTTGTATTCTGCAAAAGTGGTAATGAGGTTTGTGTTGGCCGTCTTTAGCTCGATGAGTTTGGCTTCCAATGAGGTGATCTTGAGTTCGTTCTCATTTGGGGCGTACTCTGTGTATTGTTTGAGTAAAATGATCAGTGTTGCAAAATGATCTATGAGGCGGTCATAGGATTGTTGGGAATTGGAGATAGTTCCGCCGGCAGATTCGGGTGGTGTTGGATTTTCTGGATTTATTTTCTTTTTTGGTGGCGCTCCCTGAATCTTTCTGTTGATGAATTTGGCATCCTCTACCGCCAAGGCACTTGCGCCAGAGACTGCGAAGGCATTGATGATGCGGGTCGATAGTTTTCTGAGATCTGCGAAGGTGTTTTGCCTGTTGTTGGTCGCGTTGTCAAAGGCTATTTTGTAGGTTTTGAAATTGGTGAGCTCATCCTGCGCCTCCTGATAGAGGAGTTGAAGCTGAGGCATCTTGAGGTTTTCTTTTGAGGGATTGTATGCTGTGCCATAGGTTTGGCAAAAAGCAATAAGGTCCTGAAAGTTTGCCACGTTCTTTGCGTGGCCTGTTTCTGAAATGGATGGCATCGTCATTTGGTTTTTAATGGTTGTTGTCACAAATCTAAAAATTATTTTGAATTGTAGTATTAGTTGGGTAAAATATTTTGTAAAAATGGAAATGTGTTGAATGGAATAGGAAACCCTCGCTGGTGGGCGAGGGTTTGTAATTTTGTTGTTGAGCACGAGCGGGACGCTCGCGTTAGCGGGTGCGGATAAAACACAGGCTTGTTCAATTATAAAATAAATTTCGAAAACTATCAAATCATCAAATTTGCAAAAATCCCGCACTATTGCAAAACCGCTGTTATCTGCAGTTATTTCTGCGCTTTTTCAGTTTCATATTTCAAATTTAAAATAAGTTTTTTAACTTCATTATCCTTAAAGCAATAGTTTTCTAATGGATATAAAAATTTGTTCAAGCTATCATCTTCAATTCCGTTTTCATAATATTTTATCATTTTCCTTTTAGGAAATCTAATTCGCAAATATGGATAATCCTCATTTATATATTGTATGTCTGAAGAATTTAATTCTCGTAATGGAATTTCCCATTTTTTTAAAGATTGCTTTATGCTTATGCCTATATAGAATGTTAGAATTTTATTCTTATCATTGAACTCGACTTTCTCGTCAACTTCAATTTGATTTGACCCTTCAAAACATTCATTTATTTTCTTTTGAACGTAGGGAATTCCGTCCAAACTTTTACAGGAAACCATTAATAAAATAGAGGTTAAAATTAGATAATTTTTCATTGTTATTTCCTGGTTTTTATCATTGCAGATAACCTACCAGCGCTTGGCGAGGTTGCGAACTTCGGAATTGATTATTTTCTGTTAAAGATAAAATTTCTTGCGAAGTGTAAACGGGAATTTACTACAAAATTCTCAATCTTGCCAAACGCCTGTTAGCAGTTCGTTTTATTTCTTATTCTAATTTCAAGTTGTTTTCTTTTAGAAAGTTTTGTAATTCTTTTTCCCAAACTGGAAATTTTTTGAATTCTTCTTTTCTTGTTTTTAACACTTCAAATCCTTTATTGAAAGTATCTTCATCTTTTATCAATTTTATAGCTTCCATAATACTTAATAATCCATAAGCACTTTGATTGATTATCATTTTTTCAATGAATGAACTTTTAATTAAGATTAAACTTTTTTGATCTTTTAATTCTTTTACAAAACTGAGTAAACCTAAATCGTCAATCTCAACTATGTTTTTTTCTAATGCTTTTAAATATTTCTCGTTTGAATATTTTTTTAATTCTTTTAAAATGTGAACTAATTTTGCTTCTTCATTCCAAGTTAATCCACTTTCCATATCTTTTAAGAAATTAGTGTCGTCATAAATGTTTTTATGAATAATTTCGGCTTCCCCACTTAACATTAAACCACTAAATAAGAAGTTTTCAACTTCTATTTTGGAATGATTTTTTTTGTAATTTTCAAAAATGTTGTATGAAATTATTTTGCTTGTTAGCCATAGTTTTTCCAATAAAGGATAAAACAATTTACAATTATTCATTTCAATTTGATTGTAAATTGTACTTAAACAATGATTTCCACAATCATCTTTTTTCAAATCTTCAATTTTAAGCTGAATAACTTTTTCAACAGTTTTTACTGTTTCTGGAGTACAAGATTTTGCTAAAGCAAACATATATTGAAAATCATCAAACTTAATATTGCTTTCTAATATTTCTTTAAATTGTTCGTTTGGAAATTCTTCAATTGCAGGCAAAGCATCTATTCCGAAACTACTAATTAATTCTATGTCGCTTTCTTTTTTGTATTTTGCTATTGTAACTAATAGCGTATAAGACTTATTTTCTACTACAATTTTTCTTATTGGATTATAAAACTCTTCAGTTTGAGGAATCCAATGATGTAAGCTTTCCAATAATTTTATATTAATTGGACTTTTATTTAATACTTTACGAACTAAAATTTCTTTGTTAGAATTTATTTCTTCGTTTGAATAATTTGGATTAAATGTCAAACTTTGAAATATAAAATTTGGGAAACTTGCACTACTTGATAGGCATTGAGTTGCATAAACTAACGTATCCTTTGAATCAATCAAATCATCGTAAATATCAAATACTTTCTTACTTTTTCTATTTATTAATGTTTGTATAGATATTGCTTTAGTGAATGTGTTTTTACCATTTAATGAAAGAAAAACTAATTCATCTTCGGTTGCTTTTTTATTAAGCAATTTTGAAATTGAATCATTTTCCCCACCCATTGCATTGAAAACTTTATAATTTTCGAAAGGTTTAATAAAATTCTCTAATTTTTTCGAGATTTGAGAATTACAATTTAAAAAATTAAAAATTAAAATGCTAAAAATTAGTCTTTTCACGGTATTTAGGTTTAAAATGATTGCTAACGGAAAAAGGCTTTGCGAAGTGCGGGAATTCGAAGAACCTAAAGTTCAAGAATTCAGAAACGTAGCAAATGCTTTTTCAGATTGTCCAAATTAACGAAAAAACAAAATGAAAAGCAGTTGCGGAATAGATAGATTAGAAGTTCAGCTTTGAACTTAATCCCGCATTTTGCAAAACCTATGTTATCTGCAATATTAATATTTTTCAGCATTTCCAATAACAAAAATATATTCTGGATTATTTATTATTGAATCTTGGTAGAATACATTTGAATTATAATCTTTGTATTCAACTTTTTTAATTTTATCTTTTAAATTGCCACTTACCTCAATCTTATTAAACAATGAAACAATTATAATTTTATTATTTTTTTTTACTTTTCTTTATAGCTAAGGAATAATAATTATTCGAATCACCAATAATTTTTATATTGTTTTTAGGAATTTTATTATTAAGAATAGGAGATTCCGTAATATAAGTAGACAGCGTATTTTCATTTTCAAGCTCCGAAATGAATAAATTAGAATTGTTAACTGAAATAGTTTTTACATTATTATCTCGTGTTGAATTACATGAAAACACAACAATAAAACATAACAATATAAATTTTTTCATATACCGGATTTTTTGGAAATATTGCATCTAACTCACAAATAGACGAAAACATTTTTCAATTTAAATGAAAATTATATATTCTATTCGAGTCTTATTCCAAAGGTTTTGTAATAATCAAATATGTCGCATATTCAGTAGAAATTATCTTTACTCTACTCAGAATGTGAAGATAAATATCAGTTATTAATTAGGATTTACTTTTCTAATTCTTTGAGGAATTTGTAGTTCGCTACCTTCAGTGATTTTCTTAAGTTGTTGCTTGGATCTCCACCACCACTTTTTCTGATTCCTATGGCTTTGTAAACTTTTTCTTCTGGTTTGATAGTATAAGTAACATCTGTCGTGAGTGTGGCTACAGATAATCCAAATGACCACACAATATTGGTAATCTTGGCATAAACCAAAACAGCAGAAGGATCTGTAGGGATATTGTCTAGGTTATCTACAACTTTCAAATTGGTGTTCGTTTCTACAGCAAGTTCTTTTATCGATTGTTTAAAAACCTCTTTTACATTAGGTGGCATAGACGGACCTAAAACGTTGCCCACCATTCCTTTGTAAGAGATGAAGTCTTTGCTCTCAAAACTTTGCATCACGTAAATTGTTTTGCCTTTGTAAAAGTTCTGATTAATTGAACTCTGATTATAGGTACTGCTAGTGCCACAGCTAACCAATAAAAAGGCGAAGAAGATTAAAATAAATGGTTTTAGTTTTTTCATAATAAATATGTGAATTAAATAATTTTTGTAAAAATAAATGATTTATAAGTTCTGTCAAAACTGCTTTGGCTTCATCTTCCTCTCCGCAGATTCCGCAATTTCCAAAATCCTTTTTTGTCTGGTTTCCGGCCTTTTCGCACTGATGACCCAGTACAGCATCATTTTTTTTATCGATTTGCTAAGACTTTGGAAAAACTCTATGGCGTTTGATCTTGCTGAAAGTTCGAGCATTAAATCTTCGGGGATTATGAGTTCTTCCACGCTGTCCAAGATTTCCCAAGAGCCGTTTTCTTTGGCAATGGTGATACAGTCTAGTCCGGCTTGGAACATTCGCTTTTCGGTGGTGAGTTTTTCTATTTTTTGTTTGTTGATTTTGGACCAGGTGCTTTTCGGTTTTCGTTTGCCGAAATATTGGATGGAAGATTCGTCGTCCAGTTTTTTCTTAAGACTATCGATCCAACCAAAGCAAAGCGCTTCGTCCACAGCATCGCTCCAACTGACAGTTGGTTTGCCGGATTTCTTATTGTACTGAATGACCCAAATCCCATTGTCGCGCTTGTGATTTTCTCTCAGCCAATTACGCCATTGCTCCGGCGTTTTGGGGTAGAAGGTTTCTTGGATTTTCTTGGGTTTGGAAGTCATATAAAATAATTAAATTTATTCTTTTAGGCTTTTCTTAATTATTTTTGTAGCATTTTGACCATTCGAAATGACCCATTTTTTCACATTTTTAGGAGGTCTATTCGTTTCAATTTTTTCGATGAGTTGTTTTGTAGATGCATAATCTGGGGCATTCGGCTGTAGATCAGTATAAATATTGAGTGTTTCCAACATTCTGTCAACTTCTTGGTAAGATAAACCTTCTGAAAATAATAAGTTGCGGTAGGCATTTCCAATGTAGTAATTGACCGCATAATATTGCTTTGAACTTTTTCCAATCAATGGATAAGCCTTTTCAAAATGTTTGATAGCTTCTATAAAGTTTGGAGTTTCTCTTGAGTAATTGTTAATCCCGCTATACCAAAGTGAAGCAACATTCAGAGAATCATTTTTCAGAATTTCATCTAATGTTTTTTGGGCTTTCTTGTTCTCCTTTTGATCCATCTGAGCCAATGCAATCTGATTTTTCAGAATGAGGTTGTTAGGTTCCTTTTTTAGACCATTTTTAAATATTTTTTCAGCTTCTTTTGGTTTGTTTTGATTTAGCAAATCGTTACCAGCAGACAAATAGTCAATTTTTTCTTGTGCAAAAACGGATACTGAGAATAAAGTGAAAAGTACTAAAGCTATTTGTTTCATATTTTAAAAGTTGATATTGGAAATTTAAATTAAGTTAAGGAGAAAATGGTTCTAATGCGTTGCCGATTTTGAAAATAAATTAATGACCAAAACGCCGACGATGATGATTGCTATTCCTAACATTGCTGGCAAATCCAGTTTCTGTTTGAAAAAGAAAATGGAAACCAAAGCCGTCAAAACAATTCCCAATCCTGCCCAAATCGCGTAAGCCACACCCAGCGGAATCTCTTTGATGGCGTGCGAAAAGAAATAAAAACAGCCTGTGAATGCAAAGACTGTAATGAGACTCGGCCACAGTTTCGTGAAATTCTCCGACCTCGCCAAACAACTGGTTCCTAAGACTTCCAGGCAGATTGCTAATCCTAAAAATAGATATTTCATTTTTGATTTATTGTTTGATTTGATTGATTTGATTGATTTGCTCTTGCAATTCCAAAAACATAAAGTAAACGATCGGAATATAAATTACGAGCGCAACAATTAGTGGTACTACAAATGATCTGCCTTTGTATTTCAGTTCTTTGGGTTGAGATTTATCCCTGATGAAAATTAAAATTGCGGAACCAATGGCAGATAGAAGAAGTGGTAAAAATCTACTTTTGCCAAACTGATAATCTAATGTTTCGATGTAATTCAATAGCAAAACCTGACCTGCGGAAAACAAGATTCCGAATGTAGCGGAGATCACAGCCACTTTGTGGTTCTTCAATCTAACAAAATTGATAGCCTGCAAAAATCCGCCAAAGAAAACACCGAAAAGAATACTGAAAATCCAAATCACTTTGTTGGAATACAACTCGATCGCAGATGGATCTTCCGTCATATTTTCATCCCACGCTTTGTGGTATTTCTGTTTGTCAACGGTTTCCGCTTGGGTTTTCTCGCTGATCATTTGTTCGATCTGAAGTTTTTCGCTCTCTTCAAAAACTCTCCCTCGCGATTGCAGAACTTCGTAAGCGTAAGTGATGGCTGGCGCAACAAATCTACTGTCTGCTTTGATATAATTTTCTAATTCTCTATCACTGAGTTTTTCAATGACTTTTTTGTTGACCATCTTTATCTATTGTTGAAATTTTACCCAAACGAAAGTAATCAAAAAAAGCTGAAGTTTTCACCCCAGCTTTTCATCTAAAAAATGTTTTTTCTTATCCTAAATCCAACTCAGAAGCCAAAACAACTTCTCTGTTTTCCAATAGCGGAATGATTTGTTTTACGGCAATTTCCTGATAATGATTGGAGTTTTTATGTGCTTCAATACTTGCCATATCTTTATAGCTTTCATTCAATATCAAAGTATTGCTGTCAGAATTATCTTGATAGATTTTATAAAATATATTACCTACTTCCTTTGTACTCTTTTCGATTAATGATGGAAGCAGACTCAAAACAGTTTGTAGTTCTCCATTTTTCACTTGCCATTTGGCGAAGATGAAAATAGGTTGATTTTGATTTTCCATAATTAATTTTTTTGATTTAATAAAGCCACAATTTTCTCTCCAACACCTCTCGCAGATTCAGGGTTTTGGCCAGTCACAAGATTTCCGTCAGCAATGCTGTGCGCTGACCAAGCAGTTTCTGCGTGGAAGATGGCGCCTTGTTTTGATAATTCGGTTTGAAGGTCAAAAGGAACATCGGCAATCGCGTACATCGATTCTTCTTCGGTAGTGAATGAAGTGATGTTTTTTCCATCAACCAGATATTTTCCGTTGCTCAATTTTACATTCAGCAAAGAAACAGGACCGTGACAAACTGCGCCAACGATTGCGCCACGCTCGTAAGTTTCTGCAATTACTTTTTTCAAAGTTTGATGTTCCGGCATATCGACCATTGGAGCCAATCCGCCTGGCGTGAAAACAGCGTCGTAAACTGTGGTGTCCACATCGCTTAGTTTGGTAGCTTTCTGCATTTCTGCCCAGCCGTCGATGGTTAAGAATTTCAAATTGTCCGGGTCGCCGGCAAGGTCCAATCCGTCAAGGTAAGGCGTGTCTCCAGTCAATGAAGCAAAATCGATTTGGAATCCTGCCTTGTCAAAATCTGCGTATGGATGCGCTACTTCTGGTAAAAATGTTCCAGTTCTTCTGTTGTTCGGACCAATCGCGTTAGCGTTAGAAACGATGATTAAGATTTTCTTTTTCATATCTTATAATTTTAATTGTTATTGATTTTGTTTAAAATTGATAAGACAAATTTAGTTTCAGCACCGCTTCGAAGAGAAGGAGGCAAGTCACAAAAAAAGTGTGATCGTAATCACACTTTCTGTATTTTTTATTTGGAATAAAGTCTGCTGAGGGTCTCCCGACTGACGCCAAGATATTCAGCAATCAGTTTTTTTGGAATCCTTTGAAGCAATTCAGGATAGAGTTTTGAGAATTCTTCGTAGCGTTGTTGTGGCGTGCTGGAAAGTAAAAGTTTAACTCTTTGTTGTAACGCAATGTAGCCATTGGTCAATTTCATTCTGTAAAAATGTTCCATCTTATGGACTTCCGCAGACAATTTTTCTCTCGCTTCCAATGTTGACATCAATACTTCGCCAGCTTCGATGCATTCGATATACATTGTTGCTTTTTTATTTTGGAAAAATGCCTGATAATCGGACATCCACCAGTTTTCCTTCGCAAATTGAAGAATGAATTCCTTGCCTTGCTCATCCAGATAGAAAACTTTGAAGATGCCTGAGAGAACCAAAAATTCATATTGAACATCGTCACCTTCATTGATTAGAAACTGATTCTTCAACGTTCGTTTCGGTGTGAAGAATGGTTTTATCAAATCAAATTCATCATCCGACAATGTTACGATTTCTTCAATATGCGTGCGCAGTTTTTCCATTGGATTTGCTTTCTAAACCTCTTCTTTTGTAATCCACTTTCCGACAGTTGGCGCTTCGTAATTTTTCATCTTTTCCAACAATTCCTCAATATTATCGCTTACGATGAGCATATCTTGGTTCACTTGCTTAAGGAAACCTTTGTCAACAGTCGTTTGGATAAATGTAATCAATGAATCATAAAATCCATCGATATTCAGGATGGCGATTGGTTTTTTGTGAAGTCCCAATTGCGCCCAGGTCAGCATTTCGAAAAATTCTTCCAAGGTTCCAAAACCGCCAGGCAAAGCAATCACGCCGTCGCAAAGGTCGTTCATTTTGGTTTTTCGTTCGTGCATTGTTTCAACCAAAAATAATTCGGTCAAGTGGTCATGGGCAATTTCTTTTGACCTCAGGAAATTGGGCAAAACACCAAAGACTTCGCCACCTTTTTTCAAAACGCCATCTGCTACTGCGCCCATCAATCCGACGTTTGCACCGCCATAGACCAATCCGATATTTTCTTCCGCCAATTTGTTTCCTAATAAAATGGCTTGTGTTTTAAAGATCTCATCTGTTCCAAAGCTGGAACCACAAAATACTGTTACTCTTTTCATAATTTCTTAAATTCTATTTGATCCAGCCAACCAATTTTTTCCAATTTTCCATCTCCATCTTTCTTTTGATCAAATCTTTTGGTGGCAAATGATTTTCGTTTTTTGCCTGAGTTCTGATGATTTCCGTTTGTTCCTCAAGCGTATTCAAACCGATGGATTTCCTTCTTTGATTGACTTTATTAATGTCATCAAAATCATTTGGGCTGAGTTCTCCATTTTCGTTCCAGTCAAATTGGGTTCCGTAAAGTTGCGGTTTATTTTCAAAAGTTGCAATACGGTCTGTGAGATAGGCGAGATTTCGTGGGTCAGCTTTCTTCTTTTTGACTTCAATTTCCAAAAGTTCGGCGCATTTTTTCATAAATTCAGGTTTTCCAATCGAATGGTGAATCATCAACCAAGCGGAATTAGCCGAATGATTTCCCACTTTTTCGACCGTCGGAAATCCGATAATGTCGATAATCTCATTCAAAACTTCAGCGTTTTGATTGTGAAGGTTTTCCATTTCTTTATTATAACCTTCTCCCAATTTTCCTTCTGAAATTAGTTTTTCCCGAAGTTCTAAATCTGCGTTTTGAAGTCCGATAATGATTTTAGGAATGTCCTTGTGGTTCATATTTAAAAATGAAATTAAAATTAATGAAAGCTATTATGAGTCATTAATATTGAGTGCAAAATTAAATAAAACCTCTCAATTTGCTGAGAAGTATTAAGTTTATGATTAGATCAATGTGAAGTTTTTGAAAAAAAATTCATAATCACCACACCAATTACGATAAACAAAATTCCAATTATAGCAGGAGAATCCAATTTCTGTTTGAAGATGAAAACCGAAACCATTGCAGTCAGAACAATGCCCAAACCTGCCCAGATTGCATAGGCAACGCCCAAGGGAATTGTTTTCAAAGCTAATGATAGAAAATAAAAACAAATCAGATAAGCCACAACCACCACGATGGAAGGAAGCCATTTGGTAAAACCTTCGGAAGCTTTCATAAAGCTGGAGCCGACCACTTCGAAGATAATGGCCAAGCCAAGAAATAGATATTTCATAATCTGTTAATTAATAAAAGCGTCTTCCAAGTAGATTTCCAAATCGGTACTTCTGTGTCCCAACAATTCTTCCAAATCTGATGAAACAACATTGTACTCATTATTCCTGATGATGGAAGCTAGTAATGTGGAGTACAAAACGTCCATTTCGCCAACGCCATATTCTCTTAGTTTTGTTTCATAATCTTTTGGGGCAGGGCTTTCATAAGCTATTTTTTTTCCTGAAAATTCTGAAAGTAATTCTGCAATCTCCGCAAAAGAGTAGGATAGAGGGCCTGTTAATTTGTAAATTTTGTTGGTGTGTCCGTCGTCGGCCAAGACATTGGCAATCGCTTTTCCCATTTCATCACGTTTGGCAAAAGATGCTTTTCCGTTCTCTGCTGGGAAGGAGATTCCAGTGTTCACGACATCATAACCAATGAAGAAAGGAAGCGTTTCTGCGTACAATCCGTTTTGAAAAATGGTGTAAGGTAAACCGCTGTCGATAATGTAATTTTCTGTCGTGCTGTAAGCGTCTGTCAAAGGACCTAATTTGGATTCCGAAACATTTTCATTCCGTGCGCCACTGGTGTAGTAGATTTGTGAAACGCCTACATCTTTGGCAGAATCTATCACGTTTTTGTGTTCTGTCAGAGCATCATTGCTGTTCGAACTTACAAGCAAGACTTTTGAAATGCCCTCAAGTGCTTTTTCAATCGAGGTTTTGTCTGCATAATCGCCGATTCGAACTTCGATTCCTTTTGCTTTTAATGCTTTTACTTTTTCTGCATTTCTTACCAATGCAACTATTTTGTCAGCTGAAATTTTTGTTAAAAGATGATTGATGACCTCAGTTCCCAAATGTCCTGATGCGCCTGTAATTAAAATCATAACTCATTAAATTTATGATGCAAAGGAACTGGATAATTGAACTGAATTTTTTGACAAAAGTCAAATTAAATTTACTTCTTTCGTATGCGACTAGGGTCTCCTGCGTGATGCCAAGATATGATGCAATGTGACCCAATGAAACACGTTGCGAAACTTCCGGTTGCTCTCTCAGTAAGGTTTGGTAGCGTTGTTCAGCCGATTGTGTGTGCAAAGACATTATGCGTTCTTCCAAAATTTTACAATATTCCTCCGCCATTATTCTTCCAATAGTTTCCATTTGGTGGTATTTTTTGTAAAGTTCATTGAGGTCGTCGGAAGTGATGTAATAAATGTTGGATTGCTCCAAAAACTGAATATTTTCAAAGGAGGGAAGTTTGTAGAACAAAGGCAAAATAGAACCCAAAATGATGTTTTCAAAACCAAACCAAGCATTGACTTCTTTGTCATCTTTAATGAAAAAAGAGCGCACCAATCCTTTCTCAATGATGAACAAACTGGAAACAATCTGTCCTTGCTTCAGGAAAAAATCACCTTTTTGTTTTGTTTGGAATTTGATTCTTTTGGATAATTCTTCCTCGATTTCTGGATTTAAATTTCCGTATTCCTTGAATTTTTTAATTAATGGATTCATATCGCGTGAAGACAATGCAACTTCAAAGATAATTAAATCAGGATTTACATTAATTGAAAACTCAAATCATTAATAAGAAAAAATTATTTAGATTGATGCAAAACCAAATATTCCCAAGGTTCCATCGTGATGATGAAGGTTTCGGAAACCGTTTTTTCTTCGGCGGTAAAAAGATTTTTATAAATTCCCATATCAAATGACGTATCAAATTGCACCATAATCAGTTCCTTGCTAAGATTGACAAATGCTAAAACCTTGTCGCCGTTTTTTTCTCGAACAAAGGAAATCACTTGGTCCATCCGGTCATTCATAATTCTCACCATTTCTCCGCCCCATTCGCCGTTCCAGAGCGCTTGGTTTCGATGTTTTAGTGAAAATAGAGTGGTGTAGAGTTTTTCAAATTTGTGATGCGTCCAGTCAATCGGGTCTTTTTCAAAAAACTCCAAAGAGCGGTCGAGTCCGGCTTCTTGTCCGCTGTAAACCAATGGAATGCCGTCCATCAAAAAGGTAAAAACTGTAGTCGCTTCCAACGCTTCTCCAAAATTATCATATTGATTGCCTTCCCAAGAATTCTTGTCGTGATTGTCGATGAAGTTCATTCGGATTCCGGCTTTTGGGAAAATGGAAACGTGTTCGGCGATGTAAGCTTCGGTTAAGGTTTTTATGCTGAGATCATTTTGAACAATCTGATGCAGGATATTCCAAAGTGTCCAGTTGTACGTGGAATCAAAGGCCTTGCGGTGAAGTTCCTTGTCTTCGGCTTCTGCGAGCATAAAAATCGGTTTTATTTTGTCAAGTTCTGCTCTTGTATTTTCCCAGAAATCAATCGGGACAAAACTTGCGATGTCGCAACGGAAGCCATCAATATTGTATTCTTTGACCCAAAATTTCATTGCGTCGGTCATATATTTTCTGAGTTCCGGCTCTTTGTAATTTAATTCGATAATATCATCATAATCCCGCCAGCGCGTGGATTGGAAGGTTCCTTTTCTGGATTTCATATACCATTCGGGATATTCATCAACTAAATGATTGTCCCAACTCGTATGATTCGCAACCCAATCCAAAATCACGTACATTCCTTGATTGTGAATCGCTTCAACCAAACTTCGAAAATCATCTTCCGTCCCAAACTCCGCATTGATTCCCAAATAATCTTTCACGGAATAATAACTTCCCAAACTGCCTTTCCGGTGCAATTCTCCAATCGGATTGATGGGCATCAACCAAATTATATCAATTCCCATTTTCTTGAGTCGTGGAAGTTGTTTTTCGACGGCCTGAAAATTACCTTCTTCGGAAAACTGACGGATATTCAATTCGTAAAGCGTTGCATTTTTCACCCAATCGGGCGTGGAAAGTTCTACATATTTCTTTGGCTGGTAATTGTATTCAGGCTGATTTTCCATAGTTTGAATTAAAGAAATTTAAAAATATCATTGCAACGAATATCATACCCAACAATGTTATCATCATTAAATATAATATTAATTGATTTGAATATCTGATTTAATTAATGAAATCTCAATCATATCAACACTTCATTAAATATTTTTATTAATAAAATTTCCTATGAAATTGCACAAAGGTTTGATGTTTGCAAGGAATAAACGAGTTGCAGAGATTTCTGCTTTCTTTATTAACATTCAAAAATAAAAATTTATGATTCCAAAAAAAATACATTATTGTTGGTTTGGCGGACAGGCGAAAACCGAATTGGCAGAACATTGCATCGCCACTTGGAAAAAAGTTCATCCGGCTTTTGAAATTATAGAATGGAACGAAAGCAATGCGCCTCTGGAAGACAACAATTATGTGAAAGAAGCTTTTGTTCAGAAAAAATGGGCTTTTGTTTCAGATTATGTTCGCTCCAAAGTAATGCTGGATCACGGTGGAATCTATATGGACACGGATATGGAACTGAAACTCCCGCTGGATGAATTTCTGGATGAGAAGGCAGTTTGCGGTTTCGAAGTGAAAGGCGTTCCTTATTCTGCATTTTGGATGGCAGAGCCTGATCATCAACTTTCAAAGGATTTTGTAGATTATTACAACAAACAGGATGGTTTTGTGGAGCGCATCAACACGGATATTTTTTCCGAAATGCTTGAGAAGGAATATGGTGCAGACCGATACAGCGACACGATTCAAAAACTGAAACACGATGTGACGCTTTATCCATCCATTTATTTCTCTCAGGACTTACCGAAGAATTATGTGAGTCATCATTTCAACGGTTCCTGGTTTGGTGGTGATGAGGAAAATACGCACAAAAAAATGGTCAATACTTACGGACTTTTGGAACAATTGGTCAATCAGCCCGATGCGAAAAAAGCGGTGGAAAGTATCATCAATGAACATAAAATCATCGATGTGAATTCTATCTTAGATTTGATTCCGCAAGAACAAATTGAAGCTTATTTGAAAGCTTAATAACTTTAAATCTCTACTGATTCATTTGATTAGTAGAGATTTTTTTTATGAGATCAAATTTCCTATTCCAAGCCATTACTCCTGCTGAATCCATTCATATTTATCGTTTTTCAGATAGATGACGCCACCGCCACAAGATTCTGCCTGATGGATGAAAATCCCGTCGTTCGCAAGTTTGATTTTGTCTGATTCTTTCACTTGGTCTTCCGTGAGGATTTCTCCATCTTCGCTGACATTGTTGTAATAGATTTCGTTTTTCGGAGCAACTTCGAAGATGCCAACCCAATCGATGTCATCAAATCCTTGTCCTGCAATGTCTTTTCCCATTCCAAGATAATCTACTTTTTTATTGCCGAACAGAATTTCCAATCCATATTTTTGATTTTCAAGATTCTGAACGATATTCACAACGTCCTTCAATCCATCGCCATCAAAATCCAAAGAAATAGAATTTGGCTTGTGCTTTTTTGAGATGATAATTTTGTCGTTTACTTCTGGAGTTGGTTTTAGATTTGAAATTTGAAGCGTATCTTTCGCAGGTTCAACCGAATTATAAGTGGTAACTTTTTGAGTCTTTTCCTTTTGACAGCTGACAATCATTAGACAAGAAATGAAAAGTGTGATTATTTTTTTTGTCATTGGTTTTTATTTTATTCTGAATTATTACTGAGATAAACAAAATCTCCCGTATTCATTTTTCCGAAAACTTCAGACTTCAAATATGGATTGATGATAAAAAGATAACCCAAATAATGAGGTTCTCTTTTTCCTTCGGAAAGCGTGCCTTTGCTCTGGTCTATCACAATTTTCATTGTATTTTCCTCATTGGTGAAGGATGTGACGTAGCGGATGATTCTGTCTTTTTTTGTCCACTCGTGGATGGTGAGTTTGTCGTTCCAACTGCTTGTCATCGTTTTGGATGTACCGAATTTTGCAGTGAGGATTTTTAAGAGATTTTCAGCTTGGCTTTTCGTGAGTTCATCAGCAACGCAACCAAGAGCTTTTATCTTGCCATCCAATGTACTTGCGATATTGATTTTCTGGAAATATTGATTTTGGAAAACTGCAAGTTGGTCATCCGTGCTCCAATTGCCTTGCCTGTATTCTAAACCGATTGCTTTTCTTCCGGCCGAAAATTGATTGGAATAAGTGCTGTCTCTCTGAAACATAATCGTATTTTCCCGACCTTTAACTTTTAATTCGTAAACATCTTTGTAATCTTTGCTTTTGTATTTTTCAGAAATTAACTGCTTTACTTTGGTGTTAAAACTGAATTTTTCGAGGTCCAATGGCGATTCTCCAATTGGTTTTACTTGGCCTTCGCAACTGGTAACCAATGACACACAAAATGGAAGTAGAAGTTTAATGTATTTTCTCATTTTATTAATATTAGTATTATTTAATTATCACATTTTTAAACTCGAAAGGAATCTTTCTTACGGCATTTTCATTTTCTATCAGTAACTCGATTTCAATATCATTTCTTTCTGTCTGTGACATTTGCTTTTTAAGCTTCACGAGTTTATAGATGGTTTTTGTCTTTGGGTCGTGCAAGGTCAATGTGTTGTAACCAAATTCCAAATCACCGTTGACAAGTGGAATGATATCTTGTGTCTTGCTTGTTTTGTAGGCAAACATCAAGTCGTAAGTTTTGTAATCGACTTTTTCTAATTGTCCTTTACTGCCAGCTCGCAATTTTAAATCAGGGAAAACTTTTTCTATCTCTAAAGAATCAACGATGCCAAAGTAGAGCGTGCTGTTTGATGTGATAAGATTGGTGTTTTTCTTAATTGTTCCAAGCTTGCCGATTTTAAAATGAGATTTGTTTTGTGAGCTTGCCGTGAAGTATTTTAAAGTTCCTTTGATATTAACTGTTTTTGAATCTTTTGAAGGTAAATTATAACGAGCAAGAACGTTCGCCCGGCGAAAGATATTTTGAACGTCAGCATTGTCTTTCAGAACTTCATTTGTAGATGTGATAATTGTCATCGTATCGATTTTAATCAAATGAAATTTGTCGTTCGGTTTGTTTTCCAGTTCCAGACTGACTTCTATGAAGTTACCCGATTCGATAACGTGCGACAAGTTTACTTTTTCCTGAGAATAGAGCATAGTTTGCAAGGCAATCAACGGGATTAAAATCAGTTTTCTCATTCTTTTAATTTTGGATTATCAGGTTTTTTTAATTAGGCGCTTTGTCATTAATGGAAATCTGGACAGGGATTTTGACCTCACGTTTTTTATCATTATCAACTTTGAAAATAACGGTAATGAAACCTTTCAGTATGGAATAATCGTGATTGAGAACTTTGCGCACAATCAATCGCTGATTCAACTTTCCATCAAATTCTCCCAAGCTTGTTTCCTGAAAATCGTTGCTCGTAACGTCATCCACAAACTCCAGCTTTTTATTTTTCTCATTGGTCAGTTGATAATTCTTGATTTCGCAGGTGGTCAAATCTGAAATATCGCCGTTCGTATTTTTTAAGACACCATTTTTTCGATATTCCGCCACCAATTCTTGGCTCAGCGGATGTCTTGTATAGATGAGCAATTCTGAGGTTGGCTGTTTCTTGATTTCTGTAAAATCGTCTATGCAGACCACAACATTTTTGGCAATGACATCTAGAAATTGATTGACTTCCTGCGAAGAATATGTCTTTTTGCTTTGACCATTGCAGTTGATGGTAATCAGAAAAATAAAGATTGGAAATAGGAAACGAGATAACTTCATAGTGATTTGTTTTTGAGTTTGCATCAACTTTACTGCCAATAATTTTGGAATAAATTATGGCTTTCTAGTCATAAGTATGCTCCGTAACATCAATCAAGATTTTGTTGCCTTCTTTCCATTGCGTCCAGCCGTCAATTACAAAATATGAGAGAAGAATAACGATTTTTGATTTTATCTTTTATTTTATTGAAATTTATAAAAATAATTTAAAAATCGATTTACTTTTTCCGCTTGATTTTGATAATCAAAAAGATATAGAATAACAGTATTACAGCAATCGAAGTGTAGGTTACCAAGTGATTTCTGCCATTATCACCAAAAAAATAGATGATGATAAAAACCAAAATGAGAGGCAAAACCAGCAACAGTTTTGAAATGTACATTGCACTTTCGTTCTTCAAAGTTTTGTGATATTCACTTTCGAGATTTAATTTTTCAGGAAAGTTTTCTTCGATAAATTTTTTGATTTTTTCAATATTTGGCTCATTCAATTCTCTTGGTCTGATGATGAATTTGCTCGTGATAATCAATAAATGTTTTTCTTCAAAAACAAAAGAATTGACGTCATTGACACTAAAAGTTTTCAGGAATTGTTTCGGATTCAAAGCGTAGGATTTGTAGTCGTTGTCTTCTGTGTGAAGACATTTTAATCGGGAATAATCCAAATAAAAAACTTCGAACGAATCATCTTTCTGATAATCTTTTATGTTTTCTAAACTGGATTCATAGAAAAACAATGGCGAGAAAAGTATGGATGTTGCGAGAATTTCTACAAATGCAATCTCAGGTATTTGTGAAATTAAGATAATCGAGACAACGTAAATTATTATTAAAATTGAAAACTTTGTTCTGAATTTTTTATCGAGAAATATTAGAACAAAAATTAAAATGATGGCGATCGCATTTCGCCAATTCAAAAATAAACTCAGCAATCCCAAAATCAGAAAAACACCATTGAAAAGCAAAAGCACCAAGTTGTTCTTTTTCCCAAAGTTTTTGATGGTGATGCTAATGTTTTTTGAATCCATTAAATTTATTTTTTCAGCATTTGCAACATTTCTGATTCATTATACAAACCAGTTGAGCTCGATAAAATTTTCAAATCATTATCGACCAAAACCGAGTAGGGAATTGCGCCACCAAATTTCAGAATAATTTTGAAATTTTCACTTTCTTCTTCAGACAAGATAAACTGTTTCCAATTCATTTTTTCTTGTGTAAGCGCTTTTTTCCAGTCCGATTTTTTCTCGTCTATCGAGATTAAGATTACTTCGATATCTGTCAGTTTATTCTCAGACATCATCTTTTTTAGAATCGGAATTTCTTGTCTGCAAGGAGCACACCAACTTGCCCAAAGAATGATGTAGTGCTTTTTGTATTTTTTATCAAGAACTTCAGTTAATTGATTATCGGCATTTTTCAATTTTAATATTTTTCTATTTGTAGTTTTTTTAGCATCAACTACATATTTTTGAAGTGCTTTGTACTGCGGAAATGCATGAACTGATTTTTTGAATAATTTTAAATAATTCTCAACATCAACAGCGGAAAAAATATATTTGCTTTTCTCTATTTCAGATATTAGATGAAAAGATTTTGGGTGTTTTTTTATTTGATTTTGGATTTCGAGATTTCTCGTACTACTTTTTCGGCTGAACAAATCATAATTGGTGTTCTGCAAAGCTTTGGTTTGTTCTCCTGCCTTCAAAGTAACTACATTTGCTGTCTTGATGTTAGCTGGATAAGGCGAATTTTCACCAAAATCAATATAGTCTATTGAGTCTTTTATTTTCACAATTTTGTCCGACATAAAATGCTCAGAACTCCATTTGTCTCTTTGCTTGTTGAAATAAGAATTTGTTGGAAATTGAAGCATAACTTTATTTCCGTTTGCCTGGTGAAGGTTCATGCCAATATAATGTGGAACCTCGTCGTTGAAAGAAAGCTCGATCTCGAATTTCCCATTTTTCACTTCTACACTGTCAAGTTTGTTGGACCAGACAAAATCAAAAAGAATCAATTTCCCGTCGGGCAAATTTGGAATGTCCCCTGAAATTTTTGTTGAATTTTTTTCGCACGAAGCAAGGCTTAAAATGATTATAAAGTATAGGAGAATTTTTATTTTCATATAAGGTTTTCAAAGTATTTATTCTATTTGCAATATTCAGAAATTCGCTCTTTTGCATAATCTGCTCCAATTTCTAAAGCCTTATTCCAATTTTCGCAGGCCAACTTCTGATTTTTCAGATTCAAATAGGTGTTTCCAAGATTGAAATATGCCTGTCTTGTAATTTCGATTTCTGCTTTGTCCATTTCCAAGACTTTTTTGTAATCTGATATAGCACCTTCAAAATCTTGATTTTCATCTTTCATGCTTCCCCTGTTAATAAATGCGCTTGCAAATTTCGGTGCAATTTCTATTGCTTTGTCATAATCTCTAAGAGCGGATTTCCACGTGTAGAGTTCGTTTTTCACAATAGCTCTTGAATAATATGCATTTGGATTTTTCGGATTTGCTTCTATCGATAAAGTCCAGTTGAAAATGGAACCGCTCAAATCTCCATTATTATAGCATTCAAGTCCTTTGTCAAAATAGAAATCTTCTTTTGCAGAGTCCGTAGATGGGAATTTTGCAGTTTTATCAGCCAATCCGCCGTAAGCATCAAGTGTTGAGTCAAACTCATATCCACGTTTGTACATATCCAACGCCCAATAAAGGAGATTTTCTTCTGTCATTGGAAATTCATTTGTTTCTCCATTTACTTCCCATAAATCATCAAATTTCTTGACTTCTTGAATAGAATAAGGGTAATGAGCTTTTATGAAATCGCTCAATTTTTTAAGATTTTCTTCTTTGTCTGAAACAAACGTGAAATCCATTTTAGTCATTGTTTTATCTTTAAGCCCACTTTTAGCCATTTTTTCAAAAACGTCCTCTGCTAGAGCCATTTCACGACCAAATCCCTCCACGAAGTCGTTCCAAGTAAAATAATTGTTTTCCATTTTCTTTTGTCCGAAAGCAGTTATTGTAATTAGTAAAAATAAAATAATCAGTATTTTGTTTTTCATTTTAAGTGTCAAATGATTATAAGTTACGCTTTGAAAGCTAACATTTTATAGTTTTTTACAAACCATAATATTTGTATTTTACTTTTTTGGAGCCATCGTGTAAATTGCTTTTTCCGAATTCCAAACTAAATTATTTTGATTTTCGTTCCAATATTTTAACCACCATTTAGCATTTTTAGATTCATCTAATTTTTCATCGCCGAATAACATTGATAAATACGCAAACGTATAGGTGTCTGGACTACAATAGCTTGCAGAAGAGCCTTTTTCTTCTGGTAATTCATCCAATTGATAAATGTTTTTTAGACATTTTTTTGTTATTGCATCTTTGATTGGATTTTCTTGTATGGAAATTATTAATGCATTAATAGCATTTAAACTGGTGATTTCTGGAATTTTAGAATTTTCATATTCAGTGGGTTTGAATTCTTCAACATCTTTACCTGATAAATAGTTTAACCAGTTTGTTTGTAGACTTTCAAGTTCTTTTTCAGTTGAGTTGATTTTGACGTAACCGAAATTCTTTTTTGTTGAATTTTGAAGAATTTGATTCGCTCTTCCTGCAACTTTGAATAAGTCATTATCGATAACTAATCCTTTACCTTCGAAAGTAATATCTTTATTGATGATTCTGTCCCAGATTATCAATCGGCTCGTTCCTTCGAGTTTCGTTTCTGTTTTATTAGTTATTTGATTTGCCAGCGCTTTTAAGTAATCTTTGTCATTTGAATAATTATTGACAGAAGCATTCAACGTCAAGAAAACTGCACTCCAGCTTTTATCATTGAGATTTTTATTCAAAAGTTCTGCAGATGTCAGTTTTTGTGCATTATCATACATTTCCTTGGTATAATTTTCAATATTTTGTTGACTCCAAGAGGTCAGCAGTTTTTGAGAATGTAGAGAGCTGTAGAAAAGTGTGATTATGAAAGTTAAGAATAGTTTATTGTTCATTAGTTTTTTATTGTATTATTGATAAGAAATTCTGATTTTTTGTTCCAATCTCCAGCTAAAATAACAATTTACAATCAAATATTCTTATCTGCTAAATTTTCTCATCCTTCAACCCAATATAAAACCGAAACTTACAAGCAAACTGCTCAATGCCACTCAAGGAAACGCTGACATTCCCATTGGTCCATTCAATATGACCTAAATCGAGGTTGTCATATTTTTCCAATTAGATGGAAGTTGGTTCGGTTCCAAATCCGGCAATTTTACTTTTCTTTGTCGGTGGAATAGGGAAAAATGAAATTAGGACTCATTTGTTTCGTTTTTTTCTTGGTAAAAATTCTGTAAGTCATTTTCATCTTAGTTTGTAATGTATTAATTAATTGAAAAATGTAAAATATATTTATAATTCTCAATGCTTTGAAAGCCAATCGCCAAAAGCTAAATGCAATGAGCCACTCATTTTCCAATCGCCTCATTCAAAAACCGATTGAATGGATAGATTTCCTTCAAAACCTTCACCGTATTTTTAACAAAGTTCTTATCCAGAACTTCCTTGTCTGACAAAGGATGAAACACTGTAAATTGTTTGAATTTTAGATAATCGCCCATTGGATTTTCCTTATCAAAACCCTGAGGAACTTTCACCAATTTTGTGCCTTGCAATTCCAAAACATCTTTGAAGGATTTTTTGTTGAGGATTTTAAGGAATGTTTCGCCGTCAGAACTGATGGCTTCACGAATGGCTTTCAGATTTTTTGGTTCAGTCATATAAACGCCACCTGCGAGAAAAGATTTTCCGTTTTCCAAGTGGATGTAATATCCAGCGTGGTTCAAGGTTTTCGAACCTTTTTCTACAAGCGACGCGCCGATGTTGGTTTTGTAAGGCGTTTTGTCTTTGGAAAATCGCGTGTCTTTGTAAATCCTGAAAATGCAATTCTTAGCTTCCAATCGTTCTACGCTTTCGTCAAACTCGGCCACTTCGGCGATGATTTCGTTCACCACGTTTTCAAAGTTTGCTTTGGCTTCCAAATAGAACGGTTTGTTTTCGTTGAACCATTCTCTGTTGTTATTGATTTCTAGCGCTGAAAGGAAATGGAGCGTTTCTGGATTGATGGCTGTTGACATTGCTTTTTTTATTAAAGATATTTAAATCTTGATTATTAAATAAATAAAATTAAAAATTCCTTTTTCATCTTTCACTTTCACCCGAAGAAATCTAGCTAAATTTAGATTTCTCCGGAATGACAAAGCACTGTTTTAAATATGAAAATTAAGTATTTTCATTAATAAAAAATCCCGCTCAATTAGAACGGGATTTCGAAGTTGTTAAATTATTGTTTTACAATTTTGGAAGTGTAAATTTTTCCTTTGTTGTTTTTCAGATTAATGATGTAAACGCCAGCTTTCAATTGTTTTAGATTGATTTCTTCAACATTGCCAAAGTCAGAAACCTTTTGTCCAAGCGTGTTGTAAACTTCGATGTTTGAGATTTTTTCACCGTTTGGAAGATTCAGTTTCAAAATATCTTTTACCGGATTTGGATAGAGTTTGATGTTTCCCTTGCTCGCATCGTTTACAGCCAGATTATCACTGTTGTAAATAATATTATCAAAATAGGCATCACCAGCATAGTTGTCGTGTAAGAAATTCATTCCTTGTAAATCAATCTTTGTAAAATTATTAACTGTTGCAATCAGTAAATTGTCTAGATAATATTTGATATTGTTTTCTGAAACTTCTACTTTTACAGTGTACCATTTATTGGCTTCCCAAGTTGCGGAAGTTTGTAAAAAGTCAAAATCTATATTTTCTAAAACTTGTATCGTTCCATCATAATTGAAAAGGAGGTCAAAAATTGGCACAAATTCGTTATTCTGAATTCCATAAGTTGCTATCTCAAAGTTAGAACCTTGCGTCTCTGTGATATAAGCATCAAAGCTGAATACGCTATTCTTGTAATTAAGAGCTTGTGAAAAATCTTTTTGAGCTCCTATTATTGGTACTATTTGTCCTCCGTAAGTAGCCTCGTAAGCATTTTTAAAAGAAAAGCTTCCTTCGCTGGCGTATGAATTGCTGATGACTTGATTTTCAATAAGTCCATCGCTAGATTCTGTAACAGTCCATCCGTTTTGTCCGCTGATATTTCCAACATTATAAGCTTCCGAAGCTTCAAAAGAAATGATCTGTTGGGAAAATGCTAATGCCGAAATAAGACTTAAGCTAAGTAAATAGAGTTTTTTCATTAAATAAAATTTTTTCCAATGATAAGTAAAATATTTGAAATCAAATCTTAAAAGTAAATAGCTTTTCTAAGGTCAATACAAATTTTGATCTTTTTCGCAATAAAAACTGGAACGTTTTCCTTTGCCCGTATTTTTATCAATGACGGTTTCTCCACATTTCGGACATTTTTTTTGATGATAGATTTGCCAATGTTTTTTCAATTCATCAGTTCTTTTCCATTTCAGAAAATCGAAACTGTAATTTCGGGCTTCTGATAAAAGTTCGTTCAGTTTCTTCAAAGGCAGATTTCCAACTTGACTTTCCGGATGAACACCAATTCTGAAAAGAACTTCATTTTTAATAATATTCCCAACGCCAGAGAAAATTTCCTGATCCATCAAGGCGTCACAAACCATCATTTTTGGGTTCGCTTTCAGTTTTTCTTTCGCATTTTTCGGACTCCAATCGTCGCTCATCACATCGGCTTCCCAATCTACTGTTTTGAGGAAATCGTCATCAACCAATTTCACGGAGCAAGTGTAGAAAAGTGCTTTCCCATTTTTGAAAGTCAAACCAAGTCTCAAAGATTTGTCGGGTTTTGTTTGCTCATCAATTTCATATGAACCAAACATCAGCAAATGTATACTGACGCTCACTTTCTCGAATATCAAATACGTTTGTTTCCCGTAGAGTCGGATTTCTTTTAGTTTTTTGTTAATGAGCAATTCGTTGTCGATGCCGGAGTTTCCAACAGCAGAAACGACTTTTTCTCCCTCAAATTTCTGGAGATCTTCCTTCATCAAAACAATAGTTGGACCTTCTGGCATAATGACTTTTTTGATAAAATCTCAAATATTATTCCGTTAAAAATAAAATATCCCTTATTTTTGAATCCAATATGGACCTCAATTCAATTTTCACCAATCAGCGCACCGGAAATCACCAGCAGAATGTGGTTTCCAGAACAGACTTTCAAAGAGATTTTGACCGAATTATTTTTTCATCGGCTTTCCGGAGGCTTCAAAATAAAACCCAGGTTTTCCCTTTGCCAGGAAGTGTTTTTGTGCACAATCGTTTGACGCATTCTTTGGAAGTGGCTTCTGTTGGTCGTAGTTTGGGAAGTTTGGCTGGCGAATTTATTTCTGAACATTATAAGAATGATATTAATGATTTGTCTAAGGATTTCTATCAACATCAATTGCACAATGTGATTGCATCGGCTTGTCTTTGTCACGACATTGGAAATCCAGCTTTCGGACATTCTGGCGAAGATGCGATCGCGAGTTATTTTGAGAAGAATGAAACCCAATTAAAATCGAAATTCAGTGAAAAAGAGTGGGCGGATCTTGTCAATTTTGAAGGAAACGCCAACGCCATTAGGGTTCTCACGCATCAACAACAAGGCAAAGATCAAGGTGGCGCGCAACTGACTTACACCACATTGGCAAGCATCGCCAAATATCCTTGCGAATCTGTGGCTAAGAAAAAAGGCGTCATCAACCGTAAGAAATTTGGTTTTTTCCAAAACGAAAAACAACAGTTTCTGGACATTGCAAAATCGACAGGAATGATGATGGATAATGATGAACCTGTGATTTTCAAAAGGCATCCATTTGTTTGGTTGGTAGAAGCTTCGGATGATATTTGCTACAATATCATCGATATGGAAGATGCCCACAGACTTGGGATTGTGAATACTAAAGATTGTGAAAATCTGTTTTTGGATTTGATAAAGTCTGTGAATCCGGACGACATCAAAAGAGTAGGAGACAAGCTGGGAATTATCACTAATAAAAATGAAAGAATCTCGTATTTGCGAGCGAAAGTCATTAATTCTCTCATTAATAAAACAATTGAGCTTTACAAAAGTAATTTCGATAAAATCTTAGACGGAAGTCTGGACGAAGGCATTCTTGATATCTTCAAAACCGAAAGTTCATCACTTACAGAAATCGAACGTTTTTCCATAGAAAAAATCTACAATCACAAAGCCGTCATCGAAATCGAAAATGCGGGTTACAACGTAATGTATGAACTTCTCAATCATTTTGTTCCATCCATTATCAAAGAAAAATCCGAAAGAAAATCCTACGATAAAATGGCGCTGAAACTGATTCCACAACAATTCATCTACGACGATTCTACCATCTACCAAAAAACTTTAGGCGTTCTGGATTTTGTGTCAGGAATGACGGACAATTTTGCAACAGATCTTTATAGAAAAATAAAAGGGATTGATATTGGGATGACGATGTAGTTATAAATGATGAATGATAGGTGATTAATCATTGTGTTTTAAAAATCGTTTATCAATCATCATTTATCACTTATAAAAACGGTTCACTTCCAAAAACATCCACAAAATGTTTTTTGATCTTCTCCTTCACTTCCTCATAATTCACCTCTTTTTCAAGTTCTCTTTGCATAGAAGTGACTTGCTTGTCAGTGATTCCACAAGGAATGATGTAATCGAAATATTTCATATCAGTATTCACATTCAATGCAAAACCGTGGATTGTGACCCAACGTGAAGCTTTCACGCCCAATGCACAGATTTTTCTTGCATAAGGTTTTCCGACATCAAACCAAACTCCAGTTTCGCCAGGAGAGCGTTCGCCAATCAAACCGTATTCTGCAATGGTTCGGATGATGACTTCTTCCAAATCCCGCATATAACGGTGGATGTCTGTGTAGAAATTTTCCAAATCCAAAATTGGATAACCCACAACTTGCCCAAATCCGTGATAAGTAATATCGCCACCGCGATTGACCTTGACGTAAGTTGCATTGATTTCTTTTAACTTATTTTCATTAGCAAGAAGATTGGTTTCTTGTCCGCTTTTTCCCAAAGTGTAAACGTGCGGATGTTCTACAAAAAGCAAATGATTTTCGGTCGTTTTCAAATCTTCCGGATGTTCACGATTATGGATTTTGATGTCCAGATTTTGCTTGAGTAATTCTTCCTGATAGTCCCAAGTTGGCTGATAATCTTTGACGCCGAGGTCTTGAAACTTTACTTTTTTATTGATGAGAGAATTCACGTTTGTTGGAATTATTTATACAAATTTACTCATTATTTTATCAAACGACAAGCCACAAAAAAACCACCCGAAGGTGGTCTCATAAAGAATAAAATCTGAAAATATGGCTTATTTCACAATAAGCTTTTTTGTTTCTGACTGTCCGCCGTAAGTGATTTTTACGAGGTAAGTTCCAGAGCTTAGTTTGTTTATGTCAACTTCTTTTGTTGAGAATCCGGATTGGTTTGCAATGGCAGTTTCGTACACTTTTTTGCCAGAGAAATCATAGATTTCAACATTTCCGTTTTTGGAAGCTGTTTGTTTTACATCAAACAAGATGTTCACTTTTTTGTCTTCTTTGGTTGGGTTTGGATAGATTCCAAAAGTTCCTTTTTTACCAAAATCAGTTACTGACATTAGGTCTGTAATGTTTTTATATTTGAAGAACATATTACCATTTGCTGTTCCACCATTTGTTGTGAAGTACATTCTGTAATAGCTGTTTCCTTTTTTGATGTAATAAACTGCATCTGCATAAGGTGCTCCAGAAGTTGGTTTCCAAGAATGTCCGATGGTCGCAATGCTTTTGGAATAAGCTGTTGGTGCTGAAAAAGTAGAAGTTGCCTGAGTTTCTGGTCTCACATAAGCTACAGATACATTTGGCGATTGTAGAATCCCTGCCATTTTATACATCATTATTCCGTTGAAGAATGTGTAATATCTCGTGAACATTAGATCCCAAGCAGATTTGGAAGGTTCTAAGTTTGGTACTTTTTCGCCAGTGTCAAATGAGAAATAATTGAAGAATGCATCATCCGTTCCGTTTGCAATCGTTCTGGTTTGTGTCGCATCCCAAGATGTTCCATTCCATTTGGCATATTTGAAAGTGTAACCAGATGAATACTCATTGATGAAGAACTTATAGTAAGTCGTTCCATATTCTAACACGAAAACTACTTTCCCCATTACTTTGTGCGTTACGATATCATAAGATCCCCAACCGAAGTTAAGACCAGTTGCTGGCAACAAATTAGCTTCGTCGAAAGCGCCGTCCTGAAGCCTTTCAGTTTGGTCTGGATTGTAAAGAGGCTCGCCCCAATTTGCTTTTTCAGCTGGCGTTACAGTATCAAAAGTTGCAGGATCTGCGGAAACTTGATAAGTCAGAACGTTTTTCGCATCATTTACTTTGATACCAAAATCCATTGCGCTGTTTCTGAAGAAAGCAATATCCCAAGTGCTTGCGTTCTGAGAAACGGTATTGTTAGAGGCAAAATCGAAAAATAAGCGGTTTTGATAAGCGCTTCCCATAGAAGCCTCCACAGTTGTGTATCCGTTTTCGTCGGTTTGCGAAAGAATCGTTTGGTTTACAGTAAAAGCAAGTAAACTCGCCAAGAATAGTTTTGTTTTCATTTGAATTAAATTAAATTATTCAGTTATTTAGAATGATTCTACAAAACTAAATATTAATTTTTAATTATTCTAAATAAGATTAAAAATAAAACTTGATAAATGTCATATTTGTAAAAATTGAGGATTATTGTCAAATTTTAAACAAAAAAACTTCTTAAGATTTGTATCAAAAGAAGTTTTTAAAATAGTAATGATTGAGGTTTAATCAATCAAATTGAAATCTTATTTCTTAATGAATTTTGATTTTACAGATTGTCCGTTTGCGTTTTCAATCACGATGAAGTAAACGCCAGTTTTCAATCTTGTAATGTCCAAAGCATTGTTTGTGATTTTTCCTTCTGTAGCCAATTGTCCTGTAGCAGAGTAAACTTTTGCATTTGTAAGTTGATCATTCGAAGTGAATCTCAATGAATTGTTGTCAGCTGAAACGGCAAACTTCACATTGTTGTTGAACGCGCTATCGTTCACTGCCAAAGTAGCATCGTACTTTACATTATCAATACGGATTGGTGTATGCGCAGTCTTAGAAGTCATCTTGAGAAAAAGGTAAGAACCTGAAGATGCAGGAATCACCACTTTTATATTTTGGATGTTCATAGTAGTTAGTTCGATTGGATTTCCAATCTCTTGATATGTCGACATATCTGCAGGATTTCCCGCTATTCCAACTTGAACATATCCAATAAGGCCTAAACCTCCAGGTTCCATTGAAGTGTCGAAAGATAAAGTCTTGTCTCCAGCTGGTGCGACAATTTGTGGTGTGAAAAGATATAAGTCTTTTGAAATGTTTGAGCCAGGATAAGCTTGGATATATTTGTTAGTATCTGGTGCTGTGGGTAATGTAACAATCATCATAGCAGGTGGTGGAGATGTGAAAGGAGGTAATTTCACTGACCATCCGTTTTGAGGGAAAGTTGTACTTCCAGAGTCGAAATTGTCGAAGTTTTCATCAATAGTTGCTAATTGTGCATTTGCTACAACAGCGAAAAGAGAAGCTGCCAAAAATAGTTTTGCTTTCATAATAGATATTATTAAATTTTAAATTGTTATTTAGAATTATTCCACAAAAGTACGAAATTGTTTTTAATGATTCTAAATAAAATCTTATCTTCGCAAAAATTATTTTTAGATGAAGAAGAGAACGATGAGCCTTTTGTCAATAGCAATTTTGAATTTTGCTTATGCACAAAAAGACTCACTTAGTCAAAAAAATATAGAAGAAGTTGTCGTTACCGGGCAATTTACGCCACAATCTATCAACAAATCTATTTACAAAGTAGAGGTGATAGATGCGGCACAAATAAAGAATATGGCAGTTACCAATGCTGCTGAAGTTCTTAATCAAAATCTAAATATTCTGATCACGCCAGATTCTGGTTCCGGCGATTCTAACGCCAATATCCTTGGACTAAATGGTGCATACACAAAAATTTTAATCGATAATATTCCAGTTGTGAGCGATCAGGGGATGGGGAATATTGTAGACCTTACAAAAATCAATGTCAATAACATAGAGCGCATAGAGATTGTAAAAGGTTCTATGGGCGTGGAATATGGAAACAATGCTGTTGCAGGAGTCATCAATATTATTACCAAAAAAAATTACGGAAAGAAATTTACCGCTAATGTCTCTTTGCAAGAAGAAACGGTTGGGAAAGAATACGACCTTTACAAAAAAGGAAACGGTAGACATATCCAGAGTCTTAATTTAGGTTATAAAATCAATGATAATTGGCAATTGACTGCTGACATCAACCATAATGACTTTCAAGGTTTCCAAGGCAGACAAAATGGGTACAAATATTTTACCGAAGGTAATGATGGAAAAAGAGGTTACGAATGGCAACCTAAGGATATGCTGGTTGCAAACGCAGCAATTCGATACTCCAAAAATAAAACGTCGCTGTTCTACAAAGTGAATTTCTTGAATGAGGAAATTAATAACAGAAACTATTTGGTTTCCGAATTATATCTCGGTGGAGGCAACAGAACTTATGTTTCTAAGGATACGGATTACTTTACAAGAAGATGGATCCATCAATTCAATATCCAAACGCAAATAGGAAACCGGATCAATTACTCTGGAGATTTTTCCTATCAAGTTCAAGAGCGAAACAGACAACGTTACGACTATGATGTTCCGAACCGACAAATTCTTTCCAAGGATGATAAATTGACTTATTTCAAATCGGAGGTTTTATATTCTCGTGGGATGTTCAGTAATTTCCTTAATAATGAAAAATTCAATTTTCAGATTGGTTATGAGTTAGATAGAACCAATGGAACTGCTGACGCTTCGATTTATATTTACGACAATGATGAACCAAATATCAGAAAGAATATCTTCAATTACGCCAATTTTATCTCAGCAGAATGGCAGATTTCGGATAAATTCTCTGTAAGACCGGGCGCACGTTTGGCACTGAGCGACAAGTTTGATAGTCAGTTTAATTACTCATTGACAGGTAGATACAACGTTGGGAAAGATTCAAATTTGCGTGCGATCTTTGGTTCTGCAAACAGGTTTCCAACTTACGAAGAGTTATATACTTATATGGTAGATAGCAATCACGACATACGAGGTAATGAAAATCTGACACCGGAAACAGGCTATTCTTTAGGAGTTTTCACAGATCACAGATTCTATTCCGGAAGCGATTGGAGATTTGACGCATCACTCAACTGGTTGTATTTGGATGTAAAAGATAGAATAGAAGCCGTAATCGTGAGCAATAGTCCTTTGCGATATACTTATTTGAATGTAGATAATTACAAATCGAATATGTTCTCTGGATCACTCAGCGCTAGAAAAAACGCTTTCTCCATCAATTCGGGTGTATCTGTCTTAGGAATTTCACAAGTATTAAATACTGGGAATATCACGTCTCCCGATTCTTATAATTATTTTGTTGAAGCCAATCTAGCTGTAAACTATACTTTACCAACTGCAAACACGTTGTTCGCATTGTACTACAAATATACAGGCAAGAGAAAAGCCTTTACTTATCAACCAGGGATTACAGTTGCTGAAAATGGTGAATATGTTCTTGGTGATGTGCAGGATTTCAGTATGATGAATTTTACGGTAAGCCAGCCATTTTTCAACAACCATTTCGAATTGGCTTTGGGAATCAAGAATATTTTTGATGTGACGACTATTAGAAATACAACACTTTCTGGTGGAAATCACAATGCCGCGGAGTCCAATCAAAATCTTTTCTACGGCAGAAGTTATTTCGCTCGTTTAAACTACAATTTCTAAAAATTATGAAATCGCCATGATTTGGAAACGCAATTACAATAAAGATGAAGCGATTGCATATGGCAAAAAAAAATAAATATCTACATATGAAAAAATTACTTCTTTATATTTCGATAGTTTCAGGATTTTTATTTCAATCTTGTATTAATGACAATGAGGACCCAATCGCTGTTTCTCTAGTGGAAGGTTCCATCGTGAATCCATCTGTTGGAGGCGCAACACAACCCAATCAGATTTGGTTTGACCTAAGTTCTGGGACGGAAACTAAGACAAACAGAACAGATTGGGATTTGGCATTTCATTCAGGAAGTCAATTCAAAGTTGTTCTTAACAGTTCTATAATGATGGCAGCAGGAAAAATTCCTAATGCTACAAATATCGATTTGGTGAAAGAATCTGACCTTGCATCTCTTAAAGAAAAAGTGCAAGTTGCCAACTTTGATCCGACAAACGAAAATTTTATTGATACAGTAACCGGAAACTATTTGGCAGGTTATACCGCTATTTCGGAAATTTCAGCAAACGATTCTGATAACGGTGTTTATCTTGTCAATATGGGAAGAGATGTTTACAAAGGCAATGTGGCTGTAGGTTCTGTTACCACTGGAGGTGATCTCAGAGGTTGGATGAAGGTTCAAATCGTGAGAAACGCAAACGGTTACAAACTTAAATATGCAGAGCTAAACAGCGCAACGCACAAAGAAGTCAATATCGATAAAAATTCAGATTACAACTTCGCATTTTTTAGTTTGAAGAATGATAAGGAATTGTTGATTCAGCCAGAGAAAAAACATTGGGATCTTTGTTTCACAGTCTTCACAAATATCATCGAAGGTGCTGGAAGTTACATCTACGCAGATTTTGTTTTGAGTAATTTGATTGGCGGTGTTGGAGCTTACGAAGTTGTAGTAACTGCTCCTACAACGGGATCTGAGGCTTATAATAACTTCAAGCTTGAGAATATTGAGGCTTCCAAATTCATTTTTAATGATCACCGCACAATCGGCGGAAACTGGAGAAATCCTGTAGGAGCTAACGGATTAGAAACTTATGGCGACAGATTCTACGTTATCCGTGATGCAGAAGGTTATTTTTTCAAATTAAGATTCACCAGAATGACAAGCCCAGAAGGCATTCGCGGTTATCCTCAATTCGAATATCAGCCACTTTAATCCCATTTAAGATCCTACAATTACTAGGAATAATTTAATCAAAATTTAAAGCAATTATACAGAAGCTTCGGGATTGGTTTTAAAGCCAATAGCAAAAAGCTAATTGCCATCAGCCACTTAATAATATAGTTAACTATGAAAAATATCAAAATAGCAATCCTTTCAGCTATCCTTTTAGTAGGAATTTCTTGTAAAAAAGACGATTCAAAAGTTGCGACCAGCGAAGAAACAAAAACCGAAACGCCTGTTTCTAACCATAAAATTGTCAGCATCAGCGGCGGTGTTACTGAGATAGTAGCTGCTTTGGGTCACGAGAAAGAAATCGTTGGAACAGACGTTACAAGCACGTATCCAGAAACACTTGAGGCCACTGCTGAAAACTTAGGTCACGTTCGTTCGATGACCATTGAGCCGCTTATGGCACTCAATCCAACTTTGATTTTAGCATCCGACAAAGATGTGAATCCAGATTTGTTGGAAAAAATCAAAGCCTCTAAGATTCAGACCGAATTATTCAAACAAGAGTTCACGATAGATGGAACCAAAAATTTGATCAATCAAGTGGCGAAAGCTTTAGGAAATACCAATCAGCAAGCATTGTTGGACAAAATTGATGCAGATGTAAAACAAATCCAGCCGATTGCTAAAAAACCAAAAGTACTTTTCATCTACGCAAGAGGGAATATGATGATGGTTGGGGGCAAAAACACACCTATGGCGAGCATTATCGAAATTGCTGGCGGACAAAACGCTGCAAACGATTTCGAAGATTTCAAACCTTTGACACCTGAGGCTGTCGTACAGTCAAATCCAGATGTTCTGCTGTTCTTCACAACTGGTTTGCAAGGTTCTGGTGGAGCAGAAGGCGCTCTCAAAATGCCTGGCGTTTCTCAAACAAACGCTGGTAAAAACAAACGCGTGATTGCGCTGGATGGCGGTTTGATGTCATCATTCGGACCAAGAGTCGGCGAAGCTGCATTGAGCCTCAACAAACTATTAATCGAATCCACAAAATAAAAGTCGCATCGGGACGACCGCTTTCCCAGCATAGGAATTCATTCCTATGAAAAACGAACGACGATTTACCCAGCACAGGAATTTACTCCTATGTTGATGATATACAAAAACCACGATTTGAAATCAAAAAGTCTTACATTCTACGCCATCATCGGTATGGTTTTATTAATACTGATGATGGTTTTAGCTTTAAATATCGGCGTTTACGACTTCGGAAAATCTTCTGCTTATGAGGTTTTCTGGAAATTCATAAACGGCGATTCATCATTATCACTCAGCGAAAAATACATCATTTGGGAGGTTCGTGCTTCCAGAATCATAATGACGGTCTTGATTGGAAGTATGCTCGCCGTTTCCGGAACCACATTGCAAGGAATGTTCAAAAATCCTTTGGCAACAGGCGAAGCGATTGGATTAACGTCCGGAGCGACTTTGCTCGCCGCAATCGCCATTGTTTTGGGGCACACATTCGAAAATTATCTTCCTGAGATTGTCCGAAATTCCTTAGTTGGCGTTTCTGCTTTTATCGGCGCATTATTGGCGATGATCATCGTTTACAGAATTTCAACTTCTGACGGAAAGACTAATGTTGTAATGATGTTATTAAGCGGTGTTGCTATCACTTCAATTGGATTTTCAATCACAGGATTTCTGATTTACATTTCCAAAGACGAACAACTTAGAGACCTGACTTTCTGGAATCTCGGAAGTCTCGCCGCCGCAACTTGGACGAAAAATATCATTTTGACCATTGTTCTGATTTTGTCATATCTAATAATCTTACCGAAAGGAAAAGCTTTGAATGCAATGA
>RCUH01000346.1_pt1 | contig 52684 bp, 37 predicted proteins | sample 2166191 | NCBI WGS metagenome assembly RCUH01 (sample SAMN09932848, study PRJNA488358) | compost metagenome | feature: garden; material: soil; isolation source: compost soil in an enriched community after 214 h of incubation | place: Germany: Experimental Botanical Garden Goettingen | collected... | reverse complement strand
TAACGATTACGGCAGCAGATGTTGATGGCGGTTCTAGTGATAATTGTAATTTCACACTTTCTCTTGATGATGATACCTTTGATTGTACCAATGTTGGTCCTAATAATGTAATTCTAACCATAACCGATGATAGCGGTAATACTCATTCAGCTACAGCAGTTGTAACAGTTGAAGATACTGTTGATCCTGTAGCTATAGCTCAAAATATCACAATTCAATTAGATGCAAGCGGGCAAGCCATAATAACGGCAGCAGATATTGATGATGGTTCTAGTGATAACTGTGATTTTACCCTTTCTTTGGACGACGATACTTTTGATTGTACAAATGTTGGTCCTAATGCAGTTATATTAACGATAACTGATGATAGCGGTAATACTCATTCAGCTACAGCAGTTGTAACTGTTGAAGATACTGTTGCCCCGGTAGCTATAGCTCAGAATATCACAGTTCAGCTTGATGCTACAGGTAATGTAACGATTACAGCAGCAGATGTTGATAATGGCTCAAGTGATAATTGTAATTTCACACTTTATCTTGATGATGATACCTTTGATTGCACCAATGTTGGTCCTAATAATGTAATTCTAACCATAACTGATGATAGCGGTAATACTGATACAGCCACAGCAGTTGTAACGGTTGAAGATATTATTGATCCTGTAGCTGTTGCAAAAAATATCACAATTCAATTAGATGCAAGTGGGCAAGCCATAATAACAGCAGCAGATATTGATGATGGTTCTAGTGATAACTGTGGTTTTACTCTTTCTCTGAACAAAACAACGTTCGATTGTGAAAACGTCGGACCTAATACTGTTGTATTTGTAATAGAAGACACTAGTGGAAACATGGTTCAGGAGGTAGCTACGGTAACTGTAGTAGATGATCTTACCCCTAATGTAGTAACCCAGGATATTACCGTTTATTTGGATGCTACAGGTAATGTAACAATTACAGAATCGCAGATAAATGATGGATCTACCGATAATTGTGAGATAGATTCCATGACTCTTGACATCACAGCTTTCGACTGTTCAAAAATTGGGGATAATACAGTTGAGTTAACAGTTGAAGATGTTAATGGCAATACCGCTACTGCTACTGCAATAGTAACTGTAGCAGATGATATCGCTCCAAATGCAGCAGCCCAGAATATCACTGTTTATTTGGATGCTACAGGTAATGTAACAATTACAGCATCTCAAATAGATAATGATTCTACCGATAATTGTGATATAGCTACTATGACTCTTGATATCACTGCTTTCGACTGTACAAAAATTGGTGATAATACAGTTGAATTAACAGTTGAAGATGTAAATGGTAATACCGCTACTGCTACAGCAATAATAACAGTAGTAGATGATCTTGCTCCGACTGCAGTAACCCAGAATATTACTGTTTATTTGGATGCGACTGGAAACGCAATCATTACAGCAGCACAAATTGATAATAATTCTACCGATAATTGTGATATAGACACCATGACTCTTGATATCACCGCTTTCGACTGCACAAAAATTGGTGATAATACAGTTGGGTTAACAGTTGAAGATGTTAATGGCAATACCGCTACTGCTACTGCAATAGTAACGGTAGTAGATAACCTTGCTCCAAATGTAGTAACCCAGAACATCACTGTTTATTTGGATGAGACAGGAAATGCAACCATTACGGCAGCACAAATTGATAATGGTTCTACAGATAATTGTGATATAGATACCATGACACTTAATATTACTACTTTCGATTGCACAAAAATTGGTGATAATACAGTTGAATTAACAGTTGAAGATGTAAATGGTAATACCGCTACTGCTACAGCAATAATAACAGTAGTAGATGATCTTGTTCCGAATGTAGTAACTCAGGATATCACGGTTTATTTGGATGCGACTGGAAATGCAACTATTACTACAGCAGATGTTGATAATGGTTCTACCGATAATTGCGGTATAGATACTATGGTTCTTGATATAATAGCATTTGATTGTACAAATGTTGGAGATAATATAGTTGAATTAACTGTTACGGATGTTAATGGTAATAGTGCATCTGCAACTGCAACAGTAACAGTATTTGATGATGAACTTCCGGTAGCTGTTGCACAAAATATTGCAATAAATCTGGATGCTGTTACCGGTTTAGCAACGATCACTCCGGATATGATTGATAATGGATCTACCGATAATTGCTCTTTTGTATTATCACTTGATATTACCGATTTTACATGTGAGGATATAGGTCCTAATCCGGTACAACTTATAGTTACAGATGCAGGAGGTAATGTGGTTACAGCCGATGCAGTAGTTACAGTATCAGATATTAGTTTGCCTGTAGCGATAGCACAACCGTTTACAATACCTTTAAATTCTAATGGAGTGATATTATTAGTTCCTTCGGAAGTAGATGGAGGATCTTATGATAATTGTGATATAGTATCTCGTGTGGTAACCCCTAGCTTATTTTCATGTAGTGACCTGGGTGATCATACTGTTACCTTAACAGTAACAGATGCCAGTGGCAATACAGCTTCTGCTACTACTGTAGTTACTGTTATTGATAATATAAATCCTGTAGCTGTTGCACAAAATATCACAGTACAACTTGATGCTAATGGGAGTGTTACGATAACACCACAACAGGTAGATAATGGTTCATTTGATATTTGCGGAATAACATCTATGACACTTGATAATACAGAATTTGATTGTTCTGATATAGGTAATCATAATGTGATCCTTACAGTAACCGATGCAGGTGGTAACACCAACTCAGCTACTGCTATTGTGACAGTAGAAGATGCAACAGGTCCTGTAATTGCTTCTCAGGCAACAACTTTAGCATTGAATGCTAACGGAACAGCAACACTGGTTCTTGCTGATGTTGATACAGGAACTACCGATAATTGCGGAATCCAGTCTATCGTGCTTAGTAAAACAGATTTTAACTGTAGTAATCTTGGTGATAATACTGTTGTAATAACAGCAACCGATGTAAATGATAATGTCTCAAAACAATCTGTTGTAGTAACGATAGTTGATAATCTTGCTCCAACGGCTATCGCTCAGGATATAGAGATCTCATTAAATCCTAATGGATTTGTTACAATTACACCGGAAATGATAAATAATGGATCTAGCGATAATTGCGCAATAGATTCTATGTCGTTGGATATTACATCATTTACATGTACTGATATTGGACCAAATACAGTTGTTTTAACAGTAAAAGATAAAGCAGGAAATACAGCTACCGATACAGCTGTAGTAACAATACTTCCGCTACCGCTTCCGACACTTCCAAGTCTATCGCAAACCTTCTGTGCTATTGATGAGCCTACTATTGGTGATATTGCTATAGACGATGTTCTTGTAGAATGGTATGCAGATGCTACATCTAGTAAAAGGCTGTCATCAAGTACAAGTTTGGTTACGGGTACTTACTATGTAGCTACACGCTATGGTAATTGTTATAGTACCCGCGTTGCTGTAAACATTATTCTTAAAGACTTACCAGCACCTACAGGAGAAACAATACAATATGTATGTGTTGAAAAAGAAAGTACTATAGCAGACTTAATAACTAACGAAGTAGATGTTGTATGGTACGAAACTTCAACCGGTGGCGTGCCATTAAGTGCATCTACAGTACTTGAGGATAAACAAAGATATTATGCGTCTTATGTAGGAGAAGAATGTGAAAGTACCAAGAGACTGGAAGTTGAGGTTATTGTACGTTATTGTGATGTTGTAATTCACAATGCTGTATCAGCCAATGGAGATGGAATAAACGATTACTTCTCAATAAAAGGAGTTGAGTCTTTTCCAGACAACAAACTTGAGATATTCAACAGATGGGGTTCAACAGTATTTGAGGCCAGTCATTATGGACAGGAAGGCAATTTCTTTAAAGGTTTTGCTAATACCGGTTTAGGTACATCCAATGGTGGTTTATTGCCATATGGTACATATTATTATGTATTTAGCTTTACAAACCACGATGGCAACCGCATTACGAAAACAGGATTTTTACACTTGAACCACTAATTTTCAATCAGAACACAGTATGAAATTTAATTATATACTTGGCTTACTATTAAGTTTAACCTTATTCACGGCCCAGGCACAACAGGAAGTCCAGTTTTCGGATTATAAACTCAACATGTCCAGTTTTAATCCGGCTTTTGCAGGATTTTTCGATGGCAGTATGTTGTTCATCCACAGAAGCCAGTTTGTAGGTATTAAAGGAGCACCCGAGAGCCAGAACCTTAATGTTAACATACCGCTTAATATGAATATGGGTATGGGTTTTAACGCTATAAGTGAAAAGCTTGGGGTAACCGAAGAAGTGATTTTTACAGGCGATTATTCCTATACTATTTTTACTGATGATGTTAACATGTTTACATTTGGTCTTAAAGCAGGGGTTAATATCCTTAATGTAGATTATACGCTTCTTGATATGGAAAACCCGGATGATCCAAGTTTTGCTAATAATATCGAAAACAAAGTGTCTCCTCGAATAGGTGTTGGTTTTTTATTCAATACACCTCAATGGTATGTAGGGATATCTACACCTAACTTTATAAAAGAGAATTATAATCCTACAGTTAGAGGAGCTACGGCAACCACAAGGCCTCACCTTTATATGACTACAGGTTTTCAGACAGCATTAACAGATGAGTTATTGTTTAAGCCATCCATATTGGCAAAAGCTGTAGAAGAAGCTCCAATAGCTATTGATTTTGCTTTAAATTTTGAGTTTAAAGAGCAATTTCGCTTTGGGGTATCCTATCGTTGGGATGCAGCAGTTACTGGTATTGTAGGTGTAAATGTCCTTAAAGATTTTCAGATAGGGTATGCTTACGACTATAACACGAACGGATTGGGTAAATATGCTCCTAGCTCTCATCAGTTTTATCTTAAATATGTTTTTAAACATTCAAGAGAGATGAGGAGAGAGTGCAGTAGCTGTAGCTTTACCGATTCATCTACAAATATTGGTTTTTAAGAAAGGATTCATTCCTGAATAATAAAATTAAAAGAGCTGTCTAAAATGCATTAGACAGCTCTTTTTTATTTTCCGAATTGTTGAATTCCGGATTTTAGCCATGCTTCATATTCCTCAACATCGGGCATATACCCGGCAGGCTTGTTTAAGCTATTTTCGTTGGTATCTAAAACAAGATAATACGGCTGAGCATTTGCTTTATAACGGGTAATTTGAAAATCACTCCATTTATTACCTATCGACTTTATTTTTTTACCAGTTTCTTTAGACACATATTGTTCTTCAATTGGTAGCTCTCTTTTATCATCTACATATAAGGATATCAAAACGACTTCATTATTTAAGATTGATAAAATACGAGGATCCGACCAAACATAATCTTCCATCTTCCTGCAGTTTACACAGGCAAATCCGGTAAAATCTAAAAGAATAGGTTTGTTTACTGATTTAGCGTAAGCCAATCCTTTTTCATAATCGGTATAGGCAATAATGTCATGTGGTCCCCTGTGTGCTCCATCTGGTAAAACTTCGGTTGTTGAATTTCCACCTTTTGAACCTCCTACACCATAAGGTGATTCACTATAGGTCATAGGTGGCGGGAAACCACTAATTAATTTTAAAGGGGCTCCCCATAAACCGGGAATTAAATAAATGGTGAAAGATAACACCAGTAGTCCTATTGATAATCGCCCAACTGAAATTGAGGATAGGGGAGAATCATGTGGTAGTGTTATTTTCCCAAACAAATATAACGCAAGAGTACCAAATATTGCGATCCATATGGCTAAGAATAATTCTCTTTCAAACCAATGTAATTGCAAAACCAAATCGGCGTTAGATAAAAACTTAAATGCTAAAGCTAACTCAAGGAATCCTAAAAATACTTTTACAGTATTTAGCCATCCGCCCGATTTTGGCAATGTATTTAACCAACCAGGGAACATTGCAAACAACATAAAGGGTAATGCTAATGCTGTAGAAAATCCTAACATCCCTACAATTGGTGCGATGCCTCCTTTTGATGCTGCTTCAACCAATAAAGTTCCAATAATTGGTCCCGTACAGGAGAATGAAACTATGGCCAATGCCAATGCCATGAATAGTATACCCAGTATACCACCTCTGTCGGCTTGTCGATCTACTTTGTTTGCCCACGAATTGGGTAACATTATTTCGAAAGCTCCCAGGAAAGAACAGGAAAATACAACTAATAACACAAAGAAGATTACATTAAACCATACATTAGTAGATAATGCATTTAAAGCATCTGCACCAAAAATAAGTGTAATTACAGATCCCAGGAATACATATATAAGAATGATAGAGATACCATATATAATAGCATTTTTAATTCCTTTGGCTTTGGTTTTACTTTGTTTGGTAAAAAAGCTTACTGTCATTGGTATCATCGGGAACACACACGGGGTAAGTAAAGCAGCAAAACCCGATAAGAAAGCTATAAAGAAAATCGTAAATAAGCCGGAATCAGATTCCGTAGCATCAGACGTTTTTTCTACAACAGCTTTTGAGTCGGTTTTTGTTGTGGTTTCATTTGCAATAGCCGCCGCCTCAATTTCTTTTGCCTCTAATGTTTTTAAATTAAACTCAAAATATTTGTTTTCACTAATGCAACTTTCCTTACAAACCTGGTAAAATAATTCTACCTGTATAACTTCTTTTTCGGGATTAACGTGTTTAATTAATTGTGTAAAGGTTACTTTGTTTTCAAAAAAAACTTCATTTACTCCAAAAACGTCACTAAATACTGTTTTAGTTTCGCTTTCTGTCGCTTTTCCTATAGCTTCATAATTACCTGTATTGTTATGAAAAATAAATTCTGTTGGTAATGGACCGTCTTCCGGCGTAAATTGAGAATATACATGCCAATCGGTTTCAATATCACCATTCAGTGTAAGCAAATATTCCGAATCTGATTTTTTCTCGATGGAAGCTTTCCATTTAACCGGATTTAAAATTTGTGCCTGTGTATTCGCAAAAGCAAACACCAGGAGTATTAAATAAGATAGTTTCTTCATTGATATAAGTTTAATCAGAACAAAGTGTTCCGGTTATTGTTTTATTTTTAACTATTACTTGTTATTTTCCTATAATCTATGGTAGATGCTTCGATGACAAAACATGTCATCGAAAACATTTACCCATTATTTTAGTTTTTGTTACTTGTTTACCTTGTTACTTATCCCGGTATCGAGGTTATTTAGAGGTCTGAAGTTTTTGTGTAGGATTATAGGAATGCTATTTACTTAGTAACATTAAAAAAAGTATACTCTAGTTTTAAGAAGAACCCATCAGATGTTAGACGGTGCATTGAGTTGTACAATTCTTTTTTGTAAGCAATATCGATTCTTGCCTGGCTGTTAATTATAAACTGAACAGAAGGTACTACATCAAGGTATGATCTTCCATTGTCGGTAATTGTTTGCCCTACCAATTCTAACATTGTATTAATGTTAGTTTGCTTATAACTGGTGTATTTTTTAGGGTGCATTAATCTACCAACAGAAAGTGTATAATTTACAGCACTGTTCCCCAAATTGTCAGGGAATTTATAATTATCGTTGTCAAAAGCTTGTCCATAGCTTAAAGATGAACTTATTGCCATTTTTTTAATTAATTGGGTAGCTACTAAACCTGCTTCATACCCAGAGTTCATACCCATCATATCGATGGCTTCACTATGAATTGGAGCATTATTCCAGCTGTAACGACCAAATGCTGCCATCCTAAAATGGCTTTGAAGATCATCAACAGAGAAAAAACGATATTTAGCATATATACCACCGCCTTTAAGGTCTAGTCCGTTGCTCATATCATTTAGGTAACCAGAGGCACGAACCATTAAGTTTTTATTAATTCCCCATGTAACCTCGGGAGATAAATTATAAATACTACCTCCATCTATTTGGTTTTTCATAAAGGACTGGCCAACACGAACTCCAATAGAACCCGCCGGAGCATTACTGGCAGGTTCTGTTACTACAAACAGCTCTTGTGCATTTATTTTTAATGAAATAAACAGCAAAAATATAATTGATAAATATCTCATTATTAAATAGCTTTTAAGTGATAATCATTTTCATTTTCCGTCGCATAGCTTGGGTGTTTTGAATATGATTTAGCTAATTTTTTGTACTCTTTTTGGGTTACAAAACCTTTATCTAAAACCTTGTACTGAGTTTCTTTATCAGAAATTTGGTTGTTAGGTTCTATAAAAATGAATGATCCATCTTCAATTTTAAAGGTTGTGTTGTTTTCTATCTTTTGCGTATCGAGCTTCATTGTCAATACCATGGAACCAACAAAAAATCCAGCTTTTTCGACGGCAGTTTTTAATACTTTAGGCTGTAATAGCGTATTCTCTTTAAAATACACCGTAAAAGTATTGGTGTTCAAATCCGTACTGATACTATCTACCTCAGTCATTGATTTTAACTGCTTGTTAATAGCATTGGAACACATTGAGCAGGTTAGTCCCGTTGCAATTATTTCTGCTTTCGAGATTTGAGCATATGATTTTACACCTGTTACTAATACAAAAAGTGTAAGAGCTAAGAATTTTATATTTAATGTTTTCATCTTTATTTATTTTTTTTGATTTGTGCAATTATTTGAGCTTCGGTAGGGTTGATGGCTATCAGTTTTCCTGATGCATCAAAAAGATAGGCTGCCGGTAAGGCATCTACTCCAAAAGTTACTGCCGATTTGGCGTCAAACCCCTTAGGATCGATCAATTGCTGATGTTTTAATTTATCTTTCTCAATGGCTTTTAACCATTTAGATTTATCTGTATCTATTGATATCCCTACGATCTCAAAATTTTGGCTTTTATATTTGTCGTATAGTTTCACCAATTTTTTATTTGCCAATCGGCAAGGTGCACACCACGATGCCCAAAAATCTACCAAAACTGTTTTTCCTTTAAAAGAGTTCAGTTTTACTGTAGTGTTTTTATCGTTTTGAAGTTGAATATCCGGGAAAGTATCTCCCAGTTTAACCTGCGCATTAGCTAATGAAAAACTTACGATTATTAAGAATAATGCAGCTATATTTTTTAATTTAAACATAATACTATCTATTTAAAGTTGTGATTATTTACCTGATTCTGTCTTTTGTTCTCTATCATATTGACAGCATCCGTGTAATTGCTCGTATACAGCATCAGGAGCAGAAAACTTTTCATTATCATATCCTGCATCGGCTACACTTTTTAATATCTGGTCTAAACTGGTTTTTTTAGGGTTGTAGATAACAGTAGCTGTTTTAGTATTTGCATTCCAATTTACTATGGCTGTTTTGTTCTTAGCTGCAGCTGTTTCAATTGTTTTTTTACACATACCACAATTACCGTTAATTTTTACAGTTTCTGTTACGTTGTTTTTGCTTTGCGCATTGGCAAAAGTGACTGATAGCAAAAGAGTTATTGCTACCAATAATTTATTTATTGATTTCATTGATATTATAATTTTGGATAGATTAATCCAAAAACACAATAGTAACAATAGCGAATATGGCTATGTTCTTAATAGTGCGCGGATTAATGTTTAATGATTTTTTGCCTGGTAGGCTTAGAATTCGACGCACTTATAGCTGTCAAAAAAGTATATCTAGCTTATTTTAGGAGGAAGCCAGATAGAACGGAAATCAGATGAAATAATGATTTCTGAATAAAAGTGATTTTGTTTTCTTTCTGAAAAATCAAAAAGCGAATTGTTATCTGTCTGAAAAGAAAGTACAGAGGCATAACCGCAGTAAACTGTAGGACAGCCACAAGAAACATCTTTACAGCTGTTATCACAACTATGGTTTTTTTCTTTTGAGTGGTTGTCTTTACAACATTCTTTAGTAGAAGATTCTTTTGTACAACAAGTCATCTCTGCCTTATTACTATGTGCAAAACTCTGCGTTGGTCCCAAAATGAAACCAAGCGTTAGCATTAATAATATGTAGATTTTTTTTGTCATATGAAACGCAAAGATATAATTTTATTAAATGGCCTATAGTTAATTTTTAATAAACGATTCTTTTTTAACAATATTCACAAATTAAAAAGCAGATTGATAGTAATCTGTTTTTTAAATAAAGTGCTGACTTTGTGGAGTAAACTGCTCTAATTGTTTAATAAATTTTTATCTGATGATAATTTATAAGTTTTAAAAACAAACAAAGAGGCTATATGAATAGCCTCTTTGTTTGTTTTTTAGAAAAGTAAAATTAATCCAATTCAAAGCTTATTTTACAGTTTAACCTCCATTTGGTTACTTTACCGTTAGTAACTTCTGCTTTTAAGTTTCTAACCCAAACAGACTTTATACCACGTAATGATTTACCTGCTTCTGTTACTGCATTTTGTGTTGCATCTTCCCAGCTTTTGTCTGACTCTGCCAGCACTTCTATAACTTTTACAATTGCCATAATATATTTGTTTAAAATTTATATTCTTAGGATCATACGTAATTGATTAACAGTGTTTTTATTTGAAGGGTATTAAATTTAGAATATTTAAATTTATTTATTGTTCTTTAAAATTTAATTGGCAAATAAATAACACAAACTCTTAAATAAGTATTAAAAATTAATTGGTTAGTTTACTGTTTATAAGTGTGTTGTTTAGTTTTTTTTTATTTTTTTGAAGAATCTTTTTTGTTTTTATGTATTTAACTACGTAGTTTTGTACTGTAAATTTGAAACTATGAAAATAATGATTGTTCCTATTGGAAATGAATATGCAGAAGCAGCAATTAATCTAATTTTAAACATCCAGCAAAAAGAATTTAATGTAGCCATTACTTTAGAAGATCAGCCGGATCTTTTAGAAATTAATAATTTTTATTATCAAAGTGGAGGATGTTTTTGGGGAGCCTTTATAGACGGACAGTTAGTAGGTACAATTGCTTTGGTTAAATTTGACAGTGATGCTGGAGCTATAAGAAAAATGTTTGTAAAAAAAGAGTATAGGGGTAAAGAGCTTCAAATTGCTCAACAATTATTAGAAACATTAATTACTTACTGTAATGAAAATAGTATAAACCATTTATATTTGGGAACAGTATCAATATTAGAAGCGGCATTACGCTTTTATGAAAGGAACAATTTTGTTCGTGTTGATAAAGAATTGCTTCCGGAAAAATTTCCCTTAATGAGCGGAGATAATGTATTTTGTCATTTAACATTACAATAAGCAGCTATGAACATTATTGACGAATCGGGTATTTTAGCCCTATCAACACGATTACAGCGACTGAGCGAACAACTCCGTAAAGACGGTGCTTTACTGTACAAATCATTTAATATTGAGTTCGAGCCGAAATGGTTTCCTATTATTTATACGTTATATCATAAAGAGGTATTAAGCGTAGTTGAAATAGCGAATGAAATTGGTTACACGCACCCTTCTACCATAAGTTTATTAAAAGAGCTGGAAAAGCAAAAGCTCATCCGATCAAAAAAAGATAGGGAGGATGAACGTAAACGTTTGATCCTGCTTACTGCTAAAGGGCAGGAATTGATCCTGAAAATGAAACCTGTATGGGATATAATAACTACTGTACTTAATGAAATAACGGATAATCAAAACAATTTGCTTAAAGCCATTAATGAAACCGAAGATAAAATAGCGAATCAGAGTTTTTATCAAAGAGGCTTACAGCTAAAAAAAGAAAATGAGAATTTATGATTTTTATTCTCGATCTGTATTCAATAAAAAAGTGTATTCTTAAAATTGTACTATGCTAATTAAACAATTTTAAAAACACACTTTTCTTGTATGAGATTATTAGAATATCATTATGGACTATTGTGAAATTATGAGGTAATGAATTTTGGATGTACAAGGTTTTCAAAAGAGTAAATTTCATCCCATTTCTCTTTTGTAATTAACTTCTTCTCGTCCACTACAATTTCATATATAGACTTTCCGGTTTTTAATGCTTCTTTTGCTATTGATGCACTGGTTTCATATCCCAATATTGGATTTAGTTGTGTTACAATACCAATACTTTGCATTACCATATTTTTAGCATGTTCTTCATTAGCTGTAATACCTACTACACATTTATCTTTTAATGTGTTACATGCTTTTGACATATATTCCAAAGAGGTAAACAGTGCAAAACTTATTACAGGCTCCATTACATTTAATTGTAATTGTCCGGCTTCGGCGGCCATAGTAACAGTTAAATCGGCTCCAATAACATAAAAACATGTTTGATTTACTACTTCCGGGATTACCGGATTAACTTTACCGGGCATTATAGATGAACCTGGTTGTAATGCAGGTAAATTAATTTCATTAAATCCACAACGGGGACCACTGCTAAGTAATCTAAGGTCATTACATATTTTACTTAATTTAATAGCACTTCGTTTTAGTATACCACTTAGCTCTACAAATGCACCCGGGTCGTAAGTTGCCTCGAAAAGGTCGGCAGCCAAGGTTACAGGAATACTACTAATTTCCCCTAAATGTTTTACACACAGATTTGAATATCCCTCAGGAGCATTAACTCCTGTACCTATTGCAGTTGCCCCCATATTAACTTCGGTAATGAGCTTTTCTGACTCCCGAAGACGTACTACATCTTCTCCCAGTGTTGTAGCAAAAGCATTAAATTCCTGCCCTAATGTCATTGGTACAGCATCTTGTAATTGAGTTCGCCCCATTTTTAGGATATTATCAAACTCTTTTCCTTTTTTGTAAAATGCTTCCTGTAACTGTGAAAGAGCATGAGCAAAAGCCTCAATTTTAAGATAAGTAGCTATCCTGAAAGCAGTAGGGTAGGCATCATTTGTACTCTGCGATAGGTTTACATCATTGTTAGGATGAAGGTATTGATATTCCCCTTTTTTGTGACCTAAGTATTCTAATCCCAGGTTAGCAATTACTTCATTCGCATTCATATTTGTTGAAGTACCCGCTCCTCCCTGAATAAGGTCACTAATGAATTGATCTGTAAATTCTCCGTTAATAAGGCGATCACAACCATATATAATGGCTTCCGCTTTTTTAGGATCTAAAACGCCAAGATCTCTATTGGCAAGTGCTGCTGCTTTTTTTACATACCCAAAAGCTTTTATAAATAAGGGTTCACTACCTATAGGAATACCGGTAATATTAAAATTTTCTTTGGCACGTACTGTTTGTACACCATAATAACAATCATTAGGTATTTGCTTCTCACCTAAAAAATCATGCTCAGTTCTGAAGGTAGTCATAATTGTATTTTTTAAAAATTTATAATAGTTTTAAAACTTAAAGAAGTACTCCTGAAGTTGTTTACGATCTTTAGTTTTCATTAATCCTAACATTAAAAGAATTCTTGCTTTTTGCGGATTTAAATCGTCAGAAACAATAGTTCCCAGTTCATTATCACTAACCTCGCCGTCTAAAACTACCCTGCCGGATAGGCATCGGCTGGCACGGCATACTATAATGTTATTTGCTTTTGCGTTTTTAACGGCATCTGTAAAAGCTTTAGAAAAGTTTCCGTTTCCTACACCCGCAATAACAATAGCGTCTACTTTTTTCTGAACGAGGTAATTAATGTAATCTGCAGAGGCATCTGCATACATATATACAATTTCTACTTTTGGAAAAGTAGTGTTGTTATTTGCAGTAAAGAAGTTTTGTTGCGAAGTATCTCTTTCAGATTTTTTATAGTATTCTACTTTTCCATCATAAATCAGCCCAAGTGCACCTGTATTTGGAGAAGAAAAAGCGTCAACGTTTGTTGTACTTGTTTTGGTAACCTCTCTTGAATCATAAACAGTCTCGTTAAAAGAAACTAAAACACCGCGACCACGGCTCTTGGGATCGGCAGCAACTATAATAGCATCCAGAAGATTTTTAGGACCATCAGCACTAATTGTTGTTGACGGACGCATTGAGCCTGTAAGGACTACAGGAAATTCCTGAGGAACCACCAAGTCAAGAAAATATGCCGTTTCTTCCTGGGTATCGGTGCCATGAGTAATTACAACACCATCAGCTTCATTTTTGCTAACGATCTCATGAATACGGGTCGCCAATTTTTTCCAGATTTCAAGACTCATATCTTGGCTCCCAACAGAAGATATTTGTTCTCCTGTTATACTTGCAATAGTATTTGCCATAGGTATACTACCTATTAAATCGGATACAGGTATTTTTCCGGCAGTATAACCAGCTTTATCAGAAGAGTTATTTGTTCCTGCGATTGTACCACCTGTGGCCAAAATGATGATTCTTGGTTTTTGTTGCGCAAAAGCAAAAGATGTTAATAAACATATAAGCAGCAACAATAAAAATTTTCTCATAACTCTAAAATTTATTTAAATTGATTTTTAAAAATTATATTCCAAAGTTAACACGAATAGCATTATACTGAATTCATTCATCATTTTATTCCTATAAAAAACAACAGAATGTGGTAAATTTATTATAAATCAAAATTTTATTGTTTGTATAACAAAAAGAGAACTAGTTGATGTTTTATTGTAATGCAAATGTATAATGAAGTAATATAGTATATGTTAGAATTTAATGTTCATTTTTAAGTTACCAAGACTGTATTCCAGTACTTCTTAATAGTTATATTTGGGGTTGATAAAATAAATTAATTTATAAATAATGCAGAGCAAGATTTATACGAAATGGACATTTCTTATTTTGTTTATATTACTACCAGTATTATTATTGGCGCAAACTGAAGAAGACTGCCAGGCAATTACCTTAAGAGGTATAGAGAAAGCTAAGGAAGAAAAATTTTCGGAATCGTTAGAATTACTTACACAAGCTCGTGCAATTGCAGAAAAACATAATTGGGCAGGGCAGAAAATTATAGCTATAAACGCTATGGGGATAACCTATGGTTTAATGCTTGAATATGGTGAAGCATTAAGTTATCATTTAGAAAGTTACAAGCTGGCATCAAAAGAAAAAGACCCTAAATATAAAGCATTAGTACTTCTTAATATTGGATGTATATATATTAAGCAGCAAAAGTACAAGGAGGCAGAAGATAATTTTAAAGAGATTTATGAGATTTATAAAGAAAGCAAACATTATGGTAATTTAGGTACTGTATGTATTAATTTAGGTATCATATATAACCAAACAAACAGACCTGATGAAGCTAAAAAATATCTGGAAGAAGCCAAAATTTATTTAAAGGATGAGGATAAAATAAATAGTATTAATTTAGAATTGACTGAAAATGAATTACTAAGAGGTAATACTACAGAGGCTCGAATAAAAGCAGAAACTTTTTTTGAAACTTTAAAGAATGATAAACAATATATAAACCCGGCTACATTTTTATTAATTGCAGCAAAGGCCTATTTAAAGGAACAAAATTTTAAAAAAGTTGTTAGTACCTGCGAAAAAATTTTACAAAATAATCCTGATCTAGAAGATCGATTACAAACATTTGAGATCTTATCCGAAACGTATTACAAGAACAATCTTCATCAAAAAGCTTTTACTTATAAGGATTCCGTCCAAAAAGTAGAGCATAGGCTGGCAGAACTTAAAAACAGCAGGTTATACGAAAATAGTATCGTAAAGCTTGAGGTAGAAAATTATAAAAATGAAATTTCCTTTAAAGATCAAAAGCTAAAAAGTGAACGTAAGCTTTATTACTCTGTTATTATAGCTATCCTGGCTATAGTCACAATTTTATTGCTTATTCTCAGACAAAAAAAACTAACAGCAGAAAGGAATAATCTTATACTTGAAAAACAAATAAGAGAAAAAGACAGCCAACAGGAATTACTCCAAAAAGAAATTGAATTAAGAAACCGTAAACTTTCTGCTCGAGCACTATATCTTTCTGATAGAAATCAATTAATAGATACTATCTTAATATCGATTGCTAATATTCCTGAACTGTCTAAAGAACCAAATTTAGCCACACAGATTAAGACATTAAAAAATTATTTAAAAAACGATGACGAATGGGAAAATTTCATTTCTCACTTTGAAGAAGTGAACCCAGGGTTTTTAAGCAGGCTTAAAAAATTGCATCCTACTTTAACTTCAAACGATATGCGTTATATCGCATATACCTATATGAATTTAACAGCTAAAGAAATTTCAAATTTGCTCAACATCACTATTCATGCAAGTAAAAAGAGAAAAGAACGGATCTCTTTAAAAATGAATCTCTCTGATGATGTTTCTTTATATTCCTATATATCAATGATTTAATGTAAATGTCTCCTTTTTGTCCACGGTTTGTCTCTTTTTTTTCGATTGATTTCAATAGCCATGTTTTAGTTTATCTTTTAAAATTCATTAATGTTGCGACACAGAGAAATAATTCATTTATCTCAACTTTTTGTGATAAAAATTATCCGAAGTGAAATTTCTCGACTACTAACATTAAATAATTTTAAAAACTATGCAAAACAAGTACTTACTACTGGTTTTTTACTTATTTACTTTCTGCTGTTATGCACAGCTCCCCAAAGAAAGTTTTGAAAATTCCTGGGCACCTGCTACCAGTGGAACATCTCCCACAGATTGGTTGGTGCTTCAAAATAATTTTGGAACCAATATAACCTGGGGACAAAGCATAGCGGGAAATAGTATACAAGTTCCCTATAATGGGCAACATGCAGCTTTTTTAAATAAGGACAATGCAATTGGAGGAATACCTGCTGATTATTTGGTAACGCCGGAATTTCCGGTTCCTACAAATCCTGAACTTCATTTTTTTTCCCGATTAGGTTTTATGGGTAACCAAGGAAGTTCTTATAAAGTTATGGTGCTACCGCAGGGTTCAGATGCATCAGATCTTTTAAACTATGTTGAAATAGAATCATGGAGTGAACTTGAAATAAATCCAAATCAAACAACTTATAATGAGGTTGTTGTTTCAATTCCGGAACAATATATTGGTCAGAATATCAGAATAGCTTTTGTAATGGAAGCTAATGATGGTGATAGATGGTTAATAGACGATGTAAGGGTTTCTGAAAAATGTTTGAATCCGGTTAATGGAACTGCTAGTAATGTTACTTTATACACAGCCGATTTGTCGTGGAATGAACAGAATAGTGCTGGCGCTTGGGAAATTGAGATTGTTTTAGAATTAGCTGAACGAACCGGGCAGGGTATTGTTTACACCGGATCTCTTCCTTACCAAATACCTCTTTCTACAGGTTTAACTCTCGACACGAACTATAAATTTTACTTTCGTTCTATTTGCGATGTTACTAATGGTTATAAAAGTGATTGGGTTGGACCTGTATATTTCACTACTGGAAATTATGGCGATTCATGCGATTATGCATTGCCAGTAGCATCCCTACCATATTTTAATGCAAACAATACTTCGAATTTTGCAGATTTATATGAAGGCATCCCTGGAGCAGGCTGTGGAGTTCCTACCGGTGTAAATTATCTTGCAGGGAATGATGTGGTTTATGAATATACACCAACAGTTTCAGGAACTATTAATGTGGATCTTTTATATATGTTACCTGGTACTGGCTTATTTATTTATGATTCATGTGATGATATAGGTGTAAATTGTCTTGCAGGTGGAACTTCGGGATTATATGAAGCTATACCTATATCAATTAATGATTTTCCGGTTACTGCCGGTACAACATATTATTTTGTTATTTCGGATAAAAATAATACGACTACGAAATACACATTAATTATTCAGGAAGCCCGATGTGAGGAACCGGCAGGGCTTGCTACAACAAATATTGGTACTACTACTGCAGATTTGTCATGGACCAATCCTACAAATGCTACTTCTTGGGAAGTAACTGTTCAACCAGCCGGTACGGGTGTTCCAATTGTTGCCGGTACTACGGTTACCACTAATACCAATTTAACCTGGGGTGATACATTGGGTGCCGGTACATTATTTCCTAGTACTGTTTATGAATATTATGTGCGATCACTATGTGATGACGGTACATTTAGTACATGGTCTGGGCCATATACCTTTACGACTATGGATTGTGCTATAGAAGATCAATGTACGTACACTTTTGAAATGACAGCTGATATTATGATAGGCTTTTGGCTTGATAGTAGTATAACGGTTTCTCAAAATGGTGTTGAGCTGGCTACGTTCATGGGACCTATTGGTGGAATATATGAACCTGTTACAGCAACATTGCAGGTTTGTAAAGGTGTACCAATAGAAATTTATTTAAACGAAGGTAGTCTTAGTTATGTAGTTGCCTTAACTGTTAAAAATAGTTATCAGCAAGTAATATATGTAAAAGAACTTGGGGTTGGAGAAGCGGGTACAGTACTATTTAATGAAGTTGTAGATTGTACACAGTTATGTATCCCTCCAATTGGTTTAATGACAGATAATGAAGGGCAAAATACAGCTGAACTGAGTTGGGATGCAAATCCAACAGGTAAGTGGGAATATTATGTTGTAGAGGCCGGGCAGCCTGCACCAACAGCGGGATCCGTAGGGACAATTACGACAACTAACCCAGCTGTAGCAGAAGGATTAGGTCCGGCAACAGTTTATGAGTATTATGTAAGGCTTATTTGTGACGAAGATACAAATACAGTGAGCGATTGGAGTGCACCACTCTTATTTGCTACCAGTACTTGTGAAGCTTCTGAAAAATGTGATTATACTTTTGTAATGACAAGCGAAGTAAGTTTTGGAGGACTTGAAAGTTCTTTTACAATTACTCAAAACGGAGTGTTGGTTAAAGAAATTGGTGCTACTTTTTTTAATGGTGCATCAAAAACATATACAGTAGCATTATGCCCAAATTCACCTTTTGAGGTTAACTGGACTAATGGTGGTATGTTAGCTTCATGGATTGGATTAACCATTACAAGTCCGTTCGATCAACTTCTTTATTCGCTTCCATATGGTTCTGATAGTCTTGTAGGAACAATAGTTTATGAAGGAATTGTAGATTGCGAAAATCCTACATGTGCAGCTCCTATGATATTAACAGCGAATAACATTCTTTCAACAACTGTAGATCTTGGTTGGGATGGCCCACTAACAGGAACTTGGGAATATTATATTGTAGAAGAAAGTGCTGATGAACCTACAGAAACAACATTGGGCATACACACAACAACCAATCCTACAGTTGGAGTTACTATTGAACCATCTAAAAACTATAAATTTTATGTAAGAATTTTGTGTGCTGATGGTGGGCATTCAGACTGGTCAGTTCCATATTTGTTCCACAGCCCTGCATGTGATAATTTTTGCAATTTTAAATTTGAATTTACTTGTCTTGATTATTACGGATGGCCGGATAATACAGTTACAATTACTCAAAATGGTATTGAAATTGTAACGTTGGGTAATTTTATTGTAGCTCCGGGAGCCTATAAAACCTTTGAAGTGCCTTTATGTCCAGATATTCCTTTTGAAGTTTTTTGGAATTATTCTGATGCGGGAGGGACTCCATACTATGCAGATAAAGGCTTAAATATTTATACACCATCAATGGAAGAAGTGTTTCGTATGGAAAGAGGCTCGTTATCTCCTGGAACTTATATTTTTAAAGGAGATGCGGTTTGTGAACCTACCTGTTTGCAACCAAAAAATCTTACAGTCTCTGCTATAGGCATGGATACTGTAACTTTAGGATGGGATGAAATGGCAGATGCTGCACAATGGGAAATTGTAGTTTTACCAAAAGGAGAAATATTATCTCAGGATGCTGAGGGAATAATTGTTGACACAAATCCATATGTACTTACAGAGGTGATTGAACCAGGTAGGGAATATAATTATTATGTACGTGCTCTATGTAATGAGAATGAAACAAGCTCATGGTCGAGACCTTCATCGTTTACAACGGAAATGTGTACTACGTCCTGTGATTATACATTTACGATGAGTTCTACTATGCCGGAGGCAGGAAGAGAAGGTTGGACACCGGCAATTATGAGAGTTATTCAAAATGACCTAATTGTAGCTGAAATTATTCAACCATTATTTAGTAATGGTAATATAGATACAGTTGTTACTTTACCTTTATGCAGTGGAATACCATTTTCTGTATATTGGTTTGATGCTTCTGAACCTTGGAATTATACAGGAGCAGATTATGCCGATAATGTGGGACTGAAGATTGTAAATAATTTTAATAATGAGACTGTTTTTGAAATGGTATCTGAGAGTGGGGCAGCTGAGCCTAATACTGAAATTTATACAACGATCCCTGTTTGTGATATAATAAGCTGTCCTCAGCCTAAAAATATTGCTGTTACAGATAATACTGAAACTTCAAAAATATTAAGCTGGACGCCGGGAGGAAGTGAAACGAAGTGGGAAGTTATTGTACAAACTGCCAATGGCTCATTCCCAATAGGAAATATAGCAGTTACTGCTACTGTAAACAGCCCAACCTACACTGCTCAAAACCTAGAAAATGGTGTTTTTTACGAGTATTTTGTAAGGGCAGTTTGTGATGATACCGATAAAAGTTTTTGGTCTGGATCACAACCGTTTAATGTATTTACACCTCCGGGTTATGTACTATCAATTAAAGATGCGAATGGAGACATTGCAGATAATACAGAACTAAAGGTTTGTCCGGAAGATAATTGTGTGCAACTTTCTGCGTCTTATATAGCGGCTGGCGATACAACGGTTTACGAAGTTCAATCAATACCATATATACCGCCATACCAGTTTACAGGTGGAACTCCCGTTAATTTTGGACCAGATCCAGATGATCAATACTTTTTTAGCCCTGTAACGGATCTTACATTTGATTTTTGCTTTTTTGGACAGACTTATTCCAACATAACGATTTCTCCGATGGGAACCATAACATTTGATATAGCCAGGACAGGTGAAATGACCCCATGGTTTATAAATGATGAAATACCAAATGTAAATTTCCCTATTAAAAATGCAATTTATGGTGTTTATCAATATCTGTCGCTGAGTGTAATAAATGATTTTGCCAATCCAAATATCAATTATCAAATTCAGGGTACTGCACCTAACAGGGCTTTTGTGCTTAATTTTACTGATTTAGCAACTTCTCCTGCTTGTGATTCTGACCCTACTGTAGGAGGACAAACAACGCAGATAGTAATGTATGAAAGCACTAACATTATTGATGTATACGCAGAAAGGATAGTGCCTTGTGGTAGCTCTTATTTATATAAGGCAGTATTAGGAATCCAAAATGCTGGAGGAACAGAGGCTTATGCACCTGAAGGAAGAAATACGGGGCATTGGAGTACAAGTAAAGAGGCATGGAGGTTTGTACCAGCAGGAGCCAGTACGGCAACATTTGAATGGCTTAAAAATGATGTGGTTATAGGCACATCAACAGATATTGAAGTTTGTGCTACCGAACTGACTGCAATGAAAGCACGTGCAACGTATACGAATTGCAATGGCGATCAGATTGTTAAAGAAAGCAATGTGAAAATTTCTGTTTATGATGAGATTATTACAGGTGAACCGGAAGATCTTACACTATGCCCTAATGGTATGGTCACTTTTGATCTTAACAAAAGCCTTAATGGCATCGTAGAAAATCCACAGGAGTATACTTTTACTTTTTATGAAACAGAAGAAGCTGCATTGACAGGAGGAGATGATAATTTTAATGTATCATACACAACAGATATAGAACAAACTATTTATGTACGTATTGTAGAAAGCAACAAACCTTGTTTTATTGTAAAATCGTTTGAACTGCTATTTGTTAATATGCCGCCAGAATTTACTTTAACAGATAACCGTACTATATGTGCCGGTACAGATACAACTCTGACTGTTACTCCTGTAGGCTTTGAGGCTACCGATGCTACTTATACATGGAAAAGAGATGATATAGTATTATTAGATACTACTCCAAGCATTATAGCAACAATAGGTGGCGAATATGAGGTTACAGTAAATAAAGATGGCTGTATTGATACTAAAACAGTAACAGTTACAATACTTCCGCTTCCTGAGCTTGATAGTGTTGAAGATACAACAGTTTGTAATTCATACACAGTACCAGCTTTAACTAAAGGTATGTATTATACAGGTTCCCAAGGAACGGGTACAGAGTTAAAAGCGGGTGATATTTTGAATACTACACAGGTTATTTACTTATTTGCTCAAACTGGTACAGAACCAAATTGTACAGATGAGAAAAGTTTTACCGTTACCGTAGTTCCTACACCAAAAATCGATATTGCTAAAGGTTGTGATGGAGTTGATTATATTCTTGAAGGAATATTTATTGATGATATTTACAATCAGGACAATGCGGTTTTTGTATGGACAGATAGCGAAAATACGGTACTGGGTACAGATCAGAAACTTATGATTACAAAAATTGGCAAGTACACATTAACTGTTTTACCAATTAATGATGATTGCCCAACCGAAATGAGTATTGATGTTACTGAAACAGGATGTGAGATCCCGAGAGGTATTTCGCCAAATAATGATGGTAAAAATGATGAATTTGATTTATCAGGCCTTAATGTGAAAAAAATAAGCATTTTTAACCGTTATGGTAAAGAGGTTTATACCAAAGTTAATTACAGTAAGGAATGGAAAGGTCAGGCTAATAATGGCAATGATTTACCAACCGGAACCTATTTTTATATGATAGATCGAGAAGGCGGCGAAAGCACAACCGGATGGGTTTATATTAATAGGAATGAATAAATAATAGTGAGTTTTTTAGATATTTAAAAGGGAAAAGGATGAATTTGTAATAATTCATCCTTTTTTGTTTGTTTTTTACTGTTTTTGTAATTCGTTTAAAAAATAATATATATTTGTACCATAATTAATCGACATGTATTTAAATCAACTACATCATCATCATTTTCATAATTGCTCTCAGGCGATGTGTTAATGGTATGCGTGTAAGTCACAATAATCTAAAACCCGTTTGAGTACATCAAACGGGTTTTTTTTATTACTCCTTGCTGTGCTCATTCATTAAATCTAAATTAAATGAGTACTCTAAAGATTGCGATTCAAAAATCCGGACGCCTTAATGAAGGCAGCCTGAAAATTCTAAAAGATTGTAACATTTCTATCGAAAATGGAAACGATCATTTAAAAGCAACAGCTTCAAATTTTCCACTGGAAGTATTGTTTTTACGTAATAGCGATATTCCACAATATCTTATTGATGGCGTGGTTGATGCTGCTATTGTGGGAGATAATTTACTAATTGAAAAAGGCGCTGATATACAGGTAATCCAGAAGTTAGGATTTTCGAAATGTAAAGTATCAATTGCTGTTCCCGAAGCTTTTAACTACACTTCGATAGAAGATTTGAATAATCTTCGTATCGCCACATCTTATCCTAACACAGTTTTAAATTACTTCGGTTCTAAAAATGTTACGGTAGACATTCACCAAATTTCAGGATCTGTAGAGATAGCTCCTAATATAGGTTTGGCTGATGCTATTGTTGATATAGTTTCCAGCGGAAGCACACTATTTAAAAATAACCTGAAAGAGGTAGAAGTTATTACTAAAAGTGAAGCCGTTTTAGCTATTTCACCTAAAATTAGTAATGAAAGCCAATCAATCTTGGATAAGCTTCAATTTAGGATTCAGTCGGTTTTAAGAGCCAAAACATCAAAATATATTTTGATGAATGTTCCTAACGATAAGATAGAAAAGGTAAGCAACATACTTCCGGTATTAAAAAGCCCAACAATTATGCCTCTGGCTAAAGAAGGATGGAGTAGTCTTCATTCTGTAATTAACGAAGATGAATTTTGGGAAGTTATTGATAAGCTTAAAGAAGCAGGAGCTGAAGGAATTTTAGTTTGTCCAATTGAGAAAATGGTTTTCTAATACATAAAATCAGATAGTATGAATAAAATATATAATCCGGAACCTGAAACCTGGAAAGTATTAACGAAGCGCCCAACTCAATCGTATAGTAGTATTGAAGAAAGTGTTATGAGTATCTTTAAAGATATACAGTTTACAAGAGATAAAGCAGTAAAAAAATATACTTCATTGTTTGATGGTATCCGACTTGAAAATATTGAAGTTACAGAAGAAGAAATAAAGGAAGCTATTGAAGCGGTATCAGTCGAGCTAAAGGAAGCCATAAATGTAGCGAAGTCTAATATTGAGAAATTTCACAAAGCTCAAATAACAATAAAAATAGAAGTAGAAACTACCGAAGGCGTTACTTGCTGGCAGGAAAAACGACCTATTAATGCCATTGGTTTATATATTCCGGGAGGAACTGCTCCTTTGTTTTCTACAGTATTAATGTTAGCGATACCGGCGGTATTGGCAGGATGTAAAGAAATTTTATTGTGTTCTCCCCCAGATAAATCTGGTAAAATAAACCCTGCGATACTATATGCAGCAAACTTATGTGGTATTACTAAAATATTTAAAGTAGGCGGTATACAGGCTATAGCGGCAATGACTTTTGGTACTGAAGTAATACCTAAAGTATATAAAATTTTTGGCCCAGGTAACCAATATGTTACAGTAGCAAAACAGGTGGCAACACAATTTGGTGTAGCGATAGATATGCCTGCCGGACCAAGCGAATTGCTTATTGTAGCCGATGAAACTGCTGTACCAGGTTTTGTAGCAGCCGATTTGTTAAGCCAGGCTGAACATGGAATGGATAGTCAGGTAATATTGGTATCGACATCAAAACAATTAATTGAAGATGTAGAGACAAAAATCACTAAACAGATTGAAGACTTACCCAGGAAAGCAATTGCAGCAGAAGCGATAAAAAAATCAAAACTTATTTATATCGATAATGCTGTAAGTGCTATAAATTTTATAAATGAGTATGGACCGGAACATTTTATTATTTGCTGTAAAGACGAGCAGTTTTATATAAATGCTATTGAAAATGCAGGTTCTGTATTTATTGGCAATTACACGCCGGAAAGTGCGGGTGATTATGCATCTGGAACTAATCATACATTACCGACCAATGGTTATGCTAAAAACTATTCGGGTGTGAATTTGGACAGTTTTATGAAAGCAATGACTTTCCAAAAAATAACGAAAAAGGGTTTGCAAAACATAGGTAAAACTATAGAGGTTATGGCAGAAGCAGAAGGTTTACAGGCACACAAAAATGCTGTTTCCATACGATTAATCGCATTTGAAAATGAAGGTTCATAATTAGATATAATAAATAAAATGATACAAAATTTAATAAGGAAAAATATTAAGGCAATGGAGCCTTATGCTTCTGCCCGCGATGAGTTTGAGGGAATTGGGAAGCAAATGATTTTTCTTGATGCAAATGAGAATCCTTATCAAAATGGGATTAACAGATATCCGGATCCGCAGCAAAAAGAATTAAAAAAACGAATAGCTGTTCTGAAAAATATCAAAGAGGATTCTATTCTACTGGGAAATGGCAGCGATGAGCTTTTAGATTTAATGTTAAGGGCCTTTTGTGAACCTAATGAAGATAACATAATTACGTTACCACCAACGTATGGTATGTATGGTGTTTTGGCTAACCTGAATGCGATAGAAAATAGACAGGTACTGCTTTTGGATGATTTTCAGCCTGATGTAAAGTCAATAGTAAGTACTACTGATAGTAATAGTAAATTACTGTTTTTATGTTCACCTAATAATCCTACAGGGAATTGTTTTTCAGACGATGCTATTATCAGTTTACTGGAACAGTTTAGAGGAATTGTTGTTTTAGATGAAGCTTATATCGACTTTGCGGAGCGTGAATCATGGCTTAATAAATTGCAGTATTTTCCAAATCTTGTTATCCTTCAAACTTTATCTAAGGCGTATGGAATGGCAGGTATACGGTTAGGTATACTTTATGGTTCATCAGAAATTATTGCAATACTCAATAAAATTAAACCTCCATACAACATTAGTGAACTTACACAAGACAGGGCTTTTTCAGGAATTGCAAATACTGCTAAAATAAAAGATGAGGTAAATACAATTATTAGAGAAAGAAATAATCTTATAAAAGGTTTATCTACAATTGGTTTTATTAAAAATATATATCCATCAGATGCCAACTTTATTCTTATTGAAGTAGATAATGCTACGACTAGATACAACCAGTTAATCGAAAATGGTATTGTAATACGTAATCGGTCTTCTCAACCTTTATGTAACAACTGCCTAAGGATAACTGTGGGAACCCCTTTAGAAAATGAACAACTTATAAAAATATTACAACTATTATAATGGCAAAAAAAGTACTATTTATTGATCGTGACGGAACCATAGTTAAAGAACCTAATGATTATCAATTAGATAGTTTTGATAAACTAGAGTTCTGTCCGCAGGTATTTTATTATTTAAATAAAATAGCGACAGAAATGGATTTTGAATTGGTAATGGTAACCAATCAGGATGGTTTAGGAACTCTTTCTTTTCCTGAAAACACATTTTGGCCTGTTCAGGATTTTATAATCAAAGCTTTAAAAAGTGAAAATATCGTGTTTGATGAAATATGTATCGACAGGACTTTTCCTGAAGAAAAAGCAGTAACAAGAAAGCCTGGTACAGGAATGCTCACAAAATATATTAATAATGTAGAGTATGATCTGGCAAATTCATTTGTAATCGGAGATCGCTTAACCGATTTAGAATTGGCTAAAAACCTGGGTTCGAAAGCTATTTTTATAAATGGAAATCCTGAGTTGGCTATATCTGAAGTTTCAATTTCTGAAGAAGAGCTAAATGATATTACCGTACTTAAAACTGCAAACTGGAGTGAAATATATTCCTTTTTAAAGTTAAAGAATCGTACGGCATCTATTACAAGAAAAACCAATGAAACCGATATTGAAATTCTTTTGAACCTTGATGGTACAGGCAAATCAGAAATACAAACCGGACTGGCATTTTTTGATCATATGCTGGATCAGATAGCCCGACACGGACAGTTTGATCTTGTAATTAAAGTAAATGGTGATTTAGAGGTAGATGAACACCACACTATTGAAGACACTGCCATTGCCTTAGGAGAAGCATTTACTAATGCTCTTGGGGATAAACTAGGTATTGAACGTTATGGTTTTTGCTTACCAATGGATGATTGCCTTGCTCGTGTAGCAATTGATTTTGGCGGCAGGAACTGGCTGGTTTGGGATGCTAAATTTAAACGTGAAAAAATTGGTGAAATGCCAACAGAGATGTTCTTTCACTTTTTTAAATCGTTTACAGATGGAGCAAAAGCGAATTTAAATATTAAAGTTAGAGGAGAAAACGAGCATCATAAAATTGAATCTGTTTTTAAGGCTTTTGCTAAAGCGATGAAAGCTGCCGTAAAAAGAGATCAGGAAAAAATGATTTTGCCTTCTACAAAAGGAATGCTTTAAAAGATATAACTATGAAAATAGCAATAATAGATTATGGAGCAGGGAATATTCAGAGTATTCAGTTTGCATTGCAGCGTATAGGGTATGAGGGTATTTTGACAAGTGACTGGAATGAAATTAAATTAGCTGATAAAGTTATATTCCCGGGAGTAGGAGAGGCAGGTAATGCCATGAAAAAACTAAAAGAAAGTGGATTAGATATTTATATTCCGACGTTGACAATACCTGTACTTGGCATTTGTTTAGGAATGCAGCTAATGTGCCGGTTTTCTTATGAAGGGAATACAAAAGCGCTTGGCATTTTTGATAATGATGTAATACGGTTTTCTGATAAGGTTAAGGTGCCACATATGGGATGGAATCAGATTTATGATTTAAAATCACCTCTTTTTACAGGAGTTACAGAAAATGATTATGTATATATGGTACATAGCTTTTATGCACCGCTTTGTGAAGAAGCTATTGCAACTACGGATTATGATGTTGCCTATGCATCTGCCTTACAAAGAGATAATTTTTATGGAGTACAGTTCCACCCGGAGAAAAGCGGTAAAACAGGAGAACTGATACTTTCTAACTTTTTAAAAATAAACTAATGAGAATAATACCCGCAATAGATATAATTGGTGGAAAGTGTGTACGACTTTCTAAAGGCGATTATAACTCAAAAAAAGTATATAGTGAAAATCCACTGGAAGTGGCACAAAGCTTTGAGGCTAATGGAATACAATATTTACATCTGGTAGATTTAGATGGCGCAAAATCAGGAGCTATTGTGAACTATAAAACACTTGAAGAAATAGCTGCTAAAACAAATTTAAAGATTGATTTTGGAGGAGGGTTAAAAACTGAGAATGATTTACAAATAGCTTTTGATAGTGGTGCAAATCAGATTACAGGGGGAAGTATAGCAGTGAACAATCCTTTACTATTTAAGCAATGGATAGCAAAATATGGCTCGGATAAAATTATTCTTGGTGCTGATGTAAATACAGAAATGAATAATAGGATTGCAATTTCCGGATGGCAGGAAGATAGTAGTGAAGAAGTATTACCATTTATTCAGAAGTATATAAACGAAGGTTTAAAGTATGTAATATGTACTGATATATCTAAAGATGGAATGTTGGTTGGCCCGGGTATAGAGCTTTATCAACAAATACTAACTGAGGTAGATGATGTAAAATTAATAGCTTCCGGGGGAGTTACCTTTTTTAATGATCTTATAAAATTAAAAGAAATAGGTTGTGAAGGAGCTATTATAGGAAAGGCTATTTATGAAGGAACTATTTCATTAAAACAACTACAAAATTTTATTACAGATGCTAACTAAAAGAATAATTCCGTGTTTGGATATTAAAAATGGAAGAACGGTAAAAGGAGTTAGTTTCGTGGATCTAAAAGATGCGGGTAATCCGGTTGATTTGGCCATTAAATATGCTGAAACCGGAGCTGATGAGCTTGTTTTTCTGGATATTTCAGCAACGGATGAAAGACGGCAGACATTAACATCTTTGGTACGGGAAGTTGCGGCGGCCATAAATATTCCGTTTACTGTGGGTGGAGGAATTACTTCGGTTGAGGATGTATCAGTATTATTGAAAAACGGAGCAGATAAAATTTCTATTAATACAGCAGCAGTTAAAAACCCACAATTAATAAATGAACTTGCTGCTAATTTTGGAAGCCAGTGTGTAGTTGTTGCTATAGATGCCAAGTGTATAGATGGTAAATGGTTAGTGTATTTAAATGGTGGCAGGATAGCAACTACAATTGATTTGTTTGATTGGGCAATTGAGGCTGAACAGCGGGGTGCCGGAGAAATACTTTTTACAAGCATAAATCATGATGGAACTAAAAATGGTTTTGCAAACGAGGCTTTAGCGCAATTGTCAGGATGTGTTAATATTCCAATTATAGCATCGGGTGGAGCGGGCAATATTCAGCATTTTGTGGATGTTTTTCAAAAAGGTAAGGTTGACGCCGCTTTGGCAGCTAGTATTTTCCATTTTCAGGAAGTGGAAATTCCTCAATTAAAACAGCAATTAAGAGATAATAACATTTCAATACGATTATAATGAAGATTGATTTCAATAAAAATAAGGATGGATTAGTTCCGGCTATTATACAAGATAGTAATACGGGAACTGTATTAATGTTAGGCTATATGAATGAAGAGGCCTATACAGAAACTCTAAAATGTAAAAAAGTTACTTTTTTTAGCCGATCAAAGAACAGATTATGGACAAAGGGTGAGGAAAGCGGCAATTTTTTGAACCTTATTGATCTAAAGGTAGATTGTGATAATGATACTTTGTTAATTACAGTAATACCCAATGGCCCTACCTGCCATACAGGACAGGATAGTTGTTGGCAGGAATCTAACAAACAACAGTATGGTTTTATTTCAAAACTTGATGAAATCATAACAGAAAGGCGGAATTCGGCTGCATCAGAGAAAAGTTATATTGCTTGGTTGTTTGAAAAAGGAATTAATAAAATAGCTCAGAAAGTAGGAGAGGAAGCAATAGAAGTTGTGATTGAGGCAAAGGATGACAATAAAGATTTGTTTTTAAACGAATGTGCTGATTTGTTATTTCATTACCTGATTCTTTTAAACGCAAAAGGCTATAATTTTGATGATATTGCCTCTATATTAAAAAACAGAAATACTGTTAAAGACGTTTCTGTTAATCAATAAGGGTCTTGTGAAAAGTTATTTATGTTAAGAATTTTTTAACTTTTTTCCATAAATAACTTTTTTGGCAAGATTTATGCTCTATTCCGGTTTTTATGCAATACTTTTGGGCTCGCTAATGAGATTTATCAAAAAACATATTAATAGTCGTATACTGTGGATGCTAATGGCATTGCACATACTTAACTTTAGTATAGATAATCCCCATACGCTTTTTGATAACAATAAAGCTGATGCCAAATTTGAAGAGGTAGACAGTGTTGTTGAGTTAGTTTTAGAAAACGTTTTGAGTATAGAAAACGCTATACCGGAAAATCACTCTAAAACACCTGTTACCAATAAATTTAATGCAAAAAAAGTAGTTTGGGTTTTTGAACATCAGGAGCCAATACAATTTGTAGAACCAATAGCTGAGAACTTCAAGGTTGTTTTTACAGATACTTTTTATACCAATCCTATATATAATTCACCATTGGTGAATATATTCTCTCCTCCACCAGAGGCTTAAATACTATTTATTTACCGGCTTTGGCAGCTTTTGCTGCTGGAGGTTAACTATTTGTTTTCTGTTTTTGCAGGAGCCACATCCGGTATTCTTATGTTTTGCACTTGTTGCAGAATTACTTCTACTAATAGTATTTAAATAAATTTTCATCATGGAATTTAAAAATAAATTCTTTGTCTGGATAACTATATTGTTTATCCAGGCAGCAGCTGTTGCCCAAGCTCCGGAGCAGGTAACACTTACCATAAAACAGGCAGAAGAACTGTTTTTCAAAAATAATTTTATGCTCCTTGCTCAGCAATACGATATTGATATTGCCAGTGCAGCAATAATACAATCTAAAGTATATCCGAATCCTGAAATTACTGCTGATGTGGTTGCATATCAGGAGCAGAACAATTTGTATTTCCCTTCGGGTAACAATGGGAATTTTGTTGCAGGATTAGAGCAGTTAATTATTCTTGGAGGCAAGCGAAAAACTCAAATAAAACTTGCTAAGTTGGACAAAAAGCTTGCCGAGGCTGAATTAACAGACTTAACTAGAAACTTACAAAAACAAATTTGGGAGTCATTCTATACGCTTCATCATCAACAAAAAGTCATTGAAAAATATAGTAAACTAATGCTTAAGCTGGAATCTCTTATTGATAGTTATGAGGTTCAGGTGGCTAAAAACAATATTGCGTTAAAAGATCTGGTACGTCTAAAATCGGTATACGTAAAGATCAACAATGATAAATCTGAAGAAACCGAAGTACTGATACAGGAACAGCAAAAACTGAATATTTTGTTAGGTATTACAACCACTACAAAAACTATATACAGTAGTGCTGATGCTAATGCATTTTCAGAATTGCCGATGTTGTATGATCTGATATTAAGCAAGTCGTTAGAGAACAGACCAGATTTAAACCAGGCTAAACTGGAAACGGAATCGGCAAAGCTAAATGTATCATTACAGAAAAAAATGGTAATACCGGACGTTACATTTAGAGCAGGTTACAACCAACAAGGAGATGCTTTTAATAATCAATATAACGTAGGGCTTAGTATTCCATTACCGATTTTCGACAGGAACAGAGGTAACATACAGGCAGCTAAAATAAGGCAGGAACAACAGAATAAGAATATTTCCTATAAACAAATGGAAATTAAGAATCAAGTGTTAGCTGCCTGGCAAAACTATACGCGAAGCATAGAGGAATACAAGCATATTAGTAAGCTTATTAATGAAGATTTTGAAGCCGTATACAATGGCATTACCTCCAATTTCGAGAAAGGAAATGTATCGATGATTGAGTTTGCCGATTTTCTTGAGTCGTATAATGATGCTCAAACCGAGGTTGAAAGAGTAAAAAAACAACTTGCTCTTGCCGCTGCCCAAATTAATTATGTAACAGGAACCAACAACTTTTAAACTATGAAAACAGAACAATATATATTTTTCGCTACAATCTTATTACTTATAGGTTGCGAACAAAAAAAGGAAGAAACTGAAGAAAAACAGCAATTTGCAATGACTGATACAATGTATAATGAATGCACTTTTGCGAACGCAACTACAGATTTTGCCCAAAACGAGATTCGCTTATTTGGTAAAGTTACTGCCGATAACAATAGTATGGCACAGGTATACCCGGCAGTAGGCGGAAATGTGATAAGCATTGATGCAGAATTGGGAGACTACGTTAAACAGGGCCAACTTTTGGCTAGTATCCGAAGCAGTGAAGTAGCAGGATACCAAAGCCAGACCATAGATGCTAGTGCAAATGTTCATATAGCAGAGCGTAACCTACAGAGTGTTAAAGATATGTATGAAGGTAAGTTAGCATCGGAAAAAGAACTTGTAGTAGCTCAAAAAGAGCTGGATAAAGCACGTTCTGAAAAAAGTAGGATGGGAGAAATTAACCATATTTATAAGCTAAAAAGCGGATCTGTTTATAATCTGTATGCGCCTATTAGTGGGTATGTGGTATATAAAAATATTAGCCCGAATGAAATGCTTGGAAACAATCGTGAAGATGCTTTATTTACTATTGCTAAGCTTGATAATGTATGGGTATTGGCAAATGTTAATGAGAGTGATTTGGATAACGTTAAGAAAGGCCAGGAAGTAAACATACAAACTATAGCTTATCCGGATAGGATGATAAAAGGAAAAATAGACAAGATTTTTAATGTTATTGATCCTGATACCCGTGCTGCAAAAGCATTGATAAAAGTGCCTAATACCGATATTGCTTTAAAGCCGGAAATGAATGCTACAGTAACGGTTCATTATGCTGATAACAAGAAATTTATTAATGTGCCATCTGAGGCAGTTGTTTTTGATAAGAACAAACATTTTGTAATGGTGTTTAAGGATAAGAACAATATTGAAACACGTGAAGTTAGTGTTTACAAAGCACTTAAAAGCATTACATATTTATCTGCTGGACTTAAAGAAGGCGAGAAGATTATAGTAAAGGGCAATTTATTAATCTATGATGCTATTAACGATTAAGCTATGAATAAATTAATAAAAAATATAATAGGCTTTTCACTGCGCAATAAAATGTTCACCTTTTTTTGGATAGGTCTCGTTGTTATTGCTGGCGTTATAAGCTATAAGAACATTCCAGTAGAAGCTTTTCCTGATGTTACAAATACTCAAATAATAATTGTAACCGAATGGAATGGCCGTAGTGCTGAAGAAGTAGAACGTTTTGTAACGGCTCCTGTGGAAATTGCAATGAACTCTGTACAAAACAAAACAAATGTGCGTAGTATTACCATGTTTGGCTTGTCTATCATAAAAATTATTTTCGATGATGATGTTGACGACTTTTTTGCCAGGCAGCAGGTGAATAATCAGTTGCGAAATATACAATTACCCGATGGTGTTGAACCGGATGTACAGCCTCCTTATGGTCCTACGGGTGAGATATACAGATATACGCTTAAGAGTGACACCAGAGATACTCGTGAGTTGCTTACCATTCAAAACTGGGTTATAGACCGCCAATTAAGAGCTGTACCCGGAATAGCAGATGTTGTGGCATTTGGTGGTCGTGAAAAAACATATGAAGTTGCTATCGATCCTATTGCGTTACACAAATACGAATTAAGCTCGCCCGAAGTGTATGAGGCGATTAGTAAGGCTAATGTGAATGTGGGTGGAGATGTTATTGAGAAAAACGGCCAGGCTTATGTAGTTAAGGGTATTGGCTTACTGGATAATATTGAAGATATTGAAAATACAATTGTTGCCGAACGTAACGGTAATCCTGTATTGGTTAAAAATATTGCCAAAGTTAATGAGTCCAATGTACCAAGAGTAGGGCAGGTAGGATTAAATGACAATGATGATGTAGTTGAAGGTATTGTTGTAATGCGTAAAAACGAAAATCCTTCGGAAGTACTGGCGAGGCTTAAGGAGAAAATAGAATATGTTCAGAATAATGTATTGCCCAAGGATGTAAAAATGGAAACATTTTATGACAGGGACAGGCTTATGGAATTTTGTACACATACTGTTACTCACAACCTGGTTGAAGGGATATTACTTGTTACGGTAATTGTATTTTTATTTATGGCCGACTGGCGTACTACGGCTATTGTATCTATAATAATTCCGTTATCGTTATTATTTGCTTTTTTATGCCTCAAGTTAAAGGGAATGAGTGCCAATTTACTCTCGTTAGGAGCTATAGATTTTGGTATTATTATAGATGGTGCCGTCGTTATGGTCGAAGGACTCTTTGTAGCCTTAGACCAACTTCAGCATAAAATTGGTAAAGAGCGATTTAATAAACTCTCTAAACTTGGATTAATAAGAAAAGAAGGTACTAAACTTGGAGTAGCCATCTTTTTTAGTAAACTGATAATCATATCGGCGTTGCTGCCTATATTCTCTTTTGAGAAAGTTGAAGGGAAAATGTTCTCTCCATTAGCATGGACATTAGGTTTTGCACTTTTGGGAGCTCTTATTTTTACATTAACGCTTGTACCGGTTCTTGCATCGATCCTGCTTAGGAAAAATGTAAAAGAAAAACATAATGTTATAGTCGAGTTTTTTAATAAGATTGTTAGTAAAGGATTGGGAGTTACCTTCAAAAACAAAAAAGTATCTATTATCGTATCAATGGTAGTTTTAGGGCTTACAATGTTTTCTGCACGTTTTATGGGTACTGAATTTTTACCACCGCTGAATGAAGGTGCTTTATGGGTTACTGCCGAGCTTCCTATAAGTAACTCGCTTACAGAAAGTGTGAAGATGGCAAAGATTATACGTAAAGAACTGCAATCTTTTGATGAGGTAAATGATGTGCTTTCGCAAACAGGAAGAAGTAACGATGGCACAGATCCTAATGGTTTTGGCTTTTTACAGTTTCAGGTAGATTTAAAACCTCATGAAGAGTGGAAAAGAAAACTTACCGTAGATGGACTGGTTGAAGAAATGAATAAAAAACTAAGTCGCTATCAAGGGATTACTTATAACTATTCTCAACCTGTTATAGATAACGTTGCCGAAGCCGTTGCCGGTTTTAAAGCATCAAACGCCGTAAAAATTTATGGTGATGATCTTGAAGTTCTGGATAAGATGGCTAACGAGGTAATGGAAAAAATTAAGCATATTGATGGTATTAAAGATGTTGGGGTACTACGTAATCTTGGTCAGCCTGGTATAAGCGTTACGTTTGACGAGGAAAAAATGGCATTGTATGGTGTTCAGAAAAATGATGCCCAAAGTATTTTAGAGATGGCTATAGGTGGTAAAACAGCCACTCAAAAATATGAAGGAGAGAAAAAGTTTGACATAAGACTGCGTTATCTGGAAGAGTATCGTAAGGATGAAGAAGATATAATGAATCTTATGGTTCCGACTTTACGGGGAACAAAAGTGCCTTTAAAAGAGATAGCTACTTTAACTACCGAAACCGGACCTGCTTTTGTATACAGAGATAATACCAAAAGATTTATTGGTGTAAAATTTTCTGTACGTGATCGTGACTTGGGTAGTACCATTGCGGACGCACAGGAACAGGTTAAAAAAATTAAACTTCCTGAAGGTTATGATGTAGGATGGACAGGTGAATATGAAAATCAGATTAGGGCTAGTGCTAAACTTGCTCAGGTTGTACCAGTATCATTAGTGTTGATATTTGTATTACTGTTCATTATGTTTGGTAATATAAAAGATTCGCTGTTAGTATTGGTTAATGTCCCATTTGCTATAATAGGAGGTATTTTGGCCTTACAATTAACAGGAATTAATTTTGGTATTTCTGCTGGTGTTGGTTTTATTGCCCTGCTTGGTATTTGTATTCAAAATGGGGTAATTCTCGTCTCGGAATTCCATAATAATCTCAATAAAAAAGTCTCACTTACAGATTCTATTATACAAGGTGTTAAATCCAGAACACGGCCTGTTATAATGACAGCGCTAATGGCAGCCATTGGTTTAATGCCAGCTGCTTTATCCACAGGTATCGGGTCTGAATCTCAAAAACCATTGGCAGTTGCCATAATAGGAGGACTGGTAACAGCTACTGTATTTACATTATTAGTATTCCCTAACTTTTTTTATTGGGCTATGCGTAAAAAGCATCAAAGGTTAATGGAATAAATAATTTGTTTTTTGTTGGTTAATTGTGAAAGGCGTCCGGAATTTTTCGGACGCTTTTTGTATTTAACTATTATGTTTATTTTGTATAGACTTACTGGCTGTGTATCTTTGTTGTTATTATATAAAAAAGTTAATTAAAATACTGAGAATAAAAAAAAGATAATGCATTAAAAAATAAATAAATCGCAATCAAAAAATCTTTATATTTCTATCTTCTAACTAACTTGGTTAACAATGAGGTTTGAAATTGTATTAGAGTGTCTTTTTTTATAGACCAGCTTCATGTTATGAATTAAAACATGAAATATTTTTAAGTTCGAATTCCCCCTAAAAATGATAAAAATTAATCTATGGTTTTTCTAAAAAAAGTAATAACATGCGCAAAAGCAAAATAAAAAGCACAGTACTCATTGCCTCACTGTCTTTGTTATGTATGATTGGCAAGGCTCAGGAAAAAAAAGCGGATAAAATGTTTGATCAGTATGCTTACATAGACGCGCTTAAAACCTATGAACGCATTGTTGAAAAAGGATATAAATCATCCGGTATTTTAAAAAAAATAGGCGACTCCTATTATTTTAATGGCTTGCTAGCAGAATCTGCTAAATGGTATGGCGACTTATTTGCGCTTAACGACCAATCTGTAGAGCCCGAATACTATTATCGTTATGCCCAATCTTTAAAGGCTACAGGACAATATGAAAAAGCAAATCAGATACTCGATCAGTTTTCTAAGAAAAGTACGGATCAGATAAGAACAAAAATATTTCTTGAAAATGGAGATTATCTGAATCAAATAAAGAGTAATTCTGGTAGATATACTTTAAAATCTGTAGATCTAAATTCTGAGTTTTCTGATTTTGGTACGGCCTTTTTTGGTGATAAAATTGTATTTGCTTCAAATCGTGAGGCGGGTAATATGCAGAAAAAAATTGATAAATGGACTGATAATTCCTTTGCCAAAATTTATGTCACAGAAGTAAATAAAAACGGATTTCCGGTTGGACAGGGACAGAAACTATCTAAAAATATTGATTATAAATTTCATGAGTCTACAGCAGTTTTTACGAAAGATGGTAAGACCATGTATTTTACCCGTAACAGTAAAAAAAATGATAACGAGAACAAGGAATCAATACTTAAAATTTATAAGGCAAAACTGGTAAATAATGACTGGAGTGATGTAGAAGAACTCTCTATAAATGGAAGTAATTTTAATACAGCCCACCCTGCGTTAAGCCCGGATGAAAAAACACTGTATTTTGCATCTAACAGGCCAGGAACTTTTGGAAGTTCTGATATTTTTAAAACTGAAATACTTGAAAATGGTAAATTTGGTGAACCTGTGAATATGGGTAACGAAATTAATACCGAAGGAAGGGAAACATTTCCTTTTGTAGCCGAAAGTGGCGAATTATATTTTTCTACAGACGGACATCAAGGATTGGGAGGGCTTGATGTTTTTGTTGCTCCTAAGGATGATAAGGGAGGCTATTTAAAAGTATATAATATTGGAGAGCCGGTAAATAGTCCTTTTGATGATTTTGCTTTTATAATAAACAGTACAGGAAAAGGTTTCTTCTCATCTAACAGAACTGGAGGCAAAGGATATGATGATATTTACAGCATAAACGAAACTAAAAAAATTGAATATGTTCGCGAGCAGCTTTTAGCAGGTTTAGTTACCGATACCGATACCGGTAAAATACTTGCTGATACTGAAGTATTGGTTTATGATAAAGATTTTAATTTAATTAGCCAGACTAAAACCGATGCATCTGGTAAATATGCTTTAAAATTAAAAGGTGGGACTTTATATTATGTAAGGGCTCAGAAAAAAGATTACGTAACTAAAGAACAAACTGTTGTTACACCAGATGTGTCTGGAGAGACTGCATTACCTATTGCATTAGAGAAGGTTATTAGAGTTGTTCATGTGAATGATGATTTGGCTAAGGTTTTTAATATTGAATATATTTATTTTGATTTTGATAAGGCAGATTTAAGGCCGGATGCTGTAGTTGATCTTCAGAAGGTTATTGATGTTATGCAACAATACCCAACTATGAAAATTGACGTGAGATCTTACACCGATAGTAAAGGAATGAAAAAGTATAATAAAAAACTTTCCGATCTTCGTGCTCAGTCGATTATAGAATATATGACGAAAAACGGAATTAACAGTGATCGTATAAGTGGCAGGGGTTATGGGGAGACCAAACTATTGAATAAATGTAAAGATGGTGTAAAATGTAGTGAAGAAGAACATCAAAAAAATAGGAGAGGTGAATTTATTATCACTAAAATATAACCTGTAAATAATAAATTAGCAGAAAATTGATAAGATAGTGACTTTAAAAAAAATTATTGAATTGGATAAACTTTGCAGCTTGTTTTTAAAAACAAGCTGCAAAGTTTTATTGTTTTGGGCCTTATTGGGGACACTTGGAGTATATGCGCAAACTTCGCCAACTATAAAGAAAAAAGACAGGGAACAAGGGCTTTTTACGGAGAAAGACACATTAAGTGATAGTGATTACCTGATGTCTATTGAGAGGGCAAATCAAGTAGTGAATTCATCAAGAAAAGCTGCAGAATTCGAAGGAGGCACTTATTATATATTTGGAGAGCTAAAACAGACAAGCGAACAATTACAATCGATAATTACTAACCTTGATGGGGCCAATAATAATGTGCATAACCTACAGATGTATAAGAAGTTATTGGGTGACTTGCAGGTAAAACTTGACAATGAAAGCAAAGTACTTAATGTTACTAATGACAAACTAAAAGGTATAAGATCGGATATTAGAGGTATAATTAAAGATACTGTTCTTAAAAATATAATTAAAGATACACTGCTTATCAAAAAGTTTCGTGAAGAGCTAATAGATCTAAAGGATAAGTGGAAGAGTACCGATAGTCTTTTAAAGCGGAACCTAACTGTTGTAAATAAACACAAAACTGAAACTGCTGAAAATAAAATAAAAATATCTGAAGCTTTATTAGATGTTAATGAGAGTCTTGAAAAATCTGGAATAAATTTATTTAGCGATGAATATCCAAGACTATGGTCTTCTGTTTCAAATACGGAAGGAAAACTCAAATCGGACTTAAAGCAAAAATATAATATTGAGCAAAAAGCTTTTAATTACTATTTTAACTATAGTTTAGGTAGTAATATTGTTTTGCTATTACTGTTAGGCATTCTTTTCTGGTGGATTAACCGGAACATTAAAAAATTAAAAAAGGTGGGGAAATATGACACTCTCCAGTTATTTGATTTCAAGTATCTTAATCAGGGTATTCTATTACCGGTATTAGTCATTATCCTTAATATAGCAATAGCATCTAATCTGTATGCTCCGGCTTTATATATCGATTTTCTTCATGTATTGCTTTTGGGATCACTTACGCTTTTATTCAGAAAAAAATGGCCAAAGGCTTCATTTTCTAATTGGCTGTTTTTGGTATTATTATTTGTACTTATTTGCTTCTTGGACTTGTTTGTGAAAGTTAGTTTCATACAGCGCTGCCTGTTTATTTGTATTAACATAGCTGCTATTCGTTTTGGCTTTGTACAATTAAAAAGCATTAAAGACGAACTTTACACTAAAGCATTTTTTCGTTGGGCGAGCGGTTTTTTTATTACTCTTAATTTCCTGGCAATTATTTTTAACCTCTTTGGAAGGGTATCGGTTGCACATACACTTAGTTTAAGTGCTGTAATAGCTCTTACACAAATTATTACATTATCTGTTTTTCTTAAAATAATCCTCGAAACAATTCTATTACAAATTTATACCATCAGGATTACCAGGGGAATTGAGAAGATTTTTGATTATGAAAATCTTTCTAAAAACCTAAAAAGACCATTTGTATTAATAATAACCTATTTGTGGATTATTGTAATTGCCTCGAACCTTAATCTCCTGGATGTTTTATATATAGGTATTGATAACTTGATAAATCATAAGAACAAGATAGGTAGCTTTACTTTTACCTTTGGTAATATATTATTATTCTTAATGATCGTTTGGGTAGCTCATATATTACAAAAATATGTAGCTTACTTTTTTGGTGAGATTGATGAGGAGGATGAAGAAAGTATAAATAAACGACAGCATTCAAGATTACTGATTACGCGCTTAATTCTTTTAACTATTGGCTATCTGCTGGCCATAGCCGCTTCCGGAATGCCCTTAGATAAAATTACAATTGTTTTAGGAGCGTTGGGTGTAGGGGTTGGACTTGGTTTGCAGAATATTGTAAACAATTTTGTTTCGGGAGTCATTCTTATTTTCGATAAACCTATACAAATTGGAGATGTTATTGAAGTGAGTTCACAATCCGGTAAGGTTAAAGAAATTGGATTGAGATCTATAAAAATAGATACATCTGATGGTGCAGAGGTTATTATACCAAATGGTAATTTACTCTCTGAGAATATCATAAACTGGACGTACAGTAACAATTACAGGCTTGTTGAAGTATCATTTGGTCTTATTGGTACTATTTCCCAAGAAGATACTATTGCAAATATTGTAGGGACTTTAAAAGCAGTTCCGCTAGTTTATACAGAAAAAGAACCTCAAATATTTTATCACACCATAACAGAAAGCAAATCGAAAATCAGCGTTAAGTTTTGGTGTAGTATTTATAGGACTGAGCAAGCAATTAGTGAAGTTCGTGTTGCGTTATATAACAGCTTCAAACAACATGGGGCTTCGTTGGAATAATTGGCTAAGCAACCAATTTCTTAGGTTTTTTCTTTTTCTTCTTCTTTTTGCCCCACCAAACGTAAAACCCTGTAACGGGAAGGGATGCACATATAAGGCTGGCAATAAAGTAGATTATTTTAGTAGATAAGCCACCAATAAGCCCAGTGTGTAAGCTGTAATTAGAACGCCTCAACCAATTAGCAAAAGGCTCTTCGGCTATTTTTATCTGTGAACTTGGGAGTAATTCTAATGTATGCACATTAAAATAGAGATCCCTCCATACTCCATTATGCATATCGGTGCAGGCATATACATTATCTTCACCCTCTTCAGGGAAATGAATAATTACAGCTTCTTTATTTTTATGAGCTATTTGTGTGCGTACTTTTAGCCAAACAGCATCTGCTATAGCCATTTTGTCAACTTCTTTTTTTGTTGGCTGGATGGTCGTTGTTTGTTCTGTTGGGGAGGTCTGTTCTACACCACCGCTAGCCCAGTATACACCTTCTCTAAACCAGTTAAAACTAAGGCATAATGCAGTAAAAGCCATTATTAAGGCTATAATAACTGAATAAAAGCCTAATACGTTATGAAGGTCATAATTAATACGTTTAAAACTGGCACCCCATTTTATTTTAAAACTTTTGTTCCTGTTTGCCTTGTTCCATTTTTTAGGATACCAAAGAATTAATCCACTAATAAGTAAAAGGAAAAAAATAAATGTACCCCATCCTGTTAATGGTTCGCCGATTTCATGAGGAAGCCATAAATGAAAATGCCCTTCTTCAACGATATGAAAAAAATCTTCGTGGTCTACTGTTGCAACAATTTTTGCTGTATAAGGATTTACATAAACAATAGAATCGGATTCTTCGAGACTGACTTTTACAGTTTTATCTAGCCCGTTATACCATACGCTACTTATTTCTTTATTAGGAATGGCTTGTTTTACAGATTTATATATGGCAGAGGGAGGAACCTGATCGCTTGCTGTTTTTGCTTCAGTATGCAACCATGGGGACGATATTGATACAATTTCCTGCTCAAAAACCAAAAGACATCCGGTAATACTGATGACTAATACAATAATTCCCGACCCTATGCCTAACCATAAATGAAACCATGCGTTGATTTTACTAAACATACATACAGATTTTTAAGTAAAAACCACATGGTTAAACTTGGATATTTAACCATGTGGTCACTAATTTTAATTTAAGATTATACTTTATTTATCAATAGTATTTATCTTTTAACCGTGGCAAAAGTAAAGACTAGCTTTATATAATCCAAATTGTTTTTAATCATTCTAAATAAAAACAATCTATGTTTTCTATCAAGTATATTTAGTGTTGAAAGTACTTAAGTTTTTTTTTGTTTCTTATTTGTTAGCAATTCTATAGGCACATCTTTGTGCACCGGCTAAAATGTGATCTATCCTATGGATTTTTACGTTATTCCCCAAAACAGATTGGAATGTTTCAAGTTCCGATTTACAAAAACCCTGACAAATAGTTGCAGCAGCACAAATAGGGCAGTGGTTTTCTATTAATAAAAAACCTTCATCATCTTTTATGTAACTGGCCATATAACCTTCCTGATCACGTATTTGAGCCAAAGTTTTTATTTTTCCTTCAAGATCATTAATTCCAGTTACAGCATTATTATATTTTATTTTTCCTTCTTGTGCATTAGCATCTATTATAGCCTGTAACGCCTCTTCTCCAAGAATTTCACGTGTTTTTTGTATCAATTTTATTGTTAGTTCTGCATGAGTATCAGGAAAACGAGAATTTCCTAAGGCAGTTAACGACCAAATTTGCTGCGGACGTCCTCTGCCTTTTGATTCTGTTATAGATGAAACTAAACCATCCCCAGCTAGTTTCAGCAATTGGAAACGTGCTCCCTCAGTGGTTACATTCATTTCTTTTGCTAAAATAGTTAAAGGCTGTGGCCCCTTTGTTTTTAAGATCCAGATAGCCCGCTCGTTGTCTGGTAATTTAATTTTCATAATAAACAAAGTAATTATTTGGTTTATTAGGCAAATTTAATAAATTTGTAGCATAATTAAAAATTTAAAATCATGATACATACATTGCCAACACTAGAATATCCTTATAACGCATTAGAACCTTTTATTGATGCAGAAACAATGGAAATTCATCATTCTAAGCACCATCAGGCTTATGTAGATAATCTTAATAAAGCTTTAGTAGGTAGCGGTCTTGAAGAGGCTTCTTTAGAAGAAATATTTGAAAACATACACACAGCTTCTCCAGCTATTAGAAATAATGCAGGCGGACATTACAATCATAGCTTATTTTGGAATTTTATTAAACCGCAAGGTGGAGGTAACCCTAAAGGAAAGCTTGCAGAAGCGATAAATGAATATTTTGGCTCTTTTGAGGCATTCCAGCAAAAATTTGCAGAAACGGCATTAGGTCGTTTTGGCTCCGGTTGGGTTTGGCTTATAGTAGATAAAGATAACAAGCTTGTTATTAGTGCCACACCATATCAGGATAATCCTTTAATGTGTGATGCAGATGTTGTAGGATTATCTGTTTTAGGGCTTGATGTGTGGGAACACGCTTATTATTTAAATTATCAGAACAGACGTGCAGACTACGTAAAAGCATTTTGGAGTATTGTTAACTGGGAATTTGCAGAACAACGTTTCGAGAAAACACAATCTTAAAACTTGATTTATTATCCATTAGAGAATTTAGGGGGAGTAGATAAATAGTTTATATAATATGGCTGAAAAAGAAATAGTAAATAAAGTAACTGCTTCGGGTATACTGCGACTTGATCTTATGGAATATCAACCCCAAGAAGAATTTGTTGAGTTTGATATTAAAAACTATCTGTTTCAGGAACTAGTAGTAAGAGAAAAGGAGTTTAGGGCAGCGATGGATGCTATTGACTGGCAATATTATACAAAAAAAGCAGTATCTGTTTTTTGTTCTGTCGATGCTATTGTACCACAATGGGTTTATATGCTTGTTACTGTAAAACTATATCCTTATGCTGCATTTGTATCTTTTGGTTCTGTAGAGAATCATATGCTAAAACTATGGGAAATTAACATAATGCAAGCTGATCTAAGCGATTATATGGGTAAAAAAGTAGCGCTTAAAGCCAGTGAATTTATTCCGGATGCTATATATGTAAAAGCTACAAGTATGCTTACAGATAAAGTTACAACTCTTATGTATGGAGAACCGGGATTGCCTAAAGTGATTCATAAAAATTAAATTAAAAGAAAAACAATGAACATAGTATTGTTTAATGGCGCATTAGAAAGAAGAACTAATGCCACATCACATAAAATTGCGAGTTGTTTTAAAGATGTTTTTGAAAAAAACGGAAATGAAGTAACCGTATTTAATGTATCGGAATCAGGAATCCCGCTTTTTGATGTAACGCTAAATAGTGTTCCTAAGGCAGCAGAGGTAATGGCTAATATATTTAGACAGGCAGATATTCATATATGGTTAACACCACTTTACCATGGAGGTATGACTGGTGTAATGAAAAATTGCCTGGACTGGCTTGAAATTAGTTCAAAAGAATATAATCCTTATTTAACTGATAAAACAATAGGGCTGATATGTTGGGCAGATGGTAGCCATGCTATGCAAGGAATTAATAATATGGATGCTGTAGCAAAATCACTTAGGGCATGGACACTGCCTTTTAGTATTCCGATTGTCCGTAATACTCTGTTTGATATAGAAGAAAATTTTACAGAGGAATACACAAAGAAGTTTGATCAAATGGCAAGACTATTATTAAAGAGTAAATCTCTTGTAGAATAATAGGCAAACTAGCATACGATATAAAGTTTTAAATCATCAAATAACGAACAAGAATCCATTTTGCAATTTGTAAAGTGGATTTTGTGTTATACTAAGTAAGTTTACTTAAGGATTTCTTTAGCTAGTAAGCCAATTAGCTTTGTTAATTTCGTATACAAAATTAAGACGTGATAGTTCATTATAATAAGCAACTTCTTCCTCGGCTATCTTAATTGCACCTATTCTGGTAATTGCAGTTTGAGAACGAAAGTTGGTGGCGCCAATATGAAAACGAACTTTATCTACATATTGAAATATATACTCCATCATTATTTTTTTGACTGATGGATTAAAACCTGTTCCCCAAAATCGAACAGCATAAAAAGTATAACCTATAAAAATACTTTTTTCTTTTTCGTTATAGTCATAAAAGCGAGAGCTCCCTGCTACATAACCAGATTCTTTATCAATAATCTTAAATGCACCTTTACTTTTAATAGCACCTTCAAAAAAGGATTGGAATACTTCTTTTTTCCATCTGTCTTTATTTGGATGTTGTATCCAAATCATTTCATCAGAAGCAACCTCATATAGGGCTTCAAAATCATTTTCTTTAAGAGGTTGTAGAAGCACACTATCGTTTTCAAGAACGGGTTGTATTGAAAAGGTCATATTTAATAATTATGATTAATCTATCACAAAAATAAGTAATCGGTTGTTAGGCTCAAATAGATAATTGGGTTTAAATTAGTGTATTGTATAAGTAATTTTGAACATATTTCAGAATGGGTAATTTGTTAGGTGTCAGGTGTTATTTGTTAATGGTGGCGGTGTTCAAACTCTCGATTAACTGCCCCACATTGTAAAGGCTAAAAATTGATTTTATATAACAAAAGCGTAATCTATTTTACTAATAGATTACGCTTTTTAAATGTTTTACTTACTTCGATATCTTTTAAAGAATACTTCACAATGATATCAAATCTACTATCACGAAAGTGTGGAATTTCGCTACAATTGTGGAGTGATTCTACACTTTATTTCCCCATAAAAACCTTTAAACTCCTCAGTTTCTATCAATAAGAGCGGTGGCACAAAGCTTGCTAATTATCAAATGTCTATCCTCCGGACATATTCAATTTTATTACAAATTTCTTTTTAAGGAGATAATAAACGAAGGAAGGAATTTAAATAGAAACTAAAGTATCCAAATATGAAAAGTGAAACAATTACCTCAAAACAATTATATTCTTCTAAAAGTGATATAAGTAATAATGAGCATCGTTTATTTAGATCAATTTTTCCAATAAACACTAAATCATTAAAAGAGGCCACAAAAAGTACCTCAAACCCATTAGGGATTACAGTACTTATAGGCTCTTTTTTATTGATGATTGGAGCTGCTTTTTTAGTTTATGAACTACAACCAGATTTTCATCAGTTTAATATAGACCGAATGAATTCTACCTGGGGTTTTATATTTCTTATTATAGCCACTTCATTATTTTTATTTAAAGGAGGCTTTTTTCTATATAATCTATTCTTGTACTTAAAATATAAACCCATTCAGTCTGTTACTGATGATTTATTACCTACCTGTACGGTAATTGTTCCGGCATATAACGAAGGTAAGCAGGTTTGGGATACATTACTTAGTTTAGCAAATAGTGACTATCCTGAGGAAAAGTTACAGCTACTTGCCATTGATGATGGAAGCCAGGATGATACTTGGTACTGGATACAACACGCCAAAAAGAAATTAGGGGATCGTTTGTCAATTTATCAGCAACCCGAGAATAAAGGAAAACGTCATGCACTATACCGTGGGTTTAACATTGGTAACGGAGAGATTTTTGTGACAGTAGACAGTGATTCTATTGTGAAAAAAAATACTTTACGAAACTTAGTTAGTCCTTTCGTTACCAATAAAAATTGTGGAGCTGTTGCAGGGAACGTTCATGTTTTAAATAACAAGAAAGCAATACTTCCTAAAATGCTAAATGTGAGTTTTGTTTTAAGTTTTGAATTTATACGTTCTGCAGAAAGTATGTTAGGATCTGTACTTTGTACTCCGGGTGCTTTAGCAGCTTATCGCAGTACTGCCGTATTTGCCTGTCTGCCAGACTGGATTAATCAAACTTTTATGGGAGAGCCATCAGACATTGGAGAAGACCGTGCGATGACCAATATGATTCTAAAACAAGGCTATCATGTATTGTTTCAAAGAAATGCCTATGTGTTAACTAATGTCCCTGAAAAATATAGTGGTTTATATAAAATGTTTATTAGATGGGGTAGAAGTAATGTACGCGAGAATATAACAATGTCGCAATTTGTTTTCAAAAATTTTAGAAACGAATCTAAATTTGGAGCAAGACTTTTGTTTTTAAACCAATCGATAAAAATGATTATGGCTTATCCATTCATCCTATTCATGTTATTTTTTATACTAACCCACCCGATATTATTTATTAGTTCTACGCTTTTAAGTATACTAATATTATCAAGTTTTCCGGTTTTATTTTATGCAAAGAGATATAATATATCGGAGTCATTTTGGGCATATTCATATAGTATTCTATATACCTTTGGTTTATTTTGGATTACTCCTTATGCAATTATAACAGCCAACAAAAGAGGATGGTTAACCCGATAATTAATTATAATTTTTCTTTAAAACAAATACCAAAATTTAAAAAGCCCATTGAAATTTTCAATGGGCTTTTTTATTGGAATCTATTTTTTAGATGCTTCTACAGAAACTTTTCTAAAATCTTTTAGCAATTTACTTAATTCTAAAGCTGATTTACGAGCTCTTGTTCCCGCTGCTTTGTTTCCTTTTTCAATATGCAGTTCAGATTCTGTTTTGAAGTTTTCGATCTCAGTATTGATTTGAGCAAATAATTCTTTCATTGTGTTTCGATATTAAATTAGTCGACAAAAATAATATTTGTTGTATCGTAAACAAATATTTTAAGATAATATTAAAGCTGATTTTACTAATATTTACAGGACTTCGGGTAGTATTATTATAATTCTTGAAAAATGAATTAAACTTTTTTAATTTAAACTCTTGCTGATTTATTATTATAAACTTCCGATAATAAAAATAAAGCGATAATAAATAAGCATTTGAAAAGCCATTTTTAGACTCCTGTATGCTTTTTATAAATGCTTTTTTGAGATAATTCAGCATTATTTTTTATTTTTTATGACTTACAATATGTCATTTTTCAATTTTTTATACAATTTATTGAAAGAAATAGACTGGCTGTGATTGCCTTATTTTATTGGGAACTCCCTAAATTTCCGACCATGCGTCCCTAATATTCCAGACATTTTTTTTGTTAAAAGTGTTATTTATTTTAATGTTGTTTAAGAATTATTTCGCAAACTCTTTTATATGGAAGTATAATTCTTAAATAAATAAGAATAATTATTAACCTAAACCAAAAACTGTTGAAGACTATTAAGAACTTAAACTACTTAACTAATGAAAAAAACTTTACTTAAACATTTAGCGGCTTTAAAGAAAGCCAGTATGCTATTCGCTGTTTGTGCTTTTGGCGCGAATATGACGGCTCAAACTATTATTGCAGAGAGTTTTGAGGATCTGGCACCTTTGCCACCGGGATGGACAAATTTTTTTAATATTGGAGATCAGTATACGTTCGTTAAGCATTCGGGCGAGGCATCTCATGGTAATGAATGCCTCCGCGTAGGAACTCAGCAAAATCACGGGCCGATGGTAGGTTATTTATCGACTCCTCCTATTGCATTAACTGCAGGTCAGACCATTAAAATATCATTTGATTATACTGTTGTTGATATAGATGATAATGGAGGGGAAATGAGAGTATATGTTGATGGGAGTAAAAATGTTAATGTTGTTGGCTTTGAAAATTATTTGTCAAAAACGGATTTTACAACTTCTTTTCCATATACAACTTTAAACTTAACTTTTACAGCAGAGGAAACCAAAGACTATTATATTACATTTTATGCAGGTGCATCAGGTACAATATGGCCTAATAAAACTATGTTTAAGTTTTTAATGGATAGGGTTATAATTGAAAATAATCCTCCCTGTGTTGCACCTACAAATATTGTAGTTACAGAAACGTCATCTAATGTGGTTAATCTGGATTGGAATACGGCTGGTACAGAAACAGCTTGGGAAGTGCAGGTTACAAATGGTGGTCTTCCTGTTGAGGCGAATTGGATCCAGGCAGCGGTAAGCCAAAAAGAAGTAAATGTTACGCCGGGCGGAACGTACAGTGCTTATGTACGATCCAAATGTACAGGAGGTGGTTACAGTTCTTTTTATGGACCTAAAATATTTACAGTTTCCTGTCCAGGAGTAATTACAGCTCCATACACAATTCCTTTTGTGGAAAAAGGTCTGCCTGGTTGCTGGGAAAAAAGCGGCGATACCAATTGGGCGTTTAGTACAGGTGGAGATTATGCTGCAAGAGATGCAGGTGATCATTCTGTTTTTGAAGGATATACTCAATATGCGTGGGTAGACGGCAGTTATAATAAGAGCGGAAAAAAGGCTGTACTATTATCACCTAAAGTAAATGTTTCAGGGTTAACTACTCCTGCTGTAGAGTTTTATGCTTTTAGCGGTAATAATAACAACGGAGTATTCAATGAACTTTTGGTTGAAGTTTCTAATGGTACAACCTGGCAAACAGCAGCAACAGTTGCGACAACAACTAATGGTTGGAAATTTTACAGCATTGATCTTGCTGCTTTAAATATTACTGATACAGCACAGATACGATTTACTGTAACCGGTAATATCGAAAATGAAGCAACTTTTTATAATGATATACTTATTGATGATGTTTCTTTTAGAGAAAAAACAACATGTTTGCCGCTTACCAATTTTACAACAGGTGTAATCACAGATGCAAGTGCAGAAGTTTCCTGGGATGCCGTTAATACTGTTAATACATGGGATATTACTCACGTTGAGTATGGTGATAATTTTGATGGTACCGCAGAACTTACGGGAATAAGTAATGTACATACATTTAATGGATTGGAAGCAAGTACACTATACGGAATTTATATTAGGTCTAACTGTGGTAACGGAACTGTAGGAGAATGGACAGGGCCTTATTACCTAACAACAGATTGTTCACTTAATGTGCCTTATTATCATGAGGCATTTAATGCACAAACAGATTATCCAAAATATAATAATCAAAACCCAGGACTACCTAAATGTTGGACAGAAGCATCCGGAGGAGACGTTACTAACGGACCGTCTGAATATGGTGAGGGTGACTGGAAAGCAACACCTGATGCAGAATATTCCGCACAATACGGTGGTTTTACAGATTCACAAACCGTAAGTGTTCCTTTTTATGGGGGTGATAAAAAATCGTGGCTTTTAAGCCCTTTAGTGGATTTATCGGGTGGTGTATATGAGGTAAAAGTAAAAGTAGGTGTTAATATAAGTGCATATATTACAACTACAACAACAATGGGAAGCGATGATAAAGTACATATGTTGTACAGTGAAAACGGAACTAACTGGAATGTTTTAAAAACCTGGTCTGCTGAAGATAATTTAGGGTCAGCTTATGATACATCAATAATTTCTTTGGAAGGTATTACCGGAGAAAGTGTACGATTTGCTTTTGTTACTGATGAAGGTATTGTAGTAGATGATATACAATACAGATTCCATGTGGATGATCTTATTATACGTGAAAAATCTATTTGTATAGAAGCTGTTAATTTGTTTGCTGATGGTATTACTCATGAATCTGCTAAATTGAGCTGGAAAAATCAGGGTGTAGCTTCGTCATGGAAAGTAGCCGTAGTACCTACAGGGATAACACCAACAAACGAATGGCAAACAGTTTTTACTAATCCTTACCCAGCTGCTGGTCTTACAGCAAATACAGTATATGATTTTTATGTAAAATCTGTATGTGGTGGTATTGAAACTGAGGTAATTACGGGACCTTTTAAATTTAAAACCGGTTGTACACCTATTATGGCTCCCTATACTGAAACATTTGTTGAATATTATGAAATGCCTGAATGTTGGTCATTCAGACCGCTACCGCTCGATGCACAGTTATTTGTGATTAATTATTGGAACTTTACTACTGAAGCAAAATTTGAAGCATCAACAGCAGGTGATCATACAGCAGGTGGCGAAACACAATATGCATGGCTAAATACTTCAGGTATGAGCAATAATGAATCAGGATATTTATACACTCCGGTAATAGATGTTTCTGCTTTGCAGCATCCTGCATTTCAATTTTACTTATTTAGTAAAAATAGTATTGATGCTGCACAGGCTCATATAGTTGCAGAAATTTATAATGGAACACAGTGGATTGAAGCAGCAAGAATAGAAAACTATACCAATAACTGGGCTGAATATACAATAGATTTAAGTGATTTTGCTATTACAGGTCCTATAATTGGTAGATTCAAGATTACTGTAAACAGCAATGGAGGTAACCCTGGTTTCAATATAGTTTTAATTGATGACGTGTCTTTTATAGAAATGCCTGATTGCTCAGCACCGTTTAATTTGGTTGTAACTGAAATTACCGATACTACAGCTGAAGTAACATGGGAAAATTCAGGAACATCAACCTCATGGGAGTTAGAATATGGGCCTAAAGGATTTACACTTGGTGAAGGTACTATTATAACAGTAAATACTACGCCGGAAGTTACACTAACAGAATTGGATGACAACCAGGAATATGATGTATATGTTAAAGCATTATGTACAGAGGGTAGTGCAATTGTAGGGCCTCAAATATTTATTACTGATACTACGTCTGGTATTAATGATTCTGAAATCACTAAAGCTATTCTTTATCCTAATCCGGTAACCGACATGTTAAATATTGAGTCGAACAATACAATAGATACTATTGAAGTATACAATATTGTTGGTCAGTTAATGAAAAAACAATCGGTAAACTCTGATTCTGCTACAATATTTGTAAGCGATTTGAGTGAAGGAATTTACATGGTAAAGGCTTTTTCGGGTAAAAACGTGGGTACATATAAGGTTATTAAAAAACAGTAAACATCATGAACAGAAATAATATACAAATGCTATTGGCTTTTAAGCTTATAGTATTCCTATTGCTTGTTCCTTGTACTATACAGGCACAGCAAAAAAAACTTTGGAAAGAAAAACAGGCTGCAAACTGGTGCTTTGGAGCTTATGGAGGATTATCTTTTGAGACGGGTAACCCAGTTCCTTTTCAGGGAAGTCAATCAACAGGACTTGAAGGTACTACGGCTATTTCAAGTGCAGAAGGAGAGCTGTTATTTTATGCAGCCAGCCAGACTATATGGGACAGATCTCATAACGTAATGCAAAATGGTGTAAATCTCGAAGGTTTAGGTACTAGTCAGAGTCAGGTAGGAGTTATTATTCCAAAACCGGGAAGCGAAACCATTTATTATTTATTTGCTACAAGTGATCAAGAAAATGTCGGACTTACTTATAATGAAATTGATATGAGCTTGAATGATGGTTTTGGTGCAGTAGTACAGAGAGATGTATTATTAAATGTTACTTCTAGCGAGAAAATTACTTCTGTTTATCATGCTAATGGTAAAGATATATGGGTTATTGCACACGAACTAGATAATAATAATTTTGTAGCTCACCTTGTAACAGAAAATGGTGTTACTACTACACCAGTAACAAGTTCTTCAGGGTTTGTATATCCGAAAGGTAATTATGATTATTTGGCAGGCCAGTTAAAAGCTTCTCCGGATGGAAAACATTTAGCTTCTGCAATTGTAGGTGTTTTTTTAGGAGAATATAGAGGAGTGGAGGTTTTTGATTTTAATAATGAAACCGGAGTGGTTACCAATCCCATGTTTCTTGAGGCTTCAGAAACCGCAGGAGCAGTATATGGTGTTGAATTTTCTCCCAACAGCCAGTATGTATATATGTCTGAACTTACTTTTATGTGGCTGATATTTATTGATGGAAAGTTACAGCAATTTGACCTGCATGCAGGAGATGCTGCTGC
>RCUH01000345.1_pt1 | contig 52699 bp, 47 predicted proteins | sample 2166191 | NCBI WGS metagenome assembly RCUH01 (sample SAMN09932848, study PRJNA488358) | compost metagenome | feature: garden; material: soil; isolation source: compost soil in an enriched community after 214 h of incubation | place: Germany: Experimental Botanical Garden Goettingen | collected... | reverse complement strand
GTTCAGGGCAAAAGGTCTGGAAGACTCATCTTCCTTCTCCTTGTTGATATAGACATCAATCCGTCCCCGCTTGATATGACGCTGTACAATACGTTTCAATTCATCCTCATAGCAAGTCCATTCCCGAGGCATGCGAAGCACAATCTCGGAATAACGATGATTGACTGATTTAATTTCAAATTGTATCACATAGCCGCCAAAATGCTGGGCGGACTGACCGAATCCGGTCATACTGAATGACATCGGCATCACATCCGTTACACTATTGTAATTGATAATTATGAGTGAAACAAGTGGGCCCTGTGCTCTTTCGACTTCTCTTTTACATATTTCGTCAAGGTCGCCGTCATCTCATAAAACATAAACGGGGTCATTAAATAAATTCCGTTGAAGTGGTCCATCGCAACATCGAGCAGCTCCTTGGCGATCTCAACACCAACGCGCCGGCCTTCTTCACCCTGAAGCCCTTCCATGCGGCTGCGCACGGAATCGGACAGCTGAATACCCGGCACTTCATTGTGCAGGTATTCTGCATTCTTCCCACTGGCCAGCGGCATAATCCCGATGAAAATTGGGACGTCCAGATGTGCGGTTGCTTCTTTAATAGATGCAATCAGCTTCACATCATATACGGGCTGAGTCATTATATAGTCGGCTCCTGAAGCAATCTTCTTCTCCAGACGCTGAACCGCCTTATCCAGGTGCTTCACGTTCGGGTTAAACGCAGCACCTACAACAAAATTCGCTTTTTGTTTGAGCGGCTTACCCGAGAAGGCAACACCGTCATTGAGCTGCTTGATCATTCTAATAATTTCAAAGGAAGTCATATCATAGACAGAGCTCGCCCCAGGCAAATCCCCAAATCTCGCCGGATCTCCGGTTACCGCAAGAACATGATCGATACCCAGCGCATCGAAGCCCATTAAGTGGGACTGTGTCCCAATTAAATTACGATCCCGGCAGGCAATATGAATCAGTGGACGCAGACCCGTTTCCTTAAGGACCAAATGACCAAGAGCCATATTACTCATTCTTGTGACAGCAAGTGAATTATCTGCCAGCGTAAGGGCATCAACCCCCACCTCTTTCAGAGCTGCGGCCCCTTCCATGAACTTCGTAATATCCAGATCACGAGGCGGATCAAGCTCAACAATAATGGTGTGACGCTCCTTGACAAAATCTACAATGGATGGTCCTTCCGGACGTCCGCCGGGAACTTCACGTTCTTCAGCAACATGCTCGGCCACAATCACAGGCACCGATTCTTGGGAAAGTACCGAATTCTCAGCTAGAGGTGCCGGTGTATAGTTCTTCATGACAGCTGCCATTGCAGCAATATGATCCGGTGTGGTACCGCAGCATCCCCCAATCAGACGGGCTCCCAGATCCGCGAAGGAGATGGCGCTCTGTCCGAAGTATTCAGGAGTTGCCCCGTAAATATATTCGCCGTCCACGTAATCAGCAAGACCCGCATTCGGATAGACGGAAAGAGGAACATCAAGCGGTCCATTCAGCTTAGCTATTACACCCATGATCCCTTTAGGCCCGGAATGACAGTTGAAGCCGAGAACATCGGCTCCTTCCTGGCGAAGAATCGAGAAGGCGTCCATAATGGAATAGCCATCAATCGTTCTGCCGATATTATCTACTGCAAATTGGCAGATCACAGGCAGGTCACTGTTCTTCCGGACAATTTCTTGTGCAATCCGCATTTCATCCAAATCAAAAAACGTCTCAAGAAGAATCCCATCGACCTGTTCTCCCAGGAGAGCCGATATTTGCTGTTCGTAGTAACGTCTTAACTCTTTATTGGATACGTTAATTCGCTTGCCGCCTCGGATCGAACCTACAGTCCCGATTACATAATTGTTCTCCCCAGCCGCTTGACGAGCAATACGAACGGCAGCGCGGTTAATTTCCTCCACCTTACTCTCAAGCCCGTATTTCGAAAGTTTATAGTAATTGGCTGAGAACGTGTTGGTCTCAAGTACTTGTGCGCCTGCATCCGCATACTTTCTATGAATATCCCCGATCACCTCAGGGCGAATAATATTCAGCTCTTCAAAAGAGATTCCCACCGGAAATCCAAGCTGATACAAATAAGTACCCATTGCCCCATCACCGATTAGAACTTCTTTCATAAGCCTTGCCCGTAAATCCAATTCCGGTTTCATTTAAGCTTCCTCCAACCTATAGCGGAACAGGTTCCTCTTAATATTCACTATAATGTAACATAAATCGGGCAGGATGATAAGGTTAACCCACCGTAAGTCCAGGGTACAAATAAAGGCAGCCTTTCTGAGAGAAAGGCTGCCTTACCTGAACACCATGAGCACTGAGCGAGACCTAAGCTTCTATAGTTCCCTGGTAGACCGCAGCTGCAGGCCCGGTCATATAGACATGGTTGTCTTCCTCATTCCACTCAATATACAGATCTCCACCTTTGAGACCGATCCAGGCTGCCCGGTCGGTTACCCCATTCAGCACGGAGGATACCAAGGTTGCACAAGCACCAGTACCACAGGCCAGCGTCGGGCCAGCTCCGCGTTCCCATACCCGCATCTCGACACGGTCACGGGATGTGACGGTAGCGAACTCCACATTGATTTTCCGGGGGAAATACGGATGAACTTCCAGCTTCGGTCCCCATGTTTCCAGATCGAAATTAGGGGCGTCATCTACATAAATCACACAGTGCGGGTTACCCATAGATACGGCCGTAAAATTAAATTCACGTCCATTCGCCTCAATAGGACGGTCCAGAACCGGATTGCCTTCAAGCGTGGTTGGAACAGTCAGGCCGTCCAGAATAGGCTCACCCATGTCCACCCTAACCGTCTGTACTACACCGTTCTCGACCTTCAAGCTAACTGGCTGAACGCCAGCCCCAAGCGTCTCAATCGTAATATTCTCTTTATCTGTTAATTTATTGTCATACACATATTTGGCAACACAGCGAATAGCGTTCCCGCACTGCTCTGCTTCAGAGCCGTCGGAGTTAATAATCCGCATCCGGAAGTCAGCTTTCTCAGATGGCAGAATGAATACAAGTCCATCCCCGCCTACGCCGAAGAAACGGTCACACCATTTCACTGCAAGGTCACTCACATTATCCGGCAAATCCTGGTGTCCATGGAAGACCAGAAAGTCGTTGCCGAGTCCGTGCATTTTTGTAAATTCCATAGCTATCCCTCTCTTTATATCTCTTATGGTGTAAGTCTATATTTTTGAGAGAGGAAAAGCTATTCATTTTATGCCCGAATATTTGTACTATTCACCGGCAGCGCGCGGCGCGGCCCCGATTTGCGTGGTTTCTTCGTTGACAGCACGCTGCCAGCACCCATCAGGAATGTTGGAATACCGCCAGCTACAAAGGCAATAGCCCACTCGCGGGGTCCAAGCGCAACTGTCTTGAAGATAGGCTGCAGCGGTTCAATATAGAAGACGGCCAGCATAAGAAGTAGCGAAGACAGCACTGCGAACACCAGATATTTGTTCTGAAAAAGGTTCCGGTGAAAGATGGACCGTGAGCTCCGGCAGTCAAACACATGAATAAGCTGAGCCAGGACCAGGGTTGCAAAGGCAACGGACTGAGCAAGCATTAACTGCTGAGGACTGTCTGGAGCTACCTGAAGCGTTACCCAGAAGGCTCCGAGTGTACATAGTCCGATCAGGATGCCGCGGCTGATGATCTTCCAGCCCAGTCTGCGGGCAAATATATTCTCGTTCGCCCCTCTCGGCTTATGCTCCATCAAGTCTTTTTCAGGCTGGTCGACACCCAGGGCCATCGCCGGCAAGCCATCCGTCACCAAATTCACCCATAGAATCTGAATCGGCAGCAGGGGCAGGGGCAGACCGGCCAGCATAGCGAAGAACATAGTCAGGATCTCACCCACATTCGAGGCGAGCAAATAACGGATGAACTTCCGGATATTCTCGTAAATATTACGCCCTTCTTCAATAGCAGCCACGATGGTCGAGAAATTGTCGTCATTCAGAATCAACGAGGAAGCTTCCTTAGATACATCTGTACCGGTAATCCCCATGGCAATCCCGATATCTGCCGCCTTGATCGCCGGAGCGTCGTTGACTCCATCCCCGGTCATCGCCACCACGTGGCCTTTACGCTGCAGAGATTTCACAATCCGCAGCTTATGCTCTGGCGAGACCCGGGAATACACGTAGACGTTATCTACCTGCTTATCCAGCTGCTCATCGCTCATGGCCGCAAGCTGCTGGCCTGTCAGTGAGAGACCTCCACGCACCAGGATGCCTAGCTCGCTGGCAATGGCCTCTGCTGTTAGGCCATGGTCACCGGTAATCATCACGGTCTTGATGCCCGCCCGGCGGCATATGGAGATCGCTTCACGCACTTCCTTGCGCGGCGGGTCGATCATGCCCGTCAGGCCGACAAAGATCAGCTGGGATTCAACCTGGTCAGCCGAGGAAGTATGATCATGAGGTCTGAGATCCCTGTAAGCCAGTCCGAGCACGCGAAGCGCGGAGCGAGCCATGCTTTCGTTCGCAGCAGCTACCTTTTGCCGAAGCGTCCCGGTAAGCGGCACCACATTCCCTTCCCACAAAATGTAAGAGCATCGGTCAAGCAGCATATCCGGCGCACCCTTGACGAAGGATAGTCTGCCCCCCTGATGGCTTACGATCACAGACATTCGCTTTCTATCGGAGTCGAAAGGAAATTCGTGATCCCGGCTGTACATCCCGCTTAAGGACTGCGGAGAGAAGCCTGCCTTGGAGGCGAGGGCAAGCAATGCTCCCTCTGTAGGGTCTCCTTTTAACAGCCACTGCGGGCCTGAATCATCCTTCCCCTTTTTCTTGCCCCGTTGTTCCTCAGAAGCTGTTTCATAAATCTCTGCGTTATTACATAAGGAGCTAATTTGGAGCAGTCTGCGCAAAGAGGGCTCCTTCTTGAAATCGGCAGGCTTGCCTTGATAAAGCACATATCCTGCGGGTTCATATCCGTCACCGGTGACTTCATAAGACCGCCCCTCCAGCCAGACCTGCTTCACGGTCATCTTGTTCTGGGTTAAGGTTCCTGTCTTATCTGAGCAAATCACTGAAGCGCAGCCCAGTGTCTCAACTGACGGCAGCTTGCGGACAATCGCCTTGCGTTTGATCATGCGCTGCACACCCAGTGCGAGAGCGATCGTCACAATGGCGGGCAGACCTTCCGGGATAGCTGCCACCGCCAGACTGACACCTGCGAAGAACATACTGCCGGCAGGCTGTCCGTGCAGAATACCCGCAAGTACAACTAGAATGGTTAAGCCGAGTGAGAGAATGATCAGTATTTTGCCGAGCTGCTCCAAACGTCGTTGAAGCGGAGTTTCCTGAGCCTCTGTGCTCTGGATGAGATCTGCGATCTTCCCCATTTCTGTATCCATACCGGTACGGATCACAACTCCCATACCTGAGCCGCGGGTAACCATGGTTCCCATGAATCCAAGGTTCTTCTGATCTCCCAGCGGGACTTCAGCCGATGGAATGGCCGAGGTTATTTTGCCAGAAGGGTGGGATTCACCGGTAAGCGCAGACTCCTCGACATCACAGCTGTTCACCTTGAGCCAGCGAAGGTCCGCAGGAATCCGATCGCCGCTCTCCAGCAGGACAATATCACCAGGCACAAGTTCTCTGGCGGGAATGTCCTCTACAGCTCCACTCCGCATTACTTTCGCATGAGGTGCAGACAGCTGTTTCAGTGCCCGCAGGGATCTTTCCGCCCGAAATTCCTGAATGAAGCCCAGGACTCCATTCAATACAATGATCGCCACAATCGTGATGGCATCCAGATATTCACCGAGTAGACCCGATACCAGCGTAGCCCCCATTAGGACCAGCATCATAAAATCTTTGAACTGGTTCAGAAACAGGATCAGCGGTGAGATGCGCTTTGCTTCAGACAGCTCATTTGAGCCGCTCTGCTCGCGCCGCCTGTGCGCCTCCTCAGCGGTAAGGCCCTGATTCTGCTCCACGGCGAACCGTTCCAAGAGCTCATCGGCACTCCACTGGTGCCAGTTTTTTTGTTCCATGCTCGTATTTCCCTCCCGTATTTCCCGCGTATTTGGCAGTGTGAGAGCTTTTCCACCCTGTACTAGGGTAAATGTATTCAGACAAGTCCCAAATTATCACCCGGGAGGCCTTAAGTTTTTGCTCCATCTATGGCATCATAGTAGAGGAAGACGCAAGAATAGACAGGAGAATCTACGAATATGGCACTTGATGGAATTGTAACCCGCGCAATTGTGCATGAGCTGCAGCTCTGCGTTGGCGGAAGAATCAATAAAATACACCAACCTTCACCGAGCGATATCATTCTTAATCTTAGAGCTCAAGGAGAGAACCGTCGCCTGATTATTTCAGCGAATCCGACTTATCCGCGTGTTCATTTCACGGAGCAGACCTTCCTCAATCCGCAGGAAGCACCCATGTTCTGTATGCTGCTTCGCAAGCATTGTGAAGGCAGTGTAATTGAATCCATTACCCAGAACGGCTTGGAGCGTACGATTCAAATTGATGTAAGACAGCGGGATGAACTCGGGGACGTCTCAAGCAAGCGAATCATTATTGAGCTTATGGGGCGCCACAGCAATATTATTATTGTGGACCCGGCAACAGGAACCCAGCTCGATGGGATTCACCATGTTACCCCCTCAATCAGCAGCTACCGGGTCGTTATGCCCGGGTTCAGCTATACCGAGCCTCCGCAGCAGCATAAGCTGAACCCGCTGACAGCGGATAAAGAGGCCTTTATCGCAGCGTATCACGCAGCTTCTGCAGATCTTGCTCTAGATCAGGTCCCGAGCTGGATCGTGAATACCTTCAGCGGACTTAGCCCGCTGATTTCCCAGGAGATTAATTACCGTGCCGAACGGGAGAGTACGGCCGGGGATCTCTCCGGCAAGATAGATGCTCTATGGGATGCTTTTGACAATCTGATGACATCAGTGCGGGAGCATCGGTATGATCCCGTAGTCGGAGATAACGCGAAAGGAAAAAGCATCTTCTCCGCCATTCCACTTACGCTGATCCAAGGGGATTCCAAGCATTACTCATCCATCAGCGCCTGCCTTGAGGACTACTACGGGGATAAAGCCGAACGAGATACGGTTAAACAGAAGGTCAGTGACTTAATCCGATTCCTTCAGAACGAGCGGGCCAAGAACATCAAGAAGCTTGGCAAGCTGGACGAAGATTTGGACGAAGCTAAAGATGCCGAGCGGTTCCGCATTTGGGGCGAGCTTCTGCTCCCCTCCCTTCACCTGATTAAGAAGGGCGACAAAGAAATTGAGCTGGTGAATTATTACGATGAAGATCAAGCCATGGAGCGTATCCCGCTTGATCCGCTGTTAACGCCATCGGAGAATGCCCAGCGTTATTTCAAGAAGTACAACAAATTCAAGAACAGTCTGGCTGTCATTGATGAGCAGCTGCGCATCACCCATGAGGAGATCGCTTATGTGGAAGGGCTGCTTCAACAGCTCGCTTTCGCATCCTTAAGTGATATCGATGAAATTAGAGATGAATTGATTCAGCAGGGGTATTTGCGGGACCGAAGCAAGAAGAACCGGAAGAAGAAAAAGAGCGATCGCCCAACACTTCATGTGTACACCTCTTCGGAGGGTATCGAAATCTACGTGGGCAAGAACAACTTACAGAATGAATATGTTACCAACAAGCTGGCGAACGCCAATGATACCTGGCTTCATACCAAGGATATCCCGGGTTCCCACGTGGTTATCCGCAGTGCTTCCTTTGGGGAGTCCACCCTTGAGGAGGCGGCTCAGCTTGCAGCCTATTTCAGTCAGGCGAAGCAGTCAAGCAGTGTGCCGGTCGATTGCACTTTGATTCGGCATGTCCGCAAGCCAAGCGGAGCTAAGCCAGGATTCGTCATCTATGATCATCAGAAGACCCTGTTCATTACTCCTGACGAAGGACTTGTGAAAAGTCTGAAGAGTGCAGTGAAGAACGGTTAGCCTAAGCAAAAAAAGAGGTATCCGGCGCATTCCCAACAGCCGGATACCTCTTTAGGTTGATTAAATAATCTACATGGCAGCGGTCTATTACTGGCCTGCTCTACCCTGCAGCTGTTCAAGCACATCCGCCGTTACAGTACGGCTGCCCAAATCCCCATGGAACACTTGTCCCTGGCGGACACCGTGATAATCGGACCCTCCAGTCATGATCAGCCCATATTCCCGGGCCATATCGCTGTATCGCCCCTCTTCCTCCGGTCCATGATCGGAATGATACACTTCGATTCCGGCTGGCTGACCCTCCTTGATAATATGCCGAACAAGGTCATCATCCCCGTAGAGTCCCGGATGAGCAATAACGGGAGCTCCTCCCGCTTCCTTAATCCATGTGATAGCTTCCACAGGGCTTACTTTAGGCAGGGATATATAAGCGGCAGCCCCTTCTGCCAAATATTTGTCGAAGGCTTCGCGCAGATCAGCCACAGCGCCCTTTTGAACAAGAACATCGGCGATATGAGGTCTGCCAACACTATCGTCAGGCCCTAACTCCCTGCCGAGTCCGGAGATGACTTCATTCATGGTTATAGGAATGCCCAGATCATTCAGCTTCTCAATAATCCGTTCATTCCGCGTCTCGCGAACAGTACGGAGATGCTCCAGCCGCGAACATAGTCTTTCGCCCTCATACTGAAGATAGTATCCCAGAACATGGATATCCTTGCCTGCTGCCCGGGTACTAATCTCCACTCCAGGGATCACATTCAAGCCGATACGCTTCCCGGCCTCCATGGCTTCTGAGATACCGGCTACCGTATCATGATCGGTAATGGCAATCCCCGCCAAACCTTTCTGCTTCGCCAGGCGAACATTCTCAGCAGGTGCATTCATGCCGTCGGAAGCCTGGGTATGTGTATGCAGATCATATCGTCCGTTCAGTTGTATACTGCTCATATGACTCGTCTCCTTCATACAGATTTGGCTTCAAAGCGGCAGCTTCTGTGCCCGCAAGAAATCCAGAAAAGTGACTGCAGAAATTGGCAATAAAGTAGATTTCAGGTGAATGGAATAGAAATTCCGCTTAAATGAAGCATCCTTGATATCTATCACTTTAAGGAGGCCCAGAGCCACCTCGTGCTTCACGGAGGATGGTGATAGCATTGTAATTCCAAATCCCGCTTCTACAGCAGATTTCACCGCTCCTGTACTCCCAAGATCCATAACTGTCTTCACAAGGTCCAGATCGACTTCAAGCCGGGTCAACTCTTCTTCCATAACCTGCCGGGTTCCCGATCCCTTCTCACGCAATACGAATGGATAGTCCAGCACTTCCTGAAGATGAACCTCACCCTGCCCGGTTAATGGATGTCCAGCCGGTACGATCAGTTTGAGTTCATCTTGCATAACGGGCTCCATGACCATGTCCGGATGCTGAACAGCAGCTTCCACAAGTCCAAAGCTAAGCTGGTGATGCAGAATCTGTTCCAGAATTTCCGCTGTATTCATCACTTTGAGCACAATATTAATATGTGGGTACTGCTGTCCGAATGGGCCAAGCAGGCGAGGTAGGACATATTCCCCGATCGTAAGACTGGCCCCCAGCTGAAGCCGTCCTTCCAGCATATGAGTGAAGCGGGCCATCGCGCTTTCTGTCTCCCGCATAAGATCAATTCCGCGTTCCGCATAAGGCATGAGGGCTCTCCCGGCCTCAGAGAGCTCAATTCGTTTCGTAGAGCGCACAAGCAGCTTGGTCCCGAAATAATCCTCAAGTGACTGAATCTGCATCGTAACGGCAGGTTGGGTCATATGCAAGGCCTGAGCCGCAGCTGAGAAGCTCCCCTTTTCCGCCACCGTATAGAAAATGTGAAGCTGATGATAGTTAAGTGCCATTCGTCCCCGTCCTTTCGTCTATCTACAATAGCATGCCAAAGATCACAAAAAAAGACACCCAGGAATCACATCCCTTGTGTCTTATGTCTCTTCAATATATCGGGCCTGCATCTATTTGCGCTTACGGCTGTTCTTCATTAAGGTCATACGACGGGAATGGCGCAGCCAGGAATAATAGGATTTCAGATCACGAAGCTCTATGGTTTCTGACATTTTACCGAGGAAAGTAACCACGATCATCTTATGTAACGGATTACCGGCCAGATCAACTTCACCGGGCAGTTCGGTAAATTCAGCGACGACCACAATGTCATCATCAATTAAATATACATCCTCTTCCTTACGGTAGTAAGGAACCATCCGGTTTTGTTTGAGACATTCCCATAGCCAGGCTGCGATTTCGTCAGATGAACTCTGATTCTTAGCGATCCGGTCATTGTATCTGATATTCGCGTGGTTGGTAATGATGACATCGGCCACCTTCTTGTCTCCCAGCTGAACGAAAAAAGCCTCGTACGTATTCCATCTCTCCATGATCTTATCTTTCACTACTACACCCCCTACCTTAAATAGGTCTTTGTATCTAAGTATATTTACCCATCATATTACATGAAATCCTATCAAATCACAAGTTGCAACCTTTTATGTCGAAATAAGTCTGATTTAGGTGTAAACCGCTTTCTTTATAGTACGGATGACTACTTGTAATGTTTCTTATTTTACAATTCTATGAAATACGACTGGGTTTATTCCTGTTTTCATTATTTTCATAGGGGAAGGAGTCATTAGTGGTTGAGTGGTGTTCCTTCATTTCATAAAAACGATGTGAGTAGATGAGGGGGATATTCCGTTACAATCATGAGGTTCTTCATCTTCGCAGCGGCACGATAGACAAAATATAGCATTTTCGACAAAATGAAGTCAAAAAACAATTTTTTCATTTTTTCGTTTGAGTCCATGGCAATAAAAAAAGGCAGAGACCGTGTCATAAGACACAACCTCTGCACATGCTGAGTTCAAACTGTAAGCCTAAGCGCTCACAGGCCGTAATATTGCGTTTTGTCTGGTACATCCTTGGTGTATTCGGTCTTGATTTCATTGCGGTAAGATCGTTCAATCTTGCGAACATAAGACAGCTTCCGGACATTTTTCATAATATCCTCAGCCCGATCTGCATTCACATACATCACCACATAATGCATGCGCTTCGACAAATAATGCACGCTTCCGTATTTATCCAAATTCCTTGCCGCCTTCATATCGCTGACCCATATAATATAGCCTGTACGCTCCTGAAACATGGCGCTTCCTGCCCCGCTTTCTTCCGTAAAAATTTACCAAATTATCCGCAGCTGCATTTACCGCCGCTGCCACATCCCCCGCCCTTGGGGTTCGGATCGTTACTTGGCACTTTGATACTGTCCGACACCGCATAAGCAATCGTTTCGGACATCTGATGAAGGAGCTCATCAAGTTCCCTCTCAGCCAGCTTGAACCTGCTGACGGCTTCAATCTGTTCGAGCTCCCGCTCCACTTCAGCTACCTGTCCCATTGCCTCATGATAGTTAGGGTGGAAGTGCCCAAAGCGCTGGGTCTCCTCAAACAATTCCTTCTTAGACTCCAGCTTCTTAACCAGAAGCTGTACTTCTTTATCTTTCTCCACCTGCTGCTTCCAATGAAGGTATTCGGCAACACAGGTAGAGCTATTGATCATATCGCCTAATTCATAGGCGTAAGTAAGCATTTCGGCCATATCGACCGTCTTCTTCTCTGATACGCTCATGAAATTCATCCCAATTCTAAGAGTGTTCTACCCAGGGGGTAGACAGGATAATCATATCATAAACCCTATACGATAAGAAGACTTAACCTTTAATACAGGAATCTTGGGGCAAAAGAAGCTGCAGGGTGTCCCACTCCGAACATGAAAGCTCCTGAACTTGAAGGGATGGCAGCATCAGTACCTCCACCTTCCAGGGGTTCCCGCTAAGTAATCCCAGAGGGAGACCTTCTGTGACCTTTCCTTTCATCCCCAGTCTTATTTTGGTCCGCCACGCCAAAGCCTGCTGGATCAAAGCCTTTGCGGTCGAGGAATGATAGCTTCTTAATTCTTTGCACCAGGCTTGCGGAATTTCATCTGAGCCGGGGAATAGATCGGCTAACGCCATAGGCTCTTCATCCCGCTCATAGATATGGACAGCTGTGCCGCTAAATATCCACCCCTGATCTCCTCCTGGGCTCAGATAACCTTGATCCATCTGTACAGCTTCCTTAATTAAAGAATCACTGGCAACCGGGAAGTCTGGATCGAGTCTTGGATAGATGATGGAGGATTCCGAATGGACTGACTTCCGCGGAGTCAAATTCAGATGGTTCAGCACCTTATGGATTTCCTTCAGATCCTGATGATGCACAATGAAATCAAGAGGCCCGATTCGCTCCAGCTTGGACTGTTCCCCGTCATACCTATTAATCATCTCAGCTGCCTCTTTATCTGAACACCGGAGAAGTACACGCTCCTCAAGTGATGTCCGGCCAAGTTCCTTTCCCCACTGCCTCAGCGCGTTCCGAACATTATCCGGGATTCCTGAAGCTGCCCACTTCTCCAGGAATGCCGCAAGATCTGATGGAGTGCGCCCATGTTCAAGGGCACGGCCGGTGGATTCGCGGCTTATTTTATACACGGACATCGCATCATAAGTCATTCCATGTGCGCAGAGTTCCAGCTCCCATCTTAACAAGTAAGAAACATCAGAAGGCACAAGAATTTCAAAGTCCGGCTGTACGTAGAACCGGCCTTCAAGAGCAGCCGGAGAATACCGGGTATCCATAACATCATTAACATCATTAACATCATTAACATCATTCCCGGCTGTGCTCGTCTGTTCTTGGAGCTTCGGCCTGCTTCTCCAGCGAAATGCCGCTTCCCCTTCCTTCCCAAGTCCCAAATCCACGAATCCCAAGCCGCAGAGCATCTCCAGCCATCCAAGCATGAAGGTAGACTGCACTTCTGATATGGGATGCGTCAGCATAGGATACCTCTGCATCCAGCCGATGATATCTTCAAGGAAGTACCAGGTTCCCTCTTGAATATACTCGGTGCTAAGAGCATAGACGTACTGCTGCAGACTCGGGTCTGCAGGGATATACCGGGTCAGAAGCTGCCTATACACAGCAAGACGCATTGCGGATGGAGCAAGCCTGAACCAGACGTCCGCTGCAGGTTCATTCACAGTCCAGCTGCCTCTCCTTTCAAACAGACCGAGTGCCAATAACAGATCCAGGACAACGGCTATATTAGCCGAATAGGCGTCTCTGTGGGGATAATGAAGTGGAATATGTCTGAGGTCATCCGGCTCGAGCTGGATCAACCCGCTAAGTCTTTTTAATGTCTTCTGATGAATTGTGCCTTTGGCAGTTAGCGGCAGACCATTTTGCCCTACCCATACCAGAACCCGGAACAAATCAATCTCAATTCCAGGTCTGCCTTCGCGGTCCAAGGACACCTGATCCACAGCCTCCTCACGCTGACTTATAGGACCCAGGAGGCGTTCCTGAAGTTTTGGGTACAAGCGGTCACTAATGAAATATAACCGCTCCCCCCAGGTTTTCTTCACTGCGCCGACGATCCCGGCCCTAACTAGAGAGAGAATACCTAGGCGCAGCTCGGCTCCACTGATTCCGTCTCTCGCAAGCTTATCAAGCTGTTCCAGCTTGAAGGGCTGGCCGGCATAGCTCTGAATAATTAGACCGAGGGTTAGCTTCCCCAATTCAGAAGCTTCAAGCCCCTCAGCCCACTGTAAGGTGCCTGATTGCATGGTCACTGCGCAGCCTCCTTCACTCCGCCGCCTTGAACTTGCGGGGTAAGTACCGAATATTCATAACCCTGTTCAATCAGAAACAGCTGCCTGCGAAGGGAAAATTCTTCTTCCCGGCTCCCGTCTGAGACCAAGGTATAGAAGTATGCCAGATTATCCCCTGACTTTGGCCGAAGGAGTCTTCCCAGCCGCTGGGCTTCCTCCTGTCTTGAGCCGAAGCTGCCCGACACCTGTATTCCTACGGAAGCATCCGGAAGATCGACCGCAAAATTCGCAACCTTGGACACGATTAATATTGAAAGGCTGCCGCTTCGAAAAGCACTGAACAATTCAGTTCGCTCGTGCTGTGGCATACTTCCTGTAATTAAGGGAACCTGAAGTTGATCGGACAGGTACCCCAGCTGGTCCAGATATTGACCGATGATCAGTACTTGCCGGCCTGAATGAGCTGCAAGCAGTTCCTTAACCATCTCCAGCTTCCCGGGATTCTCGGCAGCTATTCTGAATTTCTGTCTGCCTTCTGCTAACAAATACTTTGTCCGAAGGGGTCCTTCCATGGGAACGCGAATCTCACAGCATTTCACCTGGGCTATCCAGCCCTCCTGTTCCAGGTCTCTCCACGGCATCTCGTAAAGTTTCGGACCTATCAGGGAGAAGACATCCTTCTCACATCCATCTTCACGCACGAGTGTGGCCGTAAGCCCAAGTCGGCGGGTCGCCTGAATTTCAGCGGTAACACGGAAGACGGGGGCAGGCAGCAGATGAACTTCGTCATAGATGATCAGCCCCCAGTCCCGCTCATTGAACAGCTTCATATGCTTGAAGCCATCCTCCTTCTTATTACGGTGTGCCAGGATCTGATAGGTAGAGACCGTTACGGGGCGAACTTCTTTTCGATCTCCCGAATACTCTCCGATCTCCCGTTCACTAAGCGTTGACTTATTCCGGAGCTCCCCAATCCACTGCCTGACCGAAGTCACATTCGAAGTAAGAATCAGGGTCTCACACTGAAGCTTGGCCATAGTTGCAATTCCAATAATGGTCTTCCCGGCACCGCAAGGGAGAACCAGAACACCGCTTCCGCCCCCTGTTCCGAGACCACTTTCTGTGAAGGCACTCACGCTCTCGCTTTGATATGGCCGAAGGGAGAACTGAAGTCCGTCGGCCATCTGGTCGTGCAGCTGGAAGGACAAGGATTGTCCGCTATGGTAACCGACCTCGTCCTGTACCGGGTAACCAAGCCGGGTCAGGTCCTGCTTGATAATTCCTCGATTCCGGGTGGGAATCGTTAGCTTGGTCCCTTCCATCCTTTTAAGGCCCAATTTCTGTATAGACTCAAGATTCATGATTTCATCAATGAACTCCGCGTATTCACTTTCCAGAACGAGAACCCCCGGTTGTTCCATAGATTGGCGCAGCCGTAATTTCCCATAACGCGACAACCATAACGTTATTTCCTTTAACACCTGATCTGGAACCTCCAACCTGGACAAAGCCCGGATTCGTCCCAATATTTCAGTGACCTCCATCCCTTGGGCTGCAGCGTTCCACATGGATAGAGGAGTAAGGCGGTAGGTATGAAAAGAAGCCGGGCTCTTCACTAGCTCCGCGAACTTTGAAAGCTCACGTCTTGCCGCTTCAAAGCCAGGGTGCTCCTTCTCAAGAAGAACCGTGAAATCCCGCTGAACCAAGCATGCTCCTGTTCCGTCCATACATACTTCCTTTCTTCCGTGTTACGGATTCGGTATCTTATTCCAGCCAAAAGAAGCCCGCAGTTATGCGAGCTTCCCTGCTTCATCTATTAGATTCTCCAGAAATCACCAAAAATTATTCGTCAGTTCTCTCCCAAATAAGATTCGGCGAGTGTAATTAGCAGCCCTGCTGCGTACAGCATGGACTCTTCATCCAGGTCGAATTTCGGATGATGATGCGGGTACGAAGCACCTTTAGCCGGATTTCCCGCCCCCACCAGAACAAAGCAGCCAGGGATTTGCTGGACATAGTAGGCAAAATCTTCAGCAGGCATGATCTTCGGGGATACTTCTGCCCGAAGGCCGAAGGCATTCCCTGCCTCGCGGAAAAAGCGGTTCACCTCTGCATCATGATTAACCAACGGGGGATATCCCATTACATAATCGATGACCGCCTCTGCCCCGTATGCCTTGGCTGTCCCTTCTGCCATCTCTTCAATTCTTCTGCGGATCAGGTGCCTCGTCTCCTCCTTGAAGCATCTGACGGTGCCCGACAGGACACAGTGTTCTGCAATTACATTCTGTACGGTTCCCCCCTGGATGGAGCCTATCGTTACCACCGCAGGGTCCAGCGGATCTACAGAGCGGCTGACAATAGTCTGGAGCTGCATCACGAGTGCCGCACCTGCTACTACGCTGTCAATCGCTGCATGGGGCATGCCTCCGTGCCCGCCTTGTCCTTTCATATCTACAAAGAACTCATCGGTTGAAGCCATAAGCGGTCCAGGGGCACTGGCAGCCGTACCTACAGGAATCGGAGTCCATAAATGAACACCGTATATCACGTCCGCACCTTCAATAGCTCCATCTCGAATCATCGCGGCTGCTCCACCCGGACATACCTCTTCTGCCGGTTGAAAGATCAATCGGATCTCTCCTTGAAGCGTGTCCAGGCGTCTGGAGAAATACTCCCCCACCGCTAGCAGCGTGGCCGTATGGCCGTCGTGACCGCAAGCATGCATAACACCCGGAATCTCAGATGCATAATCGCATAGCTTCTCGTCTTGAATCGGCAGAGCATCCATATCTGCCCGTAGGGCAACGGTCTTGCCAGGAAGCTTACCCCTAATGACAGCGACTATTCCGTAACCGCCGACCCCCGTTCTTACCTCTATACCAAGCTGCGTTAAAATAGTAGCGACATATGCCGACGTTTTCTCTTCTTTATAGGAAACTTCCGGATTCCGGTGCAGGTGACGCCTTCTCTTCACCATTTCCGGAAATAAAGACCTTACCAATTCTAGATCTGTCACCCCAGCCACATCCTTCTCTTTGTTCACACTACCACCTGTCATAAAGCTGCTGCAATCATTGTAACACACACCGATCATCTGCCGAAAAGTCTTTTGCGTAAGGCCTTGAGAGTGCTTGCACAACTCCGGGAAACATACTATCATGAATGAATATACTGTATGTTAAGGGAGGACAATGACCCAATGATTTTTGAAAACACTGGTTTGGATGGAATTAAAAGTGATCTCGCTTATTTGGATGAATCCGCCGAGAAAGTAGGGTTTGTACGGTGGCAATGGGAATATTATCGCGCTACATATGATTATAAAATAGAAGACAACAGCAATGAATACTTTCTGCGTATCAATACTCGTGCTCTGGAGGGCAAGCTGGAGCGTCCAGATACCGTCCTCGCTATTGAAGCCGTATACATGGGCCGTGCGACCTTCCCTCATGGACTCGAGTATGAATCTCCAATTCCGTCTCAAGTTCTGAGCAAAGCGAATCAGAAGCTGAACGAATTAAAGAAACTGCTCGAGGCTTGAGGCCCGGGATATGAATGATAACAAAACCACCCAGACCAGAAAAGGGACTCCTGACTTTCAATTGCTCATACTTACCCTGCTTATGGTGGGATTCGGTCTAGTCATGGTATTCAGCTCCAGCTCCAGCATTGCCATAGTCAATCCCAAGTTTAATTTCGACGCCATGTACTTCACCAAGAAACAAGTGATTTTCGGCGTACTAGGACTGCTGAGCATGTTTGTTACTATGAACATACCTTATGCAAAATACAAGAAACTGTTTGTGCCTGTGTTCATAGTTACCTTAATAATGTTGATTCTTGTCCCTTATATAGGGCAAAATGTCAACGGCGCAAGAAGCTGGTTCGGTTTCGGTTCTTTTGGCGTTCAGCCTTCCGAGCTCGCCAAGATCACCATCGTCCTCTACTTGGCAGCCCTTATCTCCAAAAAAGGGGAGCGGTTCCGTGATCTGCGTACCGGCTATATTCCGGTGATGCTGATTGTAGGTTTCGTAGCCGGCCTAATCATGCTTCAGCCGGATTTCGGCTCCTGCGTTATTCTTGTGGCTACAGCAGGCCTGGTTGTATTCGCTGGAGGCGCCAACTTGAAGCATATTCTCGGCTCCCTTGCTCTTCTTGTAATTGGTGCCAGCATTGTGCTGGGAGCTCAGTTCTTGTTCAACAAGATTAGTGCAAGTGATGGCGTGAGTGCGCAGACGACGAGTTATAAGGCTGGCCGCTTTCAAGCCTACTTGCATCCTTTGCAGGATCCTCAAGGCGTAAGCTATAACCTTGTCCAATCCCTGATTGCCATCGGCCACGGTGGAGCTTCCGGTACCGGATTTGGTCAAAGCATTCAGAAGCTTCATTACCTCCCAAATCCTTACAATGACTTTATCTTCTCGGTCATTGGTGAAGAATTCGGGTTCATAGGCACCTTGCTCTTTCTATTGTTTTATATTTATTTTATCTGGCGAGGCATCCTGGTCTCTCTGAGGTGCCCGGATACTTTCGGAACCTTGGTTGGCGTCGGTATTATGGGACTTATTGCGATTCAGGCCTTTATCAATATTGGCGGTGTCACGAATACCATTCCGATTACAGGGGTTACACTTCCGTTTATTAGCTATGGCGGGTCTTCCTTGATGGTGATGATGGCAAGCATGGGCATTGTGCTGAGTATATCTAGACAATCCAATCTGCCGGTCAGTCAGGAGCGTACCAAATCTGTCGTGGTCAAACAGGCCGTATCCGAAAGACCAGCCAGAAGAAGCTTTAGCCGATAACCAAAAGGCTGACCCAAAGCAGATTTCACTGCTTGGGCCAGCCTTTTTTGTTGGTTGATAGGTGATTATGTACCTTTAAGCCTCCAGGACATATAGCAGCTTACATCTCATCATCTTTGAAGGCTACACCCTCGACCTTGATGTTGACTTCAACAACGTGCAGGCCTGTTAAGCCTTCTACGGCAACACGGACATTCTGCTGAAGCATGCGGCACACCTCGTGAATCGGTGTCTCATACAGAACGATAATCCGCAGATCGATAGCGGCTTCCAGCTGGCCAACCTCAACGGTGACTCCCTTCTGTACATTCTTACCGCTAAGCCGTTTCGCCCAGCCTTCAGAAAGTCCGCCGCTCATTGCAGCGATGCCTGGAGTTTCCAATGCGGCCATGCCCGCAATTTTAGACACTACATCATCCGAGATTCGAATGGTCCCTAATTCAAGCTGTAAATGCTCGGTCATGGTCATTCCTCCTCCAAAAAATCTAATTATTTCTAATTGTAATAGCTGCCGGGTTTGAAAGCAACTATGGACCATTCTTCCATCTTCCGTTTATAATACGGATTGAACTAATGCGCAGCACCATACATTTCTCGTTTATATTGGGTACAATAATGGTTATATTGTTTTTGTACTCTTATAAGCCTATACCAAATAACTTAAAGTTGAGGTGTCTTTTTTGAAAAAGTATTGGTTTCCAAGCTTGCTTATCCTTACATTCTTACTTAGCGCCGTTGGCCATTACGCGGACTGGAATCCTACCCTGCAATTCGTTATTTCCGCCATTGCGGTAATTTTTGTTGCTGGATTCCTCGGCAAGGCTACAGAAAGCGTCTCCCACTACGCTGGGCAGCGTCTGGGGGGATTCCTGAATGCGACCTTTGGGAATGCCGCCGAGCTCATTATCGGGATTCTCCTGGTGAGCAATGGACAATTTGAGATCGTTAAAGCCAGCATCACGGGTTCCATTATCGGAAACCTGCTGCTCGTGCTTGGACTTAGCCTTTTTGCCGGAGGTCTGAAATACAAGATTCAGAACTTCAATGTCTCCCTCGCAGGGCTTAACGGTTCTTTGATGATTCTCGGGATTATCGCCTTGTTCGTACCGGCTATCTTCCTAAATACGCATGCGTTACATAGTGAAGACAAGAATGTAGTCAGCCTCGTTGTAGCTGGAATTCTGATTGTGGCTTACCTGCTGTGGCTAGTGTTCTCCATGATTACACATAAAGACTATTTGGCCGATGTGACTGAGGACAGTGAAGAACAACTACCCCATGAGCATGCTCCAATGTGGTCCAAAGGCAAATCAATTCTATACCTGATTGTCGCCACGGTCATGGTTGCTTTTGTCAGTGAGTGGCTCGTACATACTCTCGATACGTTTACTGCCAAATTTGGTCTTAGTGAAATCTTTGTCGGCGCCTTTGTTGTCGCTATCGTTGGTAATGCAGCCGAGCATAGTGCCGCGATTATGCTGGCAATGAAGAACAAGATCGGCGCTTCCGTTGAGATTGCCATCGGCAGCAGCTTGCAAATCGCTCTCTTCGTAGCACCCGTGCTGATCTTTATTAGCCATATTCTCGGCCGTCCCATGGATATTGTCTTTACGGTCATCGAGCTTGCGGCCATTGGTGTATCCGTCTTTATTGCCAAATCCATTACACAAGACGGATCTACGAACTGGTATGAGGGACTCCTGCTGCTGGCTGTATACGGCATTCTCGGGGTATCCTTTTATCTGGTTTAGAAATCTAGGGAAATCCAACATAAATAAAGCGTATGTCCGGGTGTGACCGGAACATACGCTTTATTTATATGCTTCTATGTATGCCCATCCTGCGACAGGCTTACTCTTTAGTATTCAGGGCCTCATAAAGAACGGCCAGATTGCGTTCCAGCTTGCTTAGGATCTGTTTACCCACCAGAGGATTAACCAGTCCCGCACGAACGGCAAAATCAACCTCTTTCGAGAATCCGAACATCTGGGTATCAAGCACTTCCTCATATAGAGGGCAATAACGTGTTGCCAGATTCTCCATCTGCACTTCAATTAGCTTCTCTATTTTATCTGCGTCTTCATGCAAAAGACTCAGCGCTTTCAAATTCAACTGTTCCTGCAAATCAGATGAAGTCATGCAATCTTCCCCCCCTGTGTACAAAATCATCAGTCTAACCATATTATTATACTTACTTTACTTAATATTAGACGAAAATGAACACCAATACAAGAACCTCACAAAATAATCCCCGCTCAGGAAGAGACCTAATTCTGCTGCGGACAAAAAAACACTCCTGCCATCAGGCAGGAGTGCTGCGGTTCCAGTCTATTCTTCGACTACTTGAACCTTAAGACCATGCTTCGCAAAAGCTTCAGATACTGCAGCTTTAGCTTCTTCCGCATCCGGTCCATGAACATGAAGCTCGTAGCTTTCGGAGCTAACCAAGGTGGTGAACAGACCTAGAATACTCTTAACATCGATATACTTGTTCTCCGCTTGAAGCACGATTGAAGAAGTAAATCTACCTGCTGTTTGTGCAATTTCTACAACCGCTGCATTGTTGTTCGCCATGGAATGTCCTCCGTTTTCTAAGTATATTAATATATGTTCATGATACCTTGAATCCGCTTACCAATCAAGGATAAATCTCTTTATTTCAAGTTCTCCGGATTTAAAGGCTCAAGCGCTGGAATTACGAACAGTCCATCCTTACGTATCAACTGGTCATCAAAGTATATTTCTCCGCCTCCATAATCCGGACGCTGGATTTGCACAAGATCCCAATGAATAGAAGAGCGGTTCCCATTATCCGCTACCTCATAAGCCTGCCCCGGGGTAAAGTGGAAGCTGCCCGCAATTTTCTCATCAAAGAGCGTATCCTTCATTGGATGGAGGATATAAGGGTTGAAGCCGATTGCGAATTCTCCAATATAACGGGCACCTTCATCCGAATTCAGAATCTCGTTGATCCGGATTGTATCATTGCTCGAAGCTTCAACAATTTTCCCATTCTCAAAACGGAACTTGATGTTCTCAAACGTTACCCCATTATACAAACTTGCTGTATTAAAGCTAATTGTTCCGTTTACCGAGTCACGAACCGGTGCCGTGTAGACCTCGCCATCCGGGATGTTGTTCTGTCCGGAACATTTAATTGCTCCAATGCCCTTGATCGAGAACTGTAGATCAGTTCCTTCCGCCACAATCCGTACTTTATCCGTGCGGTTCATGAGTTCCGCCAATGCATCTTGGGCACGATCCATCTTGGCATAATCCAAATTACATACCGAGAAGTAGAAGTCCTCGAAAGCCTCAGTGCTCGTATTTGCAAGCTGGGCCATACTCGCGTTGGGATATCGCAAAACCACCCATTTGGTATGCTTAACGCGCTGTTCGCTATGTACAGGATGAGAATATAACGAGTTGTATAATTTCATCTTTTCTTCAGGCACATCGGCCAGGTCATTGACATTCTCTCCGGCCCGAATCCCAATATAGCATTGCATTTGCTTCATTCGGTTCAAATCGATTTCAGCCCATGTCTGAATCTGCTGCTTGTTCCCATATTTAAGCATCGTCCGCTGAACGGTCTTATCCGTTAATTGCACAAATGCGTTTCCGCCTTTCTTGCCTACTTCTTCAACGATTGCATTCAATAAATCCCGTTCTGTACCTATCATTTCAACAAGCACATTCTCACCTGGCTGAACGTTAACGGAGTACCCTACTAGGTTCTTGGCCAGCTGCCCAATTCTTGGATCACGCATTTCTTGTTCCTCCTCATAAGCTGCATTAATTTAACAATGGTCGATTCTTGTCTATTGTAGCATTTTGATGATGTGAAGTCAGCTTAGGAAAACCGGTTCACTTAAAGCTGCAGTCGGTAACCAGCGTCTCAGGTTTATTTAAATTCGAATTTCGGGTGTAGGTGATTTTGTTATTGGAGGTCAGACGCCTCGGCAGACCGGATCTCTTATCTATAGTCAAATGGTATACCGTCCCCACCTCTGCCTGGTCTAACTTTTCTGACATTTTGCGGTTCCCCTGACTCCACAATTCCTGAACTTCCCGATTTAAGGCATTTAGCTCCGAGGGAGGCAGTTGCAGCAACTGGCTATCCCGAGACCAGTTCTTAAGAACAAGCTCCATTTCGTCACTGAGCTGCCTGCGAAGCAGCGCTTTAGCTTCCTCCGGTGCAAGCTCAACCCGCAGTACCTTCGTCCCTCTGGCTGCTCCACTCTCGAGTCTAATATTCTTGGACTTGGTATCATGAATTTCTTCAAGCTGTGCCAAAGGATTAATCCGTGCAAGCGTATGGGACACACTGCTTCCCTGAGCTTGATCCAGAACAACCCACTTTCTGCCTTTCAGATGAAGAGTAGTGAAGAGCGGCTTTCCTTTGGCTTCTGCCGCCTTCAAATTAGAATCCCCCTGCTTCACAGGAGAGTCCGCGGTAAGCGTTAGAATCTGATGATTTTGAAGCTCTCCCGAGAATGCCACGTTGCCCTCAGGCTGAGGCTGGTTTGCTCTTAGCAGCACTGTTGTGCCCTTGAAACTCAGCGTGTCACTTCCAGCCAGCCCCGCCCAGGTCAAGTCGAACCAATCCTGTGCTGATCTCGGTCCAGAACATGATGTAATCAGCCCAATCATGAAAATGATCACTGAAGTTCTGCCTAAAACGGCTCTCTTGGTCATACTCCACACACCTTCCATCCATGAACGTATAAAAGCTACTCCTAATTTCTCCTACAAAGAGCAACTTATACAGAGGAATATGCGGGCAATACAAAAGAACACCCTGAAGGTGTCCTTATAGAAAAGCTATAGACTTATTAGATATTCCTGCCAATTTGGGTCTGATTCCTGCCATTATTCTTGGAGCGATATAATGCCATATCAGCCCGGTAAAAAAGTGACTCTACGCTAATCTTCTCATCTTTGCGATTCCAATTGGATACTCCGCAGGATACGGTCACCTGTGGCGCGGTCTCAGCCGCTACCCGTTCACGAATTTTCTCAGCCAGTTGATAGCATTCCTCCAAATCCATACCCGGCAAGTATACCGCCAATTCTTCACCGCCCCACCTTGCACTTAGATCGATCTTACGAATGGTAGACTTAATAATATTGCAGACCTGCTTCAGAATTTTGTCGCCAATCTGATGACCGTAGGTATCGTTGACCTGCTTGAATTTATCTATATCCACCACGATGAGCGAGCCCTTCGCATCCCTCCGCTGGAATTCCAGCAGCTTATCATCCAGATAATGACGGGCGAACAATCCTGTCAACATATCCCGATTAGCCATCCGTCGAACTTCCGCATGCAAAGAAGCATTCGCAATAGCCAGTCCAATGTGTGTGGACAGCACCTGAAGCAGCTTATAATTCTCATAGGAGAAATAATGTGAGCGGGTGTGCGTAAGAAGGATCGCTCCGCTGACTTCCCCACGGATCATTAATGGAGCCCCTATCAAGGAATTCGAGCCGGTATCCTCCATCAGCTTGGAGTATACTCTTCCGTAATTATGATAATCCGAAAGAATAATCGGTTCTTTGGTGGCATATACCAAGCCACAGAAACCGCAGCCCCTGGGGAAGATCTCCTTAGACAGGGAAGTGACGTTCGTAGATACCATCTCAAAAAAGTCTTTATCTTTATCAAGCTGGGAAATGCAGCAGTATTCAGCACCAAAAATATGCAAAAGCTCTTCGGTCGCAAATTTAAATACATCTTTGAGCTGCAAGCTCTGACTTAACTGCTGAGTCAATTCATTTATTAACCGTAGCTCATGAATGAGTTGGTTAGATTGTTCATATAATTTGGCATTCTCAAATGCTGTTCCAGCCGTATCGGCCAGCATGCCTACCAATTGAATATCCGCTTCTTCAAATTGTTCATAAGGAATGAATAAATGAAATACCCCGTAGACACCCTGCTTACCGCTTAGTGGAACTGCAATTTCCAGATGCTGCTGTCCATCCTCAGCCCAGAAGCTGTTACGAAGCAGCTTTCCTTCCATAAAAGCCTGAACACAAAATCGATCCGTCTCTCCTTGCAGCTGTAGTGACTTCACCCTGGAATTAGAACTTTGATGATCCTGGGACATCAAGATTTCTAAACGGGCATTCGGGTATACTCTGACAATACTGTCCAGCACCTCATTTAGCACCGCATCCACATCTATCTTGTCATGAAGCCGCTGTACAACTTCAACCAGGAAGGACCTTCTCAGGGTTTCTCGTTTGGCTTGTTCTTGTATCGCGATCAGATCTTTGAAGAATGTATTCTCGAACCTGCGGTAGAAGCATGCTGCAAAATGATGCTCTGCAATACTCAAAATCTGTGTTCCAACGGCGATCTCTTCAGCAGTGCCTTGAATAATACATCCAATCACTGAGAAAACTTCGGCCTTGCTTTTGGTACGAATAGGAATCGCTGCTGCAATTATACTGTGTTCTGCCGCAGCATCTCGACACAGCCTAACTGTTGTTGTCTTACCATTGTCAAGACAAGCTCGCATTGCCTCGTTCACACCTTCATTCCAGTTACTCAGATCAGCCTCATCTGCGGTGTGTATAACTTCCGCTGTCCAATCCGCGAGCAGCCATGAGAGCTGTCCACCGCCTTGGAATGAAGATACGGCAGGAATCCAGTCCCTAAATGCGGACCTTAACAAGGGATGTAAGTATGGAAAATCATGTGCCGTGATATCAAGCTGCTCCAGCCAGACGACCTCACTTGAGTGAATGTTCAGTTCTGGAGATGGGGAAGGTAGATTGCTAATCACCGGGTCCTCTCGTGGATGTTCTGCCATAGGGGGCTCCTTCTGCACCGCGCATCCGTCGGCTTAATGGTAACCTTTGCATATGCTAAACAACAAACTGATTCTTAGGATAAATTTAGGAAATAAATATATAACTGTATTCTACTATTATAAATTGCTTTTTGCACCTAAAATCCATGGTTTTGACCCATATTTTTGGTGCAAAAGCCCTATCGACAAAAACCTTCTTTTTCAAACAAAAACTTCACCTTGACTTTATATACTAAGTTCATATAATATTTATTGTTGATGAAGACTGGATAGAGTCTTACCTTAGGGCGTAATATTGTGTCACCCTCACGGCTTTTGTTGCTGACTGGACAGCGGCTGAACTTTTCGGTCAGTAGAGCGGATTATTCTTCTATCCCCCCGCCCGACAAACAAAACCGGCGCAAGTGTAGCCCCACCTAAAATTTCATTTATGAAGGAGTCTACTATACAATGGCACGTTACACAGGTCCTAAATTTAAACTCAGCCGTCGTCTCGGCATTTCCCTGAGCGGCACAGGCAAAGATTTGAAACGCCCTTTCCCTCCAGGTCAACATGGTGCAAACCAACGGAGAAAAGTAAGTAACTACGGAATGCAGCTTCTTGAAAAACAAAAGCTTCGCCACATGTACGGTTTGGGCGAAAAGCAATTTAAAACGCTCTTCTCTAGAGCACACAAAATGCAAGGTATCGCCGGTGAAAACTTCATGTTCTTGCTGGAATCCCGTTTGGACAACCTTGTATACCGTCTTGGTTTCGCTAACTCCCGTGCTGGTGCCCGCCAATTGGTATCCCACGGACATATCACAGTTAACGGCAAGAAAGTGAACATTGCTTCTTACCTCGTGAATCTGGGTGATGTAATCAGCCTTCGCGAAAGAAGCCGCGGTCTTTCCTCCGTTAAAGAAGCTTTGGAGAACCGCACGCATCTTCCAGCTTACCTGGAATTCAACGATACTTCCCTTGAAGGTAAGTACATCCGTCTTCCAGAGCGTTCTGAGCTCTCCCAAGACATCGATGAGAAACAAATCGTCGAGTTCTACAACCGTTAATATTCAAACCAACACAAACCGGTCGTGGTCTGCAAAGACTTCGGCCGGTTTTTTTGACTCATTATTCTCGTATATACAAAAAAAGGAGCCCTTCGGCTCCTTACTCTTCTGTGTACTATTTTCTCGCAAGCTTGGCGAATTTCCGCTTACCCATCTGAATTACATCACCATCATTAATCTCAAGCTCAAGACTGAAATCCGTAATTTTATCTTCATTAAATTTGACAGAGCCCTGCTGGATACTGCGTCTGGCCTCCCCATTAGATGCTGCAAAGCCAAGAAGCGTTAGCAGCTTGATCAAACCAATCTTACCATTCTCCAGCTCGCTATCTGCGATTTCGATTGTCTGAATGTCATCAGGGAGTGCACGCTGCTGGAACACCGTTACGAAATGCTCCTGGGCTGCTTCCGCATCCTCCAGACTGTGATACATTCTAACGAGTGTAAAGGCAAGCTTCATCTTGGCATCCCGTGGGTGCAGCGTGCCTTCCTTCATTCCTTCTTCAAGCACAGCTAGCTCTTCGTTCGTTAGATCGGTTACAAGCTGGAAGTATTTCAGCATCAATTCATCGGGTACAGACATCGCCTTTCCGTAAATTTCGTTAGGCTGTTCGTCGATGCCAATGTAATTCCCGAGACTTTTACTCATCTTCTGAACACCATCAAGTCCCTCAATAATCGGAGTCATAATCGCTACCTGAGGTTCCACACCATACTCCTTCTGAAGCGTACGGCCCATAAGCAGGTTGAACTTCTGATCCGTTCCGCCAAGCTCGATATCCGACTTCAATGCAACGGAGTCCATCCCCTGCATCAACGGGTAGAAGAACTCGTGAACACTGATAGGTTGTCCGCTCTGGTAACGCTTGGTGAAGTCGTCACGTTCAAGCATACGCGCAACCGTCAGCTTCGCTGCAAGCTTCACCACATCAGCAAAGGTCATCGGAGCAAGCCACTCTGAATTGAAGTGAATTTTTGTTTTTTCCTTATCCAAAATTTTGAAAGCCTGCTTAAAGTACGTTTCCGAGTTACGCTTCACGTCCTCCTCGCTCAGCTGCTTTCTTGTCTCGGATTTGCCAGTCGGATCGCCAATCTGACCCGTGAAATCACCAATAATCAACTGAACCTGGTGACCCAGCTGCTGAAATTGACGCAGCTTTTGCATAACAACGGTATGCCCGATGTGTAGATCCGGGGCAGAAGGATCAAGCCCCAATTTAACCTTTAACGGCTCACCTGTAACCACAGACTTAACTATCTTGTTCCTCAGTTCTTCCTCAGGAACGATTTCTACAACGCCCCGCGAAATAACTTGTAGTTGACGCTCTACCTCAGCCCGCTGCTCCGGTGATAATTCTTCCCATTTCATAACGTCCTGCCTCCTGTAACATTTATATTTCTGAACACAAAAAAGCTCCTTCTTATCCCAAAGGGACGAGAAGGAGCTGCTCGCGTTACCACCCTAATTAAAGCCGTATCCACTCAAATAGACACTATGGCTTTCACTTCATTCCTATAACGGTTACCCGGTACCGGACTACTGACACATCTATTTATATGTGAGTTCCCCCGGACGGCTCCAGATTGTAATTCAAAGGAGGTTCGCTCACGGTTCGCAGCATCCACCGATTCTCTGAGGAGAGATTTCCACCTTCTACTAGATCTTTCTAAGCCTTTATCCATATGCTTTTGTATATTACTGTATATCTTATAACATATATACTTTTAGGAAGTCAAACCCAAGATCTCGTGCCAAAGCAACCCTCTATAAGGACAAGGATCGCGAAAATGGATTCAAACGGGTACATTTGTGCTATAATGTTGCTGTTAAAAGGAGGATACTCTATGGTAGAAGTGCACGAAAAGGATCCTGTAGAACAAAAACCTGAACGCCAAAGACATTGGGGCAGGACAACCCTGAAAGTGTTCCTATGGCTGGTTTTTGTTGCTTTTACAGGGATTCTGTTTGTTGGAGGAGCCTTATTTGGCTTCGTATCATCCAACGTCAAAGATGACCCCGTCCGTTCAAGGGCGACGATTGAACAGAAAATAAGCACTAATAATATTACCGCTTTCGCCTACTTCCGCGATGGCACCGCGATCGGACAGCTTCGTTCTGAAGAGGATCGGCGCCCGGTAACCTTTGAGGAAATCCCCCAAGTTGTGATTGATGCCGTTATCTCCATCGAGGACAACAACTTTTGGAACCATAAGGGTGTCGACCTGAAGGGAACCTTGCGTGCAGTCAAAGAAAGAATCTTGCGAGAAAGCAGTCAAACTGGAGGCAGTACGTTAACCCAGCAGCTCGCCCGGCGGGTGTTCCTCAATCTGGACCGTACGGACAATCGGAAAGTAAAGGAAATGCTTCTGGCCCTTCGCCTCGAGCGATTCTTAACGAAGAAGGAAATTTTAACCGCTTACTTGAACAAGGTTCCTTTTGGCAACGGATCAAATGGGTATAACGTATCTGGCATCCAGGCCGCCTCCAGAGGGATCTTCGGGATAGCAGACCTAAAGAAGCTTAACATTGCTGAAGCCGCCTACTTGGCTGGCCTGCCTCAGCTCCCCTCCTCTTACTCGGCTTTTAATGGGAAAGGGGAATTTAATAAGTCCAACTTCAACCGAGCTGTCAAACGCCAGCATCTGGTGCTGCAGCGTATGCTCGAGGAGAACACCATTACGAAGAGCCAATATGACGAAGCCATGGCCTTTGATATCAAGAAGGCTCTTGCCCCGCAGACCGAGAAGGCATATGCAACCTACCCTTATCTTATGCTGGAAACCGAACGTCAAGGCGCCGAGGTCCTTGCTTTACTGAAAGATCCATCACTTAACAAGAATAAGATTCCAAGCCAAAATCTGGAGGAAGCAAGACAGCAGCTGATGACTGGCGGTTACCGTATCTATACTACGATTGATAAAAAAGTATATAGTGCGATGCATAAAGTGTCAGAAAACAGCAGCAACTTCTCTCCGGACAGCAAGACAAAAGGACTGGAACAGGTTGCCGGTATGATGATCGATCATAGAACAGGTGGTATTCTGGGCATGATCGAAGGTCGAGACTTCTATACCGAGCAGATGAACTATGCTACCCAGATGATCAGACAGCCCGGCTCCACGATGAAGCCGATTGCAGCTTACCTGCCTGCCTTGGAGAAAGGGCTCGTTCAACCTGCTACCATTATTGATGATTCTCCGGTTATTTTCCGGGATGGACAGAAAGGCTATCATATTCCAGTCAACTCAAGCGGTGGTTATAAAGGGCTCGTTACCGCTAGAACGGCACTCAACGAATCCCGGAATATCCCTGCGCTCAAGCTGTTCAACTATACTGTAGGAATTAATGACGCTTGGGCCTTTGCCAAGAAGCTGGGCATAACCACAATCCAGAAACAGGATTACCAGGCTCAGACCGGAGTTCTAGGCGGCCTTAAATATGGTGTAACGGTTGAGGAATTGACGAATGCTTACGGAGCCATTGCGAATCAAGGGGTATTTAATGATGCCTATATGATCGAGAAAATCACAGATTCAAACGGTAATGTTGTATATCAGCACAAGGCTGAACCTGCACAAGTATTCTCCAAGCAGACCGCTTACCTGATGACGGATATGCTCCGTACGGTAATCTCGGCGTCAGGATCAACCGGTCATTCCATTGCACGTGATTTCAAGCAATACGGCAAAATTCCGGTTGTCGGGAAGACAGGAACCACCCAGGACTACGGTGACGTCTGGTTCATGGGCTATTCCCCGGATGTTACGCTTGGCGTCTGGGTTGGATATAAAGAACAGAAGAATACACTGGTGACCAAAGAGGCCAAATCCAGGGCCAAATCTATCTGGGCGCTTGTCATGAATGAGGTTAGTGATAGCAAGCCCGAGCTATTCAAGACCCCTAAATTCGTGAAACCAAGTGGCATTGTCACAAGAACCGTATCCGGATTCAGCGGTCTGCTGCCGACTTCTCTCACGCAGCAGGCTGGGAAGATGGTCACCGATATTTTCAATGTGAAGTATGTGCCTAAGAAGTCCGATGATGTCCTGGTGAGAGCCAAATATATTACCTACAATGGCGTGAACTATATCCCTCATGACGAGACACCTTCGGATATGGTACAGCAGAAAGTGGTTATGCGTCGTGACAAGCCAATCAAAGAATTAATTGACGATCTGCAGAACGCCTTCTCCAAAATGAGGGGCGGACATAGAAGCCTCAGTTACTATCTGCCTAAAGATGCATCAGAAGATGCTCCAACTAAGGTAGATCCTCGAGAGGACGATGGCAAGGCTCCAGCAGCCCCTTCCAATGTAAGGGCCATCGCCGGAGGCGGACATAACACGATCACTTTCAATAAGAACAGCGAGAAGGATGTTGTCGGTTACCGGCTGTACAGGTCTGTAGATGGCAGCGCGTTCCGTTACAGCAGTGCTGTTCTTACCGGGTCAAGCGCAAGCTTGACTGACGGAACATCTTCGGGCCATAACTATTCTTACTACGTCACAGCAGTTGATGTTGGCGGACATGAATCGTCACCTAGTGCTGTAGCAACCTCAGAGGGGGCGGGAACCCCACTACCGAACCCGGGCAAAGCGTCAAATGCTAATTCTGGTTCAGGAGCTGATACTGGAAGCAGCGGTACGGATGGGACCAACAGTGTTACAGCTGCTCCTTCCACCCCTCAGCAAATGCACGCTGAAGCAACCAGCGGAGGTGTGCAGGTAAGCTGGAATGCGAACCCAAAAGCGGAGAGTGTAAGTGGATATAATGTGTATTACGCGGATAAAGAGAACGGGGTATACGCCCTTGTTGGAACCGTGCAGTCTAATCAATACGAGTACACCGCGTCCCCGATCAACGGATATATTCGTGTAACGGCAATCAATGCTGCCGGGGAATCAACACCAACATCCGCCCTGCATATCCAGAAATAAGGCCAGAGCGGCAGTCAGCTTTCGAAGACACACAAAAACGGAATCCACTATGGATTCCGTTTTTTTCATTTCTTTTACTAACCTAAAACGACCGAACCGAAGTTCAGTCGTCTTAGGTTAAAAATATAGGATTAGTCCTCAATTGTAGATAAGTCCCCTACTGGCAGCTGCAGTTCCCACGCCTTAAGTACCCGGCGCATAATTTTGCCTGAACGGGTCTTCGGTAATTTATCCTTAAACTCGATTTCACGCGGAGCGGCATGTGCGGATAAGCCGATTTTCACAAACTTGGAGATATCCGCCTTCAACTCTTCTGAAGGTTCAAAACCCTCACGAAGAGAGATGAACGCCTTGATTATCTCACCCCGCGTAGGGTCCGGCTTGCCAATAACTCCCGCCTCCGCAACCGCAGGATGCTCTACAAGCTTGCTCTCTACCTCAAAAGGTCCGATCCGCTCACCGGAGGAATTAATCACATCATCAATACGGCCCTGGAACCAGAAGTAACCATCCTCATCCATATAAGCGGAATCCCCGGAGATATACCAGCCTTGAATACGGAAATACTCTTCGTATTTGGCCAGATTGTTCCAGATTTTACGCATCATGGACGGCCAAGGTGTCTTGATCGCGAGATTTCCCATCCGGTACGGCGGAAGAACGTTACCCATATCATCAATGATTGCCGCTTCGATACCTGGAAGAGGTCGTCCCATGGAGCCCGGCTTCATCGGAAGTGAAGGATAGTTGCATATCAGTTGTCCTCCAGTTTCGGTCATCCACCAGGTATCATGAATTCTCTTCCCATACACCTTAAGACCCCAGCGTACTACCTCAGGATTCAGCGGCTCTCCTACAGAGAGCACATGCCGAAGGCTGGACAGATCATATTGCGAAATAACATCCTCGCCGGCCCCCATCAGCATACGGAAGGCCGTAGGCGCACTATACCAGACCGTGACGCCATACTTCTGTATGGTCCCATACCAATCAGCTGGACTGAAACGGCCTCCGCGAATAACATTAGTTGCTCCATTAAGCCAAGGAGCAAATATACCATAGGATGTACCGGTAACCCATCCCGGGTCCGCCGTACACCAATATACGTCCCCATCTTGAAGATCAAGGACAACCTTACCTGTATAGTAATGCTGGATCATTGCATTGTGTACATGATAGACTCCCTTTGGCTTGCCTGTTGAACCTGAAGTGTAATGGATAATCAAGCCATCCTCACGATCAACCCATTCAATTTCTGCTTCTGAAGACGCTTCAGCCATGGCGGACCTGAAGTCAATAATTCCTTCGCCTGGTTCTACTTCGTCACCCACCACGATAATATGTTGTAATTCTGGTAGTTCATCCCGCTTAATTCTTGGGAGTAAGGAAGGTGTTGTAACGATCGCAACCGCCCCACTGTCCTCCAGCCGGTCTTTCACCGCAGTCTCCATAAAAGCCTCGAACAAAGGTCCCACAACGGCCCCAACCTTGATCGTGCCCAGAATGCTTACGTACAGCTCCGGAGTTCGCGGCATGAACACAAACACGCGGTCACCTTTATGAATCCCTAAATCCCGGAGAACATTAGCGAATTTGTTGGATAAGTTCGAGAGCTCCTCAAAAGTAAATGCCTCATCCCGCGCGGCATCGCTATATAATAACGCTGTTCTCCCGCCCCGTCCAGCATCCACATGGCGGTCTATGGCTTCATAGGCCAGATTCAGCTTACCGGTCTCGTACCAGGAGAATTCCTTCTCAATATCCTTCCAATTAAAACCTTCATACGTTGTTTCATAGTCCCCTAAATTTGACGAGGGTGCCACCGCTGAAATAACTTCCCCTTGCAGTTGGTTCATCTTTTCATCCTCCTTAATCCTCTCTCGAAACCGGATAATTGTAAGTTTGAATTCATGAAAACAGAAACAGGATCAGTCCTAGATAGCGCTTACACGAATGCTGTCGAAAAATGTCTCACGAGGCTTCTCGATTACGCACGAAGTCAAGTCAGGAAATGTGAAGAATTTATGTCAAAAGGTATTATATCATACGCTAAAGAAAGCGGCTACACTTTTCAATTTTCCACTTTTCTGCTATAAGTGAGAGGAAAGAGGAAAGGAGACCGACGATGGAACATCCTAAAATGTACCACGCCCATATCCTGTCTCGTCCATCAAAAGAGATTACGGTGGAAGGACCTGTATCCCCTGACGTACTCCGCCTACTCCGTATGCACCCGGAACTCGATGCCTTCCGCAAACCGGAAGAGCAGCATGCCGCCTTGGTGGAAATTGCAGCTCTTCCTGAAGGACGTATGATTATAGCCCGCGAGGAAGATCTCATCGTAGGGTATGTTACCTTCCATTATCCTGATGAAATGGAACGTTGGTCACAGGGAGGCATGCCCGATCTTATCGAGCTCGGTGCGATTGAAGTGGCCAATGAATACCGCTCACTTGGCCTTGGGAGCGCGATGATCCGGACGGCATTTGAAGATACCCAGATGGAGAATTATATTATATTTACGACCGAATATTACTGGCATTGGGATTTGAAGACGAGCGGGCTTGATGTATGGGCCTATCGCAAAATGATGGAACGGTTGATGCAGACTGTAGATATGGTATGGTACGCAACCGATGATCCTGAGATTTGCTCCCATCCTGCTAACTGCCTAATGGTGCGGATCGGCAAGAATGTCCCATTGGAATCCAAAGAACAATTTGATCAAATAAGGTTCCAACAGCGGTTCATGTATTAACTGGAGAAGAATAGGGGGACTGCTCAGCTATGTCTGGAAAAGTAAGGTTCGTTCATCATGACAAAGATTTGAGTTATCATTTCCATGACAGCCACCCTTTCCATCCCATTCGATTGCAGCTTACTCTTGACCTACTGTCAGACGTCGGTGCTTTGCCAGGCGATGCCAAGCTCTCCTCCCGTCAAGCTGACGAAGAGGACCTGCTTCGTGTACATAGTCTGGATTATATTAAGGCCGTTCAGGCCCTTAGTGTAAAGGATCCTGCGGCCGAGTGGCTATCCCGTGCTGAACAGTACGGGCTGCTTGATGAGGATACGCCTTATTTTGCGGGAATGCATGAAGCTTCGTCCTATATAGCCGGCGGCACACTAACCGCCGTAAAAGCGGTCATGTCCGGCTCCGCCACACACGCCCTGCATCTGGGAGGTGGTCTACACCATGCTCTATTAGCGAAAGCTGCCGGCTTCTGTGTATATAATGATGCCGCAGTAGCCATCTCCTATGTAAGGGAGAAATATAAAGCCCGGGTCCTGTACATTGATACCGATGTACACCATGGAGACGGGGTACAGTGGAGCTTCTACTCAGACCCTGAGGTCTGCACCTATTCGATACACGAGACAGGAAAATATCTGTTCCCTGGAACGGGGTTCGTGAACGAACGCGGGGAGCATCTGGGTTATGGTTACGCTGTGAACCTCCCCCTTCAACCTTATACTGAGGATGACTCCTGGATGGAATGTTTTACAGAGTCTATCCGCCGTGTCGCAGCTTATTTCAAGCCGGACCTAATTATCAGTCAGCACGGCTGTGACGCTCACGCCATGGACCCACTATCCCACATGCATTGCAGCATGAATATTTATAACCGAATGCCCGAACTGATCCACGAGCTGGCTCATACCTACTGCGGGGGCAAATGGGTAGCCGTCGGCGGGGGTGGATATGACATCTGGAAGGTGGTCCCCAGGGCCTGGAGTCTGCTTTGGCTGGAAATGAGCGATCATCCACTGAAGAAGAAGCTACAGAATCACCCCCTGACTCCCCTTCCTGACGAATGGATCCGTAAATGGCAACCACAAGCTCCCGTCACACTACCGTCTGAATGGCTGGATGACCTGAGCCGCTGGGAAGCTATCCCTAGAAGAGACGAAATTACAGCAAAAAACCGCGAGACCCTCGCGGTTGCACTTCAAGATATGCCATAACGAAAATTGCATGGCTTCAAAATCAATTCCAATGTTCCAATATATCTCTTAGAATCTCATAAGAACGGCGTGACGCTTCTACCGTGAACTCGGCAAAATTGACGTTCGCGGTTCCGTCCGCCTTGTCGGACATCGATCTCAGAACTACGTATGGAATGTTATTTAAGTGGCTCACCTGTGCTACGCCCGACCCTTCCATTTCCACACAAGCACCGCCCAATGTCTCATAAAGTGATTGCACGATGGCATGGTCGGCAACGAACTGATCCCCTGAGAGCACTCTTCCCACGATAAACTTATGATCCTTGCATATTCTGCTGCATGCGGCTTCAGCGAGCTTAACCAGTGTGCGGTCTGCCGGGAAGTCTGAGACCTCCTGATATGGAATAACACCTTTAGGGAACCCAAGTGCAGTAACATCCATATCATGCTGCTGACAAGATGAAGAGATTACAATATCCCCAATATTCAGATCCGGATTTGCTGCACCAGCAACTCCTGTGAACAGAATAGCACTGACCCCAAAACGGTCAATGAGTACTTGCGTCGTTACAGCCGCATTGACCTTACCTACTCCCGATTTACAGACAACGACCTGTTTCCCGTACAAACTGCCTTTGGTAAAAGTAATCCCACTGAAATGAACAGTCTCCTTACTCTCCATATCGGCAAGCAGCAAGGCTATTTCCTCGTCCATAGCGCCAAGCAATCCTAATGTTGTCATCTTAGTAAAGCTCCTTTCCCAAAAAGAAGCCCCTGGACAGGAGCTTCTTCTTCGTTAACCTTTTTCATATATTGTATTTATCTCTTTATTAATTCTTGTTCTCTAAATGGTTCACGGACAAGCGTAGGATCGTCTCATGAGGCAGAATCACACGGGGATTCTCCACATTCTCTTTCTTCATCAGCTTGGTCAGCAAGCGCATCGCTACAGCCCCAAGATCGTACATCGGTTGAGCGACGGTGGTGAGCTGAGGACGCACCATCGAAGCCATGCGAATATTGTCCACACTGATTACAGAGAAATCATCCGGTACTTTAAGACCTTCATCCTGAATGCTATGTATGGCCCCGATCGCCATTTCATCTGTAGCCGAGAATACGGCAGTTGGCCGTTTCTTAAGACCAAGGAAGTACTTCATGGCTTCTACACCGGATTCGTAACGATAATTACCAATTCTCACAAGATCTTCCTGGTAAGGAATCCCTGCGGATTCAAGCGCTTTCTTATAACCCTGAAATCTAGCAAATCCGTTAGCCGGATCCTGTAAAGTTCCACTGATCATTGCAATTTCACGGTGTCCATGACGGATAAGCGTATTCACCGCATCAAAGGCAGCTGCTTCGTGATCAATATCAACAGAAGGAATTGCCCCGTTCTCATCACTGGTAGCACACAGTACAATCGGAACTGAAGACGTTTGGAAAGCTTGTACATGTTCCTCCGTCACTGTGCCGCCCATGAATAGAAGGCCATCAACCTGCTTCTCAAGCAGTGTGTTAATGACGCGGATCTCCTTCTCTTTCTTCTTGTCTGCGTTACATAAAATAATGTTATAGTGGTACATGTTCGCTATGTCTTCGATACCCCGGGCAATTTCTGCAAATATCGAGTTTGAAATATCAGGAATTACGACACCAACCGTCGTTGTCTTCTTGCTGGCTAGGCCTCTAGCCACAGCATTCGGACGATATCCAAGTCGTTCGATTGCTTCGTATACTTTCTTCCGAGTCTGCGGCTTCACATTCGGATTGTTATTAACAACCCGGGAAACCGTGGCCATCGAGACGCCAGCTTCGCGTGCCACATCATAAATGGTAACCGTCACATTCTTCTCTCCATTGCCAGTAAATTTTTCATTCTGATCGCGTAGATGCTGATGTATCCGAACGAACTAAAAATCAGCAGCGGCATTCACTAAGTGATGCAAAATAGTTAATTTGGGCTGTTGACTTTAGCTACTCTATAATATGAATTAAATTTATGATACGATAAAACGCTATTTTGTGCAATCGATAACACGATTTCTACGCTAGAGCTTCCTGTAAAGTACCTGAGGTAATACTGGAATAGGAGCTAAGCCGGACGGCCTTTCACCGGAAGCTGCCAATGCAAGAAGATGCTTATTTTCCTTAGTTATTCTGGGCAAGGTCAACATCAGATATTCAGCTCCCACACGGCTTGAATTCCATTTCCGTTCCTCATGCTTTATGTATTTTAGCAAAAAACGCGAAAAAAATCCAATTATCGTGAAAAATCGGCTGAAAGGGAGTGAAAAAAATCATTTAATTCTGGAAACTTGTCGAGCGGTGTGAAACAGGGTTAGTTGAGATAGCCGCTGAGTAATATCCTCCATCCACATCCCGTCTTCTTTCTCCTTGGCGTACCCATAGATATCGAGGAGAAGATTGATTCTATCTTCTTTTTTCTTTTCCAATATATGCTCAATCGAAGCGGTTACAGGAGCTGCATACAAGGCGTCATATAAAAGATTGGCAACCTCATTCATCTCATTAAAATGAATCAACCGGCTTCCCTCGATCTGTGTCCATTCCCCAATCAGGGATAATAAATGCGGCTTCACTTCAGGAAGCACTTCATAGGTTGAACATAGCTCACATTGCAATATCGGTACATTCTCAATTTCAATTCGCCCTTCAAAAATTACTTTTCTGAAATCCAGGCCCATTGCTTGTCCGCAATCACATGACTTGCGCACATCATCACCTCATCTACATTCTGTTTCATAGTTTTATGTCTTAATCTATCTAACGTAAGTGATGTGTAAAAAGTTTTTGTTTTTGATACAATTAAATAATTGAAAAAGAATTTCGTCAATGCTCTAATTCGACTGGAGGCGTTAGATATGAGACTAACTGGTAAAAGAGTCATCGCTTTAGTAGACGAAGAATTCGAGGATCTTGAGCTCTGGTACCCGGTGTATCGCGTTCGTGAAGAAGGGGCAGAGGTTCATCTCGTCGGTGCCGAGAAAGGCAAAAAATACATCGGCAAGTATGGTGTTCCGGCGGAGGCTGAGTATGCATACGAAGAGGTAGAAAGCCAAAATTATGATGGCATTCTAGTTCCTGGCGGATGGGCGCCGGACAAGCTGCGCCGCTATCCAAAGGTACTTCAGCTGGTCCGCGAAATGAACGAGGCCAAAAAGCCCATCGGGCAGATCTGCCATGCAGGCTGGGTGCTAATTTCCGCCGGGATTCTGAAAGGAGTAACCGTTACCTCCACACCAGGAATTCGTGACGATATGGAGAATGCCGGATCTATCTGGAAGGATGAACCAGTGGTTACAGACGGGCATATTATCTCGGCAAGGCGTCCTCCCGATCTTCCGCCATACGGTGCGGCCTTCTGCGATGCGCTAGCTGCGGCAGCCACAAAATAGAGACTAAAAAACCGCTGATGAATGAATCACAGCGGTTTTTTTGTCATTATGGATAAGCTCGCGGCAGCACTCTAACTAAGTGGACATCTTTGCGCTTCGCTCGAATTAAAAACTTCTTTCATTACATTTTGCTCCAGCAGGGCTTCAATCTCAGCACTGGCCCGAAGCCTGTAGCATTGCTCACCAATAGATTTCCCCTCAGCTGCCTTACTATTGAGGATTTTGTGTTTCACCCTTAGCAAGGACTGAGGCGACATACTTAAATCATGAATACCCAAGTACAGCCATAAAGGAACGGAGCGCTCATCCCCAGCCATTTCTCCGCATACACTCACCGTAATCCCGGCCGCATGGGCTGCATTGACTGTAGTGCGAAGCATACGCAGAATAGCCGGATGATAAGGATGGTACATATGAGCAATCTGCTCATTCATCCGATCTACTGCAAGAACATATTGTACAAGATCATTCGTTCCGATACTGAAGAAATCAACTTCTTCAGCAAGCAGATCCGCGATAGCTGCAGCAGCCGGAACTTCAATCATAATCCCCACAGGAATCTTAGCGTCGTAAGCTACTCCCTTAAGATCCAGTTCATGCATCACTTCCCGTAAGACCCGCTTGGCTTCAATGACTTCCTCTACCGATGAAATCATCGGGAATAGAATTTTCATACGGCCATAGGCACTTGCGCGCAGTATAGCCGAAAGCTGGGTTTTGAACAATTCCGGGCAATCCAGACTAATCCGAATTCCTCTATATCCAAGAACAGGATTCTCTTCCTCAGGAATGGAGAAATACTCCAGCTCCTTATCTCCCCCTATATCTAGGGTTCGTATCACGACGGCATGGTCTCCCGACTTCTCGGCAACCTGACGATAAACGTCAAATTGTTCATCCTCTGTCGGAAACGTACTGCGGTTCATATACAGAAACTCTGTCCTGAACAAACCTACACCTTCGGCACCATGCTTCAAAGCAATCTCACAGTCCTTGAGCGAGCTGATATTACCTGCTAATCTCAGCCGAGTACCGTCCTTCGTGACTGCGGTCACGGAAGCCAGCTGCTGCAGCTGTTCCTTGCGTTTGCGGAGCTGTTCTGCAAGCTGACAGTACTTATTTACAAGTGCGTCATCCGGCTCCAGGAACAAACTACCTTCATCACCATCAACAATAAGCAGATCCCCTGTCTGAATCGGGACGGTTAGCTTATTCTCTAACCCTGAGACAAGTGGAATCCCGAGCGCTCTGGCCATGATTGCCGAATGGGAGGTCTTCCCCCCAAGCATGGTTACCATACCGAGCACGTTGTTCGGATTCAGGTGTACAAGCTGTGAGGGTGATAGCTCTTTGGCCACGAGGATATAGGGCTGTGTATCCGCAGGCAGGGTAATGTCCGGCGTCCCCAGCAGGTGCTTGAGGAGCCGATTGCCCACATCTTTTATGTCAAGAGCACGCTCTTTCATATATTCGTCGTCCAGCAAATCAAACATCGTTACGAAATGATCGATGGCTTCCTTCACGGCAACTTCGGCAGCCTTGTATTGCCGTTCAATGATCCCCTGGATTTCACTCATAAAAACGGGATCTTCCAAAATGGCGATATGGGCATCGAATATGCCTGATTCCTCTGAACCCACCATTTCCTTAATCTCATTCTTGATAATTTCAATCTCATTTTTGGAGGTCCTGATTCCTTCATACAGACGATCGAATTCTTTGGTAAGATCGATGTTCTCCATTCTCCGGTCTGGCACGTCCCATTCCCAAGAAGGCAGAACGAACGCTCTTCCAATGGCAACTCCAGTCGAAGCACCGATACCTTGTATCATATGAGCCCCCTTCAATTCCTACTTCTCATAGGATATCCTCTCTCTATATAGATATGGTATACACCCACCTGAACATTTGTCAAAGGAAAATGCTCAAACAACAAAGGCACTCAAGCTGAGTGCCCAGTCAGGTACAACTATATTCTCGTGAGATTATCGGCTGCGGGCAGGTGAAGTTATCGCATCCTCCACTTTAATGCACCGGTCCATAATGACTTTGAGTCCGTTCTCAGAAGCAATTCGGTTGGCCTCTTCGCTGAAGACACCCAGCTGCAGCCATAATACTTTAGCACCAATTTCTACAGCTTCCTGCGCCACTTCCGGAGTGAATTCACTCCGACGGAATACATTTACAATGTCTACAGGCTCAGGGATATCCTTAAGGCTTGCATAGGTCTTCTCCCCAAGAATATCATCAGTCACCATAGGGTTAACAGGAATAATCCGGTACCCTCTCATCTGAAGTGCTTGGGCAATCATGTACGAAGTACGGTCTGTTTTGTCCGATAATCCAACGATAGCGATATTTCCAGCCGATTCCAGAATTCCTTTAATTTCTTGACGACCCGGATTCTCAAATGCCATAGCCTAATTACCCCCTATCAAAATAATCAGATTATTGAATAAATATTAAGATTCCAGCCATTCTACGGAAGCGCCAAGTGCAGAGATGTGGTCAAAGAACTGTGGGTACGATTTGGCAACATGATGCGCATCCTTAATAGTCACCGGCTTCTGAGACCGCAGTCCTACGATCGATAGTGCCATAATTACCCGGTGATCATAATGGGCGTTAATCTCTACACCACCCTCCACGCCTTCCGGACGGCCATGGATAATAATTTCAGCTTGGCGTTCCTCGACATGGGCTCCAGCCTTCCGTAGTTCAGTCAAATAATCCGTAATACGGTCACACTCTTTATAACGAAGATTCTCCACATTATAGAACCTTGAGGTCCCTTCAGCAAACACAGCCGCAGCAACCATAGCCAGCACCGCATCAGTGGCGGCGTCCCCGTCGAATTCGACAGCCTTCAGCTTACCGCTGCCTTTGATATGAACTACGCCATTCTCGTGTGTCAGAGGGACGTTCATCATCTTCAAAACATCCACTACTGCCCGCTCACCTTGCCTGCTGTGCTCTTCCAGACCTTTTACGATAACATCAGACTCCGTCACCGCTGCGGCCGCCAGAATGGCTGCAGAGCCCGGATAATCGCCTTGTACTTGATAGGTCTTAGCCTGATAGGATTGGCGTCCCGGCACTTTAAAGTGAACGTAATCCTCGGAAGCTTCAATCCGGATACCCGCCTGCTCCAATACTTCCAGTGTCTGTCCAACAACGACTTTGGATTTGAGGTCCCCAAGCACTTCAATCTCACTGTCTTCCGCGAGCAGAGGGGTCAGGAACAGCAGAGCACTTAGGTATTGGGAGCTGACTTCCCCGGATACTTTAATCCTACCGCCTTTAGGCGTTCCTCCCTGGATACGGATAGGAAGGCGTCCTTCGTTATGCTCGACTTTTACGCCCATTTGAGTAAGGGAATCAATTAGATCATCATGTGGACGTTTGCCCAGTGAATCAGGATAAGTATTAACGAAGGTAACGTCAGGACAAAGTGCAGTTATAGCCATTAGAAAACGAAGCACTGCTCCGGCATTGCCTACATTAAGCTCCTTAACGTCCTTTGGTCTAGAACCAAAGCCTTTGATTACGATCTTCTCGTCGTCTTCCTCAATCACCGCGCCTAAATCAGCGATACACCGCCGCATAGCATCACTGTCTTCACTATGGGCCGGGTAATAAATCGTACTGGTGCCTTCAGCGAGCGCGGCCACGAGCAAATACCGTGTCGTATAGTTTTTTGAAGAAAGTGCTTGAATTTCCCCTTTTAGCTGAGGTGTGGGTCTAACAATAATATCCATATGTACTCTCCTTTTGTATATTTATGCTGGTGTCTAATGTGTATAGAGTATCACAATTGCTTCACGGAACGAAGCTTAAACGCGGTAATGCATTAAAATCTCCGAAGCCACGTCAGCTGCTGATTTACCTGCTGTATCCACCGTACAGTGTGCAAAATCGTATGCGCCTCTGCGCTCTTCCAGAAGACGAACCACCCGTTCACGTACTCCTCCGGCCAATAGAGGCCGATTCGGGTCATCCCCTACCCGGCTAATAATACTCTCTGCGTCGGCCTTCAGGGATACTACCCAGCCGTTTGCAGCCATCTCCTTGCAGTTCTCAGCCCTGAGCACACATCCACCGCCTGTTGCCAGGATAACACGGTCACGCTGAAGAACCTCCCGAAGAACAGCGTTCTCCAATTCCCGGAAGAAGGCTTCTCCCTTGTTAGCAAAAATTTCAGGGATCGTACTGCCGGCCTTGCACTGAATCTCAAGATCCAGATCCACGAGTTCATGCCCGGTCTCCGCCGCCAGAAGTGAACCGACGGTTGATTTACCGGTACCCATCATTCCAATTAAAATAATGTTGTCTTTCGGCCCTTTCAACATGTCACCTACTTTATGTCTTCCTACTCCAATTACTCTCAAAAAACAACTTTGTCATATCATAACACATTATTCATGAAGCAAAAAGACACCCCGGTTAGGCAATAGGCCAAACCGGGGTGTCCCTCAGAAATTAAAGTTATATTAGAACCACTGATGGTGGAATACGCCTTCTTTGTCCACGCGTTTGAAGGTGTGAGCACCGAAATAATCGCGCTGTGCCTGAAGCAGGTTCGCAGGCAATCTCTCAGTCCGGTAGCTGTCATAGTAAGACAATGCGGAGGAGAAGCCTGGTACCGGAATCCCGTTAGCAACCGCTGTGGAGATGACTTTGCGCCATGCATCCTGATAGGATTCCACGATTTGCTTGAAGTAAGAATCAAGCAGCAGGTTCTTCAGTGCAGGATCACGGTCATAAGCGTCCTTGATGTTCTGCAGGAACTGGGAACGGATAATACAGCCGCCGCGGAAGATCATGGCAATATTGCCATATTTCAAATCCCAGCCGTATTCATCGGAAGCCGCACGCATTTGAGCAAAGCCCTGCGCGTAAGAAACAATCTTACTTGCGAACAATGCTTTACGAACGTTCTCGATAAATTCCTGCTTGTCCCCTTCAAAGGACTTGGCAGGGCCACTAAGGATTTTGCTAGCCGCAACACGCTCTTCTTTCATTGCGGACAAGAAACGGGAGAATACGGATTCCGTAATCATGGACAGCGGCACACCAAGATCCAGGGCACTTTGGCTTGTCCATTTCCCTGTTCCTTTTTGACCAGCGGCATCAAGAATCACATCTACCATTGGCTTGCCAGTCTCTTCATCATATTGGGAGAAGATATCGGCTGTAATCTCGATCAGATAGCTGTCGAGTTCACCTTTGTTCCATTCTGTGAAAATTTCATGAAGTTCCTTCGCGTCAAGGTTCAGCGTATCTTTCAGCAAATGATAAGCTTCACCGATCAGCTGCATGTCACCATATTCGATGCCGTTGTGTACCATTTTCACATAGTGTCCGGCACCGTCAGGTCCGATATATGTACAACAAGGGTCACCGTTCACTTTGGCAGAAATCGCCGTAAGGATCGGCTTAACCAGTTCATAAGCACTTTCTTGTCCACCTGGCATAATCGCAGGTCCGTTCAGAGCGCCTTCTTCACCGCCTGATACCCCTGTTCCGATAAACCGGAAGCCTTTAGCTTCAAGGTCCTTGCTGCGGCGCTGGGTATCCGGGAAGTATGCGTTACCTCCATCAATAATGATGTCTCCTTGATCCAGGTGAGGGACCAATTGCTCAATCGTTGCATCCGTAGCTGCACCTGCTTGTACCATAATGAGGATTTTACGTGGTGTTTCCAAAGATTCCACGAATTCTTCAATCGAGAAGGTTCCGAATAGATTTTTGCCTTTGGCTTCATTCTCCAAAAGTTCGTGTGTCTTCTGAGGGGAACGGTTAAATACAGATACAGTAAAGCCTCTGCTCTCAATATTTAGTGCCAAGTTCTTACCCATCACCGCAAGACCGATGACGCCTATCTGTTGTTTTGACATCAGGTTCTCCATCCTTTGCAGACTATATTTTATGACAATAATATCATTTTAATGCTTTTGTGGAAAGAAGTGAACCCCCGGGTGCTTTAACGTGTCAAAGCAGCATCCGCACAAAGCACCCCAAATCGATACGTTTTGAGGTGCTTCGGTCACTTCGTATTTATTTTAGACTTGATCACCATTCAAGCTCCATCAGGCCCCGGCGCAGTTTCTTCAGCTTTTCTTTACTAGCATCGGCTGCCTTCTCATCTCCGGACTTCAATGCTTCAAATAGCCGTTCAAGTTCTGCATCCACTTCGCCTTGAAGACTCTCAATCTCATGCTCTGCTGAAAGAGAATTATACATGTACGTCATCTTCTCAAAGCTTGGATCCACACCTTTCTGGTAAAGAACCCGCTGCTGTACCCCGGATACCTCGACAAGGCGGATCACTTCGCCGAACAAAATATTTTCAATCAAGATCTGACGATCCTTGAAGCGCTTCACGACAGCATGCCCCCGTAAATCGCCGATTAACTTCTCCAGCCATTCTGCAAGCTTCGCGTCCTTAATGATATAATCCCCTACCAGTTTGTAGCTTTGATGTACCCGCTGGAAACGAAGCTTGGTCAGCTTACGGCCTGTTCGGACGGAGACAATAAAAATGGATTCACTCTCACTCCAATACAGCGAATATCCATCTTGAATCAAATCACGGATCAATTGCTGAATATGCCCCCGTTCAAATCGTAATTCGAGATTGCAATACTCTACTTCGTAACTTTTGTTCATGGGACTCCCTCCTTCAAGTTTTGCTAAGCAAAACTGCTCCGAAAGCATAGACTCTGCAGGGCATGAAACGCTTGAAATTACAATCGTCCTGGTTACAGTTTACATTATCTTATACTTCATCTTATGTAACGGTAACTTGGATTATTTGATTATTTTTACCCGCAAAGATTAGGTCGTGACGCATGGACAGCAGGTTTTTGATATAATCAAGCTGCTGCACATTTTACAGAATGTATTGTGAGCACACATCAATACATAATCAGGGGGCACCGCTCATGACTTTTACCGGCTTCACCAAACAAGATTTCGATGTCTTCACCGTTCCAGGACTGGAACCCCGCATGGAGACTTTAATTAAAGTTCTGCGTCCAAAATTAGAAGAACTGGGCGGATTGTTAAGCCCTTATCTATCCACGCTCTGCGGGGAGGAGATGTTCCCTCATGTAGCCAAGCATGCACGGCGAACCATTAATCCGCCGCATGACAGCTGGGTGGCTTGGGGAAGCAGCAAACGCGGCTACAAAGCCCTTCCGCATTTCCAGGTAGGGATGTTTGCCTCCCATCTGTTTATTATTTTTGCTGTCATATACGAAAGCCCCAATAAGCTCATTCTCGCCAAATATCTGGATAAACACGCGTCTAGTGTGAAAAAAAATATTCCAGGTGAATTCTACTGGTCGATGGATCATATGGATCCGGGCGGTAAGCTTCATAAGGACCTGACAGCCAGCGACTTTAAGGCAATGGCGGCTAAGCTGAGTTCTGTGAAGAAGTCTGAGATATTATGCGGTCTTCGGATTGAACAGGACGACCCGATCCTCAGTGATGGGGACAAGCTGATTGCCAAGGTGGAAGATACGTTCGAGAAGCTGCTTCCGCTGTATAAAGTTTCTTTCTAGATGGATTGATCTTAAGAAATCAACGCAATAGTATTGTCTTCCCTTGTGGAAAAAGCAATTCCAGTATCAAACTTAAGTTCACTGCATCTGATATCAAAAACAGGGGGGTCCCAAATGGTCTGTTGACCTGGGACACCCCCTGTTTATGTGTATGATCCTTATTACTTCGTCTCCAGCTGATTGTACGCATGCTGACGTGATAAGGCCAGGTGAAGAACGAACATAATCCCCATGACGATCGCACTCGCCATAAAGGGGGAGCCCGGACCGAACAAGTCCCATAGCTTCCCAGACACCATCGGACCAAATACCATCCCCGAGCCTTGAATCGTCAGGAACAATCCCCAGATCGCCCCCTTCTCTCCAGAAGGAAGCATGTGGGAGATCATGGTGTCCCAAGTGGGCAGAATGAATGCATAGCTTATCCCAATCAGCGTGACAAGCACCCACAGAATGGGAATTGAGCGGTTCATTGCGAACAATCCGATAGATACCGCGGCAAGCAGGAACCCGATATGCAAAAACCACTTCGTACCGTGACGGTCAGCGAGCTTTCCAATCGGAATGAGACCGATGACCGTAATCCCGCCCCCCACCACCATGAGTGCACTGTAGCTCGCCGGGGTTAAATGAAGCACAGTTCGTACATACAGCGTAATGACCGGGGTCAGGAGGCCAATGGCAAAGGATTGAAGAAATAAAGCCGGATACAGCATCCAGCTTACATTGAGATTCTTCTTAATCTCGGCAATCGTTCTTCGAAGATTGCCGCCCAGCTGCTTGACTCCTCCCTCCATAAGCTTGCTTTCCCCCTCGGAATGGAGCACATGGGGATCAACTTTTTTGGTTTTATTTTTACCCGGCAGCAAAAAAGATACAGCCAGTACCAGTGCCATACAGCCCAGCAGAATCCAGAACACTTTCCGGTAGGAACCATCTCCGACGAAGAAATTAATCACGATTGGCCCCGCACCCGCACCGCCCAGACTGGACATCTGTATAATTCCCATTGCCGTAGCAAAGTTATTGTTCTCGCCGCTCACTGCAGACACACCCATCATAATACAAGGCCACAGCGGAGCGGTCCCCATTCCAAGCAGAGCACAAGCCAGGACTATCAGAGCCGTGTTCGAAGTGAAAGCGATGATGCCTACGGCGATAAAGGTTAACGTAAGCCCAATAGCCATGGTCATTCTGAACCCGATCCGTTCAATCAGCCAGCCTGAAGGACTCCTGAACAAGTTGTCCCCAATGTACTGCATGGAAATAGATAATCCAATCGCAAAGGTGGTCAGATGCAGAACATCACCCATATATACAGGCAGAATCGTAACGAGTAGAGCGCCTTTAACAAATTCCACAAGAAACATGATGATCCATAAGTAAATAAAAACCGGGGTGATTAACCTTTTTGAAACAACTTTTGCTTTTGTAAGTTCCATACTTACCTCCTTGTCCTACCTTTCGAAACATCATCTCTCTATCTATTTTGTCCCATTCTGATCCGAATTTACACGGGAGCTCTTCAATCCACGCTTGCATTCCCGCCCCTATTTGCTATACTCAAGCTTGTTTATATATTACACAAGAAAGGCAGTGACGGCTCAACATGGATCATAACCGTACGCCGCTTTTTACGGCTTTGAAGAAACATGCGGCTAGCAATCCCGTCCAGTTCCATATCCCCGGTCATAAGAAAGGGGTAGGAGTGGATCCTGAATTCCGTGAATTTATTGGCGATAATGCATTCTCTATAGATCTGATAAACATTGCGCCACTCGATGATCTTCATCAACCTACAGGGGTTATCGAAGAAGCCCAGAAATTAGCGGCCGATGCCTTTGGTGCAGATTATACTTATTTCTCTGTACAGGGAACAAGTGGTGCTATTATGACCATGATCATGTCCATCTGCTCATCTGGCGACAAGATCATCGTTCCGCGTAATATTCACAAATCCGTCATGTCAGCGATTATTTTCGCCGGAGCCAAGCCGGTCTTCGTATCCCCCGCTCAAGACGAGAATTTGGGGATCAGTCATGGGATTACCACTTCATCTGTCCGCAGAGCCCTCAAGCGTCATCCGGACGCCAAAGCGGTTCTTGTCATCAACCCCACTTACTTCGGAATAAGTGCACATCTGGAGGAAATCGTAGAGCTTGCCCATAGTTACCACGTGCCTGTGCTGGTTGACGAAGCTCATGGGGTTCACATTCATTTCCATGATGAACTTCCGATCTCCGCAATGGAGGCGGGTGCAGATATGGCTGCAACAAGCGTCCACAAGCTCGGAGGGTCCATGACTCAAAGCTCGGTGCTGAATCTGAACGTGAAGAACGGCTATGTGAACCCTCAGCGGGTTCAGACGATTATCAGTATGCTGACGACGACTTCGACATCCTACATCCTTCTGGCGTCACTGGACACCGCACGGAGGAATCTGATGCTGAATGGCAGACAGATGATTGAAGAGACACTAAAGCTGGCTGATTACGCCAGAACCGAAGTGAACAAGATCGAAGGGCTCTACTGCTTCGGCAAAGAGATTCTAGGCGGAGAAGCAACCTACGCTCACGATCCTACCAAGATTACCATTCATGTTAGACACCTCGGAATTACCGGTTATGAGACGGAAAATTGGCTTCGGGAACATTACAACATCGAAGTCGAACTTAGTGATATGTACAACATACTGTGTTTCATAACTCCAGGCGATACACAGGAGACCGTAGATACTCTTCTTAAGGCTCTTCGTGAACTGGCGGCTGAATATTCGGTGAACACCGCCAATGAACTGGTTGTAAAGACACCTGAGATCCCGCAGCTCTCCCTGATTCCCCGTGATGCCTTCTATGCGGATACAGAGGTCATTCCTTTCAAGGAATCGGCAGGGCGGATCATCGCGGAATTCATCTATGTCTACCCGCCGGGTATTCCCATCCTGCTTCCAGGAGAGGTTATCTCGCAGGAGAACATCGATTACATTGTCGATCACGTCGATGTCGGACTTCCAGTTAAAGGTCCAGAGGATCGCAGTATTCATCAAGTTAAAGTCATTGTTGAAGCAGATCCCATATTTTAGGTACATTAAGAGGATAACGTGCAGGCCAAACGATTTCAAGTTTGGCCTGTTTTTGTATTTTTTTAGTAAGAGTTTATATGGCCAAAATCAAAAAAAGCCCCCAAAAGGGAGCTTTCGGCTTACAACAACACGAATTAAGATTCTTCCTGTGCGGAGACAATTTCGTTGTAAGCTTCTTCAACTAGACGCCATTCTTCTTCATCTTCGATATTGTAGAGCACCATCTTATCGTCTTCTTCTTCTAGACGGAGAATAATGCCATCAGCTTCTGGATTGTTACGTTCAAGCAGAAGAGCATAGACCTTCTCACTAACATCGAAAGTTTCAACCAGAACCATTTCCACATCCTGGCCGTTCTCGTCTGTCAACGTGAGCACGAACTCCTCGTGTTCATGATCATGGTCGTGATCGTGTCCGCAGCCGCAAGCTTCGTCATGCTCATGTTTGTGATCGCTCATTGAAATACCTCACTTCGGGTTAATTTGTTAATTACTGTCGCATACCCTCGTATCGTAACATTTCCAACCATATAGGTCAATTTTGGATATGCTTCTTAAAGCCTAGTTGCTAATTGCATTTATGACTTTCTCACTAACTAGGACATAGTCCTTGCTCTTGCTTGGCTTCATATAGAAGTTAATCTTATATTTGCCGGCACTCTTGAAATCATAAGTATAGTCATTTGTCCTGAACCAGAAATTATCCTTCTGTTCTTTTCCAATATCTTGGGACTGAATCGATTTCTCGGAACCATCAGGTCCTTTAATAGTAACCTTAACTGAACTGATATCCACTTTCAGGCTGTCAACCTGGCAAAATACATTAAATTTAAGCTTCCCCACACTAACCTTGCCAAAAGGTGTATCTCCTTTGAAGAGAAATAAGTCTACATTCGGCTGAGTAAAATTTACTCTTTTGGTGGCATCGTCATAGTCAATTAATCCGTTCAATTCCCTTACAGGTACATAGGCTTTCCCATCCACCATGTATCCCCCATCATCTATTTCCTGACCGTTAATCATTAATCGAATCTTCTGCACAGCAGCATCAGCATAAATCAGCGTACTGCCAAAGAGGGAAAATGCCAGCACAAGCGCAGCTACTCTCTTCCATCTCATTCCTAAATACCCTCCTTCATATCTTGTTGTTATATGGTTATACTTAAATTTTTCATTCAAGTTGCGGTGCTGCTCACCCTATTTTGTCTGAGCAGGGCTTCGCATGTTAAAGTATGGGAAGAGATTAGTACAAAGGAGTGAGATCATGGGCCTTCAAATACAAATGCTTGGCACCGGAGGAGCCTTTGCCAAGAAATATTTCAACAATAACGCACTGCTATATACAGATCACCAGACACTGCTTATTGATTGTGGAGTAACGGCACCCATTTCCTTATATCAACTTGGTAAGACGTGGGCCGATATCGACGCTGTGCTGATTACGCATATCCATGCGGATCATGTGGGTGGCCTGGAGGAGTTCGCCTTCCAAATGAAATACATATATCAGCAGAGGCCGGTTCTCTACATTGCCGAGCAGCTCGTTCAACCGCTGTGGGAGCATACGCTTAAGGGAGGACTGGGTCAGGATGGAATCGAGCGTCTTGAAGATGCATTTGAAGTCAGACTGCTGCGGGAAGGCCAGAGAACCACGATTGACAGCTCTCTTGAAGTGGAGATCATTCAAACTCCTCATATTGAAGGCAAGAAGAGTTATTCGCTCTACCTGAATGGTGAAATTTTCTACAGTGCCGATATGAAGTTTCAACCGGAGTTGTTAAAACAGCTGACCTCGGAACGAGGCTGCCGTAAAATCTTCCACGAAGTGCAGCTGATCGGCCAGGGTATCGTCCATACCACATTGGATGAGCTTCTGTCCCTACCCTCCGAAATCCGCTCACAAATCAGCCTCATGCACTATGGGGATGAAATGGAACAGTATAAAGGACATACAGCGGAAATGGAGTTCCTCCGCCAGCACGAGATTTATAACCTCTGAGAGGTTCAGGGCTGTGTTGGTTCGTACACAAATCGAGTTATTTAAAACTGATCATAACGACAAGAGGCCATCCCGGTATAGGATGGCCTCTTGGATTGTGCAACTCCGGTTATTCAAATGTAGGCAGCGCATCCAGATTGTTGGTGGGGTCTCCATCCGCGTCGCCCCGCAGATAGGTCTCTCCATCCCTGCCCTTAAAAGCGTTGACGCCAGCAATAGAGCCTGCTTGTACTTCCTTCAGTGCTTCCTCATAAGAGAGGATACGTCCCGAAGAGGTTTTGAACGCGGATAGGTCCCCATCCCCGTTCTTCTGAACAGCTACGAACACTTCTCGATTTGTATCAGGCATTGGTAGTCAGCTCCCTTCTCCTAGTCTTTCTAACAACTTAATAGAAGGTAGCATTACCAAAAGCTCTGAGGAATATTACAATTTCTTCTCCATTCGTACGTGCAGAATACCCGCATCGTAGAAGGGTTCATCTGAGATAACCTTGTATCCGAGCCTGGTATAGAAGCCTTCAGCCTGGCACTGGCCATCCAGAACGGCCTTCTCAAAGCCAAGGTCTCTTGCCATTTGTTCAAGTGCAAGCATCAACACTCGTCCTATACCGTGAGAGCGAAATTCCTGGCGGACAGCAACCCGCTGAATTTTGGCAGCATTATCTTTGTAATACGTAATCCGGCCTGTGGCCGCATAACGTCCATCTAACTCAATCAGCACATGATGGGAATCAGGCCCGATGACATCGAACTCATCTATTTCGATATCCACGGGAACCTTCTGTTCCTGCACAAATACTTCCTTCCGAATATCCAATCCATGATTCAACTGCTCTTCGGTATGTACCGGTATAATGATGGCAGCCAAGACGTCACCTCTTCTAGTATGAAATATGCTCTAGCTGGATCATTATAACAAATAAATTTAGAACAACAAAACAGCCGATCACTAAGAGAAAAGGACTCTCGGATCGACTTTGCTTACTGGCTGAGCAAATCTGTTACCGCCAGTTCTCCAATTGCTCTCCATCCGGTGAATATACATCCTGGGTGACAGAAGGATTATAGACATCTTCTGTTACGGGGACATCAGGTACCGGAAATGAGAACAACTGCTGTTCATTCAGGATTCCTGTCGATTCCTTCATGCCGCAGCCGTTCAGAACTGCCAGTGAGCTGATCACCACGATGGTGACGAGAGTCATCCTTGAGCCAAGCCGAATAATCTTCATTCTTGTCTGACCTCCAGGTGATGTAATAATTCCCATTCCTTCCCATCCTGAAAGAAATTTATACGTTCCTGGTTTGACAATTGCTGACTAACCTGCTAAGCTATTATTTATCTAATCCATTTTTTGATCTGCTAGCTCAGCTGGGAGAGCACCA